>Ga0114978_10000015_pt1 | contig 128373 bp, 143 predicted proteins | sample S_140212_EF_Meta_FD_87027 | JGI IMG/M metagenome (GOLD analysis project Ga0114978, IMG submission 87027) | Freshwater microbial communities from Lake Simoncouche, Canada to study carbon cycling - S_140212_EF_MetaG | ecosystem: Environmental > Aquatic > Freshwater > Lake | place: Lake...
ATAGGCCAAGCGATTTCAAAGAATTGAACTTTGACCACCAACGTGGAACGCTGGTGTGCTACCGTTACACTAAAATCGCATGTGGGACGGGGATTGTTAGATACTTCCCACGGTATCTTGTAGGTTCCCCGAATATTGATAGCTAGTCAATACTTTTCCCGAACCTTTTCCACCACTGAGCTGGTGCGACCACTCATGATTAAATGCGTAAACCATGAAACCGTATATGTTTTAGTTTAACGTCTACTCCATATAAAAACGGACGGGATACCGCGTAGGGGAATCGAACCCCTCATCATTTGGATGAAAGCCAAAGGTCCAAGCCGATAGACGGACGCGGCAAAGTGGTTCGTTTCGTGAACCAATCGTCGGAGTTTATAAGGGAAACTCGGGAAGTAAAACCATCAGTTGTCAAATAACGTGTCGTTCTTCACTACTCTTGTAATATACACTAGTGGTGGTCGTTTGTCAACCCCCTAGTTTTAATAACTATTTAATAAGTATGTTCTTTATTTATTTTAATTAATTATACCCCTGACAGGATTCGAACCTGTAACCGAGAGAGTAGAAATCTCTTGCGCTTCCAGTTGCGCCACAGGGGTAAAAACGGAAGCGGTAGGATTCGAACCCACGGTAGGTTTCCCTACAAGCGATTAGTAATCGCCAGCCTTAAGCCTCTCAGCCACACTTCCAACAAATTAAACTTGACAACAAAACCTCTTGGAGTCATGTATTAAATGTACACTCCAAGAGGCTGTTTGTCAAGGGGCCTATTTAATTATGTTATATCTTTACTTTCTAATAAAGTTAAAGTAAATGAATTTCCATGAATGACACTTGCTTTTTTACAAATATCCATAAACACATTAAAATCTTTAACTCTTTTAAATACGCAGCATCCTTCTGACCAGTTTTCAACGAACTCTGATTCAGTGGTTGGGTTAGACCGATGAATATTAATACCAAAAATTCCTGTATCTTTTGTGGTTTCATCAAATGTCATATCTTTATTTTTATCACGCCATACGGTAACCGGTTTTGCTTGTTTTAATGCTTCATACTTGCCTTGGTGTAATCCAATTGCATGCGACCCCCGATATTGAGCAGGAACTAATCGGGCAACGCCATTAGGATTATGGAATTCTTTCACGCCCTTAGTACCCGGATCAGTCGTACACGCCCATTCATGAAACTTCCAGACGCCATTCTCTTTATAGGATAGCGTCATCGTATCATCAAACACGTTCGTGACCTTCTTTCCCGTTGCAGAGTTTCTAATACCCACGATATTTAAATCTAAATTGTCCCCTTCAAACCATGCATAACTTTTTGCTTTTACTGCTTTTTCCACTTGTTCTTTTGTAACTGGCATAATTTTCTCCTTGTTATTTTTTTTGGTTTTCGTTGTCTTGCGTGGCATATTTGATACCCATGATGGTACCAACTATGGAAAACGCATTCGTAAGTAATACGCTAAAAGTATTACTCCATGTAGAACCAATAACCTGTGTGTCCTTACCTGTCATCATTGCCGCCCAGTATAACGCAGTAGTAATAACCCCTACACCCATTATGACAGCCAATGCACACTTAACAATTACTTTTATCAACTCACTTTGACTTTTCTTTATCATAAAATCCAAATCAGATAATGCAGCATTTTTTTCTATTTCTATGGAATCTTTAAGCAACTTGGAATTATTCAATTCTATCTGTAAATTTTTAGAAAGTTCATCTATCTTTGTTTTACTGTTGACTACCTCCGTAACATCTGTGGCAACTTTAATTACTTGTACCACATTGTTTTTGTTGTCATATACCGGATTATATGATGCTTGTAAATATATAGGGGAACCGTCCACCTTTTTTCTTTCAAATACTCCGTCAAGAAACTTACCACGCTGCAAGGTGTCCCAAAATTTACTATATTCATCGGATTTTGAATACTCATATGTTACGAAAATACTATGATGTTTTCCAATAACTGCACTTTTTTCATTATGTTTATATCCCATAGTTTCTAAAAATATAGAATTTACATCCAGTATGAATCCGTCAATATTAAACGTGATAATAGCACTACTTCTGTGAATTGCTGTGAGTTGTTGTTTATATTTCACAGTTGAAGTTATGTCTGTGGCAACTTTCATAAATTTAGTAATATTACCACTTTCATCAAAAATAGGATTGTACGTGGCTTGAAGATAAATTAGTGAGCCATCTCGTTTTTTTCTTTCAAATTCTCCTTGATAATGTTTACCACTTTTTAATATAGCCCAAAACTTTTCATATTCTTCTGATTTGGCATAATCCTCGCACACAAATATACTATGATGTTTGCCAATTAGTAGCTCATATTCGTCTACCCCGTACCCCATTGCTTTTAAGAAAATATCATTTACACCTAAAATGATTCCCTTGAGGTCAAAATAAATGATGGCATTGCTTTTATTAATAGCCGCAAGTCTACTGTACAGTTCTTCTTTTGGTAAGTCTTGCATAACTTACCTTGTTGGTTTAATATTATCGAATACCCCTTTACTATTACGAATATCTAATAGCTCTTGTAGATTTTTTTGTTTTGTTCCACCGTCGTATTTCCACGCATAACCATTTTCAACCATTAATTCATTTATACTTTTTACATCCTTCGATAGATATAACGTTCCTAATAATCTACCATATTTTTCGTCAGCATCTTTTTCGGTTTTTATACGAATAAGAGGTGCATTAGTTAACGTAGTTTCCAGCCACTTTTTTGCATCTAATCCTAGTTGCTTTTCTTTTAAATCTTTGGTGCGACTTTCTGGGGTATCTATCCCCGCCAATCGAATAGTTGTAGTAACGCACAAATCAAATCCCAGATCAATTTCTACTTTAATCGTATCACCATCAACAACCTTTAATAATTTTTTAATTGCATATTCATACATCTGTATTCTCAGTTGATTCACGTTCTGCTTTAATTTTAGCAACAGGGGAAAACTTTTCTAACCCTGCAATGCCAAACGACCCAATTGTTAACATTAAAAATGAATTGTAAATATATTCTTTAATTTCTAAATGTTTTCCTTGAATGCCGGTTATTACATCCACACCAGCAATGGCTACCATGACCGCAAACGCCATAAACCCGATAATGGTTTTTTCGTTATAGTCGTTGGTGTCTTTGAAAATCTGTGTAAACCATTTCATAATCTTCTCCGTGTCCATGTTGGTACCTCTATTTGTTATTAGTCACACTGTGTCAGCTAATTGCATAGATAACCTTTCTACATATAACGTTGATGAATGGTCTGAAATATCGTTTTTTATTTTTTTAAGGAGTACATCGTGTATAGTTGTGTATATTTTTGTCATCCACGATTTTTGTGTAGTGTGTTTCTTCGGTACTTTAATGTGATGGCGAGTTCCACAGTGGTAATACCACGGGGAAATTGGCACTTTTGTCACGATGTCACCAGCGTTTACCCACCGATGATGTTGTACTAATTTGTTAAACGCATTAATATAGGTACGATTTCCAACGCGGGGACTGCCATATGTAAATAATGCAGTTGGTATTGGCAGGGTATCATCAAGTGCAAATCTCCGTGCCATCAAGGTAGCCATTGCTGCACCTAAACTATGCCCCGTTAACCACAAATATTTTTTCTCATGGAGTGCGGTAACATGCTGCATTACCTGCGGCCATACTTTGTCGGTATACGTTCTGAATCCAATGTGTACTTGTCCGACGCCACCACGCGATGGGGCTAAATTAATACTTAAATCGGCAGAAATATCTGACCATTGACTTGGCTCCGTTCCACGACACACCACAATAATATCAGTTGCATCTTCTACGACATATACATTACTGTCATCAGTTTCATAGTACGAACTTGTATATCCCAACTCTTCAAATAACTTATTTGCTATTGCAGGACTTTTGTAGGCAATATTACTTAATTGTGCAAATAATAGACTTTGTTCTGAAAAGGTTTTTGTTGATATCATGTCTTACCTATGTTAATGTTTTAACGGACCTCCGTGAATTTGTTCTAATAGTGCAATTCGTTTGTCTAATTCTGCCCGAGCAAGTGCGGCATCTTCTTTCATAACTGCGCGGGACGAAGCGGCTTCTGCCCGAATTTGTTCCATTGCTACCGTTGTTCCTTCTGACGGAATGGGTTTGTTTTCTGGGGTTACCACTACCGATACTTTACTTTCTAGTATCGTAATTTTTTGTGTCATATCTGCAAACGCCGTCCACAAATACGCAACACACGATAGTAAAATAGGTAATGCGGCAAACGTAAGTTTTTCAACCAATTCACTTTTAGTTTTTGCAGATTCTTCCTCTGACATAATGAAATCTCAGTAAGTGATATACAAAACAAAAAAGGTTCTATGTACTCTTTTTGTGAGTACACAGAACCTTTTATATAAATATAACCAAATAACTAATTAAACATGCCCCGAGAGGGATTCGAACCCCCAACCGCCTGATCCGAAGTCAGATGCTCTATCCAATTGAGCTATCAGGGCGATAAGTCCGCGCGGAAGGAATTGAACCTACGTGTTACCGTCTACCCTTTCAACCGTGTATCAGACGGAGGGGATACGCGCGGATTACTTCTACTATGGTATCGGCAGGATTTGAACCTACAAGCTCTTGCGAGGGTTGATTTACAGTCAACTGAGCCAGCCAATTGCTCAACGACACCGTACTCCTAAAGTATAATTCCCCACCTGATACTTGTCAAGTGGGGAACTAAACATTCATTAATTATGAATACTTATTCAATTACACTGACGATTTCGTGACATTTTCGTATAAAGTCTCATATTCTTCGTGTAATGCCACTTCTTCACTAAAGTTCTGCTTGTGATACGTCTTGGCAAGTTTCGTGAATACCTTCTTATTCAGGTCTAATTCCTTGCAAATATCGTTTTTAATATTCTTCTGAAGGTCACGTTCTGCGTCCATGCGAGTAAGGGACGTGCTCATATCCTTAATTGCACCCATCAGTTTCAGTTTGTCGTTTGGATTCATTGTATTTAACATATTACCGTGCCGTAAATAGAGTTGATTACATCATACTTGTATGATACTACAATGCTTTCAATTTGTCAACCCATATCTTTTCAGTTCTGGTTACATATAATCGTAACGCAATTCGTTGCCAATCTAACCACCCAAAATATTTTTCGTAAAATAATGTTCTACCCATAGTATCCGCAATCTTCTTTGCTTTTGTTGAATCTGCCACAAAGAACTTTGGCATCCAATCAATTTCTTTGGAGGTTACGATTGGAACATCTTCACTGACAAAATCTGCGGCAACAATATTAAAGGTTTCTGAAAACGATACCTGTAATCCAATGTCCACTTTCTTAATTACCTGTAAAAACTCTTCACGGTCTAACCACCCATGCTCGACTAATTCGTGGTGGCCACCAAGTCCATGAAAAAATGCCCGCAGATTTTTTAATACGGTATCACCCTTCCCTTCAACACGACCAGAATTAATGTGAAATCTGCACTTTAGTCCGTTGCGTTCGGCATATTCAACTGCCGCAGCTGCCTGCATCAAATGATTTTTCATAGGACGAATTGCACCAAAGCACCCAACATTAATAGTGCGTGTATGATTTGCAAGTTTACTATATTTTGTTGATGGTTTTATTGGATAAAAATTTGGTAAAAATATAATTTTACGGGCAAGTGATGGATGTAATGATGCCTCAAAATAATGTTCCAAGTCACGCTGTGCCAAATCCGAATTTGCTGACACATATACATTTTTTTGATGGATATATTTATTAATCCATTCAAATGCCACTCCTTCGTTTGCTAAAAACGGCAATTCACTATGCAATCGTACAATCCATTTTACGTCTGGGTGTAGTTTGCACAACACATCAAACTTTTCGGGGACAACCCACAATGCTTCAATGATAACAATGTCAGGTTTATACTTGATGACTTCGGTGTGAATCTGATTGTTATCCACCACTTGTACTAAATCTGCCGTATAACCATTTTTAATCAGCATATCTTTTACAAACGTTGCAGAATTAAATAATCCTGAATGCTTTAGGATGGTTGATTCTCCACCGGATTGCTGACGCAATTTCAGTATAAATAATACGCGAGGAGTTTTTTTGTGCGACATTGAAGTTCTCAGAGAGATAGTGGAATAACCAGTAATAAATAGTGACGGTTTACTTATTTATCGAAATTTCTCCATCCAACTGGAAGAATACAATTACTCGGTGCGTTGATGAACAGTGGAGCAATATCAGCATCATCATATCCAGCCAATCCACATCCAACTCTAGTAACTTGAAACATTAAATCTGGATTCAACACCGCATAATTAATAAACTTATCTACGTATTTTGTAATTTTATTCACCGGCAATGTGTTTAAGTTTTCGTCCTTTGTTGGAATAGCAAAACTGTTGCCTTGCATTCCAACTCCCTGCCCATAAATTGCCCCATGTTTTCTATATGCGGTCAGTGCGGCACCTTTACCATGCCGTCCCGCAAGATTACTTCCAAATACAAATATCTGATTTTTCATAACTATCTCCTGTGAAAAGGACGAGATCGGATTTGAACCGATGTGGGATTTCTCCAAGGGTTTTGCAGACCCGTGCCTTCAACCGCTCAGCCACTCGTCCAGTAACTATTTGACTATTTGAACTACTTTGTTTAATACGGTGATAATATTCTTTTGTGTTAACACTTCAGTATACATACCCACTACCACAACCAATCCAAGGACAACCCACCATGTTTTTAATAGGTCAAAGATGCCTCGGATAACTTCCATTATAATTGCGGTGCTTCGGTCTGACATTTAAGTTCTCGGTAATATGAAATATAACTATGTCTATATAAATATCTCACCCAGTATATAAACTGTGTCTCACAGGCCTTCCCTCTTCATTAACGCACACAAATACCATTTCGTCAATATTAACGATAATCTTCTGCGTTGTCAAATCTCTTACTACAACTTCTACTGAAACGGAAGTTTTACCAACACTTTTTAGCGCAACGCCAATCTCAACAACATCACCCTGATACGCTGGGGCAATGAAGTTAATTGCAGAGATACTTTTTGTAACTACTCTGCGATGATTGGTTTCAACGCCCACAAAAATGGCTGCTTCTTCGTCAATCCATGATAAGCATCGGCCTCCGAACAACGTGCCACCAGCATTTAAATCGCCGGGCTGAACCAATTTTCTGGTAAGAAATCTCATATTTTATGTTGTCCGTTTTTTAGGTTCGTTGACGACTTGCACTGATGCAAACGCTGTAGTGACACGTTCATATCCTAACGCAACCAGTTCTGTTTGTACTGCTTCAATACACAACTTAGTTAGTAACTTCTCAAAGTCGGTGACCGTCGATTCTTCCAATTTTCTAGTCATTTCCAACTTCTGTGGGTTTTTCCTGCACAACTCCTCCGTCCAATCAACTAGTGGCCATAAATGACAATGTACCATTTCATGGATTGCTGTTTGGATAATTTCATACTCCGACAATCGCTTAAATACCGTTAGATTTGCCCGAATACCTGCTTGCCTATATTCTGGATACGACTGACAATCGGCGGCACCTTTCATCTTTGCGGGAAACCGAATAGCAATTTTCCAATCACTCAGTCCAATAAGTGGTTGTACAATTTCAATCGTTTTAATAAATAATTGTTTTTTGGTGATACGCTTGGGAGGTTTCATAAAATCCCGTTAGTTATGTGTGTATGACTTATAATGGAGTAATATTATCCAATGTTTGAAGTATTTTTTTCTGTACTTTCTCAGTAGACTCTTCATATATATCTACAAGAGTGTATTCCACTTGCCATGCCCGAGTAAATAACTTTCTATTATACGCACGTTGTGTATACCATTTATATATGAAGGTAATGCACACAACAAATAATAGAATATTAGTTATTATTAAATAGTTTAACATATGACGAAGTTAGTGGTTGAGATTTAAGTATAATACATTGAACCGGAAATGTCAAGTCTTTTTTAAAATACCTCTTGACAAATAGAATTACAGTAATTAAGATTAGAATATCACTTACCATTAAACACAGGAGAACATTATGGACGATGTAAAATTAAACGAATATGTAGTATATGTCAAACTTACCATAGTGGGTGAAACGCCCGAAGATGCGTTGGATTATGCAACTAGTGCAATTGCATTCACTGATTTGCTTGAACAAGACGGAGTAGTGGGAATTGAACTTCTTGAAGACACCATTGAACTTGCGGAGGACGATGATGCCGGAGACGACTCGGAACATGGATACTAAACAGTATGTACGTAAAGTAAAGGCGGTGGCTGGAGAAATAGTATATGTAGTTGTTACATTAGTTGCGTTGGCAAAGTTGTTGCATGTTGGATATACCAAACGCACAGAGTATAACGTGGCACGTAAAGACGCCATTTGCCCTGCGTTATTCAGTATTTCACGGTCGGCACGTGACACCCTTATTGTAATGAAATCTGAACCGTTGTGTAACGATTACGTCCTTTCCAATTTAAAGTAAACGTGTAGGGGATACTACTTATAGTTGTAAGGATATCCTACCATACTAGAGGATTACCATGTTGAACAAACAAACTCTGACCGCAATAAGTAATACGTTATTGTTTATGTTCGGAACGATAGTCGGTGCGTTAATAGGGCACTCAGAAGTAAACTCGTTATTGGACCACAAACATATTATAGTTATTTTTATTGCATCGGGAATGTTTTTTTTAACAAACTATATCCCATGTCTGTTTAACCGGATTCACAAATAAGTTTTTCAATAAGGTTATAGTGTTACGTAACACTTATTGAGATAACTTATGATTCCGCAAGAATTTCAAACAGCTATGTATGCAGCAGGTGCCGGAACGGTCGTTGCGGCACTAGTTAAACTGTTTAATAAATTCGTAGAATCTAACGGTACTGACCTAGAAACTCATGTGGCTCTTAGAAAAGAATTACGTGAAGAATTGGATACTGTGAAAACTGAACTGCGTCTTATTCAAACAGAATTGGATACTTGGAAGTTAAAATATTTCGACCAAGTACAAGTAACTAATGAATTAAAATTAGAATTGATTAGTTTGAGTGAAGAATTACGTGAATACAAACAAAGTACGGAGTGGACTGCAATTAAGTTAGACCCACCCCTTGACACATAACACCTTACAAGGTATAATACATCATAGGAGCTCACATGAGCGTGTTTGAAACGGTTGTGGTAGTAATCGGCGTAATAAATATATTACTGTTGGCATTGACATTTTTAACGTATACAAGTTTAATATCAGCAAAAGTACATATTAATCAAATGCACGTAGGAATGTCATCAATCTTAGGAAAGGTTATGTCGTTGGAAATAGTAACATCAAAGATGGTCGCAGGATTTACCGAAGTGGTAACGTTGACAGAAGATATGATTGGTCGATTGGACATGCCTTCAGGTGGATACAGTAACCAAGTGTATAAGACGAAAGATGGAAAGTATACCGCAAAGTCGCTCGATGAATTATTGGATAAAATAAGAGAAGATGAAGCAGAATCAGAATATTTTTCCGACACAGAGATTGATAAGTTGCGTGATATGTTTGAAGGTGATGATGAAGATGATGAAGACACTCTTGACGATGAGAAATAATACACGTATATGATTATAAAAGATAAGAATATTCAATCTTTAATTAAAAAGATTCAAAAGAAATGTGGGAATCAACCTATTACGAAGCGTAAGTATGTTGATACTTCTATAGTAGAAACCGAAGCAGCGGGTGAAGATGCAACGGACATCTTTAGAGAAATGAAAAAGCTTTCATTTACCGAATAAACAGTATCGGGTAGTATAGTACTTAAGTAGTATACTACCCGCCCAGTACCTACGTAGACAATCGCGATTATACAATTTAAATTTATTATTAATGTACATATTATTTTGTACAGTAAATTATAGTACCTATAGGTCTACTTCTTATAAAAGAAAAAGAAGCAAAAAGAAAAGAAACAACGTTTAAAACGTTATATTTTTAAAAACAGTTTAAAAGCAGTTAAAGTAATGATACTTAAAGAGTTTAAAACAGGATGGCAGATAACGTTTGAAGAACGTATTCAATTCTTATTTACGTTATGGCCAAATATTAAGTTAATAAGTATTAATCGCAATCATGGAATGTTACGAATTAAATTGGAAGCACTTGACAAACAGGTACAACATGTATTAGATTCCGTATCGTACAAGATAGAACGAGAGTCGGTTCACACCTGTGAGATGTGCGGCAATCGTGGAGTACGAAGGGAAGAATTCCTCTCAGAGAAAATGTGTCTCTGTTGGAAGTGTTACGCTCTAGAGGTAGATGCCATAGAGTCGAATAATAAATAATCACTATTAAGTGAGGTAGTTATGTTTTACGAGAATGATGATATCCAGCCCGCAATTAACGTTGCCACGGAAATGTTTGGTACTGTAGGAAGAATGTTGCATGGTAAGAATGTATTATACAACGTCACACTTGCCACCAGAGAGTTTGGTAAGATTTGGTATGGTGATATGGATACTATTGCAATGAGTCCACAGACCCAGTGTGGCGCACTGAGTCAGCGTATTAATCAGACGGTGTATATGTTTGATAACAGTAATACGTTTGATTATAATGCAGCACATAAATTCTCAGCTACCCCTTGACAACGGGGTAGCTTAGTTGTATCTTTAATTTTGAATCTAAGTGAGTAAGGCATTTACGGTTCTTTAATCCTTTCCTTATAAATTGTTTCTTTAACACAAGAGGTTTTATGGCTCGTAACAGCACCCCAGAACGGTTTACCGTCAAGACATACTCGGATGAAGAGTATGATCGTACCGTCAATCGCATGCGCACTTGGCTTTATAGTCTTGTCCGGCGTCGTGCATCAGGCAAAGTCACTGCCGATGACGTACATACCTATCTCAATCGTGAAGGTGTTCGTCCACAGCAGGTTCGCACCAGACTGAGTTTTATTAACTCGGTTCTTCGGTCCCCAAACTTTGAATCTGCCGGTATGACGAGTTCTATGCGCCCAGCAGCAAAGGGTCGGGCAATCACGGAGTGGACTGCGTAAGTAAATTGAAGTTTTAAAATAACATCAGTATACTTATCAGAATAGAAATGGGGACTTCGGTCTTCATTTCTATTTTGTCTTTCGCAAGAGAATATATACTATGACTGATCGTGAACAATTAAAACAAGAAATTGACAGATTAAAATATGAACTATCTGTTACTATCCCACAGGAAATGCAGTCTGCAGCAGAGATGGGCGATTTAAAAGAAAATTCAGAGTTTTCTGAGATTGTAACTCGACAGCAATTTGCTGGTATACGCCTAAATCAATTAATACAACGACTTACCGCATATAAACAGATTAATTTAAATCGTATCCCAAGAGATAAAGTAGGGATGGGATCAATAATTACTGTATATCATGTTGAAACTGATGCCACCAAAACATTTAAATTGGTATTAGTAGAAATATCCAACGAGGAACCACCATTATATACAGAAATAACGGTGAATTCTCCAGTCGGAAAATCCTTATATAATAAATCTATTGGTGATGATGTTATAGTATTATTACCCAACGGAAAGGCAACCTATAAAATAGTTAATTTATTGACGATCCATGATATTTAAAATGGTACTTGACTTTTACTTGCCAACTATGTATATTAAATAAACATCCAGACAATAATCTATATGAACACATCAAATAATCATCGGGTAACAATCGAATTGGGCCCGAGCACCTTAATCTTCGTATCTGAACTTGTCTTGATTGCATTAAAAATAATGAACTACATATCGGTATCATGGCCAATTATATTAATACCAATTATTGCAGTCGTCGCGTGGACAACATTAATACTGTTATTTACACTATTGATGTCATTAAAAAACTATCTATTCTAACAGGAGAATATCATGGGCACAATTATCATTGTAGGCGTATTAGTTATTGCGGGAGTAGTACTATGGGGCCAGCACCGCAAGATAAAGTCTTCTGTAGTGAAAGTTTCACTTGATGGACCTACCACGGGTGGAGCTGGTTCGGGTGGTAGCACGGAACAATCAGACCTTACGAATTAAATTAGTTCGGGCGTAACCTGGTTTCGACGGGGTGTGGATGATTAAGCTTTGTATCTCGTTTGGTAAGACGAGTAAAACAGACCAACAATTTCAAACGGCAACCAAAACTTAGCCTTAGCAGCCTGATCTTTTAGATCCGCTGCTTGACAAGATACTGATCCATATAAGGTATTTTGTAATCGAATATGGTATAACATTAGAAAATGAGTTGATATCTAATGTAGAATTCCTCAACTCAAAACTGCGTGGGTTAGCCACTTATTAAAACGCGGTGTAGTACAACAAGTGGCTATATACATAAACACTTAATAGAAAGCAATCTCGGACGGCGGTTCGATTCCGCCTACGTCCACTTAAAGGTTCATGTTAATAATTTGATGAGATACATATGTTCAAATTCATTCAACATTGGATCAACACCTTGATGTTATTAATATCAACATCATCACGTAGGGAAGTTGTTGTGGGAAAGTATAATCTTTTAATGGACGAACTTGATCAAGCACGTACACTATCAGAATTAGTACGTATTAAAAAACATATACTTGTATTTGATACATCTGTTAAAAGAATGGGTTCGCCGGAGTGGGCATCTAATTACACACGGTATTTAGATGCTCGGTGGGATCGCCGATATAGACTATGGAAATCACGGGACTAAAATCATGTTAAAACGTCGAATTAAAAAAGCATCGCGAACCGAAGTACTAAAGATTTCAGGTCGCCAGTACCTTGTATGTAAGGAATGTAATGACGAAGAAGTCTTGGTAAGTACTGACATTGGCACCGTCACCTGCGGTCGTTGTGTCCAGCGAATGAGTGCGCCGCCGGAAAACAGACAGTCTGCGGCGAAATCGGATAAACCACGGGGTTGGCATTTCAAGATGTATTTTGAACAGAATGGTGTGGTATATTCCAAGGGTGAGATTGTCACAGACAAGAAAGAAATTGTCAAACTCAAAAAAGCAAGCACAGAAACTCCAGTACTTAAAGTAAAGAAGTCTACTGCAAAGGTAGTAAAAAAGACAGCTGTTAAACGGAATGGTAAAAATGCTCGTACTACCAAATAAAAGTTCCGTTATCTGGGATAGATTTCTCAAAGAGAATCAAGTACTTGTATACAAATATATTGTACGTGAAATTAAAAGAAATCTCACTACAGATAACGATATCATTGAATTATTTAAGTTCGAAGATGATTCCATGCATGCGTGGATTCCGAGAAATAAGATGCTAAAGACACTTCAGAAAGCCATGAAAGTGTTTATTGCCACAGAAGAATATGAGTACGCCGGAAAAACCAATAACATCATCAAGTCCTATCATATTAATAAATTAATTAAGGACTCTACTAAATTAGAGGAGTAACTGTATGGGGTTTGAGACAACACGCTGCGTTGTTCTAAATTCTACGTATGAGCCAATAGACATCGTTACTGCACAACGGGCAATGATACTAATCTTACAGGGAAAGGCGATTGTTGTTGAAGAACATCCACATTTACTCGTGCGTTCTCCAAAAATAACATTTAAATTACCCGTAATGGTGGCACTTAAGATGTTTGTTCGCGGAAGAAAGATTTATAAGACGCCGGCACCGCTTAGTCAACGTAATTTATTCCTGCGTGACAATTATACATGTCAATATTGTAATCGTGCGAAGAAAGACTTTAACAGTTACGAGTTTTTGACGCGAGATCACATAATTCCAGAATGCCGAGGGGGCAAAAGTTCATGGACTAATTTAGTAACGGCATGTTCAACATGTAATAACAAGAAAGCATATCATGATTTGATAGATACGGCATTGGTATTACAAAAAACTCCAACGATTCCTACTTTGTTTGAATTGTGGATGAAACGAAATCAAAATAAAATTCAATATTTAATTTAACACTCAAAAAAGGTTATTATGTTTACAATTACTAACACCGAAGAAAAGATTGAACAAGATTATACTAAGTTTATGGAATACATTGCTGCAGATCCTCGCGCGGAAAAGCTCAAGGAAATGTATATTCCACTACAAGAGCAGTTAACCCTTGCGCCAGCATCGGGTAAGGTTTATTTTCACAATGCATTTCCAGGTGGATATCTAGATCATATTCTCCGCGTCACAGAAACTGCATTGAAGATTGCGGCCTTATATAAGAATATGGAAGGGGATATTAACTTTACGAAGCAAGAATTAATTTTTGCTGCTCTTCACCACGATCTCGGTAAATTAGGACATCCAGACGAGGGCCCTTATTATGTAGAACAAGATTCCGATTGGCATCGTAAGCGTGGTGAACTGTACAAGCAGAACGAAAATCTACAGTATTTTAAGGCACCTGAACGTGGATTGTTTCTGTTGCAGAAATATGGAGTCGAAATCACACAGAATGAATGGCTCGCTATCAAATTGTCGGATGGCATTTACGATGAAGGTAATAAGTCGTATATGATTAATTACGCCCCATATGCGATGAAAACTAATCTCCCATATATTATTCACTGGGCAGATCACATCTCCAGTCGCGTCGAAAATGACAAAGGTAGATTTTAATAATTTAAACGGACAACGTATAACAAAACGTTATATTTTGTCCGTTTGTTTATATTTATTTTTGTAGGGATGTCTACGGAGTTCCTACGCACCATTATCCAATCGTGGAAATGGACACACAATATGGAGAAGTATTATGACAAGAAAATGGACTATGCAGGCCGTACCAGCTACTGTAATTGCCAAGGAAATGGAGTTCAACCGAGAAAATTTGTTAACCTCGTTTGACAAGTTATTTGATGACGCATTTCGTGGAACATATCCAGATGTATACAAATCATTTGGAATTGACCCATTTAGTAAAACATCATATCCCAAGGTAAATGTGGTATCGTTTGAAAATAAAATTGAAATTGAAGCAGAAATTGCAGGATATACAAAAGATAATATTTCAGTACAGATCGAAGATAATGTGTTAAGTATTGTAGGAAAGGCTGCGGCCGCCGAAACAGACGATTCGTTAACGCATAAAGGTATACCAACCAAAGTATATATTCTTCGGGAACTGAAACGCAGTTCGTTTAGTCGATCATTTACATTGAATGATCAGTTGGACGCAGAAAAAATTGATGCTACTTTTAAAGATGGGTTACTCAAACTGGTTATTCCACGAAAGGTACAAGTCTCACAAAGTAAAGTTAATACGGTTACAATTAAATAAAACCATTTAAATATGGAGGTTTAGTATGTGTGGATGTTCATTGTGCAGCTGTAATTGTATTATTAATCCCACTAACGTAGCTATCATCTAGGAGGTGATCTAACAGTTACGTTACATCTAAAACTCTCTCATTTGGAGACAAAAAACGTGGTTGAGGTTATTTTATACCTCAATCACGTTTTCTCAAATATACTATGAACACACGATCCTCATTAATAGCAGTTACATCATTGACCGCAACCTTTGTAGCACTGTGCGCAGCCGTATTTTCTATAACTGGCATTGCGCATCTATTTGCTGGCGCAGCATTGAGTGTGGCAATTATGGCATCGGCATTAGAACTCGGTAAATTGGTGAGTATTTCTTTCTTATATCAATACTGGAAAGAACTTCCTAAACTATTGAAGTATTATTTGTCTATTGCCGCAGTTATATTAATGATTATTACCTCGGCTGGTATCTATGGATATTTAACTGCCGCATACGCAAAGGTGTCCGCAGATCCATTGCGAAAAACTGCCGATATTCAAACAGCAAATACAAGAGTTGTCACCATTGAACAAGATATTACTCGAAAAAATGATCGACTAAATCAGTTAATTGGATTGCGTGCGCAACAAGAAAATCGCTTGGATGGGTTAATTACTAAAAGTCAATCGGGTAACACCTCTACGATTCGTAATGCACAGTCCACATTAACTGCGGCAGATAAAAGTGTAAAGGACTTACAGAATGAAATCACCGTACTTTCAAGTGTTAGAGATAGTTTAAATACCATTAAAATTACCAAACAGGTAGAAATTGAAACAAATGGGGATATTGGTACATTTTTATATATTGCTAAGGCATTTAATGTCCCATTGGACACCGTAGTAAAATGGTTCACATTAATAATTGTATTAGTATTCGATCCATTGGCGGTAGCATTGGTTATCGCAGTTAATTTCTTATTAAAAAATCAACCAGCGGTGGAAGTAACGTATACTACAGAAGTACTGCTAGAACCGACTGTACCAGAGTCCACGGACGAACCCTTCGAAGTATATGTAGAGTCGTCCACAGAGGTTCCTACGAACACTGTGGAGGTTCTTAAGGAACCGGCGTGGCAACACGGTAAGCATTTTGGATACTAACATCCCTTGACATTACTCAATGAATGTGTTATGTTTAGGTATTCATATCAAGTGAGGTTACATGCCACATACTGTGGGTTATTGTTGTATTAATACTGTATTAAATAAACAAAAAATTACCACCGGCCGCGGCATGATTCAACGTACCTTTAAAGCACGTGGGCTTGGGTACGCATCTGAGTTGGCGTTAGCAAATGCACTTGATTTGATTAAGATTATTGAATGGAATCATGTCAACAACGTCAAAGTGTTTCGTATGGGGTCTGGTATTTTTCCTTGGGCGTCTGCATATAATGTATCTGACCTTCCGGATTATGACAAGATTGTAGATACTTTGAGTACTGCTGGTAAGTTAGCAAACAGTTTTGGACAACGTATTACTGCTCATCCCGATCACTTTGTAAAACTTGGTTCAATTAAGCCTGCTGTTGTTGAGAATTCGATCAAAGATCTTGAAATTCATTCTGCCGTATTTGATCTTATGGGTCTTACGGCAACTCCGTATAATGCGATAAACATTCACGTTGGAATGAATTTTTCCGAAGAAGTGGCGTCTCGTTGGATTGCCGCATATAATCGGCTGTCCCCGAATTGTAAAGCACGGTTGGTGGTAGAAAATGACGATAAAGCATCATCGTTTTCTGTCATACAATTGTTTACCTATCTGTACACAGTACTCAATATTCCCATCACGTTTGACTACTTTCATCACCAGTTTCATCCCGATGGACTATCTACACAAGATGCCGCAGAACTAGCAGCAGGCACATGGCCAGAAAATATAGTTCCATTGTTTCACTACAGTGAATCCAAAAATCTCAATGAGAATGTCACGGGTAATCCTCGTGCGCACGCAGATTATGTATTCAATAAAATTGACGACTTTGGTATGACTCTCGACATTGATCTTGAAGCCAAGGCCAAAGAACTTGCCTTATTTAAATATTGGAGTTTAACATGATTAGTTTCGCAATTACAACACACAATGAAGGTGATTACATTCAAACATTATTAAATCAACTTATTCCATTTTGTAATGAAACGGGTGATGAGATTGTTGTTGTTGATGACTATTCTACCGATGAATTTACCTGTTCACTATTGAATGCATATGCAAGCAGTGGGGATATCAAACTAGTTCAACATAGTTTAAATGGTGATTTTTCCAGTCACAAAAATTTCCTAATTGAACAATGTACTGGGGAATATATTTTTCAAATTGATGCTGACGAAACATTACATGCAAATTTACTACACCATGTACATGATATTGTCGGACACAACCCAGACATTGATTTATTCTTTGTTCCTCGCGTGAATGTAGTAACGGGATTAACCGACGACGATATTCAACGGTGGGGGTGGCAGGTAAATGAATATGGGTGGATAATGTTCCCAGATTATCAAACGCGGCTGTTTAGGAACACCGCTGACATTCGCTGGCAAAATAAAGTTCACGAACGAATTGTAGGATTTAAAACATCTGCACCATTCCCAGAAGAAGAAGAATGGTCTTTGTATCATATTAAAGACATTGAACGTCAGCGTGCACAAAATAATTTTTATACCACGTTGTAATCACGGAGAAAATATTATGCAAAAATATATCACATTTATTATAATTTTACTTGCTGCAGTATATTGTGTAAGTGAAATTCCAACATTTACAATGGTAAAGCTTCCAAAGTCAAAACCAACTCCTGTAGAACAATTTATGGGGAAGGTGTCAGACATTGAAAGTCAAGGAAATTATAAAGTCGTCAACCGATATGGGATGATGGGTAAATACCAATTTAGTCCAAGTACCGTTCGTGCACTGGGTTTTAGAGTATCCAATCAGCAATTTCTAAAAAGTCCCGATCTTCAAGATAGTGTTATGTTTGCCTATATGAAAGCAAATTATCGGGAATTGAAACACCTAATTGACCGATACGATGGAAAAACAAAACACGGTATCAAGATTACCCGAGCAGGAATTCTTGCCGGCGCACATTTTGCAGGGAGTAAAGGTGTTGTTACCTACTTGACTTCTGATGATGAATATGGTATAATTGATGGTAACGGCACATCAATACAAAAATACATGTCCTCGTTTAGCAATTTTAAATTGCCACCACTATCATTATAGGAAACATCATGACAATACTAGTAGTATCTCTATTACTTGCAATATGCACAGCAATGGGATATGTAATTTTTAATTTATCAAACAAAATTACATTATATGAGCAAACTATACAAGGTTTTTATGAAGACGCAAGTATAATACTGCACACCATGCGCGCATTAGACGAAAAACAAATGTTCGAAACCGACGACGAAGTGGGCACATTATTTCAGCAATTGACTGATATAATTGGTACGCTTCGTCCACTTTTATATGGAAACACTAATGACGAAAACTAAGAAAACTGATTTAGAAGTACGCCGGGCAAAATTGGGAAAGATGTATTTTACCACCGATACGGAAAAAGCAATTGTTGAATATAATAAATCAACAGATCAAGATGAACGAAATACCATATTTAGAGAACGAATACATGCCCCAATTGATAAATTAGCAGAAAATATTATTAATCGGTTTAAATTTCCGTATATGAACGCCAACTTTGAAGATGTTAAAAATCAAGTGGTGTCTTTTTTAGTATTAAACCTCCACAAATTTACGGAAGATAAAGGAAAGGCATTCTCGTATTTCTCTGTAGTAGCAAAGAACTACTTGGTATTACATAATAACAATTCGTACCGTGATGAATTACGGTCATCGTACTTGGTAGATTCATCCAACGACGAATCATTTATGTTGGAAGAAGTCTTGACGACAAAACCTGACGCAGAAACATCGAGGCGGGACACCAGTGATTTTGTGGAACTCTTAGTTCAGTACTGGGATTTTAATTTAGATCGCATTTTCAAGAAACACCGAGATAGAGAAATTGCTAACGCCGTCGTGGAACTATTAAAACGGGCAAACTCCATAGAAAACTTCAATAAGAAGGCTCTATATGTACTCATTCGTGAAATGACCAATAACAAAACGGTTCATATTACCAAGGTCATTAATAAAATGAAGATACATGTATTAAAGCAAATGAAAGAGTACAAGAAATCTGGATATTTAGTTGATCCCTCCATGCTTTTCGTTTATAACTCGGAAAAGTAACTATTTATCTAGTAGACCTTTTTCATAGACGACATTATGGCATTTGACGAAGTTATTTTTGAAGGAAAAACATTATCAGATATGTTCTCTGATGTATATAAAAATACAAATACGAAACGCGAGCAGATCAATAGCTTCGTGGCAAGTTTTGTAAAAATGATCCGCACCCCAGAGGATGCTGCGGTGATGGGACCAGTTATAAAAGATTTTTTGGAAGTAAATGTAAAAAATGATGAGCACATTGTACGATTGGTACAGATTGCGCAACGGTTGGTCGGTGTTTCTTCTAAGAACGCCGACACTGGTTTACTTACAGAAGAAGAAAAATCTCAATTACTCAAGAATATTAAATCTGACTTTGAATCGGTGCTTGCTGAACAAGATGACTTGGATATTACACTGTCTGGAATGAAGAAGTAATATGGCAGGAGATCGGTATGTCTATCGACGTAAACCCGAGGGATTGTTATCTACGACGGATACCGCTGCGTCAGCTCGGTCGCTTACTAGTGAATTTTACGAAGCAATTGTCGTTGATGTCATATTAGATCATCACCATCCTCAATATGCCAAAAAAGATGGATATAATGTTGGTGCTATTAAAATTCGTATTTTTTCTGTTCATAATGGTAGAAGCGACGATCTCCTTGATTGGGCAGATCCTATAGAATCTTCTATATTAGAAATGCCACTGATTGGTGAATTGGTAATATTACATAAGATTCTTGGAATTTTTTATTACACACGAAAAGTTTTTCTTGCACATAGAATACAAGAAAACGGCATGCTGCAATTAAATAATGCTCTAAATTCTAGAAGTGAAAAACTTAAATCAAAGATTGCCACCACAAAACAAGAATTGACATCGGATAAGTATAAATTTGGAGAATACTTTAAACCAGATAGCCGAGTTCGTCCATTAAAACATTTTGAGGGTGATTTATTAATCCAAGGGAGAATGGGCCAATCCATTCGATTTGGATCAAGTCAAATGGAACTATCAAGTCTCGGTATGGCGCCAAATATAATACTTCGCGCCGGCCAAGGAAAGGACATCGAAAAGACCGACGCGACGAAAGATAGTGTATTTGGGTTGATATTGGAAGATATCAATAAAGACGCGTCTTCTATATGGATGACAGCAGATCAAAATGTGCCGTTTGAACCCATAACAATTAATGCAGGGTCGTTTAATCGTTCAATGCAAGCACCTCCACAAAAATATGGCGGCGCACAAATTATATTGAACTCTGATTCAATTATACTAGATTCCAAGAAAACTCATATATTATTATATTCAAATGAAGAAATTTATTTGAATAGTTTTAAAAATACGGCAATAGACACAGACAGTAGTATTATATTAACCGCAAATTTAGATATAGAACTGAAATCGAGTCGTAGAGTGGATATACAATCGGATTCAGATGCCACTATTATATCTGGAAATGACGTATCAATCGTTGGAATGGGTACTATGTCATTACTGGCTAAAAAAATATATCTGGGAAGTTCTGCAAATGACGTAGAACCTACCGTAGGGGGTACAAGTTTATCAATGTGGTTGGCTAGGTTAATTCAGGCACTGATGGGCGTGGGAATAACACCACCGCAGTTGCCGTACCAATTGACAGGTTCGCCGATACCAACTACGGTAGTACCACCACTAGTACCAGGCCCGGCCTCGTTTGTTCATACATTAGCATTTGGGTATATACCATGTCCATTATCTCCAATAGTACAGATAGGTCTTGCCGCATTATACGCCGAATTGATGCCACCAAACGCGGGATCAATTAAAAAATTACCATATTCCGGCGCACCGTTTAATAGTTCTGATGTATTTGTGAACATGGGAAATGAAGATACATCTGCTCTTATTGAAAAAAATGAATTTAAGAAAGGTGAGCAAATAAAAACTGAAAACAGTAAGTGGAAACTTACTGATGATTACTATACAGTATTATGATTATACCGACTGATCCTTTAAAAAAAGCAATGGATATCACCAAAGCCGCCGCTTCCGGCGCGCCGATGCCAGCAAATGTTACATCTGCAACTGGTATTGTGAATAATGCGCAAGCAAATCTCGACAATTTAGCAAAATATAAAGATCCAGAATTAGTAAAAAAAGAAGCCGAAGCTAGGGCGATGGCATTGGTAGCAGACAAACAACAAGAATTATTGGCACAAAAAACTGACATAGAAAACCAAGTAACGGAGAAGTTAACATTATTAACTGACGCAGTGGCTTCGGGGTTAACGGTATATTTAGCATTTCCACCAAAATTACCGGCAATTGATGTCAAAGCATTAGCAAAAAAAGCATATCAAAAAACAAAAAAAGAAATACGAGAACTACGACAAAAAGTAAGTAAAGAAAATTTAAAAAAAGGAAAAGAAACATTTAAGTATCCGATGAAACCAAAAGAATTGTCAATCCCTAAGATACCAGAAATACCAAAATTGCCACCAATACCACCAATACCACCAATACCAAAAGTATCATTACCCACGATACCAACATTACCGCAGTAAAAATACTAAAATTATAACTTCAAAATCATCGTAAAGTTTAACTTACCACCATTTATATAGAGAGTGTTTTATGGACAAGCAATTACTTAAAGCATACATTCGTACAATTGTCGAGGAAGAAGTTTCCAGAATTCTACCACAAATGTTGTCTGAAGCAGTGTCAGAAATTAAGCAGTTGAAAGAAAATGTAACACAGCCAACAAGAACTACACCAAAAATTGATCGTAGTAAACTAGCAGAATTGATGGGTGTGTCATACGATGGTCATACAATACAAGCAACAACTAATAATTTACCTTCTCGACTTCCTGACAATACTCCAGCAGATGCGGACCCAGAAGTAGTGAAGGCAATTACTAGAGATTATTCGGCAATGATGAAGGCGTTGAAATTAACCTGAGATAAAATATGGCACAAGCAATTGGTATTACATTACCAATACAAATTGGAAATATGGGATATTTCCAACAAGCGTTTGACACATTAACTCAAGTTAAATCAAATTTTATAAATTTGATACTTACTAGAAAGGGAGAACGCGTCCACCAACCAGAATTTGGATGTGGTATTCACGATTATTTGTTTGAACAACTCACGCCAGAAAATATTGAAGGGGCACGACTCTCAGTAGTAAATGCAGTAGAACGTTGGATGCCATTTTTAGAACTGGTACAATTTGAACTCAATGCGTCACCAAACGACTTGGATAATAATAGACTTCAGTTATATGTTGGTTACAGATTAAGACAGAATCCAAATATCAGAGACACTATTATTCTAACGTTTTAGGAGATAATCAATGGCAGTAAATCAATCCATTACAAAAAAATTTAATCCAAACTTCAAGGACGTTAATTATTTAGCAAAAAATTTCTCTGAATATCGACAGAATTTAATAGAATTTGCTAAATCATATTATCCTAATACATATAGCGATTTCAATGAAGCATCTCCTGGTATGATGTTTGTCGAAATGGCAGCTTACGTTGGGGATGTTATGTCCTTCTACATTGACAATCAGTTTAAGGAAAATTTACTGTTGTTTGCAAAGGAACGAAATAATGTAGTGAGCATATCGCAGGCGTTGGGGTATAAACCCAAACTTACGGCAACAGCCACGGTTGAAGCAGATATATATCAGATGGTTCCCGCACTTGGCGCAGCATTTAATTACGAACCAGATAAAAAATTCTTTTTAAAAATACTGGTAAATTCAAAATTTTCTACCAACACTCCACCTACTCAAAATTTTCGATCAATTGACAATGTAGATTTTTCTGATCCCGCTGATAGAAATATTCGTGTATTAGCCCGAGATGGTTCAAATGCACCAACCATGTACGTAATTTCTAAGAAGATAAAATTGGTATCGGCAGACGTAAAAACTGCAACATTTTCATTTGGGTCGGCGCAAAAATTTTCTAAGATAGAGATTGTGGATTCTAATATAATTTCTATTATCAAGGTAGAAGATTCTGATGGCAATCCTTGGTATGAAGTAGATTATTTGGGGCAAGACTTAATTGTAGAAGAACGTAATATAGCAGTCAGAGGATCTGATGGATTTTTCTCTAGCGGAACTATGCAGTCCGGGTCACTACCTCCCGCAAAACTTGCAACGTTCCGTAAAAAACCACGAAGATTTGCGACACGAATTAACTCAAATATGAAATTGGAACTGTTGTTTGGATCTGGAACGGGCGACACTAGTGATGAATTGGTAACATTAAATTCGACACAAATTGCAAATTCAAAATATAATCAAGTAATTAGTAATTCATCACTAGATCCTGCAGATTTTATATCAACCGATACCTTTGGTGTTGCTCCTGCAAACACCACATTGACAGTAACCTATTTAGTAGGTGGTGGAATACAATCAAATGTTGCATCTAATACCATTATACAAGTAGACGCCGTACAGATTGCAAATAATATTTCTGATTATGCTGCCGCAGAACAAGGATTGTACAATCAAGTAGTATCAAGCGTGGCAATTATTAATGAAGAACCAGCACGTGGAGGCGGTGATACCGAGTCTGTTGAAGAAATACGACAAAATGCATTAGCATTTTTTAACGCACAAAATCGTGTGGTGACTGATAAAGATTATTTAGTACGAAGTTATGCAATGCCGGCGCAATTTGGTTCGGTGTCGAAGGTATTTGTGGTTCGCGATGAACAAATTAATGCAATTGCCCGACAAGATTCGGGATCATTACAACTAAACAATGATCAAAATCCGTACAATGATAGGTCATATGTAGTAGATCCCGTTGCTCCAAATGCAATTAATTTATATGTTCTTGGGTATGATGAAAAGAAAAATTTAGCAACATTAAATACCTTAGTTAAAAAAAATCTTGCAAAATACTTAGAACAATACAGAGTATTAACTGACGATGTTAATATTTTAGATGCCTTTGTCGTAAATATTGGAGTACAATTTCACATTGTTGTGTATCGCAACTATAATATGAATGATGTAGTTGCACGGTGTATTGATGCAATTAAAAGTTTCTTTGATATTACAAACTGGCAAATTAATCAGCCAATTATTATGAATGATCTTCGATTGACTATTGGTTCGGTAGAAGGAGTACAAACTGTGTCTGATGTAATTATTACGAATAAATATAGATTCCAAGATGGCCGTGATTATTTTGAATATAGATATCCCATTGAAGAAGCAACGGTGGACGATGTTGTATATCCATCTTTAGATCCATGCATATTCGAAATACGGTACCCAGAAACCGATATTGTTGGATTTGCTCGTCAATAATTGAGATAATATATGAGAACTTTTCTACCAACATCACAAGACGCAACTATTTACGAACGATATCCAACATTAAATACTGGACTCGACGAGATTATTGAAGTCGGAAAAATAATAAAATCATTAGATGGTGCTAATCAATATGCCTCGGGTTCGACGAGAATGTTGATACAGTTTGATATCCCTTCATTACAACAATATCCAACGTCCTCAAAATATTATTTAAATTTACGAATTGCTAATGCAACGAATGTAAATCGGTATCAAAAATTAGAAGTATATCCAGTATCACAAAGTTGGGTGGAAGGAAGTGGATATTTTTATCAAGATGTACAGAACGCAGAAGATGGTGTAACGTGGATTGATAGAAGTACTACAGCCGCGTGGGTAACTTCGGGCAGTAATTATACGACAACAATCTCTGCATCATATACCTTTTCAAAAGTTCCGATTGAAGATGTAAAAATTGATGTTACTAATTTAATTGTACCTGTTGTATCTGGTTCAAATATAACTCCGTGGAATGGATTACTACTGAAGTTCCCAACCACGGACGAATTAGATTCTACTAATACTGGTAACATTAAGTTCTTTTCGGGAAATACACATACTGTATTTGCTCCAAAACTGGAAATTGTACAAATAGACCAGACATTTGTTACGGGCAGTTTAAAACGTATCCCGAATGGTAATGTCACAATTGTATCAAAAAATATAAAAGAAACATATACACTTGGAGAAGTTGATAAAGTATATCTGGTGGTGCGAGAACCGTATCCAGATAAAAAATTTGATGCAACGGGTCGATATAGAAATGTGTACTACCTACCCTCAGAATCATATTATAGGGTGCGGGATCAAGTAGCAGATATGGTATTATATGATTTTGATCAGTATTCTGCAATACACTGCGATAGTTCGGGCTCATATATATTATTGGATACGTCTGGTTTGGAAGTTAACCGATATTATACGTTGGATTTAAAGGTAAAGTCTAGTGGATTGGTATTCTTTCCAGAATTTAATTACACATTTAAAGTAGACAGCGATGCTTAATATATTTAATTCATATATTCCAAAATTTTTGGTAGATCTTAAAAAGGATAACGAAGATATTATAATAGTATCCTCTTCGTATTTTTCCCCAGAGGGCGACGTATATGAATTAGATACCCGTACACTATCTCCCAATTTATTGCAAACCACACAGTCATTACAAGAACTACAGCCGGAAATTTCAACGGTATATCCGTTTAAAATTGTAACGCCGTTAGATTTTGATGGATCAACAATGATACAAAGTCCAAGTATGACTACTCAACCCACTGCGTCACAAGGGTATTACGCTCCCATTTATTTTGAACGATATAATCCCGACGTTGTAAGAAATATCGACACGCAGTTCACCGAATTAACTACTGGGTCAAGTATCTAATATGCCAAATCAAGCAAATTTTAGAAGTAATATTACTACGCAAACTGAACCACGATTTGCTGCATCAAGAATTGTAAGTAATCCAAGTGAACTAATTTTGTTCGAAGAAGTTCCCGCAAGTTTTGCATTTGATGCACAAGATAATGTGGAAGTACACTTTTATACAATTATTGGAAATCAATTATTGTTAAGTACGACCATTACATTAAATGACAACATAATTAAATCACACATTGTTGCATACGACGATAACTCATACAAAAATTACATTAGAATAGATTTTACAAAATTATTCGTAGATAAAAATTTAGTATTAGTTCCGGGAGATTACAAGCTTGTACTAAACTTCTTCTCAGATGAAATTGGTAGTTACACAGATAGACGGTTAACAATAGATACTATATCACCATCACGTACTGAAGTTCAATTAACATTTAATAATGTAGTTGACGATATAGCGCGCCGTGAAGATGAATACCTACTTAGAGAGTTTATTGAACCAGCATTTAATAAAATAGATGCAGTTGGAGTTGCACAAAAAATCTTTGAATCAGGGGTGGAATTAAATGATCCGACAGAAGGAGTAACAGCAGACACTATCGTACAAAATATAGAAATTCCAGTAATAAACCAAACATATGCAAATACTATAGCGCGGATTGATAAATTAAACTTACGTGAATCTTTTGATATACAACTAAATGACTTTCTTCTACAACTGTACACTTTTATCAGTGAAGAAATAGTTATTAATGGAGATGATCGAATCCAACAAGATCAATATGAACAAATTATTCGTTCTGTTGTAAGGGACAATATAGGAAATCTACAACAGATTATGGACATGCGCATCAACGTAAGTTAAGGTATATATTATATGACAAATCCGTTCGATTCTCAATTTTTTTTAAATACCGAACAAGTAGGTGACACGGGCATCACAGGAAATGCCGGCGGTGGGATTGTTGGTGTTCCCACGCCAACACCCACCGCCAAACCAGATTTTACTGGTACCTGTCAAGCCAATGGAGATTGTGCAGAAGGATACTTCTGCGACACCCGAAATCCAACGTTCCCGACAGGAGATTTAACGGACCCATATGGTGTATGTGCAAAAGCTTCAATTAACTATTGTAATGCAACAGATCAATCCAGCCCATGTTCTACTATATTGGGATCAGATTGGAGTGGTGAAGCAACACGCACCGTAAATGTCTTGGTGAATGGAGCGGTAACACCGGAAGGATGTATTAATTTTCCCGGAATACCAAGTAATTGGAATACAAGTGAATGTATACAAATACTAGTTACGCCGACTCCCACGCCAACAGTCTTCTGTAATTATACAGATCAAACAACACAGTGCTCACGATTACCAGGATTTCAAGGATACTCTGGCGAAGCAATTAGAACAGTAGTTGTTACTAATACAGTTGGCCAACCATTGCCACTGGGATGTATTAACAATCCTATATTTGCTGGTAGTGATGCTTGGAATACTTCGGAGTGTATAGGTCCACCAACACCAACACCAACATCGACATCTACGCCACCATCTACATATACTACAACATTAATCGCAAGTCCGTCAGAAGGTGGAACTGTTAGCGGAACAAGTTTATTAACACCAACGCCAAGTACTGTTATCGTATCAAGAATTGGTGAACGGGTAGATTTTGACGCAACTGCAAATATTGGATATACATTTACTGGGTGGGAATTACAAGGAAATTCTTGGTCTACCAACTATTCCCCTGCTATTTTATCCGATAAAAATGAAACGTATGTAGCAACATTTGCAAGAAATCCCACACAAGATGTGTGCAGATGTTATTTTGTTGCCCCGACAGTTGCGGGACAATCATTTGAAGTAACATTCCGTGAATGTGCGGCGGGATCAATTCGACAAACACAAACAATCAGTAATTTTACAAATATTTGTTCTGCTGATATTCCTGCTGCTGGCAGAAATGCACAAGTACCGCAAAATCTTGGTTCTCAATGTTCAAATACACAGACTTGTGGCGCTCCACCACCAACACCAACACCAACTTCTGTTATCGGCATTCTCCCAACACCAACTCCCATTATCGACATCCCTGAGGTATCAGTAGTAACTCCGTCGCCGACTTGGAGAGATTGTGTTTCAGAAGAATTATTTACTGGAACTCCAACAAACCGTCGTGAAGTTACTTACACCGGACCAGGTGGGGGAACTTGTTGGGAACCACTAACTACGGTAACATTTAATCCTAGTTTAAACGAGGAATTATTATTTCAATATCAACAGGAATCTACAGAATACCCGATGGCACAAGTAATAAACGCAACAAACGCATCAACTACAATATCCTACGAATTACAAATAATAACAAATACCGATATTACGGTTACACCAAATTTATTTATAATACCGGCCAGAGGCAGCGTACCGTTCATGGTACAAATAACACCAGATTTATTAAATAAATTAGCAACAGGTACATCTAAATTACAAATATCAGTTAACATTAGAGAATTATAATGAGTGTCATTCCATTTTTACTTAGTTATGAACCGTATCAACCTCCAACAGGAACCCGTGTAATTAATTCCATAAATGATATGGTGGTAATTAGTTTTAACCCACCATCAGAAATTAATTACGCCATAGGAACGGATCAAGAATATAATGATACAATTATTGTTCGTAATACTACATCAAATGTATCTTTGGAAGTTACAATAGAATTTAACGATAAAATTCTTAGTATAAACACAAATAATACAACGAGTCCATATGTATTTACATTGGCGTCAGGCACACAAACTTCATTACCTGTACAATTAAAATCTGCATTTTTTGATGCACGATCAAGTGTTGCAGCAGTGACGACACCGATAAATTTTACAGTAAAAAATTTATCAAACGGGTCAGTGGCCCTTAAAACGATATAATACAATGGGTAAATATTAATGGCAACATTGACGATTACAGCTGAAGGAGAGGGAACCGTAACGGGCGCAGGCGCATCAGTTAATAGAAATACTACATATAATGGTCCGTTTGGGTTAACAGCAGGCCGTCAACTGACGGTTGACCCCAACCAAACATTTACGTTTAGTGCGCAACCAGTTGCAGGAAACGAATTTGTTGGTTGGAGTACTAATATGAATATTGTCGGTGGAAATTTATCTACTGATAATATAACAGTAAGTACCGGGGGACCAGAAAATACTGGTTGGTCAATTAGTGGACTCTTTAGAACAATATTACTCCCCACACTGGAGGAGTCCATAACGCCACGATCTACAGTTAATATCCCACCAGTTGCTAATCGGAGTACACCTAATAAATTTAGTACCACGATACCGGCAATTGTACGTGTAATTATATCACCCGCCGCAACGCCATCTCAACCGTTTACAAGAAATAACTCTATAGTAATTAATCCTTCACGAATTGATGTAAATCTTTCAGAACCATTAATTACATCGGCGTTAGAATTTTTACAAACTGCAATAGATACGTATGTAGACGAAGATCGTACCTTAAAAACATTATTAAATTACGGTGAAGATAGGCAATCGGTAGCGTTAGCATATCGGTATGGTACGACAGATGAAAATAATATATCACGGATACAGTTAAAATTATTACAACCAGTCCCCGATAACATTATCGTCAGTTCTTCTGTATTTTTAAGCCGTGAAGTTACTAAAACATTAATTGATAAAATTCGCGTTCGATTTGCACCGGAATTAGATGCAACTCCATACTTGCGTCCAAAAAATTTAGCAGTGCAAGCAGATTTAGATACTGGAAGATCGTTAAATAATATGACCCTGCAAAAATTGTCATTACAATCGGGGTCGGTGGGACGAACGGACGCATATCAAAATAAAACTTTTGAGGACGAAATTTTTAGACAGTGGTATTCCTATGATTTTAATTCATCAGAGTTGAATATAGACTTTACGGATTATAATAATTTTATGTTTTACGGGTCCGCTGCTATGCGACTTGAAACATTTAAAGAAAAAGTTCGTCAATTAGAAATATTAGAGGGTAGCCGTAAACAATTCTTAGCTACTTACACAGCAAATACTGCATCCGTTGGATTAATTTACGTACAAGATCAATCGGCAACATTTGCAAAACAACAAGAAGATATTATTCGTGGATTTGATCGGTACGAGCAATATCTATACTTCACTCCATCAGGATCTAATAGTCCATATTCTGCATCTGCCTATTATGCAGACACGGGACAAGAATATAATTCAATTGGATACTGGCCAAAATCTGGAAGTGGATTGTGGACTGTTAGTAGTAATACCGTTACGAATTGGTATGAAACGCAAAGTCTAATTGCACAACGATTTGATGAATTTAACGAAAACAATTTAGTTAATACAATTCCCTCACATCTGCGAGAAGATGATAGTTCTGGGGCCTATATTACGTTTGTCTCTATGATTGGGCATTTCTTTGATACGATTAAACCGTTCGTTGATCAGTTTCCAAATATCTACAGTAGAAATTTAAATCCAAACGAGGAACTTTCCAAAGATTTGATCAATGAAATTGCAGAGTCTATTGGATTTAAACTACCCACATTAAATTCAATATATAATTTATCAGATAATATTCTCGGAACCGACTCGCAAGTTCCACGTCGCGACATGACGGCTGAAATTTATAAGAGATTGTTACATAACTTGCCGTTCTTTGCAAAGGCAAAGGGTACAAAAACTGCGCTAGATACGTTACTAAAAACGTTCGGTATCGGTCCCCAACTAATTAGTGTAAAAGAAACGGGAACTCCTGAATCAAGTTCGTATCACGTATATGACGAATATACAAATGGGTTACAATTTAATTCAACAAAAATATCATACATAAAAATACCTGTTTCGGAATCATTGAGGTCACCAACTACACTACAATTTACGTGTGTGGTTTCGGCAATTACATCAAGTACAACCACGTTGGTTACCGGAGATGCATTGTGGGGATTGCACATTATACCACACCCAACAATTTCTGGATTGAGCAATTTTGCACTAACTTCCGGTAGTAACAACCTACGAATACTATCAAGTAGCTATCAAGAAATAATTGGACAGCAAATAAATGTAACTTTACAAACGTACGCATCAACGGCGTCATTACGAGTTGTTCAGTCCGATGGCGAAGATTTAATATTTAACTCCACGTTAAGTGAATCATCAAAATTTTCAACTCTATGGAGTAATACAAAATTTTTATATATGGGCGGATCTGGAAGTAGGGTACTTTCAAGATTTGATGGAACAATTGATGAAATAAGATTATGGAATGACACGTTATCGGATGAAATAATTCTAAATACTGCATTTGATCCTGGTTCAAACGCAGGTGACACATATTCGTCTGCCGCTGATAATTTGTTAGTACAATTATCATTTAATAACATTAATAGTGCATCATTAACAACTTCGTCAATACTAAATGAAAGTCCGTATAAAAATATAGCAGTGTCTCCATCATTACAAAGATTGGTAACTTTTAATATTAGTGGATCTGATTTTGTACGATACAATAGAATAGTTCGTCAAGAAATGTCATTGGTGGGATCTAGTGGATATGTATCAAATAAAGTAAAGGTGGCAGCACCGCCTACATTCATAGACAACAGTAAAGGATCAAGATTATATAGAACACAGAGTATTGTTCAACCACAAGCAAAGCGACTGCGTGCAGGACGTAATAAAGTCGTATTGGTTATGTCACCAACTGAAATTATTAACCAAAATATTATACGTAATTTAGGATTGGAAAATATTAACGCGGTATTGGGGTCACCAACCACGTTATATACTACATTTGATAAATCGTTAGAAACTTTAAAACGACATTATCAACAATATCATTATGCAACGGTGAATACGAATAAGTTCATACGAATTGCATCGGATGTAGGGTCGGTATTGAATCAAGTACTTGACTATTTTATTCCTTCAAAGGCAGCAGTATTGCAGGGAATACTTATAGAACCCAATATTCTAGAACAAGTAAAAATACCGCCCGTAAAAAATATTCGTTTTTATGGAAAAGATACGAAAAAAACCTTATCGGCAGTGGGATCGTTATCAGGTAGTCGCCCAGATTACGGAGCTACATTTAATGTATCCGATGTAATAGAATCTGCCGTTACAACCGTCGAAGGAAATTATCCAACGTATCGAGTCCAAGAGCAAATATCATTACCAAATCCAATCATAGCAAACACTGCTAAGTATAGTGCGTTATTAGATATGCAGCCCGCATTGATGACTGGTAGTTATTCAAACTTACAATCAAATGCAATAGAAACGGTATATATTGTAGATGCAGTAAGCAGCACGTATACTAAGAAACATGAAGCATGGAATTACCAAGATGTTAGTTCTTCTAGACCAGAAAGACCAGCTAATATTAATTTACAACTGTCGAACTTAAATAAAATTCAATACAATGATACTAATTATGGTAGTATAGGAGCAGAACCATACAATAGATTGTATAGTAGAAAATTATTTGCGGATGAAATTGAAACGACTAGATTGGGAGGAAATACTAGTACGTACATACCGGCGCTATACGATATACAGCCATCAACCGATTTTAGAGATGTTGGAGTATATACATATTTTAATAATGATTATGGAATTTATTATTTCCCCACCAGCGTAAAAACACCGGTATACACGCGGCTATTAAATGCGGTATGGAACATGGAAACTCAGTTGTTTGAAGGAAATATCACATGGACACCTGGCGCTAGATATAACATATATGACGTAGTATATCAATCGGTTGACAATACTAATACAAGTATTAGTGGATCAATACTTGCAGCACAAGGTGGAAATGGAAAATATTACGTTTTTACAACGAGAGACGCATACAGACCACCAACGGATGGCTCTTCATTTTATATCGGTGGCGTTCCTTCAAATACACCACCCTCATTGGATAGAGAAAACTGGGAATTGTTACAATTTTTGCCTACACGAACTTTAACCCCACGTAGAATTGTATACGACACATACACTATACCAAACCCAGCATTAAATAATTTTAAAACTACTACTATATCAATAAATAAAATTATAGACACGCCGGATAGATATGTTGATTTGTTTTCTCTACCGTCAGTGGACGGTAACGCGTATATTACAGGAGACATACGAGTACAAAATATTGCAATGTTATTTGCAATACAAACTGGCGTTACTGGATTGCGGATTCGATTATACAGAACTAAAACTGATCGTGATAATGATATTACTCGATCTGTTGAAACCATGCCACTAAATTCACACGGCATGTTATTGGATATAACTATTTCTACAACCAATATACAAAATATAGGACCAATTGTAAATTTAGTGGCAGATAGTATTCCTCCTTCTGGAGAAATTTTTTATACTATAAATAACAACGATGTAAATTCTAAGGCAATTGACCTACTATTATATTACTTTGCATTAGAAATTGAACCACGAATTCCATTCGGTTATTTGCGAAAACATTATAGATTTTTTAGAGACAACTCTACCGCAACCAAACGAAGAAATTATGTGGGGTGTTTAAATACGATTGATACCACTATTGACGGATTACCGCCGGTACAAGTATTCTTGAGTGAAGGCACCAGCTTGATATTGGCACCATCACAAGGTGTGGGAGAAATTATTACGGGTGGCGGCGGCCAATTAAATGTAACGTAATAAAATAAACAATACTATATATGTATATCAGACCTCTTATTATTTGGAGTTATTATTTATGGGATATTTAAATAAAGCAAGTGTCACGGTTGATGCAATTTTGACAAAAAAAGGACGAGAATTATTGTCAAAAGGTCGTTCGGCATTTAATATTACACAATTTGCGGTAGCAGACGACGAGATTGATTATTCATTATTTGATCCAGCACATCCTCTCGGCACAGAATATTACGGATCGGCAATTGAAAATATGCCCATCGTAGAGGCGTCGGTGGACGAGACACAAAATTTACGATATAAACTGGTCACGTTTGGGAGAGGACAAAATACAATTCCACTATTACAAGTGGCTCCAATTTCCATAGAACTCCGATATTCCACAAATACGTTAGGACAACAGGTAACAGTAATCACAACCGGTGGTACAAATTTAGATCAAACACTTGGCTACACCGCAGTTCTTTACGACAGAGAAGCTGCTTTATTGACAAGTAATGGTGTGGCTGGAAGTGCAACAGTACCTTTGTTTGTAGGGGAAACTTCATCAGTAAATTCACAAAATGCTATTGTGCTAACAGGAACACAATTTACTATTACGCCAAAAAACGTAAATACAAGAACAGAAACTCAATTAGTTATCATTGGTAATGAAACGGGTGCAACAAAAATAATTCCGGTAGTTATACTCCCGGCTACGATAGTATAACCAACACTAGGATACATATATGACAATTTATACAACTCTTCAGACCGACGACATAGTATCAGCAAATCCCACGACTATAACTACGGGATTATTCTCAGGTGATACTGGGTCATTTGAAAGTTTACTTTATATTAATGATGCGGTGGGCCAACAATTTAAAACTAGTGGTGAATATTATTTTGACGCATATAATATTGACCCTACAGGCACCGGCGGCGAACTTGCCGAGGTACAATTTGCCATTAGTTATGGTCACATATACGGTGGAGGAGCTCCCACGCTTGATGTAAATGAACAATCAAAATTACCGACAAAAGCAATATACAGTCAATATAGAAATTTGTTATTAAACCCAGAAGATACGAAATTCTCTTTTCAGGGAGTGGATTCTGATCACATCTATATTATAAATTTTCAACGGGCCCGTATACGGGAACAACTCGATCCAGGCAATTGGGAACTTCCGCTGTCCGGCGCAAGGGGAGTTCTTACTTTTATTGATGATAGTGGACAAACACTGGGTGCCTTAACAGCTAATAGTAAAGCTGGTAGAGTATTTAATATAATTTCCGGTGCATTGTCAACTACGTCTGGATCAATTTCGTCATCAACCAATGCTACTACATGGGGAACTGGCGGTCCTGGTTATGGATTAGTATATCCCGATCTAGGTATCATCGTACTAAATCCTAATGCAATTGGTCCGGCGGTTGGATTTTTTACAACTGGCTCAAAAACGGCAACTGGAAGTGCTATGACCGGGTCGGTTACAGTACCAATATATACTTCTGTTCTAGATTATAACGATCCCGCTATAATTGGCCCGTTTGCTCCAATTATACATGCGCTCACCGAAACTAATTGGGGTACTAATGGTTCCGCATATAATCATGCTGGATTATTTACGTCGATCAGATCTGCTACACAAGCAACTACTACAAATAAAGGATTTAGAGCACGTTCAGCAGAAACTATTGCATCTACACATTACTTCGTGAGATTACGGAATAAAGAATATAATTATTCTAATAACCCGACGTTTTCTAATCCTAACACGGGAGTATTGGTGCAGTCGGATTTTAAAAATGATCCAAAGGTATATATCACCACCGTAGGATTATATAATTCTAGTAACGAATTATTAGCAGTGGCAAAACTTAGTAAGCCAGTTCGCAAAAGCTTCGATGAAGAAATTTTGTTAAGAGTTAGACTCGACTTTTAATGAAAGTATTCAGTACATTAGACGCAAAAGATTATACAGTAGAAGACATATACGCATCCGCGCCCATGTCCTGGGAATTACTGTCGGGGTCTAGTGGAATAAATATTACTTCTCCGGATGATTTGGATGGCGCGATCACCATTGGTCGCGCCACCAATAATCCCGTGGATTTTTATGAAAGTGATTTTCCTAAAAGAAATGAAGATTCAGGTGTATACGAATATATTTTATACTCGTCTATAAAACATTTATTTTACGACAGAGGAAACTTCTATAGCGGTTCAGTATTAGTTACTTCTAGTTTGTCAGGATTACCAAACGATTCGTATGTACTTAGCATTGGGCAAAATTTCTACGGCGAACGTGTAAAACCGGGATCGTTTGAAGTAAGTACGGAAATTGCAAATACAGTAATACGAGATGATTCACGGGGTAATTTATATTATACTAGTGCATCGGTAAATGTGTACTTGGGCAATATATTTTATAATACAGGTATTGCAGTTATTAAGCATGATACTGGATCGGCGAATACCTCTATATCATCAATCGGATTACAAATAGTGAGTGGCACGAATGTATATGTGGATTATAGTAGTGATGTACTACTCAATCGACATCAAGTAAATGTAAAGTTACGTCCTATGGATTTTAATTTTTCCCCGTTTAATCCGTCAATATTATCTGCATATACTGCGACGACGGGTAGTGTTACACAATCGTTTAATGAAATGAACATCAAACCTGCCAGTGGAAGTTCTACATGGAACTTGTATAATTTGATGAGTGCGGGGGTAATCAAACCATATGTTACCACAATTGGGTTATATAACGATAAATATGAATTGTTGGCAGTTGCAAAAACAAGTGAACCAATTCAGAGAACTTTTGATGTTAACCAGATATTTATAGTTAGGTTTGATACCTAATACTTGGAGATTTATATGGACTTATTAACGCGATACGAAGCCGCCACCTCACCGACTATAGTACAGGTCAAAACTATAGGCACAGCAGCTTCACCTGGAGTAAATTTCTTAGACGGCGTTCCAAGAACACGAACTCCTTCCGTAGATACTGTACAAACAGAATTTACTCCCAACGAGGCGGGTGCATCAAATACACCTGCGTTGACTAACGATAAGTCATATCCACTGAGCCGTTGGCTGCCAGTAGGAGTACAAAAGGGTGACGCGTATCTTACAAATGCTCGGTTCACCACAATTGGTGATGTAAGAAACGCACCAGGAACAATACTACACAAATTCTCACAATTAGCAGACAAATCATTCTTTGCAGCAGGTGGATTATCAGAATTTGCAAAGGCACGAGCAAATCCCAACAGTAGTGGATACGGTCCTGGTCCTGCAGGTATAAACGGTTAATTTTATTATAAATGGTTATGAAAAAACGCATTAACAAATTGAGCCACTCAACAGATGTCCATGCTATATTTAATGGAACAACTGATGATGTGGCTCAATTGCGTTTACCTAAACCACGAACGCCATCTGCGCAAGCCGTACAAAAAACCGCTATCCGAACGGAGTGGCAGGAAAAATTTCTGGAAAAAATAAAATCGTGTCATAAACGCAATTTAAACAAAGTAGTGAATAAGATTTTAAAACGAATAGATTCTACTAAAGTTGCAATGGTAGCGCGATCAAAAAAACACAATGTTGAATGTAATATCACCGTCGAAGAACTCAGAGAATTAGTATATAATTTTTATGGGCAACAATGTAAATACTGTGATAAGATATTAAACATTAACACCTTTGTATTCGATCATATTATTCCCATATCAAAGGGTGGGTCGAGTAATATAGATAATATTCAGTTAATATGCAAAACCAGCAATGGGATGAAAGGATCATTGCACGAAAATAACTTTCAATTATTGCTGGATTGGCTAGAGACGATTCCAGAGGAACTGAAAAAAGATATCAGTATTAGATTAGCCCGAGGTGTGGTATAACCCTTGACAACTGGTGGGTATCTACATAACTTACAAGTATGACTATACTCACACTACTCCAACAAATTATAGGGAATTATACCCAGCAGACAGATGAATATCTATTTCACTGTCCTTTTTGGTTAATAGTACGTTTTTGAATGCCCTTTCCTATATTTATAGACATAGGAGATATAATATGCATACACGAAACTGTCCAAATTGTCATAAATTAATTGAGTATAAATACCGAACTGGTTGGTACAAAGCTAAAAAATCAAATTCTCTGTGCAAAAGTTGTTCTGCAAAGACATATAGAAAATCAAAATATAATATAAAAACCAAATCAATAGACGGTAAACTTTTATATGTGCGAGAATGTCCCGGTTGTAAGAAAGAACTGGTCAATATAAATTATAGAAAGTACTGGGATGCAGTAAAATATAATAAAATGTGTAAATCCTGTGCCTCGACCAACCGGCACAACCTCAGTGAATTAAGTAACTGTGAAATTATTGACGGAATTCGAAAATTTTATAGAAGTTGTCCAAACTGTAAAAATAAAATATATTATAAAGTACCAGAACATGCACGTAGGTTTATGAACAGCTTATGTAAAAATTGTGCTCCTCTTTCACAAAAATACGTATATCCAAATTTTAATGAAACTGCTTGTAAAATAATTGATGATTACGGTGATTTGAATGGATATAAGTTTCAACACGCACTAAATGGTGGAGAATTTTTAGTACCAAATACACGTTATTATGTTGATGGATACGATATAGTACAAAACGTAGTTATAGAAGTTGACGAATCACATCATAAGTATCAAATAGAACATGATGCTTTAAGACAACAAGAAATTATAAAGCAATTGAAATGCAAATTCATAAGGTTGGTATTTGATGAACATAAAAATAATTACATTATTACAAGAAGTACTAGGTCCATACGTACAACAGAACAATGAACTGTTATTCAACTGTGCATTTTGCCATCATGCAAAGAAGAAACTCTCGGTAAATATATCAAATAATAAGTGGAAGTGCTGGACATGCGGTAGTAAAGGTGGTCATATCATCTGGTTATTAAAAAAACTGAATATTTCAAAAGAACTTATTAATCAGTTTAAAGAAGTATTGGGTGATGAAGATATCAAAATTTACAAATCTACGACAGCAGATATTAAGTTATATCTTCCACACGAATATCAACCACTATGGAAAACACAGAAAAGTTATGCATATTTAAATGCAATTTCGTATTTGAAGCATAGAGGAATTCGGTCGGATGATATATTGCGATATCGTATGGGATACTGTGAAACTGGTCCCTATGCAGGCCGTATCATTGTTCCATCTTACGATCACACCAATCAATTAAATTATTTTACTGCACGATCTTTTTACGATGGTGGGATGAAATATAAGAATCCTCCCGTCACAAAGAATATTGTGTGTTTTGAAAATATGGTAAATTGGAAGGATCAAATAATTTTATGTGAGGGCATGTTTGATGCTATATCTCTTAGGAGAAATGCTATACCGTTACTTGGCAAAACGATCCCGAAGAATTTGGAAAAAGCATTGTTACAAAACAAAGTAAAAAATGTAATTATTTTTTTGGATGAAGATGCGCAATCTGACGCTATGAAATTGGAACAATATCTTAAACAGTATGAGATACATGTCAGTGTCGTTTTAACGAAGGGTAAAGATGCATCTGACATGGGGTTCGAAACTGCATGGGAAGAAATTAGTAAATCTCGTAGTACAAATTTTAAAGAATACATTGAACAACGGTTATTAAATATATGACACGCAACGAAGAAATAGAACTTGCCGCAATAGCATCGTTTGTAGATATTGCCGATATTCAAGAATTGTTAGACCTAATAGACGCTAATGATATGATATCGCCAATAACGGCAGGCATAGCATGGAAAGATTTTTGTAAAAGTTACGATGCGGTTTGGTTAGACCCCAATACCACAATGGGATTGTTTGCGGGATGGTTACTTATGGAGAGTGTAGTATGATTATACCAGTACAGTTTGATACACTAAAATCAATAGTTCACATTGCGGATACGCACATTCGTTTGTTTCGTAGGCATGAAGAATATGAAGCGGCATTTGAAACACTGTACGCAGACATTCGTAGTAAGAATCTCAAAGATTTCATCATTGTATTGGCCGGAGATATCGTTCATGCAAAGACCGATATGTCTCCAGAAATGGTGGAAGTTACTTCACGATTCTTATCTAACATTGCCAACATTGCCCCCACGATTTTAATTGCTGGCAACCACGATTGCAATCTAGCAAATACCAATAGATTAGATAGTCTCACCCCAATCGTCAACAGTCTACAACACCCAGATTTACATTATATTAAGTATTCGGCAATCGTCACCATTGCTGATACTAATTTTGCAATCATGTCTATTTTTGACGAGGCAACAGAATGGCCCCGTGCGCAAGAATGTGATGCACCAAATAAAATTGCACTGTACCACGGGCCTGTACACGGTTCAACGACTGATGCGGGATTTACGATTACGAATCGACATGTGCATGTGGATACATTTAATGGATTCGACGCTGTACTTTTAGGAGATATTCACAAACATCAAATTCTTCAAGAAAGTAATCCCATCATTGTGTATGCTAGTAGCCTTATCCAACAGAATCATGGCGAAAGTCTTGAGAATCATGGATGGTGTTTATGGAATGTTCCCGATAGGTCATTTGAGTTTGTTTCACTTAATAATGATTATGGATATGTAACTTTAGAGGCATCCAACGGAAATATTACATATCCGTCACGCATGCCCAAAAATGTGCGTATGCGATTGTTTACGGGTGACCTTGATAACACACAAGTAAAAAAGATTATTACGACTCTTCGTAACAATCATAATATCATTGAACTTAGTGTGAATAAGAGTCGGTTTAACAAGACTATTAATCGGTCTACTACGGTTGCTCATGACGCAATGGACCTCACGGACATTTCCTTACAAAATACGCTTATTACAGATTGGTTAACTAGAAATAATACTTCGTTGGATGTGGATGTATTAAACGCAGTTCACCGTATCAATAAAGATCTCAATAGTAAAATTCACCACGATGATCAGTCAAGAAATATTCATTGGCGACCATTAAAGTTTAAGTTTTCGAATATGTTCTCATATGGAGAAGATAACGAAATTAATTTTGCCGACATGAAAGGATTGTATGGAATCTTTGCTGCAAACGCAAGTGGCAAAAGTTCTATTATGGATTCGTTGATGTTCTGTTTATATGACAAGACTCCACGGGCATTTAAGGGTGACCATATCATTAATAACAGAAAGGATACCTTTGAATGTGAATTGACCTTTGAAATCAATAACGAAGTGTATGGTATCAAGCGAAATGGTACTCGTAAGAAAAACGGAGATGTCAAGGTTGATGCACAATTCTGGAAGGTAACTCCTACTGGTAATGTTTCCTTAAATGGCGAAGACCGTCGAGATACAAATGCTAATATTCGTAATTATGTGGGGTCATATGAAGACTTTGTAATGACAGCATTGAGTGGGCAAACCAGCAACGCATTGTTTATTGACAAGTCACATTCGGAACGAAAAGATCTGCTTATTCAGTTTATGGGATTGAATATCTTCGATAAATTATTTGATGCAGCACATGATGAGGCAAAGGAAATTACAGGAGTTCTCAAACGATTTAAAAAGTCGGAAGTCACGGATAATATTGCATCTACCCATAATCAACTGACTACGGCACAACAAGAAGTGTCGCAAGTTGAAGTAGAACATATGGAACTCAAAGAAAGTCGTGAATTACTTGATGATGTATTAATTTCTACACAAGAATTAAAACGTCCCGTTCCACCAACGTCTGGTAATCTTGTTGATTTAAATAAGGCGTTAACTAAAGCAACAACTAATCGTAAGAAGGCACAAGAAGATGTAGCAATTGCAGAATATGCATTGACTGATAGTGAAATGAATTTAACTGATGCGTTAAGTGACTTTGAACAATACGATATGGTTGTTCTTAAGGAATCAGTTGCGAACTGGAATAAGTTAAATGATATTTTGGTAAAGGGTAATAGTGCGCTTCGTGTCGTCAATACTAAAATTGATGAAAAGACAAAGTTCAAGAATAAACTGTCCAGTTACACATATAATTTGAATTGTGATGTATGTGTCACCAATAATGCATCAGTTATCGAAGATTTGAACGCAGTAAATAATGAACTGGATGAATTAAATGCAAAACGATTAATTCAAGAAGATTCTATTACCCAGATTATTGATAAGATGAAACCGTTGGAAACTGATAAGGAAATATATGAGGAAGCATTGGTTGCTCAGAAAGAAATTGAAGTATGTGGGTTTGATGTAGAAAAGTCAAAAACTGTGCTGGCAAACTGTAAGGTAGTTCTTGAAAAAATAGAAATTTCTATTCCTAACATCGAGAATGAAATTATTATTTATAAAACCAATGAAGAAAATATCCTACACAATCAAACCATTGACACAGACATTGCACAGATTCAAGAAAAGATTACGACGAACAAAAAAATGATGCAATCGGTAGAACAGAATCTTCGTACTCTGCATGGCAATATTAGTGTATTAGAATCAAAGAAGCAAGAATTAGTCAACAAGTTAAAGGAAGCAGAGGAACTGGAAATTACTTACGAGGCATATAATCAATATATGGCTGCGGTGGGTCGAGACGGGATTCCCTACGAACTTATGAGTAAGGCAATTCCTAATATTGAATCTGAGATTAATTCAATCCTTTCACAGATTGTAGACTTTACAGTGGCATTGGAAGTAGATGGTAAGAATATTAATGGTAAACTAATTTATGACTATGATCGTATTTGGCCATTAGAAAATTCTTCTGGTATGGAACGATTTGTGAGTAGTCTTGCCATTCGTATTGCACTCATGAACGCAAGCAATCTTCCGAAGTCAAATTTTATGATAATTGACGAAGGATTCGGGGTATTAGACGCGGAACACATGCATTCTATGCAAACATTGTTCAATCTACTGAAAACGCACTTTGATTTTATACTGATAGTAAGTCATTTGGAAACCGCCCGTGATATGGTAGATACTCTAATTGAAATTAAACGAGAGGATGGGTACTCACAAATCTCAATTTAAACGGGGAGTAAACTATTTATACATACCCGTAGATATAACTGAGAAGTGAATGGCACGTACTAGAAAATCTATACAACCGTTAAATCTTTATAAATATGATGTTCTTATAGAAGATAAGGCCACCAGATCAGATTACTTCAAAGTCACACAATTTGATGGTAATTTTTATGGTGGCCGTAACGCGTTTCTTGTGGCTGGCGCGGGAGTTCTACGACCAAACTCAAAGATACTTGTAGAGATATTAAATAAGGATGGAACGACGGTATACAGTGCCCCAATTACATCATTTATTGAAGGAAGTTCTCGGCTTGTACAAATTGAAGTATATAGTGATACGCCTATTGGTGTTGGAAAACTTGTACTGTTGGGGTGTGCCGACACGTATCTAGATGGTACACCAGTTCCGGCCAACTGGGAAGGAAAGTACAATGTCCGATGGATAACGGATGTAGTAATCTCTCCACGAGTAGAAAATAAAACGCCCATCCGATTTGAAGCCTCGCCGTCGATGGTAGCAACTGAGAAGTTCTATTATGCACCAAGTTCCTCGTTGGGTGCACAACAACTTAGAGTGCCGATAGATGTTGAACTCACTCCAAAATATTATAATGTATTTCCCAACGGATATCTAGCAAAAATACGGGGAATTGGGGAATATCAATCGGAATATCTCGGAGGATTCATTACTGGAGCCATCACGTTCGGCAATGATACAGTTTCAGAAACGGCAAGTGTTAATATACCTATTACTAAAATTTATAATAGTGACCTCGCAGAATCTCAAGGAACATTAATTTATACCAATAATAATATATTGGTATTGGATGCATTTTTAAGTAGTAGTGGAGTGTACTCGGCCTCCTTACAACAGTTTGGATCGGTAGTGGTAAGCAGTAGTATTAATATTGAGTATAGTAAGTTAATTAGCTTTGATACTGGATCAAATATCTCATTTTCAAAACTTCGGATAGTTGATTTAAAAACTATATCCGGAGAAATTCATAGAATACGATTGTCGTATAAACCATCAACGGAACCTGGTGAATTCGTATTATTGGGAGACATAGATACTGCTGTTTCGGAATTATTAGCAATTGATAGTGGTAGTAGAATTGTAGAAACTGGTACATTTACTAATATACAACTTACTGATTATTGGTATAGTGAAACTATGTCACTACAAAGAAATGTCAATAATCCAACAATTCCCAATTATTACATTTCATCATCATTATCATCGTCATATCTCCCCATAGTTCAGTCATCTACGACATTACTAAATTCTATTACAACAACTCCACAGATTGTAAACAATAGCTATATTGACAATGTTTCATATTTTATTGGTACAAAAAATACCAATACACTACAACTATTTCCTCGCGTTGAATATACAATTGCGTTTGATGCTGTTGTAAGTAATACATCTCAATCAATTACACTGGACCAATCTGATTATTCATTGGAAATATATTTAGTGAACGAGGGCGGCCTCACCGGAAAATTAATTACGCCTGACGCCAGAGGGCAGCTACTTGGAACATTGACGCCTACTTCTACATTTCAACGACAAAATTTTGAGAACACAGAATTTAATTTTATTCCAAAAATTATTGCTACGGGAAATTTTGGATTACGATTTGTTAGTTATGGTGGATTTTGGAACATTGCCAATGTCTCGGTAAAGCCTGCACAAGAACCATTTTTTAGTCCAGATGAAATTGATATCCTTATTCCTAATGTTAACTATGCGGACAGCGTTATAACATTTAGAGCACAATATTTGGATGTTAATAATAATTCTATTGGATTATCTACATTTTCTCCCCCAACATATTTTACGGGATCTACGGGTATACAAGGAAACGGGTCGGCAATATCGGCATCCTATGCAGCAACCGCAAGTAATTTACTAGGGGGAACAGCCAATTATATTCCATTGTGGACGAGTAGTACGGTGCAAAGTTCCAGTGCAATTAGTCAAAATGCCGGTAATATTGGTATTAATGTTCCTCCTACAAGTATTCAAGCACGACTTCATGTTTCTGGTGGTAATATTCAATTAGATAACAATGCGGGATTGCGTATACTTAATAATGTTGGTACCGCAGAATCAGTAACAAGTTTAAGTACAGCTAATAATCTATCACTTGCGTCACCAACCATTGGTGGTAGTATAATCTATGCGGTTCGTAATAGTGCGGGTGCACATCAATTTTTTATCGGCGGTGTAGAATATGTGCGCATTGCAAGTTCTGGCAATGTCGGTATTGGTACCACTAACCCAGGCGCAACACTACATATACAAGGGAATGTTTCGGCAAGTTCATATACCGGATCATTTAATGGAGATGGAAGTCAACTAACCAATCTACCCGTACCACCGCCATTACGACCATTTTACGCAGCAACATTAGGAGGATTCTAAGTTATGCCAGCAAATACAAGTCCTATTTTTCCATTAACCCCGAAAGTAACATTTGCTACGATTACCGCAGCAAATACCGCAACAGACGGCACGGGTACCATAGATAGTACCATATATACGATATTCACTGCGGGAGCTAACGGTGGTCGTGTAGATTATATACGATGCCGTGCCCTTGGTACCAATGTAGCAACGGTACTACGAGTATTTATTAATAACGGCAGTACCAACGCAACCGCAACGAATAATGCATTGTTTGAAGAATTAACGTTACCAATTACCACGGCAAGTAATACAGGTGAAATATCAACAGATTATGATGTTGCATTAAATCTTTCGTTGCCCGTGGGATATAAAATTAATGTGGCATTAGCAACCGCAGCTGTCGCTGGGTGGAAGGTTATTGCAGTTGGAGGAGATTACTAATGAGTGTATCAGTTAATTTAGTGGGCATGACGCCCGGCGGCGGCGGTAGTTTTCCAATGGCGGGCACTCGTCCCAAAGTTCGTAAAGTAATCACCTACGCGCCAGGAACATATACATGGGTTGCTCCAAATAATGTGCATTTTATTTCCTTGGCTATGTGCGGTGGTGGAGCGGCTGCAGGTGGTAATGGATATTATTTACCAAGTCCAGCAACTCAATTAGTTACCATCAGCACCGGCACGCAGACTTTTTACTATCAACTATTGTTTCAAAGTCACGGAGGTGCGGCTGGTACATGTATACCACCTACGGTGATACCGGTAACTCCGGGCCAAACATATACCATTATTGCTGGCGCGGGTGGAACAGGTGGAACTACTACACGGTCTACTGCAATTCAAGCAAATGTTACCTCGGGGTCTGCGACAGGGAGTAGTGGTGGAATGAGTAGTTTTCGAGGAGATATGATTACCGTGTATGCTAGTGGTGGACTTGCAACATCGGGAAGTTTTCTAGGAACGCCCGGGACATTGGTGCAAAATACACAAACATTTGGATTTCAACAAATTGCAGGGCAAACCGGTTCTTCAGGCAATTTAGTATTTGGTAATGGGACATCAAATGGCCCCAACTTTACAGTATCATATGCGGGTATTGGAACTCCAGGAGATGTCGTTGACCCAGCATATTATTATATCTCGGCAGTCACCGCCGCTGTCATAAGTGCCAGTGGCAACACACAAGTTAGTCGGTCAGGATCGGTAGAATTTTCAACCCACGGAGCAAGTAGAGCGCTATCAGGGTCACTTATTAGTGCAGTCTCTGCATCAGCTTCCTTTGGGGGAGCACCATCATTGTTTAGTGACGGTGCAGCAAGTGCCGCAGTTAGTGGTGGAAAACCACCAACGCCAGGATATGGAGCCGGTGGGGCAGCAAACGCATATTGTTCGTTAGTTCGTACCAGTGCCACAACATATGTTGAGACAACAACACTTGGTGCTCTATTCACATCATCAATAGGTGGTGCAAATAATTATGGATATGGCGGCGATGGTGGGCCTGGTATGGTTCGTATTATTTGGGAGGAATAAGTCATGGATTTATTTCCTGATATTTTTGCTGCAAAACGAACCGTATCTACGGGGGTAGTTACAACACCTAATGTAATTACTCCTCAACCCTCATATCAATATGGAACAGTTGGAACCTATGTGATTGCTGGTATAAATGTTATCGGCCGAGTTGAACCAGGAACTACATTGGCCGGTTCATCGTTGGTGTATTACACTGGATCAGCCGGTGCATTAAACTCCGTCACCAGTTCATTAGCCTATACAACAACTACTACTAGTTCACTTGGTACATTTGGAACTTGGAGATTAATGACCTATGCAAGTGGTAGTGCAGGTATTTCTGTACTTGGCTTACTTGTAAGAATTTCATAATGGGGATTATATGTATATTAATGTAAAAAATCCACGATGGGGAACTCCCAATAATACCGTAATAGATTGTGAAGTTAATTTTTCTCATTTACCAGAAGAATATGTAAATTTTACTGCTTCTCCATTTGACACCGAATCATATTCACACGAAATATTTTCACGAGCATTGGTAGGTGAATTTGGAGAAATCCAAGAATATACTCCGCCATTTTCACAAGAACAATTAACAGAAATGAAATGGCAGATATTACGACAAGAACGAGATAAATTATTATACCAAACCGATTGGACGCAATTACCCGTGAATCCATTGACCGCAGAGCAAAAAATATCATGGGAAACTTACCGGCAAGCACTACGAAATTTGCCAAATAACACACCTGATATTAATAATATAGTCTGGCCAACTCCACCATAAGAATCATCTTCTTTGTGCGAATAGACTATTTATAACAATAAGATTAACTTAGGAGTATTCCGTGGAACTTTTACACAATAAACTTATCTTACCGCTAGATAATACACAACACTGTGAGGCACTTCGATATACCTTACACCACGAAGTTTCCACGGATACGAAATTCTTAGCGGCAAAAGCATTGACGGAACTGCACAAGAATTACAATAACTTTATATTATCTATACAGTTAGATGAATCCTATACCATATCACCAACGGATAGTATAACTACCATTCGTGATAAGTGTAAAATAACATTTAATAAGGGAGTTCGACATTATCCGATGTTAGTGACCTACGCCATGTCATCAGACATGGGTCTAGGTGACCCCAGTTTGACTTCTACGGGGGTATCGGAGGGTGGGATAGGGGAAGGTATAGACTATCCGCTATCGGGGTTGGTGGGTGCATATAATAGTAATTTACCCATCCTTAAAAAACCCTTATTATTAAAGTATGCCGACGATGAATCGGGTGTGCATCGTGATGTCACGGACTATGAAGTAGACGATGCCGTCGATGAAGCAGAAAGTAGCACGGAGCGAGTTAGAAAATATTATAAACGGCATCCTGAGAAAGTTCGGAAGTATTTAAAGGATACCGTCAAGGATAGAGTTGCCCGCAATCGTGACCGTCGTAAGGCGGTACAGAAGCATGGTAAAAGTAAAATGAAAAATCACGATGTGCATCACCCAAACGGTCCACAGAACGGCGGCGCACGATTAGCAAAGAAAGACCACGGACGAGATAAAGTGAAAGAAAATTATTCACCGGATGGCATTGCAATGAATGTGCAGCAATTTGTTAGTTATGCGGCACAACGATTAAACTTACAGCAAATACCCGTGGTATCGTTAATGCCCGCCGACGATAACCTAACAAGTTTAGGCAAATATGATGTAATTTCTAATCAAATTTTTGTGGTTGTCGAAGATAGATTACTTGCCGATATTTTACGAACCATTGCTCACGAATTAGCACATCAAAAACAAAATGAATTGGGATATATTACCAATCCTGCTATTGATGGTGCTACTGGGTCACGGATTGAGAATAATGCCAATATTATTGCGGGTATTCTGCTTCGCGATTACGGCAAAGTAGATAACAGTATCTATATCTCAGAAAACATCATCAAATGTCGAGTCTGTGGATGGATGTGGGATTCAAAAGACGGCGGTAAACACCCATTTGTGTGTCATAAATGCTGGAATCACGCAGGTAGATACCTTATGGAAGGTGGTGCTGCAGGACATTTAGCACATCCGTTCGAAGATGAAGAACTCACTTTCAAAGACATGAAAGAAATGATTGATCGTGGATTGTTAGGGGGATTGGATCAAGAAGCACCTGTCACTGAAAAACTCGACGGTCAGAATATTGCCTTTTCAATACGGGATGGTCGGATTGTCTTTGCTCGTAATAAAGGACAGGTAAAAGGTCGTGGAAAAAATGCACTAGATGTTGCAGGCATTCGAAATATGTTTGCAGGCCGTGGTAATATTGAAAAGGCATTCACGGGAGCAGCCGACGATTTACAAGCAGCAGTAGAAAAATTAACGCCGGAACAACGACAACAAATGTTCGGGGATGGCTCAAAATTTATGAGTTTAGAAGTTATTCTTCCCGATACCCAAAATGTTATCCCGTATGGAAAAAGTGTATTGGTCATGCACGGTACCATTGAATATGACGAAGACGGTAACGAAATTGGACGATCTAACACCGATGGTAAGGAATTTGCCGATGCAGTGACCGCAGTTGGTGCAGACAAACAACAAACTTTTGGTATTAGTGGACCAAAAACTATTGCCTTTAGTGACGCAGAAACAGAACGATATCAACAAAAGGCAGAACAATATAATGGACGATTAGATCGCACTGCACAACAGTTTGGATTAGATGAAAATTCTACATTGGCAGAGTATCGTCGTGCATGGTGGGAACAAGAAGTCCAAAAAGAAATGGAACGAACGGGTATGGAGTTATCCGAAGATGAATTTGATGGGGTAGTTCGTCGGTGGGCAGACGGTGATAAGAAATTTGGTGTAAAAAATATAGAAAACGATGAAACCAAGAAATGGTTTAGACAATATGAAAAAGAATCATTAGCTGCGGCACAAAAGAAAATGATTAATCCTATTGAAATGACATTTTTACAGGCAGGAACAGATTCTTTACGTCGAGTTACCAACTTTCTATCCGTCAATAACCCAGAAGCAAGTAATCAATTAAAACGCGATGTCTTAGAAGCAATTAAAGCTATTCGTGATAGTAATCAACCCGATAAAATTGCTAAATTGCAACGTGAATTAGAACGATTGGAAGCAATGGGCATAGATAATATAGTCCCATCCGAAGGCGTGGTATTCATTTACAACGGGAAACCATATAAGTTCACTGGGCAGTTTGCGCCCATCAATCAAATTACCGGCACCTTTAAGTTTGGTATGGCTCCGCCGGAATCAGAGGAACCAGAAGAACCAACTGATATTAAATCTGTTACCGATAAATTACAATTTAAACCCGTCACCAAGAAACCTATAAAATATTCCAACCACGGGGAAGTTGAAGATAGTGCTGCCTTAGAAGATATGGAACCAATGACATTTGCTACCGCTACATCTGAGATGAAGGTGGTAACCATTACGGCAGACGGTAAAGAAACAGAAAATACCGCAGTTCCGGGTGATATTATTATGTCTGGTCCAAGTGGAGAAAAATATGTAGTAAAAGCAGCAAAATTTGAGAAGTTATATGCTAAACAAGACGACGGCACCGTAATACCAGAACAATCTCCGAGACAAGTTGCACGATATACGGGCAAAGATGAAGTAACCTTTACTGCACCGTGGGGAGAACAAATGGTATTAAAGCCAGGTGACTATTTGGTGAAAGATGGTGAAGGATATTACCGCGTAGCTAAAAAAGAATATGAAGCAACATACAATTTACCAGGCGAAACAACTTCACCTACCTCAACGGAACCGTCAACACCAACAGAACCGTCTGCACCAAAACGCACGGTGGCAATATTTACGGGTCGATTTCAACCATTTCATGCGGGACATTATAGTATTTATCAAGCAATGGTAGAAAAATTTGGTAAGGACAATGTATATATTGCGTCGAGTAATGTGACCGATCCTATTAAATCTCCGTTTGGATTTAAGGAAAAGAAAGATATTATGACTCGTATGTTTGATATTCCTGCCGAGATGGTAGTACAAGTTAAAAATCCATATGCACCAGTAGAAATTTTAGATAAACTTCCTCCTGAAACTTCGTATGTGACTGCAGTCAGTCAAAAAGACGCAGATCGGTTGGGCGGCGGAAAGTATTTCCGTAATTTTGACGATGTACCGGATGGAGAACGCCAAGGATATAAAGACCAAGGATACTTCATCGTAGCACCAGAAATGAAGTTGGATATTAATGGAAAAAATATTAGTGGAACTCAATTACGTGCTATTATGGGTGACCCAAATATTACCGATAGAGCCAAACAAGAAATCTTTACGAAAATATATGGCAAGTTTGATCCAAAAATATTTAAGAAAATTATTAAAGCAACAACTGATGCGGAAGAAGCACGGAAGTTGACGGATATGCATGCAAGTCAGGAAGACCCCGTAGTAAAAAAACGGGGAAAGAAAAAACCCGATGCAAAAGCAATTGGTCGTGCAAAATCTGTACTGGGTAAGAAGGTTCGTAATCCAAAAACTAAACGAGATATCTTAGTGGCAACGGCATTAAAATATCCAGAAGATGAACCTGTGAGAAAAGCGGCAGAACGAATGGTACAAGATGCAATGAATGCAAACGAATCCGTGCTAACTGAAAATACCGAGTCTGAAAAAATAAAGGTCTATGTATATGTACGAGATTATACTAAAGACGAATTAGAAAATGAAGTCGGTGAATACTTTGAGAACGAACGCACGATTGAGGCGTTTCCCGATTTGGCAGATTCTGCAGAAGAAATAAAGAAATTAATTTTATCGGCACCTAGTGAAGTCTTGACAAAAGACGAATTGGAATTGTTATCAAACAGTGAAGTTCCAGAAGTATTGTCCAGTAAAAATCCAAAGGAAGTTCTTAAAAAAATTGGTACAGAATATAAAAGAGATGTAAAGGGTATATTGACGGCAATAAAGGGACATGAAAAGTTGCCCGAACCAATTGTAATAAAACACTCTAATGGATATTATTTATTAGGCGGCAATACACGATTGTCTGCGTTAGCAGCAATGAAACATACAATGCCAGTAAAAGTAATACAATATGGCGCACCAATGGTGGGATCAGTTCCCACTACTGCCGCAGAAAAATCAAAAGGTAAAAATAAAGGTAACAAAAAAGCACTCTTCCAAAAGATATTACAGATGAAAATTACGAATCCAGAAACGGGTAATCAAATTAAAATTGATACCGCAATGGATTACGACAGATTACACCCTGCACATAAAATTGCAATGGGTGTCATTCGGCAACACATGAAAGGTTTATCCAATCGTGCAGGCATTCCTAAAAACAGAACAGATTAACTCAAGAGGCGGTTATGGCAGAACATGAAGCAATTAACAATGCTCGTAGAAAAATTAACGAAGTATTAAAAAAGAACAGTGAACAAATCACGGTGGGGTGGCGACCAGGATTAGAACCCACTCGTCAAGAAGGCGATACATGGACCGATTTAAATGACAAAAAATGGGTCATGAAAAACGGTATTAAACAAACGGTGACGAAATTGGACGGAGCAAAAACGCCGTGGTATTGCCCACAATGTGAAAAAACGATGGGTCACCGATTTGATATCAAATTTTGGGGACTTCGTGGCAAGTGTATGGATTGCGTAATTAAAGAAGAAACCGAGATGCGCCGATTGGGTACATGGAAAGAATACGAAGAACGCAAGATTAAAGAAAATTATATTGCGGCGTTAAAAGATCGTATTGCTGAACTACAAAGTTTACATGACACAGTTACCGCACCAGAAGTTATTCACGCAGACGAAACGAAAATTTTAATGATTGAAAAATGGCATGTGGATATTGATAAAGTAAAGGCAGATATTATGAAAGATATTGAAGAATTAAATGGATTTCTCACAGAAGTAGAAGCTGGGGGGTGATATGGATAAAATATTGGCAGTATTACTTAATTTTGGTAAACAATTTAATACATTAACCTCAAAGAGTAGATTTGTTATTATCGGAGGTATCATAGTTATTGTGGCATTTATGATAGGTAAATGTGACGGAGATAATAAACTAGAAAAATTTAATTTGCAGTATGCAGAATTTAAGAACAATAGTGAAAAAACTTCACTCTATGCCGATTCATTAAACAGCGTGGTAGTCAAATTAGTTGACGAAAATGCAAAAAAAGACGACATGGTTAAAAAATTAAAAAATAATATTACATATCGTACCAATAAACAAGATGCCATGAAATCAACCTTAGTGCAATTGGAAGCACAGGCAAATCTAGCAACGAACACAGATACTTCATTGGTAGTCGTATATAAAGATAGTATTATTGGAAATTTAAAGGGACAGGTAGTAATTGCAGAGTCAATAATTACGGATCAGCATGTAGTAATTGCACAACGAGATTCACAAACAGTATTATTACAACGTGCGGTAACAGTATCTTCTACTCGTGCAGATAGTTTACAACACATTCTTCGCACACTTCCAAAACCTGTAGCAAATCCAAACAAACTCTTTGGATTTATTCCTAAACCCAGTAGAACGGTTGTCGGAGTTACTGCATTTGTATTGGGTGTAGTTGCTGGAGCAGAACTCAAACGGTAAACAGTTATGACGCAGCCAAATTTAAAAGATCTTATCAAGCAAGAATACAAAAAATGTGCGGTAAGCCCAGAATACTTTCTCAGTAAATACTCATATATTCAACATCCAATTCGGGGAAAGGTATTATTTGAGTTATATAAGTATCAGAAAGATGCCATTCGTGATTTTGATGATCATGATAATAATATTGTCTTAAAGGGCAGACAGATTGGTATTTCTACATTGGTTGCCGGATATGCACTATGGTTATTATTGTTTCATCGTGACAAAAATATTCTTGTTATTGCTACGAAACAAGAAACGGCAAAGAATCTAGTCACGAAAGTGCGATTTATGCACGCAAACTTACCCGTGTGGTTACGAGGTAACTGCACAACGGATAATAAACTATCATTACAATTTGCCAACGGATCACAGATTAAAGCAGTAGCAAGTAGTAAGGATGCAGGTCGTTCTGAAGCACTGTCGTTATTGATTCTGGACGAAGCTGCATTCATTGATGACGCCGATATTATCTGGACCGCCGCGTCGTCTACATTATCCACGGGTGGTAAAGCTATATTGCTATCAACGCCTAATGGTGTAGGTAATTTCTTCCATAAGATGTGGCAACAAGCAGAAACTAAGTCAAATAGTTTCAACCCCATTCTTTTAGATTGGAAAGTACACCCAGAGCGCGACCAAGCGTGGCGTGACCGTCAGACAGAAATGATGGGTGAGATGCAATCGTCGCAAGAACATGACGCATCCTTTATTTTCTCGGGTAATACGGTCGTCAACCCACAAATATTAGAGTTTTATAAGAAAACCTATGTGTCAGAACCTATTTCCAAACAAGGCTTTGATGGAAATTTATGGGTATGGGAATATCCCGACGCAAGTAGAACCTATATTGCCGCAGCAGACGTTGCAAGAGGCGATGGTGAGGATTATTCAACGATTCACATTATTGATGCCGAACGATCTGTTCAAGTAGCAGAATATAAAGGAAAGATTCCGACTAAAGAGTTTGGTAATCTGATGGTATCGTTGGCAACGGAATACAATGATGCATTGCTTATTCCAGACAATAGTTCTATTGGATGGAGTTCGGTACAGCAGATTATTGACCGTGGATATAGAAATTTGTTCTATATGTCCAAGGATATGCAATATATTGATGTAGAACACCAATCATCTTATAAGAGTGAACGCAATTTAGTGGCAGGATTCGTCATCTCCCAACGCACCAGACCATTAATCATTGCAAAGTTAGAAGAATATATGCGCGAAACCTCAATTACCATACGATCCTCCAGAACCTTGGCGGAACTAGAAACTTTCATTTGGAAGAATGGTCGAGCAGAAGCACTTACGGGATATAATGACGATCTAGTCATGGCATTAGGTATTGGATTATGGGTGCGTGATACGGCATTGCGGTTACGACAACAGGGGATTGAATTAACTAAGTTAGCACTCACCCATACGGATTATTCTAGTACACCATTCATGAAACGAGGCAATTTACCCAGTGATTTGGCAGTTGACCCCTATCAAATGCAAGTTGGTAATAATATGGAAACTGAGGATATTCGGTGGCTTATCGGGTAATATTAATGTAATGTAAAATTTGTTTATATTTATATTGAGATGTATGTATTTTACGGAGATTTTCTATGAAACGTAGTCAATTGGAAGAAATAATTGAAGAAGAACTGCATAACTACTTTGCCGAAATGGCAGCGTTGGATGAAAAATCTGTGCCAGAACCATACAATAGAAAATCTCCGCCTCGCCGACAAATGACCGATTCACAAATAGAAAAACGAAAAGACCTCGGCAATAAAATGAAAAAAAATAAAAAAGTTGTGGCAAAATTCAAGAAAAAACACGGTGCAGATTGGGAATCATACCTCTGGGCATCGGCATCCAGCATAGCCTTAAAAGGCGGAGAATAACTATGATACGATTAATGGGATTAGTAGAATTACGACCAGTGGGTTCTCTAAAAAGAGAGGCCGTTTCTGATAATGTTGCTGATAGTGACACTCCGCCAGCGGACAGTGGCGATGAAAGCGGAATGGCTAAAGCACAATTGATGAAATTGAGTAAGCAAGCATCAGAATTATATAATATGATTGGTGATGGAGAAGAATTAGAGGCATGGGTACAAGATAAAGTATCTAAGGGATCTGATTATATAAATTCCGTACATAGTCATTTGCAATATCAAAAGAATAGTGCAAATACGATTGGAAATGGTGAAGGCGTTCCTGCCGATCCTTCAATGCCAACTGATGATAATTTAAGTGAAAGTGTTAAACGGGTAAGTAAATACAAAAGTATTGTCACGAGAAAATAAATGGAAGAAATTGCTAAGTTTTTATCAACCTTGATGGGCAGTAGAACACAAGCTCATGTTTTTCATCTGCAAACACCATCATTTGCGGCACATAAAGCATTAAATGGATATTATGATGATATTATAGACCTCATTGACTCCTATGCAGAAATGGCACAAGGACGATATGGTATTATCAAAGGATATACATCCCCAACGCAGATATTTGAAGACGATTCAGTCGTAAAATATTTTATGGGATTACAAAAATTTGTGGATACGATTCGACAAACACTTCCGCAAGACGGTGAACTCAATAACACCGTGGATGAAATTTCTGGATTGGTAAGTTCAACTATTTATAAACTCAGATTTTTAAAATAGATATATGGACGAAGATTTAGATAAGTGGTTTAAAGAAAAATGGGTAAACATTGGCAAAAAAGTCAATGGTAAACACCCACCCTGCGGAACTTCGGGAGAAAAGAAAGGTTATGCAAAATGTGTTCCTGCAGCAAAAGCAGCCAACATGAGTAAAAAAGAAAAAGAAAGTGCAACTAAAAGAAAAAGAGCAGCACAAAATAAAGCGGGTAGAGGTGGAAAAGACAGTAGCGGACAAGGTAAAAAACCAATAAATGTTTCTACTAAACCAAAAAATGAAGATTGGAGTCAAAAATACAAAAATAGTATAGATTGTAATAATCCAAAAGGCTTCTCTCAAAAAGCACACTGTCAAGGAAAGAAACAAAATGAAAATATGAATATAGAAGAACGACTAAATTTATTTTTAGAAAAGAATTGCCCAACTGACCCAGGTAAATGGTCAGCCTCAAAATCTGCGGCAAAATCTAAATTTGATGTATACCCATCTGCTTATGCAAATGGATGGGCCGCAAAAAACTATAAAAGTAAAGGCGGCGGTTGGAGAAAATGTAATGAAGGTGATTCAAATGGATTGTGTGAATATGGTGACGGTAACTTCAGTGCTCCTCAACCTGATTTTGATAAATATGATGCGGTATCTAATCCAAAAGCCGATCCAAGTAAAACATTAACGGGTCGATTTACCGATCCATCCGTGGGATTAAATGAAGCGTGTTGGGAAGGATATAAACAAGTGGGAATGAAAGACAAAGGTGGTAGACAAGTTCCTAATTGTGTTCCCATTAACGAAGTCGAAGAAATGGATACCATAGACGAATATTGCTCCGAGTGTCTTAGAGAATACATGTTAGCATACGAAAATGTTCTTGAAGAAGCAGAATATCACGGTCGCAAAGTGTCAATTGGTAAGCCATTTAGAACACCAAATGGACCTAAAAAAACTTCTGTGTATGTGAAAAATAAAAAAGGAAATATTGTAAAAATTAATTTTGGCGATCCTAATATGAGAATAAAGAAAAGTATTCCAGGTCGCAGAAAAAGTTTTAGAGCAAGACATAACTGTGCAACAGCAAAAGATAGAACCAGTGCAAGATATTGGTCGTGTAGAGCTTGGTAATTTAACAGGAGATTTTTATGGATGCAATTTTAGGTAGTTTATTATTAGTTCCATTTAGTTGGGCACCACAGGGATGGCTTCCTTGCAATGGTATGACCATGCAAGTTAATCAAAACGCCGCACTTTTTAGTTTATTGGGCACTCAATTTGGCGGAGACGGTCACTCAACATTTGCATTGCCAAAGTTAGAAGCACCGGCACCCAATTTACATTGGGTTATTTGCACAGAAGGATTGTATCCGGTACGACCATAATATGATTCGACTTCGTGATTTGCTGAAGGAAGAAACCCCAAAAAAAGAAACTCCCTACATGAGTGGTGATACTTATATAGGTAAGGAAGAGGCGATGCGGGTATATAAAAACATGGGATACGATTTTAATCCTGCTGAATTTTATATGGGTATGAATAGTGAATTAGAACATCAAGATGTAACAGACGGGAGTTTAGTAAAAACTGCAATGATTGCCGCAGCACATCTTCGAGAAATCCCAGATTATTATACTAAATTGAAAAAATATATAGAAAAGAAACAAGTAAAAGAAGATGGTGCTCCCGCAGCTGGTGCACCAACGGGAGGAATTGGATTATCGCTTCCTGGTGGATATATTAATAGCGCACCAAACCCAGCCGATGTGAAAAAAACGCGGAAGCAACTTAACAAGGAGAAGTAAGATGACACTTTCATTAAAATCAATACTTCGTGAAAATGTAGAGAATCGCATCAATCTAATGCGATTGACGGCATTATTAGAAAAGGTAACGTGTTGCATATCTGCTCCGCATGCAAAGACATTGATGGAAACCTTTGCAGAAGTAAGTATGCTGGCAACAAATTTAAATTCGTTACCGTATACGAAGTTTAATATGAACGAATGGCAGTTATTAATCGCAGCAACTTATGTAAAACTCAACGAATTACGCAATGAAGTAGTGAAGATTTCAGAATCCCAGAAGGATGTGGATTTTAGACCATTACTAAAAGCATTAGACGAAGCCTGCAACTATTAAGTGAGGAGATATGGCAGATACCGGTAACAATGGAATTTTTGGTAGACTAAAGAAACTTTTTTCCACGAACACGATTGTACGAAACGTGGGTGGAAAAAAACTTCGTATTGCAGATACGGATCAAATTCAATCGTTTGTTAATAGACGAGGTGTTGATCGGTATCATCGTGTATATAATTCTGCTACTGGCGGATACGGGTCGTCACATGGTCGGTATGAAGCAGCCGCATCATTCCAAGGAGCACGACTACAGTTGTTCCGTGATTATGACATGATGGACAATGACCCTATCATTGCTTCTGTATTAGATATTTATGCGGATGAAAGTACCGTAAAAGATGAATTTGATCGTATTCTCTCGATTAAAACCGATGACACACAAATTCAAGAAATTCTCCATAACTTATTTTATGATATCCTCAATGTAGAATTTAATCTCTGGCCGTGGGTTCGAAACATGTCTAAATATGGAGATTTATTTTTATATCTTGACATTGACCCAGAATATGGCATTGTTAATGCCGTTCCATTATCTGTCTATGAAACTATTCGTGTAGAAGGTGAACAACCTGGTAACCCGTTCTCGGTGCGATTCTCCATTGATACTGATTTCTTACAATTGGGCAAAAAAGATTTTGATAACTATGAAATTGCTCACTTTCGTCTGTTATCCGATACCAATTTCCTTCCCTATGGAAAAGCCATGATTGAAGGCGGCCGGAGAACATGGAAGCAATTACAATTGATGGAAGATGCAATGTTAATTCATCGTATCATGAGAGCACCCGACAAACGGAAGTTTAAAATTGATATTGGAAATATTCCACCTGCCGAAGTTGATACATATATGAATCGTATCATTGACCGGTCTAAGAAAACACCATTGGTGGACCCGAAAACGGGTGATTATAATCTCCGATATAACATGATGAATATCACCGAAGATTTCTATCTCCCAGTGCGTGGCAAGGATAGTGGAACGGAAATTGAAACCATGCAAGGTCTACAATTTAACGCAATTGAAGACATTGAATACCTCCGTAAAAAATTACTTGCGGCATTTAAAGTTCCCAAATCATTTATTGGATACGAAGAAGATATTAACGGAAAAGCAACATTGGCAGCACAAGATGTGCGATTTGCACGAACTATTGAACGCATTCAACGCATCATGGTATCGGAACTCACCAAGATTGCCATCATTCATTTATATGTACAAGGATTTACGGACGAAAAACTCGTCAACTTTGAATTATCATTAACAAATCCATCTACATTATACGAACAGGAAAAGATTAATATTTGGAAAGAAAAATTTGGATTAGCCCAACAAATGACCGGTGGCCAAACTATTCTCTTATCACAAGATTGGGTGTATAATCACATCCTTGAATTATCAGAGGATGAAATTGCTGAAGAACGAAAGAAAATTATCGAAGATGTAAAACGGCAACAAGAACAACAAACAATGGCACAGCCTCAAGAACCGCCAATGGGTGGAGCACCAGAAGGAGGACCGTCACCCGAAGGAGAACCGCCACCTGAAGGAGACGCTAGTACGGATGACCAAGAAGCGCAAATTGACGATGTAGACCAAATTCTACAGAGTTTAGAAGACAGTTCTGTTGACGAAGAAGTTGATGACGATTTAGAAGAAGCACTTATGAAAAATAGAGGCGGCCGCCCAAGAGAAGGATTAAAATTCGGTACCGATGCACATCCTCTTGGCCGTGACCCACTGGGACATAAAGAAAATACTAAACGGTATAAACGGTCTGCGCTTTCGTTAGAAACAAAAAATTTCCTTGGAAAAATGCAGTTAAAGAATACTAGCCGGTATAAACAAATTATCTCAGAAACTCTATCATCTACCGATAAAGTAGAGGATTAATATATTTTGATTATATTTACTTATATATGGTGGTTGTTTACTCGTCTTAATACGGATAACATATGAATATACGGCACAATAAAATTAAGAACACGGGCATTCTTTTTGAACTATTAGTTAGAAAAGTTGCCGCAGATGTTCTCGACGGCAAACCAGATAGTTTTGCAGTCAAAATGATGCGTGAACACTTCCACTCAAAATCGGAACTAGGAAAAGAATTACAATTGTATCGTTCTTTTTTTAATGCACCGAAACTCTCAGAAGGTAAAGCATTTAATATGTTAGATGTCGTATTACAACGACGGGCATCATTAAATGAAAAATTACTAAATGCACAGAAATTTTTATTGATCCGAGAGATTAAACAAAATTGTGATCTCAAACAATTCATGTCTGGTCGAGTTCCTTCCTATAAAGTCCATGCGTCTATTTACAAACTGTTTGAAACAACCAGTACCACAAACATTGATGAATCGGTATTCATGCAAATTGACGAGATGGTTGCCGCACGATTTGTGATTGTTGAACATTTGAAGGGCGAACTGAAAGAAGAACAGATTGTTAAAGAATCAAATTATTCGGCAATGTTAAAAGATCAACCCGAAGAAATTCGTTATCTTTCTTATAAATTTTTATTAGAAAGTTTCAATGAAAAATATAGTAATTTCAGTGATAAGCAAAAGAATTTACTCCGTGAATATATTAATAATGGCACTAACATTGAAAAATTTGGTACTTATGTATCTACAGAAGCCACTAATTTAATTCGGCACATCAAAAAGAATGTAAATAAAATTACGGACAATGTTACGAAAATTAAAATTAATGAAGTGGTACATCAATTACAACAGATTCAACAAAAGAATCAAGTAAAGGATAATTACATTACGGCATTATTGATTGCATATCAGATTTCACACGAACTTGATTCACTGAGATAAGACATGACTATTGAAGAAAGATTGCGTGAAGTCATTCGGAAACATATTCGTGAAAATTTAAATGAAATATCGACAACCGGAAACGTTGCGGGGTATTTAACGCCGAACGCATTTGTTGGGGATAAACATAGTAATGCAGATCATATTAAAAAAATGGCAAAATCTATTGGATATTCCTTGACCAATAGAGGCGCAAAAGATGTTACACCGGGCGATACACTTCAAGAACGATTTGCGGCAATTCAAGAGGGTGTAAAAACTCTTCAAGAGAATTATTATTCTTATCGTAACGATGAAACTCGTCAACCCCATCAAAAAATTGGGCAAGCAATGTCTGAATTAAATAGACAATTAAAGTTGGTGGAACGTGCCTTAAAAATGAACAGTCGGTTAAAGAAAGAATCTGGATTATCTAACGATAAGTTATGGAAACGTACCACAACGCAAATGGTCAAATTAGAAGGCAAACTTACTGAACTAGCAGCTCGCCTGCGTGATATGAGAAATTAATATGAAAATGACACAATTGAAGGACATCATTCGTGAAATTATCAACGAACAAATTGACGCAATGGATGAAGACTCACAAGCTGCAAAGGCAGCAAAGCAACAAGGATTAACCTATATGTCGTTTGGTCGGTATGGTAAAGATGGTCAAGTCACACATAAAAGTGAACGAGGACGATTGGTTCCAGTAAAAACCTCAGGAGATGTTGGGTTGCGTCCCGGTAAAACTTCTGCATCACAAGATAAAATGTATCGTGCAATGCCAAGTCGCGGCGCCACCGGAATGGATTCTCGTGCGGCAGCAATTAAGGGGCCAGACGGAAAATTGCAACGAGCAGAACCAAGATATACGCCTGATGTTAATCGTGAACGAAACAAACCACAACCGGCACCAGGAATACCAAAAGACTCGCATAAAAATCCAGAAACTAACAACCGCGTTGCTGCAGTAATGGATAAATTTAAGATTAATCAAGATGGATACGGTGGCGGGTTCGGCTGGGTTGATGATAAAGAAGGTGGATATTACGAATATGATGACAATGAAGGTGGATATGATTACTATGCAGAAGTCAGACCACTTGATAACGATGAATACGATGTGACTATCGGTGATTCACGCAGGAATGACCCAGTTCGTGTCAAAGGATTGAAGGGCGTTAAACAACATTTGGAATCATCTGATGACGAATAATATGGCATTACTATGTGAATACACAGAGCTTCAATATAATAAAGAACTTTTAACGGAAGCGTTAGATGGCAATAAGCCATTAATTCTTCGTAATGTCGTATTACAACGTGCTAACGCAAAAAATCAAAATGGGCGTGTTTATCCCAAAGAAATTTTAATGCGTGAAGCAAGTGTCTACAAGCAAAATTTTGTGACACAACGACGAGCACTTGGTGAACTAGACCATCCCGAAAGTCCAGTGGTGAATCTAAAAAACGTGTGCTGTAACATCGTTGACCTCTGGACCGAAGGTGATGATGTCCGTGGTAATATTGAAATTCTGACGACACCAACAGGAAATATTGTTCGGGAATTAATCAGAAATAATATAAAACTCGGAGTGAGTTCCCGTGGCATGGGGTCGGTTAAACAAATGAGTGAAAGTACGGTAGAAGTACAAGAAGACTTTGCCTTAATTTGCTTCGACATAGTTTCCAATCCTTCCACCATCGGAGCATTCATCACCGAAAATGTGATGCAGCAAGTTGCGGCACCATATGACAATATTAATAAATTAGTTCATGACTTTTTAAGTGAAGTGAAATAACATGCCGTCAACCAGCAAATCTCAACAACGACTATTTGGCATTGTACATGCCTACCAAACGGGAAAAATACCTGCTGGCAAAGTAAGTGCACAAATTAAAAAAATTGCAAAGAGTATATCGTCTGCAGATGCAAAAAAATATGCATCTACACCACACGATAATCTCAAAGAAATATTGCATACCATTTTACATTCCCCCACATACACCGAAGAAACGCTGCGAGAAATTGCAACGACAAAAATTTCTGGACAAGTAAAAGGGCAAACCGTCGATGTCTTTACAGCACAAATGTTGGTAACCGTACTGAATAAGTTAAATGAACAAAATAAAAATACATTATTACAAAGTTCATTAAATGAAATGGTTGCTGTATCCTATAAAGTCTTAACCTACTAATCTATGGGTAAAACATTATTCGTCAGTGATTTTGATGATACATTAGCACAAACCGACTCCAAGGTCTTTCTTACTCGTAAGGGGAAACGAATTGAAATGGACCCCGCGGCATTTGCAGTATACGATGAGCAACCAGGTGATCAATTTGATTTCTCAGAATTTGATAAATTAATTAATCCAAAACCAATTCAACGGTTTGTCAAATTATTAAAACAAGCAATTGGTCGAGCAGATAAAATTGCTGTGCTAACCGCACGAGGTCATACTCGTCCCGTTGCACAATTTTTAAAGATGTACGGAATTACATCCGGAGTATCTATTGCTGCACTAGGAGATGCAAATCCAGAAAAGAAAGCAGCATATATTAGAAAACATATGAAGGATGGGTATGATAAGGTTGCCTTTATTGATGATTCTCCGAAAAATGTACAAGCAGTAAAAGCATTGAGAACAGAATTTCCCGATGCAAAAATACTAGTACATCAAGCAAAAGAACATCCTGAACCAGATAAACCATCAATCACTCTGTCTACATCAACTGCATCAAAAGTTGCAGCAGAAGACAGCGAAGTTGCAAAACAAGCACAACAATTGGGACTAGATTACTTAGGATTTGGTCGGTACGGCAAGAATAAAAAAGTAACACACACATCACAAAATGGACGATTAGTTCCAAAACAAAAAAGTTAATGGAGGCAGTATGGAAGTTATTGTAAAGGATGGAAAAGATGAACTCAATAAGGCGTTAAAAGTATTTACCAAGATGGTGAAGAAATCAGAACTATTGCAGGAACTTCGTAATAGAGAACACTATCTAAAACCATCAAAAAAGAAAATATTCAAACGGCAAGAAGCATTTCGTCGTAAAAAGCGTGAAGAAAAACGAATTGCACGACAAAAACAATACGATAATTAATGTTTTAGAAATTAATCATATATTTATAGTATAGTGAAAACACTAATCGTTAATATTAGTGGGAAAATTTAATATCCAATAACAGATTGAATATCTGTTTTATTCCTTTCAGGAGTTTAATTTTATGACGCAAATTACTAACAAGCTTTTAAAACAAGCTATTGCGGATGCCGAAGCAGTTCGTGAAACTGCCGTAGCAAATGCAAAATTGGTTTTAGAAGAAGCAATCACCCCACAGATTCGTGATATGATTTCACGCCGTCTTCGTGTTGAAGCCGAAATGGGTGAAGATGAAGATGAAGGCGAAGAGAAAGCAAAGCCAGACTTTCTTGATGCGGACAAGGACGGTGATACCAAAGAGCCAATGAAACACGCAGTTGCAACAAAGACTGCCGGTGATATGAAGAAAGAAGCAACATCAGAGACACCGTGGCAAGATGCTGAAAAAGTTGGTGGTGGAAAAGAATTTCCAGCCAACACATCGGCAATTGGTTCATCGGATAACAAGGAACCATCGGCAGACGCATTCGACACATCAGATGTCGGTCATGGTCCAGAAGCAAACACAGATAGTTCAACGGATTGGTACGATGATTGGTCAGAAAGTGATTTCGACCTTGACGAAGTAATTCGTGAATTAGAAGAAGATATTGCTGCACTTTCACACAAAGAAGCCGACGACGAAAAGGGTGAATATCCAAAAAGTGAACCAGCCGGCGAAGAAGGTTCAGAAGTACCTTCAGATTCGTCCGCAATTGGTAAGACAAAGACAGAAGGTGAAGCACCGATGGACGCACCAATGGGTGCTGAAGAAGATGATGATGAAGAAATTGATCTTGAAGAAATTCTTGCAGAACTTGAAGCCGACGATGCGGAAATGGACAATGAAAAAATTGGCCACGATGCAAAAACGGCAATGGCTGATAAACTTGCGAGACTCAAGGGCGAAATGGCACAATACAGAGAAGCAGTAAATATTCTCCGTGACCGTTTACAGGAAGTTAACTTACTTAATGCAAAGTTACTCTTCACCAACAAAATGTTCCATAAAAATAGTTTAACCAATGAACAGAAAGTTCGCATTGTCGAATCATTTGATCGTGCAACGACCGTTCGTGAAGTTAAAATTGTTTATACGACATTAGTTGAAAATCTTTCCGCAGCAGTGAAGACATTCAACGCATCACGTAAGAAAGTTGTTACTGAAGGATTTGCCTCTAAGGCAGTCCCAAGTACGGCTCCAAAGTCGCAAGTCATCGTGGAAAACACGGTAGCAAAAAGATTACAAGAACTCGCAGGAATCATTTAATTTTTAAGGAGATATAAATTATGTCAGATGTATCAGAATTTATCAACGAAGCGGGTAGTGCACACAAGCACGTTATCGAACAAACCCGTAAATTAGCAGGTAAGTGGGAAGGTTCAGGCCTCCTAGAAGGATTGAAGGGCTATGAAAAGCAGGCTATGTCCGTGATGCTTGAAAACCAAGCAACGCAGCTGCTCTCAGAAAACAGTAAGACGAACGCAGCTGGAACCAGTGGCGAAAACTGGGCCGGTGTTGCGCTTCCATTAGTTCGTAAGGTGTTCGGTTCAATTGCTGCAAAGAACTTCGTGTCTGTGCAACCAATGAACTTACCTGCTGGACTTGTGTTCTACATGGACTTCAAGTATGGTTCAACATCAAACGGTCAAACATCAGGACAGTCACTTTATGGTAGTGCATCAAACAGTACATTTGGTGGATTTGGTAACCAAGCAGCAGGTGGTTTATACGGCGCAGGCCGATTTGGTTATTCATTAAATGACCAAATTACGTCTTCATTAGCCATTGCCACTGCATCGGTGTCGTTCTCGGATGTGAATTACAACCAAGATTATGTGGCAACAGGCAGTCTTCGTAAGTTCACGGTCAGTGCAGGAGTATTGCCAAATGCTGACTTCTTAGCAGTTCGTACATTCGTTCCAAGTGGATCGGTTGCAGATTTTGCTTCAGCGGTTCTTCCAGAATTTACTAAATATGACGGCACCAATGTCACATTTATCGTAACTACCACTTCAAACGCAGTATTAAACAGTGTTACATTCACGAAACAACCTGTCGATACAGCACGTGGCGATTTCGAAGACCGCGACGGTGCAACAAACCTCAACATTCCAGAAATTGATTTGGAACTTCGTTCGGAAACCATCGTTGCCAAGACACGTAAGTTGAAGGCAGTATGGTCACCAGAACTTGCACAAGACTTGAACGCATATCATTCAGTGGACGCTGAAGCAGAACTCACTTCAATGTTAAGTGACTATGTTGCAATGGAAATTGACCTTGAAATTCTTGATATGTTAATTGGCGCTGCACCATCAACCACAACAGAATATTGGTCAGCAGAAATTGGTTCAGTCTGGAACGGAAGTGCATTTGCCGCAAGTTCCTTTACGGGAACGGCATGGACCAACATGACCTGGTTCCAAACGCTTGGTCAGAAGATGCAGAAGGTAAGCAACAAGATTCATCAGCTCACGATGCGAGGCGGTGCTAACTTCGCAGTCGTATCACCAACGGTTGCAACAATTCTTGAAACCATCCCTGGCTTTGCAGCTGGAACCGATGGCGACAAGATGGAATTCGCAGCCGGTGTCACGAAGATTGGTTCTTTCCAGAACCGCTTCACTGTATACAAGAACCCATACATGACAGAAAATGTGATGTTGATGGGCTTCCGTGGTAACCAATTCTTGGAAACGGGTGCAGTGTACGCACCATACATTCCATTAATCATGACACCACTTGTGTACGACCCACAAAATTTTACTCCTCGTCGCGGCGTGATGACGCGCTACGCGAAGAAAGTGGTTCGTCCAGAATTTTTTGGAAAAATCTACATCGACAAGCTCAACCTCGTATAATAGATTTTGTAACACGATTAATAAATTGGGTGACCTTCGGGTCACCCTTTTTATTGCCTAAAATTACGTGTTTGAAAAATTTATTTATATTTATATCTAACGTATGTGGAGGAGTTATGACTGAATATAAATTAAATTGTATTACATGCGGTAATGAAGTTTTTTATCTATCTAAAAAAGGTATGTTATCTGCCAAAAATAAAAATACTCCATGTCCACACTGTCGAGGAAAGTCTCCACGAAATATCAATGTGGGGGTGACGCAATGGAGTAAACAATGCCCGTCATGTAAGAAGACCAAATACTACTCTAGTAAGAGAAATTATACACGGGCAATAAAAACAAATTCAAATTGCCCAAAATGCCACCCAGGGCCATCCAAAGAAACTATTACAAAAATAATATCCACATTAAAGACTAAAAAATATCCCAACAGAGCGTCGAATAGTCAGTTGGGTAAGCATTTGACATTTTATAGAAAATGCCCATCATGTAATAAAGAAATAGGATATTTTTCACAATATTCGTTAGATCGAGCAAATAAACAATCTTCTGTGTGTAACTCATGTTCCTGTAAGATATATAAAAAGTCATGGATATATGTTATAAAAGATGATCATATTAAAAAGATGGCTGCAAGTAAAGCAGGATATGATACTTATGAATCTTATATGAACGACTTGGGTGCCCGCAAAAAATATTATGCGGCGGTTAGAAAAATTACTCGGCAACAAGACATTAGTATATTAGAAAATTATGATAAATTACGAGGATTGTGCGGGGTTGAGGGCGCATATCAATTAGACCATATTATTTCAGTATCGGTTGGATATGAACAAAGCATTTCCCCCGAAATATTGGGTAGCATATCTAATTTACAGATAATTCCGTGGAAGGATAACTTAATAAAATCTAATAAATAACGATTAGATAAAAGGTTTTGATATTTATAGTATATGACTCTAATAGAGGGCTTGTAATATGGGTAATTTTTATGTGTATGTACATTTACGAGCAGACGGAACGCCTTTTTATGTAGGAAAGGGCAAAGGTAACCGTGGCCACGAATTAAAAACTTCTAGAAGAAATTCTTTCTGGGTAAATGTTGCTAAAAAAGAATATGGGGATATTACAAAAGTTCCCGTAGAATTAATATATACCAATTTAACCGAAGATATGGCGCATGAATTGGAAATATTGACCATAAAAAAATATGGAAGACGAAACAATAATACTGGTATACTAACAAATCTTACAGATGGTGGTGAGGGGACTTCTGGGATAATAAGATCGGCAGAATATAGTCAGAATATTTCAAAAAGAATGTCGGGAAAAAATCACCCATATTACAATAAAGTTGGACCTAACTTTGGTAAATCATGTTCTGAATTTACCAAACAAAAATTACGTGAAATTAATTTAGGTGATAAAAACCCTAACTTTGGAACGGTGCGAAGTTTAGAATCAAGAGTAAAAACTAGGCAGTCAAACATTAAAACTAACTCTGGTCGGTTAACAAAAAAACACAACGATAAAATGTCTATGAGTCGGTCAGGTGGGAAAATTTATACAGTAATTTCTCCAAGTGGCCAAGAATTTACGTTTGTTAATCAAGCGTTATTTGCTAAAGAACATGACGTATCACAACAATCATTGAGTAGGTTATTGAGAGGAGAACGTAAAAGTTATTTAGGTTGGACGGTAAAAGCTATAAATATTTCTGAGGAAAATCATGCAAAATCGTGAACCAATTATATTTGAAGAAAGTCCTGTAAATCCAGTTAATTTAACTGCGTTTGGGTTCTACGATTACGATGCGGAATTTCAAGCAGAAGCCCCACAAGTTGCTTCCTTTGTAGCAAGACGATTGGGATATCCTGTCGTAGATGTGGAACTTACCCACCGACAATTATATACCTGTCTAGAAGAAGCTATCACCACTTATAGTAATCAAGTCAATCAATTTAATGCTCGGGAACACATGCTGTCATTACAAGGCATGAGTACATCTACGAATGTTACGCAACGAAATATTCTATCCACTCCACTCCCACAACTGGTAAAATTATCTGCTCAGTACGGCACAGAAGCAGACAGTGGTGGAAGTGTAACCGTAAAGAAGGGATTTGTTACTGCCTCTGCGTATCAACAATCGTATGACCTCAAAACCTTATGGGCAGACCCAAAAGAAAGTGGGTCCGCAATTGAAATTCGTCGTATCTATCATCAGATGCCACCCGCAATTGCACGATATTACGATCCATTTGCAACAACAGGTCTTGGATTAACAAATCTTATGAGTGAGTTTGGATTTGATGGATATTCTCCACCGGTAACTTTCGTGATGATGCCTGCCTTCGAAGATTTACTACGTATTCAAGCAATTGAAATTAATGATATGATTCGTAAAAGTCAATATAGTTTCACGGTATCCAATAATATTATACGATTTACACCAATTTTTACTAAAGACACAACCATCTGGTTTGATTATGTTGTGGTTAATGATAAACAAAGTGGAAACTCGTTATTACAATCGGGTTCAGAAAACAGTACGGTGTCCGATTTATCTAACATTCCATATGATAATATTCAATACAAGAATATCAATAGCATTGGACGAAATTGGGTATACCGTTATACACTTGCCTTAGCAAAGGAAGTGTTGGGTAATATTCGTTCCAAATACGAAAATATTCCAATCCCCGATGCGCAAATACGAATGGATGGTGATACACTTCGTAGAGAATCTTCTCAAGAAAAGGATAACTTAATCAAAGAAATTCGGGAAACCTTAGAACAAACTGGTCATCAAGCACAGATGAAAAAACATATGGAAAACGCAGAAGCAATGCAGGCAATGTTCAAGTTCATTCCAGTACCTTTCTATATCTTATAATATATGCCAAGATTCGTATCAGAACGTGATTTTCTATTTTTTCAACATATCAACCGAGAAGTTGTTGTTGATGTTGTTGATGTAGAAGTCATATTATATAAAATTATTCAAGATGTTGCCAATGTAAATATTTACGGGGAATCGGTTAGTAAAGCACGGTATCGTGGTATTAGTTTAAATGCATTAATAAAATATCCCAAAACGCAACCTGGGTCAGAAGGATTTGGATATGATACGACGCAGCCTGGCGTGGAGTTTCGATTTGTACGAAAATTACTACAAGACGTAGATGTATACCCAGAAGTTGGTGATATTATCCTATATAATGAAAATTATTACGAAATTGACAATACCAATGAAATTCAACTGATTGCGGGACGGCCAGATTACAATCACAATATCATTTGTGAAACACATTTGACTCGTAAAAGTAGTCTTAATATTGAGGAAACCCACACATGAGTACGCCTACATTTGACAGAAATCGTATTACAATGCCATCACGGTATAACCGTGGTATGGATAACAAAAATGTCACAGGCGTCAGTTCACCCGTGTCTGTGGGGTTATATACCGTTGACAACGCTATCTTAAAATATTTACAAACAAAGATTAAACCCGTAATAACTCAAGATGGTAAGCAAATTCAAATTCCTGTCATCTATGGTAATCCAGAACGGTGGAAAAGTGCACAGCAAGACGGTAATATTCGTGATAAGAACGGAAAGATTCTATTACCTATTATTATGATTAAACGCACTACCATGAAAAGAAATCAAATAGCATCTCCTGTGAACAAGTATCAACAATATACATTTAAGGCGGGATGGAATTCTAGAAATATTTACGATAAATTTACGGCACAAAATGGTATTACACCAAGTCAAATCTATCACACTACCATGATTCCAGATTATTATGACTTTACCTATGAAGCAATGATTTGGACAGAATATATGGAACAAATGAATGGTGTCGTTGAAAATATTTCATTTGAAAGTGATGAATATTGGGGAGAAGCAAACAATTATAAGTTTATCACCAAAATATCTCAGTTCGAACAATTGACGGACCTTCCTACAACAAATGATAGATTGGTTCGTAATAAATTTTCAATTGATGTGAAGGCATATATACTTCCGCAGAGTGCATTGGACAGAAACGGTAATAGAACAGCAACGACTCGGTTACAATATTCTCCAAAAAAAGTAGTATTTGACACAGAAATTCTTACGAATAATGTATAATAATAACTTTGGAAACGGTAGGTGATATTTATTAATTAGATTATATAAGTTTCGATACGAAATTATATATGTATGATATATAACCGTTTTGTAAAATGAGGTAGGTATGAAAAAAGTTACTGAGGCAGAATTATTAGAAATTCAAAAAATGCGGGAATCACTACTTGAAATTGTGGTTTCAATTGGAGAATTAACACTTAATAAATTTTTAATACAAACACAATTAGATAGTATTTCTGCAGATATTAATGCGCAGCAATCTGCGTTTATAGCTTTTAAAGAAAACGAAAGGGTTTTATTTGAGAAGTTGCAACAGACATATGGAACTGGTAACATAGATATGGAAACCGGGGAAGTATCAGAATAATATAACCCATTTGGAGGATTCGTATGGCAAATGAAAGAATTGTTTCCCCTGGCGTATTTACCAGAGAAAGGGATCTAAGTTTCCTAACTCAAGGTATTAGTGAAATCGGGGCGGCATTTATTGGACCAACACCAAAAGGTCCAGCGTTTATCCCGGCCATAGTACGTGGTCAACAAGAATATGTTACCCGTTTTGGTGAAGCAGACACCAATCATTACACGGGATTGTCGGCAAAAAATTATCTCCGTGAATCTGGTGTGGCAACGGTGGTTCGTGTACTAGGAACTACCGGATATGACCCGACTACTACGAAGTCGGTAGTAATTTACGCAACAGGTTCGGCAGGTAGAAAAGTATATGCAGTATTACATCCTAGTAGTACAGGAAATACACTTACAAATGCATCGGCATCGGGAACTACCAGTAGTTTTAGTTTAGTAGTATCTGCTTCAGGCGGCACCAACATCAGTGCAAGTTCACTGAGTCCAACTGAGGGATCGTCCAACGCATTCCAAGATTATTTTGCTTCGACGCCCAGTACAACAAAAAATTCATATATCTATGCAATTTTTCCTGAAGCAGTATCCGCTTCCCTTGGAACTAGCATTACATTCCAAGCAGTAACATCAAGTACCGCATTGAATTTTAACGGAGCAACCTATGGTAATTACAACCATGCGCACACCCCGTGGATTCAATCACAAACATTGGGTGGCAGTAAATTAGACCTATTTAAGATTCATACACTCAGCGATGGCAATTCTTCAAACAAAGAAATTAAAGTATCATTTGCAAACATGAAGCCAAGTGGTGATACTGAATATAATTTTGGTACCTTTACGATGTTCGTTCGTCGCTATGATGATACGGATGCACGGTCAGAGGTATTAGAACAGTTTGATAATGTAAACCTTGATCCAGATAGTCCAAATTATATTGCACGGTTAATTGGTAATAGTGCACCAACCGAAGATACCGTAACAGGTGAAATGTATTATCAAGGTGATTTCCCGAATAACTCACAGTATATTTGGGTGGAAATGACAGACACGCAGATTCCAGAAACAGCACTTCCATTTGGATTTGCGGCATATGAATCTACTATTTCCGCAGCATCAACAGAATTAACGGCTCCCGATTATGTAACAAGTCGTTGGCTTAACGGTGCAGTTGAAGGATACACCACTCAATCAATCGACAAGAAATACTATTACGGTTGGAATTTTGATGCAGGGAATGAAACTAATAATTCTTACCTTGGACCAATTCCATCGGGGTCAGTTACCATTGGCACGGCATTTACACTTGAAACATTGGTAGAAGTACCAAAGAGTACGGCACCGCTCTCGGCATCAATCTCATTGACGGATGCAGATAGTTTCATCTATCGTAAGTTCTCAGTGGCATTCCAAGGCGGATTTGATGGATTAAATCCTGCACGTGACATTAATATGGGTGGCGATATCGTTGCTACCAATAGTCAAGGATTTAACCTATCTACGTCAGTATCGGCCGGATCGGTGTCCTACAAGAAAGCATTGGATGCCATCAGTAATCCCGACCAGTTTGACTTTAACTTGTTAGTACTTCCTGGTGTAATTTATGAACTACATTCATATGTTGCAACCTATGCACTAACATTGTGTGAAGATCGTGGTGATGCATTCTATATCATGGATACCACACAATTAACGGCAACACTGGCAACTGCAACGGCAAAGGCTGGTGAAATTGATAGTAATTACGCGGCCACGTACTATCCGTGGTTACGAGTCGTTGATACGAATACCAACAAGTTAATTTGGGTTCCACCCTCGGTGATTCTTCCAGAAATCTACGCTTACAACGACAATGTTGCAGCAGAATGGTTTGCTCCTGCTGGATTAAATCGCGGCGGTATTGCAAGTGCAGTTGGTGTCAAGGTTCGCTTACCACAAGCAAGTCGTGATACACTCTACGAAGGAAAAGTTAATCCAATCGCGCAGTTCCCGGGGCAAGGTATCTGTGTGTGGGGTCAGAAAACATTACAACGCCGTTCATCAGCACTAGATCGTGTGAATGTCCGTCGTTTGTTAATCGCGGTGAAGAAGTATATTGCAAGTTCGGCACGATACCTTGTGTTCGAACAGAATGTTGAAGCAACGCGAAATCGTTTCTTGAACATTATCAACCCATACCTCGCAAGTGTACAAGAACAATCTGGACTGTATGCTTTCCGTGTGGTTATGGACGAAACAAACAATACACCTGATGTGATTGATAGAAACATCCTATACGGACAACTCTATCTACAACCCACAAGAACAGCAGAAGTTATTATTCTTGACTTCAATGTTCTCCCAACAGGTGCAACGTTCCCAACCGCGTAATGAGATAGTGGGGGGAGGAAACTCCCCCCACAAATTCAATTTTAACACTATTTATGATTAGATATCCTTTCGGAGATTATACATGGCAAACCTAGTATCAGAACAAGAGCTGTTCTTTACAGCATTTGAACCAAAGATGAAGAATCGGTTCGTCCTTTATATGGACGGCGTTCCTTCCTATCTCGTAAAAAAAGTAGCACGACCAACTATTAAACAAGATGCAAAACCACTAGATCATATCAACGTGCAACGATATGTAAAAGGCAAGACTACATGGGGAAGTATGGCAATGGAATTGTACGATCCCATTGTTCCATCGGGCGCACAAGCAGTCATGGAATGGGTGCGTTTACATCACGAATCGGTCACTGGCCGTGATGGATATCTTGAATTCTACAAGAAAGACTTGACGCTCAATGTTCTTGGCCCCGTTGGTGATAAGGTCGAAGAATGGATCATCAAGGGCGCACAAATTACTGAAGTTAATTTCGGTGATATGGATTGGTCAACGGATGAAGTAATGACATTCACACTTACCGTGCAAATGGATTATTGCGTACTCAATTATTGATCTTGTTACAATAATAGATATAGAATCTCCACAGCGTTACGAATTACGCTGTGGAGATTTTGTATATAAAGTCATATAAAAACACCCTATTAACATACTTTTTGATATTTATAGAAGAGTATTCTTTATAATGAGAATTATATGGCAGACATTACAGATTTTCAAGTTGGGCAAGGTGAAACATTTAAAATACTCGTACAATTACAAAACCGTAGTAATAACAACACTCCATTGGATATTACTAATTATACATTCACCGGCCAATTACGAGAAAATTACACCACGGATGAAGTTGCCGCAACATTTTCGTTTGAAAAGGCAACCCCATATACATCCGGTAGTCTTTTTATAAAACTAGACCCCGCATCTACACTACAATTAACACAACGTAAATATGTGTATGATATCAATATTACTAGTGGATCAACAGGTCCAGTAGTTCGTCGCATCCTAGAGGGCGGATTAACGGTGCGACCAACGGTAACTAGATAATACATGGGCAATATAAAGTTAGATATACCCGATATTACGGTTGTTGTTGAGAAAGGAACCGAATATCTCTCCACAGTAACGCCCAGTGAAATATATCAAATATTGGTTAATACTGGAGACAACTATAATGTTGTTGTGGGTGACCCTGCTACTATTACGGTCAATGGATCGGGTAGTTATTTAACTGTTGCCGATTATGCCAGCACCGCAAGCTATGCGTTATTTGCACAATCAATCGTTGCCGGCGGCGCAGTAGTCTACGATACCATTTCTGCCTCTAACGCATATTTTGGTAATCTCACCGTATCACAATCTATCAGAGCCAATTTATTTACTGGGTCATTCGTTGGCAACCTCGTAGGAACCAGCAGTTGGGCAAGTAATGCAGTATCTAGTTCATTTGCATTAACGGCAAGTTATGTGCCTGGTGCCGCAAGTACATGGGATGCTATAACAAATAAACCAACTGGATTAGTATCCAGTTCTGTTCAAATTAATACTGGGTCGTTTAGTGGGTCATTTACTGGTAGATTAAGTGGGACAGGAAGTTGGGCAAATAATTCTATTTCCGCATCATACGCCCCAGTTGCAGTCGGCACGGTCAGTAGTTCTGCGCAAGTCAATACGGGATCGTTTACTGGTTCATTTACCGGAGTACTTACGGGGGCATTGGTTGGGACTGCCAGTTGGGCAACGAGTGCATCGTATGTACTTCCGAGTGGACTCCCATCAGGAATAGTCTCCAGTTCCTCACAAGTCTCGTATACGGGACTTAGTAATGTTCCAAGTGGTATCGTGTCGAGTTCTTCTCAAATTAATACTGGGTCATTTACGGGGTCGTTTATTGGAACTCACAGTGGTTCCACATTTGGTACCGCAAGTTGGGCACAATCGGCCTCCTTTGCTCCAACTATACTTCCATCGGGAATCGTATCTAGTTCTGGTCAAGTATCTTATACTGGACTGTCCAATGTTCCTGCAAATATTGTATCTAGTTCAACTCAAATTGTTGCGCTTGGATTTGCTACCACGGGGTCAAATTCATTTAATGGCAATCAAACTATAACAGGCTCTCTTATTCAAGGATTGGAGGGAAATATAGCAACCGGAGAAAACTCCCATGCTGAAGGAAGTATTACTAAAGCAATAGGAAACTACTCCCATGCCGAAGGAGATAATACCCAAGCAAAAGGAGACTACTCACATGCGGAAGGGCAGGAAACCATAGCATCGGGTTCATATTCACATGCAGAGGGTTATCAAACAATAGCATTAGCCAATCATCAACACGTACAGGGCCAATATAACGCTGTATCGTCCGTACCTGCCGCTTTTATTGTGGGTAATGGAACTGACGATAGTAATAGAAGTAATCTTATATATGCCGCAGGAAATGAAGTACATATAACTGGTTCACTGAAAGTTACTACCGGCATTACCGGTTCGTTATTTGGAACCAGTAGTCAAGCAGTAACAGCATCGTATGTATTACCTACCGGATTGCCAGCAGGAACAGTGTCCGGTTCTGGACAAGTATCATACACGGGATTATCTAATATTCCATCGGGTATTGTATCTAGTTCTACTCAAGTTACTGCACTGTTACCAACAGGAACCGTTTCTAGTTCTGTACAAATTAACACTGGTAGTTTTAGTGGAAGCATAACAACCTCCTCGTTTGCAATTACATCAAGTTTTGCAATATCGGCATCATTTGCACCCACTATACTACCGTCTGGTGTAGTATCCAGTTCTGCTCAAGTATCATACACTGGACTCTCTAATGTACCTGCAAATATCGTATCTAGTTCGGGCCAAGTTACTGCATTCTTGCCAACGGGAATCGTATCCAGTTCGGTTCAAATTAACACGGGGTCGTTTACTGGGTCGTTTACTGGCACCCATAGTGGTTCCATATTTGGAACGGCAAGTTTTGCAATCTCGGCGTCATTTGCGCCAATCATACTTCCGTCTGGTGTCGTATCTAGTTCTGGCCAAGTCTCCTATGCGGGACTCTCTAATGTACCGGCAAACATTGTATCTAGCTCAATTCAAGTATCATATACAGGACTCTCCAACATTCCATCGGGTATTGTTAGTAGTTCTGGTCAAGTTACCTCATTGTTGCCAAATGGAACCGTATCTAGTTCTACTCAAATTAATACCGGAAGTTTCACGGGGTCATTTACGGGAACCTTGATTGGTACAGCAAGTTGGGCAAGTAACGCTATCTCCTCCTCGTTTGCCACCACGGCAAGTTACGCACTAAATGCAACCGCGACGTTACCGTCTGGACTTATTTCAAGTTCTACGCAATTTACATCTCTTACGGCTCCGTTTACTGGTTCTTTCACGGGGTCATTTATCGGAACGCATAGTGGTTCCACGTTTGGCACAGCTAGTTATGCAACATCTGCAAGTGCGGCAACCTCAATTACCTTTACTCCGTTAACCGCGTCATTTGCTACCACAGCAAGTGCGGCAACATCTATCACATTTACACCCGTTACTGCTTCATACGCACTAACAGCAAGTTTCATAGACGGTGGATTTTATTAATAATGTTCAGTAAATTTCTCACAACACCCCACAAATAATGGTAAGTACCCAACTGATTGATATTTATTATAATACGATACTCTCTACGAGACAGTGTTATGGCAGATAAAATATTACATAAACGAAATTTAACATCTAATACAACTCCCACAACAGCATCATTAGATATTGGGGAATTGGCTATTAATGTTGCCGACGCAAAAATATTCGTTAAACAATCTGGCAGTAGTGGTCAGTTTGTACGGAGTATTCTTACATTAGATACCCCGAACACGGGTAGTATTAATTTATTAGGTAATATCACTGCATCGCAGTTATTTGGTACTGCATCAACCGCAATTTCTGCCAGTTATGCACCAGTTCCAACGGGTACCGTATCCAGTTCTCAGCAAATAAATACAGGTTCTTTTACAGGTTCGTTTATTGGTATTCACAGTGGGTCATTGTTCGGTACGAGTAGTTGGGCAAGTAATGCTATTTCCTCTTCATTTGCCGCCACCGCATCAGCAGCAACATCCATCACGTTTACGCCGACAACAGCATCCTTTGCTACCACAGCATCCTATGCAGTAAATGCAATTACGACACTTCCTAGTGGACTTATTTCAAGTTCCACGCAGGTTACCGCAAGTTTGGTGGGTACAGCCATCAACCCCTCACTCGTATCAGCAAGTACCGTGAGTGCGTCTGCATTACACGTTACTACATTGGCTACTGTTAAGGGCCCATTGGAATTACAAAATACTTCTAGACCATCTCCGATTAATGCAAATTCGGCATATTGGTTTGTGAGTGGAGCAAATAATAATTTTGGAACGGATTTATATTATACCCACAATGGTGATACCAATCGCATGGATTGGTTTGAAGGAATGTTGGGGTCTAGTCTACTCTACGGCGGTATCGTCAGTTGGAGTGCGGCAAACATATACGTGTCCAGTGGGTCAGGATTAATTGTCAATCATAATATATCCACGGGGTCGGAAGCATCTCCGACAATTACCTATATACAATGGCCTAGTCAATCCGCTGTAATTTCTGGTATTAGTACACGGCAAGTTACCTATCTGTATCTTGATAACACGGGCACGATACAACAACAAACGACTCCATTTACTCCCGAGCAATATTATCAATATATTCCCTTGGGAGCCGTTGGGCATTTTGATTATGCAAATGTTGCGGCATTTGGTGGAGCAGTTACTACCCATTATAATCAAATTCATCAAACAAACACCTTTATTGATGCGTTTGGACCATTAAAATTAAGTGGATATACCATCACTGCACAACCAGCATCATTACGATTAAGTGTTGGATTAGGCAAGGGATTTATTCACGGGGGATTCTATAAGCAAAATCCAACACTTCCATCGGTAATTGATACTACTGCCGTAGCAACGGCAAGTATGGCACGGGTATATCGGTCTGGATCAAATGGTAATATAAAATTTGATACCAATGGGGGAGCAATGTATACCGTTGCAGACCCGTCATTATATGATAATGGGACCGGTATATTAGCAGCAGTGGGAAATTCCCAATGGACCATTCAACGAGTATTTACTGACCCCGTAACCAATACGTTGTATGTATACTATGGTCAAAATAAATATAATACGTATTTAAATGCGGTTGCCGCAATCAACACGGACCCCTTTACGGAAGGTGCCGCAACTCAAGAATTTACAATATTTGCAGGATATATAATTGCAAAAGGCAATGAAACTAACTTATCAAGTGCCGATAGCTCGGTTACTCAAGCAGGATTATTTCGAAATACTTCGGGTGCTAGTACAAGTGCAGGAGCAGCAACTACGGCATTAGAGCAACTCACCGACGTTTCCATTATTTCTCCAAGCAATGGGCAAGCATTGGTATATAATGCAGGTGTCTGGAGTAATGCAGTCGCGGCAACTTCTTCGTTTGCTACCACGGCATCTGCCGCAATGTCAATTACGTTTACTCCGCAGTCAGCATCTTTTGCAACCACCGCATCCTTTGCAGTATCGGCTTCATGGGCACCAACACAAGCTATGGGGTCAACCGCATGGGGAGATCTTACCGGCATTCCGGCAGGATTGGTTAGTAGTTCTACCCAAATTAATACCGGTTCGTTTAGTGGGTCGTTTGTAGGTACTTTGACGGGAACAAGCAGTTGGGCAACGTCGGCGTCATATGTACTTCCATCGGGGTTACCGGCGGGAACCGTATCTAGTTCTGCTCAAGTATCGTATACTGGAATCTCCAATATACCCGTAAACATTGTATCCAGTTCTACGCAAGTTACATCTTTCCTACCTACGGGAACCGTATCTAGTTCTGGACAAATATCCTACACAGGTCTATCCAATATACCAGTAAATATTGTATCCAGTTCTGCTCAAGTTACTGCGTTCTTACCTGCCGGAACGGTAAGTAGTTCTACGCAAATTAACACAGGGTCGTTTACAGGGTCGTTTACTGGAACATTAATTGGAACATCCAGTTGGGCAAGTAATGCAATATCTAGTTCTTTTACTACCACATCAAGTTTTGCAACATCTGCTTCCTTTGCCCCAACAATATTACCAACCGGAGTGGTATCTAGTTCTGGTCAAGTATCTTATACGGGACTTTCCAATATACCTGCAAACATTGTATCTAGTTCCGGTCAAGTTGCATCGTTCTTACCTGCCGGAACAATATCTAGTTCAGGACAAGTATCCTATACGGGACTCTCTAATATTCCATCGGGTATTGTATCCAGTTCTACTCAAGTTACGGCGTTCTTACCAAATGGCACAGTCTCTAGTTCGGTCCAAATTAACACGGGTTCGTTTACGGGTTCGTTTATTGGAACTCATAGCGGTTCTACATTTGGTACCGCATCAAATGCAATCTCCGCAAGTTTTGCAGTTTCTGCATCGTGGGCACCATCTTCTGCTGGTTCTGGCGTAACATCTATCACTGTCAGTGACGGGTTAAGTGGTGGCGTTATTACAACAACCGGTATCATTAGTTTAAATACCGGCTCCGCACATTTCTTAGACGGGGTGAAGAAAAAAATAAACACCGAAGGAGTCATTAGTAGTTCTCAACAAATTAACACAGGGTCGTTTACAGGTTCGTTTACGGGAACATTCATTGGAACGAGTAGTGTAGCAACAACTGCTTCCTTTGCCCCAACCATACTTCCATCAGGAGTCGTATCTAGTTCCGGTCAAGTATCGTATACAGGACTCTCTAATGTACCCGCAAACATTGTATCTAGTTCTACGCAAGTTACAGCGTTCTTGCCTACCGGAACGGTATCTAGTTCTGGTCAAGTATCTTATACAGGACTCTCCAATGTTCCATCGGGTATTGTTAGCAGTTCAAATCAATTTAATGCGTTGACCAATACATCCGCGTCATACGCCACTCGTACACCGTTAGGTACATCCTACGACAGTCGTTCAATTACCTTCGTGGGCAATTCTCGTATTACCGACGATGGCACTGGCAACATTGATATTATTGCCGGAAGCCCTGCGTCTTATGCAGAAATAGGCAGTTTTAATAATGAAAATTTCGTATATGTTGATAATTCCGGGACATACATCCAGACTAACTATACGACCAATCCAACACGGCTCTGGACTTTTGGTATGGACGGTACATTAACTGCTCCCGGCTTAATTATTGGAACAGCAAGTTGGGCAAGTAATGTAATATCTAGTTCATTTGCTACCACCGCATCCTATGCACTAAACGCAACAGCAACCGTACCTGCTGGTACTGTCTCTAGTTCCACACAATTTACCTCACTAACGGCACCGTTTACCGGCTCGTTTACGGGGTCATTCAAGGGTGATGGTACTGGATTAACAGGAGTGACGGCAACCGCATTCCCGTATGTTGGCGCAGCAGTTATTAGTGGGTCATTGACCATCACGGGCAGTAACGCATTAAGCATCACGGGGTCTGCCACGATTGTGGGAGCATTTCAAGCAACCACCAAGAGTTTCAAAATTGACCATCAACGGTTGTTGGGCAAGAAACTTATCTATGGGGTATTGGAAGGACCAGAACACGGCGTATATGCGCGGGGACGGTTAACACAAAATAATATCATTCAATTACCAGAAGAATGGGAATGGTTAGTAGACCCCGATAGTATTACCGTACAATTAACTCCAATTGGTACACAACAAATATTATATGTGCAAAACATTGAAAATAATACCGTAATTATTAATTCAAATACACCAATTGATTGTTTCTACTATGTACAAGCAACTCGTAAGGATGTTGACCCACTAACAACGGTGGAATAAGATGCCAACCCTTGCAAATATAGTATCTGCCAGTTTCTTACAACTTTACTACGAGAGTGCCGTCTAATGGGATACCTAAGCGCAGAGACACTCGATGTAAGTGGCGGTAGCGGGACATTTACTGTTCCGTCTGGCTGCACGTTTTTGCTGGTAAAGCTGGCCGTTAGCACAGGAGCAGTTCCTAGTTCTGTGACGCTTGGTGGGACTTCTGCCGCTACGGTTGCAACCACGGATAACGGAGACTCTCTAGCTGTTGGCGTCTACTCAAGGGTATCGCCAGCGATTGGGTCGTTGGCCCTCGCATACAGTTCTGGCGCAACGTATGGTCAGGCAACACTTGAGTATTACGATAGCATTGATTCCGTGCGAGGAAGTGCAACAGCGGGCGGCAACTACGCCACATCGTTTTCACTTGGTGTGACATCTGTTGCTGCTGATTTATGCTCAGATTTCATTGTCATCCAAGAAAACGCCACCGCAACGGCGGGTGGATCGCAGACGCTAATCTTGTCCAGCACGTTCGCTGTCACGCCAAAGATGTACGCGGCGTCTCGGCAAACCGCGTCTGGTACAACCACCACATTTAGCTGGACGACAAATGGCGCAGGACAGCGACAGGCGCACATTGCGGTCGCGTTGATCCCTGCAGCGACCCCAATTCGACGAAGTGAGGCACGCATAGTATCTGTACCCGGCGCGGGAGCAAACACATTGTTTACGATTTCACAAACTCCTGTTGGAAACCTTATAGTAGGAAGTCAATAATATGTCTACATCACCACACAGCGGAAACGATTCGGCATCTAATTGATATGTATATATACGAGCTTTTCATGAGGACTACTAGTGCCAAATAATATTCTAATAACACCTGGAAGTGCGTCCATACAATTTAGTGGTTCCTTAGAAAATACTATCCGATTGCAAGTAAATCCTTCTGGAAATGTTGGATTCATTAGTGAATCTGTGTCATTACTTGATATTAACCGTCAAGGAATAATAATTACGGGTTCACTACGCATGAATTCTGGGGGTATTACGGGATCATTGTTTGGAACGAGTAGTGTTGCAACAACATCAAGTTTTGCAACAACATCATCTGCTGCAACGTCTATTACCTTTACTCCATCAACTGCATCATTTGCCACCACCGCAGCAACTGCATCATCATTCACAGGATATATTAATTTCCCGAATGGATTAGATGTTTCAGGATCACTTAATATATTGTCAGGCAGTATAAATGTAACGAATGGGGGTATAACAGGATCATTAACCTCCGGTTCTGTAACAAATATATCTCAATTAAGTATGTTAGTGTCTGGAACTATTACTGCAAGCGGCACGACTTCGGTAACATTAAATTTAAATACGGCAAATTATTTTTCTGTATCGGCGTCAGGAGCAGGAACCGTAACATGGGCAGTAACTAATCTACCTGTCACCGACCGTGCACAAACCTTTGTTATTGAATATACCAACGGTGGTATTAAAACAAATAATTGGTTTACCAATACTCGGTGGCCCGCAGGTATTGCCCCATCACTAACATCAGCATCGGCAAATCCCGATATGCTTAGTTTTACCACCGACGATGCGGGTTCAAATTTGAGAGGGCTATTATTACAACGGGGTAGTGCCTAAGATGTCAACATTTCCAGCATTTTACTTAAAAGCATACGAACCAACAAGCGAATCCTTATTTACAACCGTGGGGACATCCTCCTTTACCGTACCGAATGATGTCTACACCATTTCTGCGGTGTGTATTGGTGGCGGCGGTGGTGGTGGTGGAGCACTAAATACTAACGGTGGGGCTGGTGGTGGTGGTGGAGCATTATCATATAACACATTTGCCGTAGTACCAAATACAATACTACAAGTAGTAGTAGGACAATCGGGGTCCGGTGGTGTGGCGGGAAACAACGCTGGCGGCACGGGGGGAGCATCGTGGGTCACCGGAAGTAACATTGTGTATGTTCGTGCAAATGGCGGCGGTGGTGGTGCGGGCGGCAATGCAACAACGGCAGGAATTGCTGGTGTACGTATATCTGGGTCTGGTGGAAATGGGGGGGCAGGAGGGACCAGTACGGGTACCGTTGCTGGCGGTGGCGGTGGCGCAGGAGGATATTCGGGAACTGGTGGAAACGGTGCTGCCGGTGCCGGTGCGGTTGGTACTGGTGGTGGTGGCGGGGGAGGAGGTGCATCTAATGCCGCCGGTGGTGCTGGTGGTGGTGGTGTAAATTTGTATGGGTCTGGTTCTAGTGGTGCGGCAGGAGCTACTACACCAACTGGTGGGGGCATAGGAAGTCCATCGGGTCCAGCAACGGCAGGTACAGCCCCTGCTGCTAACAATGGTGGGGCGGGTGGCACACCGGGTGGTGGTGGTGGTGGTGGAAACGATTCTGGCGTGAACCAATCTGGTGGGGCCGGGGGTCGTGGGGAATGTAGATTAATTTTTGGAGTGGGGCGAGCATATCCTCTCCAAGTAAATGCAACAGGGTCATTAAATCATGGGTAATATATGAAATTTAGACATAATGATACAGGACAGATTTTTAACAGTGACGGAGAATTACGATTAGCGTATTCCAATATTTCGTTTCCCGTCAACCTAGACCAAAATGCATTAGAATTTGCAAATGTTAGTATTGTGATAGAGGTACCACCGCCAAATATAACCGAATTGCAACGAGTTGATTATAACGGAGTACAATTAATCAATGGCAATTGGAGTGATGTGTGGTCCATTCATCCTAAATATGATGATCTTACTGAGCAAGCAGCATGGGAAGTGGAATGCGTGGAAGGCCAATGGAGTACTATTCGTGGAGAGCGCGATAGATTATTACTGCAATCTGATTGGACGCAATTAGTAGATTGCACACTATCCACCGAACAAAAAACATTGTGGGTAACCTATCGCCAAGATTTACGGGATGTACCGCAAACGCAAACCAATCCGTTGAATATTATTTGGCCGACGTTGCCATAACTTTACTCGACGGTAAACCAGTATGGTAAACTAGTTATGTACAGGACATACTTATAAAGAATATAATTTATGGGATTAAAAGAATATATTAGATTAGGGGCAAATCTTTCACGGGGATCAATTACTACCCAAACCGATGCAATTGGATCGGGCTCGGTAGAACTGGGTTCTGCGTATGCCTTACTTAGTATTCAAACTACTACCGCGTGTCGGTTAAGATTATACGATAATAGTCAAAGTTTAGATAATGTGGCGGAAAAAAATAGAATATTTGGTAATACAAACATTTCCGCCTCGACGGCATTAATCGGTGATTTCACGATGAGTGCAGGAATATATACCATTGATCCTATCGTATACGGTGTAGTTGATCCTGCAAATACAAAATTAACGTATTATCGGGTAGACAATACTGCATCAGCACAATATCCCGCATTGACGTTTACCAGATATTTATTAGAAGATGCAACGATAAGTACGAGTAATAGAGTATCATTGCCTAATATTACTGGAAGTTTAAGTGTCGGACAAATAATTAGTGGATCAATTGCAAATGTTCAAATTCCAAAGACCTACTTATTAGTAAGTGCGTCATTAAATGCAACGACAACTGCGGCACGTGTAAGATTATATAGTATTCCTACCTCTATTAATGATGCTACAGAAAAAAATAGAGGATTTGTAACCGAATCGCAAATGAGCACGTTAATAGTCGATGCAATCATTACTGGTAGTGAAACAACCTATTTTATTCCAAAAATTATTGGGGCAAACCTATCGGACATGGGAACGTCGTTGAATGTACTAACCATACCGGAAGGAACAAGTGAAATATATTATATTTTTCAAAGTATGGCAACAACAGGCGGAGCACAGAATATGACGGCATCATTACATGTCCTTTCGGTGGAAAATTAAATGTTATCTGTATATCCCTTTGGATCAGGTTCATTATATACCGCATCCTATGCAGTTAGTGCGTCACATGCAATTTCGGCAAGTTTCATTAAATCCGTATACTCTGCATCTACTGCCGGAATTGTATTATTTCCACAATCCGGCTCTCGCGGAAAAAGTGTATGTACAATAACATATGCACAATATCTGTCATTACAAGCCGGGTCTGGGTCGGGCTATGTTGAAATCTGCAATTTTTAATTAGAGTATTCATATGACGATTCGTTTCTTTCCGTTGGGTATACCTTTTAGTAGTTCTTATGCAGCGAATGCAGGATACGCAACTACATTGGCGGGACCAACACCCGCCTCCGCATCAGTTGCAGAGTTTTCAATTACATTTGTAGGTCCAACTGGGCCACCGGCAAAAACCGTAAACGTTTCTGGGTTTGGGTACGTATGAGTACATTTTTTCCATTTGGCATTCCATCAACAAGTTCCTATGCGGTCACGGCAAGTCGTGTTCGTGATATAGATAATCCGGGGCTAGTTCCCGCATATGCGTTGACTGCTTCGTATGGCCAGGCGGGGACAACGGGAATTGCGTCTGCCTCATGTCCAAGTGGATATCTAGAAGTAAATTATACCTTAATTGCGGCAAAACCACGCAATTATTTTTTGTGTCATTTACCTGCGGCAACGCCGACGGCAACACCAACCGCTACACCAACCGCTACACCAACCGCTACACCGACACAAACACCAACAGCAACTAAGACGGCAACACCAACCGCAACGCCCACGGTAACAAGAACAGCAACACCAACAGCAACGCCTCTAGCAGCAACACCAACGGCGACGCCGACGGGAACACCAACGCGAACACCAACTGCTACACCTGGTGGCCCGACACCAACATTTACGGGAACACCAACACAAACACCCACTGCAACTAAAACAGCGACACCAACCGGAACACCAACAGCAACACCTCTACCTGGAGCCGCAACAGCAACGGCAACGGCAACGCCTCTAGCGGCAACACCAACAGCAACGCCTCTAGCAGCAACACCAACGGCAACGCCGACGGGAACACCTGCAAATCCAACACCAACGGCAACACCAACACCAACGGGAACGCCAACGGGAACGCCTCTAAATCCAACACCAACGGCAACACCAACAGGAACGCCTCTAAATCCAACACCAACGGCAACACCAACAGGAACGCCTCTAGACCCAACGCCAACGGCAACACTAACAGGAACACCAACGGCAACACCAACAATACCACTTATTACGTTATGCTGTGTAGTATCTGGTACCGGCGCGCCGCCCGGCGATCTTGCTGTATGTGAGACGGTGATTGCATACCAAGGAGAATCATGTGAAACATATGGTTACTCGGGTGCATGTCCACACGCCTGTTAATATCGTAGAATACAATATCTGAACCAACACATAAAGGGTTATATGAATGAAAAATAAAATTTTTATACAAATTGCATCATACCGAGATCCGGAATTATTACCTACAATTCGTGATTGTATTGCAAAAGCAAAATATCCAGATAGGTTAAGATTTGGAATTGCTTGGCAACATTCGGAAGAAGATCTATGGGATACGTTAGCTGAATTTAAATCTGACGACCGGTTTAAAATATTAAACATTCCATTTAAAGAATCTAAAGGTGCGTGTTGGGCACGAAACAAAATACAACAATTATATAGTGGTGAACAGTATACATTGCAGTTAGACTCACATCATAGATTCGTGCAAAATTGGGATCTAGAATGTATTACTATGATTAAGCAACTTCAAAAAATGGGGCATTCTAAACCTCTACTAACGAGTTATATTCCGTCGTTTAATCCGACAAACGACCCAGCGGAACGCGTACAGATTCCGTGGCAAATGAATTTTGATAGATTTATTCCAGAAGGCGCGGTATTTTTTCTACCGGGAGGAATTGATGGCTATCAAACATTAAAGTGCCCAATACCTGCAAGATTTTATTCTGCGCACTTTGCATTTACATTGGGGATATTTGCAGAAGAAGTCAAACATGATCCTGAATATTATTTTCATGGAGAAGAAATCTCTATAGCAGCTCGTGCATATACGCATGGGTATGACTTATTTCATCCGCATAAAATAATTGCTTGGCACGAATATACCAGAAATGGAAGAACCAAGCAATGGGACGACGACGCAAAGTGGGGAGAACGAAACAAAATTTCACATTTACGAAATAGAACATTATTTGGAATGGATAATGAAATTCAAAATATAGATTTTGGAATTTATGGATTTGGGTCGGTTAGGACGTTAGATGAATATGAAAGATATGCGGGAATATCATTTAAACGTCGCGCAGTGCAGCAGTACACGGTTGATAATAAATTACCACCCAACCCACAATATACGTCAAACGAAGAATATGAAAAATCTTGGCTTTATATTTTCAAACATTGCATTGATATAGGATTTAACGAAGTTCCAGAAACCGATTATGATACATGGGTTATTGCATTTGAAGATGAACAGGGAAATGAATTGTATAGGAAAGATGTTGACAAGGAAGAAATACAGAAATTGCAAAAAAATAGTGAAGACTATATTAAAATCTGGAGAGAATTTAATGCGAGTAAAACACCATATAAATATATTTTCTGGCCGCATTCTGAATCGAAGGGATGGATTAACCGCGCTGAGAGGATATTACCAAAATGATATTTGATTCAAATAATAAAATATTTGTAAATATAGCAAGTTATAGAGATCCTCTTTTGCCATATACAATAGAGTCTGTTGTAAAAAATGCAAAATATCCAGAAAATATAACATTAGGTATTTGCTGGCAACGCGGCGACGAAGAAATTGAACAACTACCGTCGCTTGGTACAACTTTAAAAGTTATTAAAGTTCCCGCAAAAGAATCTAAAGGCGCATGTTGGGCGCGTAGCTTAGCATTTGAATTGCACACAGACGAAAACTTTTTTTGGTTAATTGATTCTCACATGTCTGTAATTAAAAATTGGGATGAAATTTTAATAGAACAATTTTATCAAACGAAAGATAGTAAAGCATTATTATCTTGTGCGGCATCTCAGTGGAATCCACCGGATGGTAACAATGAATGGGCTGGAGATTCTTCCAAACGAGCAGCTCCTAGAGCAACGGATTTTTATGGAAGTTTATTGTTGCAAATGTTTGATATTAGAGATAATATAGAACAACCTGAATTAAATAGTTTTTTAACTGCATGTAATTTATTTGGTCCTAGTAGATGGATACAAGATGTTCCTTATGATCCAGATATGTTTTTTTTAGGTGAAGAAATTACTTTAGCGGTACGATCTTTCACACATGGATATAATCATTATGCTACAAGACAAACTATGGCATATCATAAACATGACCGAGGATACAGAAAAGTTTATTCAGATGACAATTACAGAGAAATGGGTCATTTACAAAATATAAGTATTAAACGAGTGGAAAGTCTTTTGATGCAAACAAATGAAATTCCAATGGGAATTTATGGAATTGGAAGTGAGCGAACGATTGAACAATATGAAAAATATGCGGGAATAAATTTTAAAACCAAAGAGGTATCTGAACGAGCAAGAACAGGAAGACCAGATATTTCATATTTATGACAGTTAAATTATGTGCAGCAATCGTAGAAACACGTTTTTTCGAAGATATGTCAATTACGTTTCAAAACCATATACCATACCTACCGGAAAATACTGAATATTTTATATTTACTGATGATAAATATGTTAAAAATTATTCTTCTTTATTACCGAATGTGAATGTATTACCTGTAACTTTAGCAGATAGTACTGTACACGGATATAATATGTTATTAACACACGAAGGACAATTTTTTTGGGAACACTTTACTAGCTACGATAAAATTTTAATATTCCAAAGAGACACCGGCCTCTTGCGAAAAGGCATTGAAGAATTTTATGAATATGATTTTATAGGTGCGCCTTTACCCGTAAATAATCCAGTATATTACCCATTTTGTTGCAACGGCGGTCTTTCCCTCCGAACCCCACATATAATGTTGGAAGTATTAAAAAATCATAGGTGGATGTATGATAAGGGAGAGGATGTATTTTTTTGTGAAGTTATGAAAAATTTTGGCATTGGAAAATTGGCTCCAAGAGAAGTTGCTAAAAAATTTAGCGTTGAAACAATTTTTGAACTCGGAACATTTGGGTATCATAAAGCTTGGGAATATTGCTCAAAGGAACAATTTCAAAAAATTAAAACCCAGTATAACATCTTATGAACAAATTTTTAAATTTAATTATAATATCAAAAAACAGAGACTTGCAAGCAAGCGCTTTGATGGAAACGTTTTTTTATTTCAATCAATCAAACTCGCCTGTGAGAATAACAATTTTATATGATGATGAAGAACATGAAAATTGGGTTCATCGTGATGTAACATTTAAATTTAGAAGTGATTTTTCATATATCAATTTTGTTAAAGTTTCAAATATAGATATTAATATTGAAGACTATTTTGTTAATGACCAATATAATTTAGTCTTGCCAGATAACGCCATTTTTACAACAAACTTTGATTTAAAATATTTATATGAAGTTCATGATGATGGTGTATTAGATCTATTTAAAGGATTAAATCGTCAGAAAAAAAGTTGTAATATAGAAGAAGTAGAAGAAAGATTTTTTAGTCAAGTTCATATGTGGACTAGAGACTTACACACGCATCTATTTAAAATACCAAACGGGACACATTGTTTTGAATCAGTGTCAGACAGTGGATACTTTAAATATTATGGTAAAATATTCATTCCAAGCGCGTCGTCGGCAGATATACTAGATAGAACGCACTATTTTTATCCAGTTTCACCGTGCTTTATAAATGCAATAAATACTGTCGCACGCATAGATTATTACGATGTAGAGCCATTGATTGAATATAACCCATATGCATTAGCTATCAGATATTTATGTGGGGAACACATTGATATAGATGATTTAAAAGATTTTTCTCCAAATAGTTTAATATATCAATACAAGTACAAGTTTAAAACAAAATTTAAAGTTCAAACATTCACTGATATAGTATCAAATGGATTTTATTTAAATTTAGAACACAGAGAAGATAGAAATGAAAATATTAAGCGTGAGATTGAAAATCTTCCAATTTCTATTTCAAGAATAAATGCACACGCTCCTGAAGATTCTGTTGTAGAACAACTGATCAATGAAAGTAATATTATTTTTACTGAAATAGACCTTAAAGTTGCTAAATCTAGGTTTGGATGTACCATGTCTCATCTAGAAGCTATTAAAAGAGCAAAAGATAATAATTGGGATAGTGTGTTGGTGCTGGAAGACGATTGCAAGTTTATTGATAGTAGATTGTTATCAATATTGGATAGAGCCGCATCGGAGCTATCATATCTTCCAAAATGGGATATGTTATTTTTAGGGACAAATGCAATGGCGCCTATTATACAATGTAGCCCACATTTAGGAATATTAACCGGTGCATTTTGTGCACACGCGTACATTGTTTCGAAACATTTTTATGATACAATTTTAAATTTTGATTGGAAACAATATTTAATACTTGATCAATATTACCTAGATCTTCAGATACGGAGTTCACACAATATATACACCGTATTACCACTGGTAGCTACTCAACGACCTTCTTACTCAAATATAACACAGCAACATGAAAATTATGAAGATGTGTTAATCAATTCCTATAAAAACTGGATAAACGTAATATGAAATATGAAATATCTGAACAAATAGCTGAAGTTAAAAATTATTGCAATGAAAGTTCTGCTTTTTTTAAAACTTTCAAGGATGACGTTATCAGTAAGTTTATACAAGGAGGAGTTCCTTGGGAAATTCATAACCACCGAACGTTTTTGAAATACATTAATAAAGATTCTATTGTATTAGAAGGGGGTGCTCATATAGGAACACATACAATATTTTTTTCAAAATTAGTAAATCATGTATATTGTTTTGAACCATTAAAACAATCAGCGCAATTACTACAAGAAAATTTACAGATTAATAACTGTGATAATGTAACAGTATACAATTGTGGTCTAAGTGATAAAAAATTATTTGATTCGTTTGGATTTATTCCATCGCACAATATTGGTGGGGCCGGAATGATAAATAATCCACTAGGAATACCCCTACATTTTGGAGGAACTGATCTATCGGAAGATGAACGAGTTCCGATAGAACTTGTTTCTATTGATGAAATGTTTAATTTTGATAAATTGGATTTTATTAAGCTGGACGTTGAAGGATATGAACAAAATGTTATACTCGGTGCATATAATACAATTAAAAAATGTAAACCTGTGATTATGTTAGAAAATTGGGATGATCATTTTGGAAACGTTGATATAGATTCTACTTCAAATAAATTTTCTATGTTACTTGACTTGGGATATGCAATTACACAAGTAAGTCATTGTGATTTTTTGTTTGTTCCAACAACCAATATACAATTGGAGTTATTATGATAACCATGAACATTCTTGGGCGTAAAGGAAAATTAGGAAACCAAATGTTTCAATATGCCATGTTGGTAGGAATTAACGATAAATCTGGGTACTCGGTTATAATAGATGAGGACATTGATAGTAAGTCACATAATAATTTCTCCATAAGAAATATATTTGATATCAAAGTACCTCATTTTTACAATGAAGCGGGAATACATACTAATAAAAAATATGTTGAAGAGCAATTTAATTTTGACAGATTCTTTCCTAAAAAAGTTACAGATAATATGGATTTCGATGGGCATTTCCAAACAGAAAAATATTTTTCCCATTGCTCAGATCTTATTAGAAAAGAATTTACCTTTAAAAAAGATATAATTGAAAAAGCAACTACTATCCTATCACTTTTCAATAAAGATCAGCCGATAGTATCAATACATGTACGTAGAGGAGATTATGTAGATTTACCAAATCACCACCCATTATGCTCACCTAAATATTATGCATCTGCTATAGAATATTTTAATAATCTAAACCCTCAGTTTATTGTTACTTCTGATGATATTGAATGGTGTAAGACAAATTTACATATCCCAAATGCTTACTATACTTCGAATGAACAAGGCGTTGATATGTGTTTGATGAGTATGTCTGATCACAATATCATAGCCAATAGTACGTTTGGTTGGTGGGGTGCATGGCTAAACAATAATCCAGATAAAATAGTAATTGCCCCGAAAATATGGTTTGGGCCGGCATATGCACACTTTGATACAAACGATCTTTATTGCGAAAATTGGGTACAATTATGAAAACAAGTATAAGTGATTATGATGAATATAAAAATTTCTGTCAACTTGCCGCGTCTGATGACCTTGTATTTTCTACGTTTAGACAGCACGCCCCGTATACCGCTATATTAGAACATGTTTCTTATGAACTAGGGCAGAGGTATGCAGATTGGATCGGAAGTGCAGCTAATTTTACTGAAAAGCGTTTGGAAACTGCCAAATTAAATGATGTTCACGGTGGAGCCACAATAGTTAAATATAACAGTACATTTAATGACATTTGTCCAAGCACATTGCGGTATTTAAAAGTTGCTTTAGAATTGGAACAATTATTTGGTTCTTTAGACAATTTTAAAATTGTAGAAATTGGTGTAGGATATGGAGGCCAATGCAATTTGATCAGTAACTTATGGAACATAAATTCATACACACTAATTGATTTACAAGAACCTTTAAATTTGTCTAAAAAATTTTTAGAGAATGATGAAAAGAAATATTGGGCAACTTTAGATACATTAAATATCACTGACTACGATTTAGTTATAAGTAATTATGCTTTCTCTGAATGTAGTAGGAATATTCAATTAAGTTATGTTGATGTTGTCTTGAATCGGTCACGACATGGATATATAACATATAATAATATAAGCCATTTATTTAATGTAGATTCTTTAAGCAGAGAAGAATTTAAAAATGTAATAACATGCACAGAAATCCCAGAAATACCTGTTTCCGGCGATAATAGTATTTTTTATTGGTAATAAATTAACAACACTAACACAGAGAATTTTATGAACAAAGAAGTTACATTAGAAGTACCATTAGCACTACAACAATTGATTCAAACCAACAATCAATTACTACGGAAATATCAGAGTGAATTATTACAGCAGATCCAAGAATCCAATGCACAAATGATGCAGATTCTTCGACTGAGTGGAGAAGCAGGGTGGAAATTGGACATGGAACGTATGGTCTACGTTCGACCAAAAACTGAAGACGAAGAAGACGCCGTTGTCAATACGTCGGAGACTACAGAAGCATAATGCATTCGTCATTAGACGAAGTATTGTTTACATGGGGTAAATATACGGGGCAGACATTGGGAAATGTACTGCGAACTGCCCCAACCTATTTACAATGGATTGTCTCCACGCCAGGATTGCCCACGGTTTGGGTGGAGGCATCGGCCCGAGCACTAAATGGTGGTGATGTAAGTGATCTATCATTGCCCCGTGCAAAAACTGCATACAAACCTCAAACACAAGAAACACAAATAGGACCAATTACCATCGACTTAAAAGATGCAAAAACGGCCTATGTTGTTATGCCCTATAACAAAACCTTGATGGAACAATTCAAGTATGAGATTGATGGCCGAAAATGGAATGGGGATGACAAAAGATGGGAATTTCCATCGGTACAATTACCCAAGATGGTGAAGACATTTCCATCGGCAACACTATCTAGTACTGCCGAAAAACTGTTGACGAAACTGCAAGCTCGACGGGAAGAGTTAGATGAAATTCGTGAACAAGAAGATACAGATTTTCAAATACCAGGATTAAAATTAAACCTGTATGGCTACCAAAAAGTTGGCGTACAATTTATAGATAGAGCAGGTGGAAGGTGTCTAATTGCAGACGCTCCTGGTCTTGGGAAGACCGTACAGGCCATTGCTTATGCCCAACTACACAACTTGAAGGCCCTTATTGTATGTCCCCTTAGCGTGGTCGTGAACTGGCAACGCGAGGTCAAAAAGTTCACGGGGAAACCCGCAACCATCTGGGATAGTAAAACCTATGATGGACATCTTGATCATCAGTTCCACATAACGCATTACGATGCCGTTGCGAAGAACAATCATTGGTTGCGTAACCAAAACTTTGATTTGTTGGTCTGCGATGAAGCAACCTATTTGAAGAATCGTCAAACGATTCGGGCAAAAAGTGTATTGGGGTCATATAAAGAACGACGAAAGTTTCCGGGCATTAAAACGAAATATACCATATTTCTCACGGGAACGCCTGTCATGTCCCGTCCGATTGAAGCGTTCTCCTTATTGAACTTCTTAGACAAAGAACGATTTAATAACTTCATGCACTTCACGCAACGATATGGTGGCTGGAAAGGTGCGGCACCAATGAATCTGCAAGATTTACATGATCGCACGAAAGATTTGGTAATTCGACGAAAAAAGGACCAAGTATTGAAAGAATTGCCCAATAAGCAACGCAATGATTTATATGTCGAACTGACCAAAGATGAAAAGGGTGAGTATAACAAACTGTTGAAAGAAATGTTTGGGAAGTGGAAAATGGATGGTAGACCTTCTATCCAACACATGCCGAAGTTGCAGGGATTCTTAATTGAAAAGAAATTACCACGATTAATTGAAATGATTGATGAATTTATTGACAACGATAGGTCTATACTCATTTTCAGTTGTTATATTAAACCCCTACAAGCATTGGCGCAACACTATGGTAATAAGGCGGCATTATTAACGGGTGAGATGAATAGAACCGTCCGACAAACATCCATTGATAGATTGATTGCTCAAGAAGCAAAGGTCGGATTGTTTAGTTTGCGAGCAGCAGGTATGGGTATTGATGGATTGCAAAAAGTCATTGATACGGTCGTTTTTATCGACATGGGTTGGTTACCCGCGGAACACGAACAAGCAGAAGATCGTACGCACCGAATCGGCCAAAAAGGACAAGTTCAAGTGTATTATATGATGTGCGAAGGCACCATTGACGAAAATATGCGAGATACCTTGAAAGAAAAGCAAGAGATTGCTGATATGATTGTCGATGGCGCATTAGTCACCCCAGACCGTAGTAAATCTATGTTTAAAGAATTTGTAAAACAAATTAATATTGAATATCGACAACAGTTTGAGACAGAAACCTTAGACTAATGATATTTATATGAAGTACGAGAACCACCAATACATAAAGAGGCTATACAATGGCAGACCAACCAGTTACAGAAACAGTTGACATATTTCCCACGGAAACTATAGAGTTACCGTCTCGCGGAGTATTCTATCCAGAAGATAGTCCACTCCGCAGTGGACAAATTGAATTACGTTATATGACGGCAAAGCACGAAGATATTCTAACTTCACAGAACTTAATTCAAAAGGGTGTTGTATTAGATAGATTGATTGACGCTTTAATTGCCACAAAGGGGGTGAAAGCGGCAGACTTGTTCTTAGGTGACTTAAATGCAGTAATGGTTGCCGCAAGAATTTTGGGGTATGGGAAAGATTATGATGTGTCATTAGAATGCCCTTCGTGTGGGTCTACCGTGGAACAAATAATAAACTTATCAGATCTTGAAACAGAAAACGCACCAGAATCTTCAGAAGCAAGTGAATTTACGTTAGTCCTTCCATTGTCTAAAGCAGAAATTACGTTGAAGTTGTTGACACGGGGTGATGAATTAGCAATTGATAAAGAATTAAAGGCATTGAAAAAAATCAGTTCTGATGTTGAATCGGAAAGTACTTCAAGATTAAAAGCAATGATTAAATCAGTAAATGGTGATACATCTAAAGGAAAGATTTGGGCATTTGTAGATAGTTTATTAGTTAAAGATGCACGATTTCTTCGTGAGCAGTATCGTACTAAAGTACCTGATATTAATTTCAATGTCTCCGTGGATTGTAGTTGTGGTGCCGCACAGAAAGTGAGGTTGCCAATTGGCGTTAACTTTTTTTGGCCTGACGCCTGAATATAAGGTCGATCTATTAAGAAATATCATGATTGTTGCACATTATTCAAAAGGTGCGTTTAGTGTAATGGACTTATACCAAATGCCGGTTTATCTTCGTAATTTCTATATGAAAGAATTTGGAAAGCTGAAAGAAGAAGAAAATAAACAAATGGAAAAGGCAAGCAAACGATGATACTACTACGAAATTTATTACAAGAAAATGATAGAGCATATAAAGGAATGTCTGTGTCTGGGAGTCCGTTGATTACCTTGGTGGGTGATCGACGGGCCTTCAAAGGTATGGGTGTTTCTGGGACTCCGTTGTATACCGTGGTGGGGAATAAACTGTATGCAGGGATGTCTGTATCTGGTGCACCATTGGCAACATTGGTTGGCGATCTTATTTTCAAAGGAATGTCAGTATCGGGCGCGCCAATGGCACGATTGGAACGGAATAGATCGTACAAAGGAATGGCAGTTTCGGGATCACCAATTGTTACAGTTCCTAGTGGAAACATCACAACGTTGTTTATTGCAACGTATCACGCTTTGGTCGAGTAATTAAATGGCAGGATTTGATGATAGTGCACAGTATATTGAGGCACAGAAATTAAAAGCAGAGCTTACTGCTGCTATGAACAGCGCAAGAAGTATGGCGAGTGCTATGCAGGGTGTTACTAGTGCGTTATCACAACATCAGACGGGTATACTAAAAGATGTAGCATCATTGATACAACGTCAAGCTCAATTTAATCAACAACGTCGATTAAAACAACAAGAAATGCAAATGACGGAACTTGAAATTTCTGCTGCAAAAAAACGTTTGCAAATTTCAAGACAAAGTACTCAGCAAATGGAAGATGCACTTGATGCTGCAGTGGCTGCTGGAGAAAGTGAAGAAAGACTGTCGGCATTACGGGAAAGGTTTTATGCTGCTAAAGTCAAAGATGAATTAGCTGATCAAAATATCACAATTCGTTTGGCACAGGTTAAAAAAGATCAAGTCACACAACTAAAAAAACTGCCATATGCACAAATTGCAACGGCAGCTGCCGATTTAACAACGGCAATGAAAAATATTACACAACAGATTAATAAAACACAAGAACAGTTTGGTATTGCTGCAGGACAAGCTGCAAATCTCAAAGTAGACAATATCGTATCAAGTTTTAACAGTTATGTAGAATCGGCAAAATCTTTATTCAGCGGAAAACCAGAGTTCGGCGTTTCTGCCGAAATGATCGAAGGTGCGCAAGCCGCGTATCAAAATGAATTTGGTGGTATATTAACGACTGGCGCTGCCAAAGATTTGGCAATGCAAGCACGTACAATGGGTGTTACTGCGGAACAATTAACAAAAGCTCGTCGTGTATTCACGGCGCAGTCGTTAGGTAACGTTGCAGAAGCAAAAAAATCACAAGATAAATTTATTGCGGAATTTGCCAAGAAAGGATTGACATCAAAAGATGCAATGCAGGCTATCTCGCAATATTCAGAATTATTAGCACGTAATGGTACACGATTTGCACAATCATTCACTCGTGCTGCTGCAGACGCAAAGAAAATTGGAGTTGATTTAAATAAAGTTAGTCAGTTCGGTGATAGTCTCATTAGTGATTTTGAGGGATTCTTAGAAGGTCAAGCTGGGCTTGGGGCAATGGGATTCAACCTTGACTCAAATAGATTGGCACAGATTTCCGAAACTGGTAGTGATGCAGATTTATTTAATGAACTACGGTCGCAATTGGCCAGTACTGGAAAGGATATCACTAAACTTCGTAGATCAGAACGACTTGAATTAGAATCGGCGTTTGGTATGAGTATCAGTGAAATGCAAAAATTGGCCGGTGAAACGCCTGACGGAGATACAAAAAGTCCAGAGGAATTGCAAGCAGATGCAAACGGATTATTAACTCGACTTGCTGTGGGCATGGATTTAATGACCAAATTATTAAGTGCCATTTCAACGGGTGTATTGGCGTTGATTGCATTTAATACTGGAGTAACTGCATTAGCAACAGGGGGTATAGCAGGAAGTATTGCTGCTGCATTACTTCCAATTGCTGCTGGTATTGCGACAATTGCCGCAGTGGTTGCGTTTTGGAAAATGGGTTCCAGTGAAATTGATAAAGGAAAAGAGTTATACAAATCTGGAGAAAAAGGGAAAGGCATCGCAGCTGGAGCACTAGGAGGGGGATTGATGGGAGGTGTCGCTGCAGCCGCTGGGTTGGCAATTGCAGGAGTTATTGCTGGCATGACCGGTGGCCTAGCAATACCTGTTATTGCCGGTCTGGCCCCAGCTATTATGGGCGGTTCTATGGCTGCAGGCGCAGGACTCGGAGGTTATAGTGCTACGAAAGGTGATGACGTAGTATCCCAAACTGGCTATGGTAAACGTTCCTTGGTAACACCATCGGGTGTGATTGCATTAAATAATAAAGATAATATCATTGCGTATGCAGATGATTTAGACGGTACGAAAAAACTACCATATGGGTCTATTGCAAAGAAAGCCGTTGAAAAATACGAACAAATTGATGTATTTAAAAAACAAGTAAATGATACCTTTGCTCAATTAATTTCACCGTCTGGTGGATTTGGTCAAATTTCAAAATTTCTTAACAAAGATTTGGGAGCTGCAGCCACTAATAAAGTGATGAGTGGAAAAGTTGGAGGGGCAATTGCTAAAGCCCAAGAACTGAAGGTAGGTGGCACTAGCGGATTACTTTCCATGGCGCAAAACAAGTTTGGTGATATCTTCGGTGGTAAGGCCGGTGGCGCAATGTCTAGTGTAAGTAATCTATTCACAGGTGGTGGTTCAACATCAAGTAATTTGATGAGTATGGCAACTAAGATTCCTGGCCTTGGTGGATTACTCGGAAAAGCTACGGGATTATTAGGTGGCGGTGGATTAAAAGGAGTGGCCGGAAGCTTACTTGGAAAAGTAGGATTGGGTAGTCTTGGCGGTAGTTTATTGGGCGGACCAATGGGATTGGCGGGTTCGTTGGCGGCACCATTACTCAAGAAAATTCCATTAGTTGGTGGTGCTCTTGCGTCAATTGCGGGTGGACCCGGTAAGTTGGTGGGTAGTGCATTGGGTAAGATCGGTGGATTATTTGGGAAGAAGAAGGCTCCCGCAGTTTCTGCAATGGGCGCAATGATGCCTGACATGGGAAATATGATGTCGATGCTTCCATTCCTCTCTGGAGCACAATCTGCAGCAGCACAAGGTACTACACAACCACAAGCACAAATTTCAGTAGACACTTCTGGTATAGAAAAGCAACTGAATAATTTCATCAATGCACTCCAAGGTATACAGATTCATATGGATGGAGCAAAGGTTGGAAAAGCATTAGTAAATAGTAATGACGCCGCATCATCACTCGGCGTGTTCCGTGAACAGTCCCGTTAAACTTTGTATGAGAAATACACATGGCATTTAAAAACTTAGAAAGTCGGTTTAACGAAAACGTCAATAAATTATATAGCGCCGGTACGTTGAAGTTTGAAAACGGAAAGCCAAGTAATGGAAGAAACGACGATCCATTGATAGTACGTAAACCCGGAAATGGATATTGGGGATTTGGAGAAAGCAGAAGTCTTCCTGTACGAAGTGCGCTAATCGACGTAAAACGACTAACTTTATTTACGTTAAGTAAAAGAGGATTATTATTTCTGGCAAAACAACAATTGTTACAAACGGGTAATACGTTCGAACATACCAGAATAATTAATCCTACATTTGCCATTGGGAATGCTGTTCCATTTTTACATATTAAACGAAATTTACGGCCACTTGCTATCGGTGGAACGGTTGGCAAAGTATTATCCACGCTGGGTATTAGAAAAGATGATAAGCCAAATTCACCTGCCGATTTACGAAAAATTGCACAACTCCAGCAAGAAACCTACGACAAATATACTGGTGGTGCTGGATTAGTTAAAAGTTTAATAAAAAAAATACCCGTTATTGGACAAACTATATCAGCAATATCTGCAAAACGAAGTGTTGGGGAAAATTTAAAATGGGATCGTAGTAGACCGGAACTCGGAAAAACTAATGCAGATTATTTCGTATATATATATGGAAATTTAACAGACGATAAAGCTACCGCAGTTGCCAAAAAATTCATCAAAAAACTCACTGGAATATCTTTAGTCACATCAACCAGCAACGTCTACGGCGTTAAGGACTCAAGTGGAAATTATATAACATATTTGGCTTATAGTAATAATAAAAAAACATGGGATATATCAAATACGACGGATTATAACACATATAGAGCTAATAAATTTACAAAATCTGTGCCGCCAAAAATATCCGATGCGGCGGAAAAATCTACACTAAAACTAGAAGAATACAAATCATCCGATCTACAAAAAATTGTAGATACGCAAGTAAAGAATTACGTAGCAACGTCTCAAAAATTGTCGGACGCAGAACGAACAATTCCCAGACCACAAGTGGGTACGGGTAAATTACCCGTTTCTGCAACCGGTAAAGCATTTGTTAGATATTTTTCCGCAGGAAATGTTGGACTTAGTACGGTAAACGAACAGGGTATACTGGATGGGAAGACTACTAACATGCAAGAAAAAGTGGCAGGATATAGAACTAATACTGCGTTTTCCACAAGTAAAACCACGAAAAAAATATCGTATATACAAGACGTTGCAAATCTACCAACAAAATCACCAACAGATAAAAACTCTAAACCTGCTTACAGGGCAATCAACAGTAACTTTGATGATCCAATTGTAGTATCCTTTGCAATGGGCACTGATAGCCCAGTTCGGTTTCGGGCATTCATTAAAGATTTAAATCAAACAGCAACACCCGAATATAAATCATACCAATACATTGGTCGTATGGAAAAATTTGTTAATTATGTTGGGGTGCAACGAGACATATCATTTAAACTGGGTGTAATTGCGTTTTCTAAAGACGAGTTAGATGGGTGCTGGGCACGTATTAATTATTTAACAGGATTGGTATTTCCATACGGATTCAATCGTGGAATTTTCCAACCGAACATTGTGCGATTAACCATCGGAGATGTATATACAGAACAACCTGGATATGTTACTTCGCTGAACACCAATTTTAATGAGTTGGGGGAGTCATGGGAAATTGATGGCGGCCGCCAAGTTCCAATTGCTGCACAGATGGATATTAAATTTACCATAATTGAAAAAACGTCCAAGGTTGCCGATTCACCGTTTTATGGTATCACCGAAACAATATTTGAAGTTCCCTATCTTTCTAACGAAAAGGCTCCTGCAATAATTGCGGGCACGCAAGTGGTGGAAAATAGAAAACCACCAGTAATATCCAGTGCAAATATTAAATTACCAACCTCGGGTCGATAACTTATGCCACGCTATCAAAATAATATAATCGTAAAAAAAACAGATGAGGGCGCACGATATTATACGTCTGCAATTCCCACCGACCCTCTAGAAGAACAGATCGAATATAATTATAAGGCACGTATGGGTGATAGGTGGGATACCATTGCTTACAAATATTTAGGATCGGCAACATTGTGGTATGTTGTCGCAAATGCGAATAATGGACTGAACGGCTCTATATTTATTAAGCCGGGAACAATTATCACGATACCTCAAAACTATTAAAATACTATGGCACATGATCAAGGGTCTTTTGACTACAAAGTAATAAATGAAAATATAAGTAAATTGTTGGATGCACGATCTGAACTGGATAATACGATTCAAGTTTCCATGCCGTTCATCAGAGCCACCACTACACTTCAATTACCCCAACTCGGCGCTGGTAATATTGGGTTTACTTTGGGGCTACATGCTATAGATGAAGATGTACGATATGAAGATATGTACGCATCAGTAGACGGTGAAATGCCATTAATTGGATATACGTATACAGCAGACGGAAAACCTAAACGAGTATACGCAACCGATCCAAACGATCAAATAATATCAGATGTATTTGACACGCAAGGTCTATTATATAAAACAACGAACTTTGTTAGAATTCCACCGCCGGGTATTACTAAAGCTACTGTTAGTAGAGCTAAGAACGGTGTGTTAGCAATGGCTACATTGGAAATTTCCGTCCCGTCACTTGTGCAACTGGAAAATCTACACCGAACATTTTTAGTTCCTGGTGTTGGTATGATTTTAGAATGGGGACAACAATTTGCCGCAGAGTTACAGCCAAGTTTAGGAGAATTACCGGACATATCTACAAATTTATTTCCGTGGCATGATCGTGCTAAACTTATGGAAATCTTAAATAAATTGGCAACTAGTCAATTAGGACTAAAAGAAATTTTAGATGATTATGCGTATGCATCACAAGGTCAATATATGTGGATGTTTGGTCGTGTGGCAAATTTTAGTACTAAATCCAATTCCGATGGATCATTTAATTGCACGGTAAAAATTGTAGGCCCGTCAGAAGATTCATTTGCATATTCCACACAAAACACAATAATTCCGTCAAAAGACTCCAGCACAGCGTATTTTTGTGCAGGCGATATCAATAGTGTTTCGTCATACTTCACAGAAACCGTTCCCGGCGTCAATTTCAAAACGTTGTTGGATGACACGTTAAAGGGTGGTCCTTGGCAACAACACGTACAAATTCTGGTAGGTGGAAATAAGAAAGCGGGAGAACCTACGGCAACAGAACAAAGCCCAGTTATAAGTCAAAATAGTTTTGCGGACGCAGAAGATGCATATTTCATAACATGGAGATTTTTTGTTAATGTAGTATTGAATAGTTCCAATAAAAATTACCCAGGACTGAAATATCTTTTTAGTACGATCATGAGCGATAAAGAACTGGAAAAAGTAGGATTACTACTGCCGTATGCAACTGGCGATGATCGAAAAAATACAACCGTAGACAAATTACAGTATATAAACGATCCAATGGAATCATATGTTGGTATGAATAAGTTTTTACGATCTATTGATCCGTCTACGTTAATTATTGTTAATGACAAGGCAGCACAATTAGCACAGGCAAACCCACAGTATAATATACCAACTTCGGAAGTAAAATTTTTTGAGCCAACTACAGAAACAAAAAAGTTTTATGAACGTGGATTGTTTGAAGAGTCTACTAAAGCAGACGAAATAGCACAAGATCGTGGATTTTTAAGTTCCGGTGTGTGGTTAAACCACAAGGCAGTCGCGGAATGTATGTTAGGCAGTACTACCATCCTCCGCGGCATTGTAAGTTTATTGGAACGTATGAATCACGCAACATTAAACTATTGGAAATTAGCAATAGATTACGCAGAACCTATGAAAGGATCTGAACATTCATTTAATTACATGGTGGTAGATGCTAATTTCAGAGAAAGTTCTGATCGAGCGGTGTCAAAGTTTATAGATAACGTTCACACATTTAACAAATATGTTCGTGTTGACAGTACTACGGGTAAATTGATAGGATCAGAATTAACTGAATGTTCTATTGATTTATCGTTACCGAAACGATTATTTACACAAATTGCTACGTTGGGATTGGTACAACCCGAAGATATGCAGAAAATTTCGGATGCCGGCAAGACCAAAGACGAGTTGGCAGAAGAAGCAGCTGCCGCAGACAAACCCGTTACTGGACCGACCAAGCCACCAAAAATATCTGATCCAAATGATACCTTGCGGGAAATGTTTGCTACTACGATCTTGGCCGGTGGGTCAAAAGGAAATTACGATGACAATATCCAAGGTCCGGATATCACAATACTTCCAAAAACTGCTCGCGCAGCACAGTTGAAGGCAAGTGGAGTGTGTGGGAAAGCTAACACACAGACTACCGCAAATACTGCTGGCGTTGGACAAAAGCCGGGTGCAATTGATCCTTCTGCAAATCTCAACGGTAAAAGTGCAGATGAATTAAAAAAAGAGCAAGAGAACGCAAAGAAAATATTAGAAACTGATGTATGTAAAAAATGTCAAACGTGTCCACCACCAAAAGCGCCACCAGTTACTACACAACCAACGAATAAGAAATTATCCCAATTAACGATATCAGAAGTATTATCTGTACAAAAACCTGCTGGTACTGTTCTTGCAGTCGGTAAATATCAAGCAATTCCTGTTACGTTTAAAGCGTGGATTTCGGCACAGAAAATTCCAACGGATACTATATTTGATAGTTCTGCGCAAGAAAAATTGGGTGATTGGTTAATTATTGGTAAACGACCGAAGGTGGGAAGATTTGTTAATGGAGATGCATCTATAACAATAGAAGATGCGCAATTAGAATTAGCAAAAGAATTTGCATCAATCCCAGTTCCATATAAAGTTACTAGGCCCGCCGGAGCAGCATCAAAATCTGACCCAGGAGCTGTGCTTGAAGCAGGGCAATCATATTATTACGGAATAGCAGGAAATAAATCCACGGCAAGTTCTGCAAAATATCAAGAAGCATTACGTATTGCCAGGCAGAATAAAAGTTTACAGTCGTTAAAAGAGTTTATTGCAAAGGGTGAAGGAAATTATGACGCGTTGAATAGAGGTATTGCAGGAGATACTAGGTTAGACAGCACAGAATATTATGCAGCACTTAATCAACGTAAACTATCTACGCCCAGTACTACTAGTACTACCAAAGTGTGTAGTGACGATGCATATCTAGAAATTGCGCAATTAAAAAATAGTGGATTGCCATCATTTGACAATTTTTCACTACAAAATAAAATTGATGCTGGGAAAAAAGAATGTGGTGAATGTATAAAAGCAATAACTCTACTAACACAAACTAATATAGTTATTGCAGCACAAGATAAGGCAACAAAAGCAGCAGAAAAAGCAATCAGAGATTTTCCTGGCATGAATAGAATATTTCGATATGTAGAAATATTTCCAGATATGATGGTTGCAGAAATTACAGATTCCGCCAACGGTCAGTTTGCCAATGCATTTGGTGCATCTCCTGGTGCGTTATCAATATCGGGTGACATTGCTATGCCTGGTATAGCAGGATTGCGTGTAGGCGAATTATTTTGGATTGATCGCATTCCTACCTTTTATAAGGCATACGGCGCATTTCAGATTATGGGCGTTGAAGATACTATTGGTAGAGATGGGTGGACGACTAAAGTACATTCAATCTTTAATTATTTGGGAACTAATTGGAAAGTAGCAATGGCGGAAAAATTTAGAATTGCTAAAGCTGCTCAATCACCAAGTATTACTGCGCCGCGGAGTATATAATAATGATCGACACTGATTTATTACAGAAACTTTATAAGTCCGACGAACAACGATTAACCAATACTTTAGATAAAATGCCGTCGCAAGTATTACCCATCGTCACACAGTCAGATGCTAAAAATAAATTTATTATGCGGTATTTTGTACGACAGGTCACCGATAAAGATTTTATTGTTGAAGTAGATAATAGTCAATATTACGAATTGAAAGAAAACCCACGGTTTGTTACGACAGAAATTAAATGGAAAATTGTTGGTAAAAAACAAAATATGACACTCTTAAACGGCGTAACAATTTTTGGGGTGGAGGATACAAACCGCGTAGTAGTTTCCGAGGCGGACTTGACTTTTGGGGGATTGTTGAAGTATATTACAAGTTATCTGGAGTATTGGTTCGCTGAAGAGGTGTAAATGGTTATTAATAGTTATGAACAATATAACGAGTTAAAAACACGGATGGATCGGGAGATGCATATTTGCACACCGATCTTTCGTGATTTATACTATCATGTCATGGAAAATGAATTGTTATGTGTATCTATAACATTCATGAACGGTGAATCATTTGTAGTATCTATTAGTCATGAGGATGCCCCACGATTTGAAATCCCAGTGGGTAATGCATCATGTTTTACGGCAAACTCTAAAGTAGTATCTACACAGTGTATTGATATTGCGGCAATTGCTTATATTCATCAATTGAATGTACCAGTAGTAAAAGACTTTTTTACTACATATATTACTGATACGCATAATATGTTTAATAATATGCGGAATGTGAATCGGATCATTCCATTAACGACATGGGACAGTATTCTCACTAACTATAATACAGAATTATTACCCCTCGTAAGTCTATATGAACCATCTAGGCAATACACCTATATGCACGAATTATTGACCACACTAAAGGATATAGAAAGTGCGGGATTGTGTGTAGATAGAACATTGCTGTCTCAACATTTTTCGTCTGATACAAATCGTGCGTTCAAAGATAACATGGTATATACGGAATATAATCCATATACTGCAACGGGTCGTCCAAGTAATAGATTTGGAGGGATAAACTTTGCCGCATTAAATAAGTCGGATGGTTCCCGTGATAGTTTTATTAGTAGATATCCGTTCGGATCATTGGTGCAAATGGATTTTGAAGCATATCATCTGCGATTGATGGCAAACGAATTGAGAGTCACATTACCGAGTGAACAATCTATTCATACGGAACTTGCCAAAATCTATTTTAATACATCAGATATTACGGAAGAAATGTATGCAGAAAGTAAACGGCGAACGTTTGAAGTCATGTATGGAATGAGCAGAGAAACATATAATTTTGAATTATTTGAAAAGATTCATGAACATAGAAAACAATATGAACATACAAATACCATCGAATTACCCAGTGGTATTGCGGTTGATGTGGGTATGCCGAATGCAAGTAAACTATTCAATTATTATGTACAATCGTTAGAGATGGTGAGAACATTACCGAAACTCACACGTATTATTGACCTCATAAAAAATACTACGAATCATTTGGTGTTGTATACATATGATAGTATATTGCTGGATATGCAATTCATGGATACTGAATTATTACAACAGATACAAGACATTTTAGAAGAAAACAAAAAATTCCCAGTCCGTATATATTCGGGAAATACATACGGTAATATTAAGGAGATACATTTCCTAAAATAGATAACATTTACTGTAATTTGACGGTAGTTTGACGGTTAAATATAATATTTATATGAAGGTTGTTATACCTTTAATGGATGTTACATATGAATAATGAAACGCAACTTCTTTGCACATTCACTTCCGTAGACGAACTAGAAAATACCATTGATATTATAAAAAATTCATATACCTTAGTATTCAATAAATTATATTTACTAGAAAATATTGCGGATGCAAATCAATTAGTGTTAACATATAATATTACAAAAACAAATACCAATATAATGCCACCTGTATCCACCATTTCGGTGCACAGAAAGAAACAAACGAATACGATTTACACAATTAATGCAATTAATAAATTGATTGAAATGAAAAATAATGGTATATTGGATAAATCATTTAGAATTGATTGGAATGAATTACAAAATACCGTATTAGTTACGGCATATGGAAAATTGAAAGTGGTAAATACTAAATTATCAGATATCATCGAATTATAATAGTTACCCCTTGACAAACTAAGGTCAGCCCACTACCTTTATAAAGTGGGCAATAAACTCACTAAACAAAACATTCTAAACTCTAAGAGGTACACACGTATGGGAATTAACATCTCAGCACTCAAGTCTAAGCTCAATCAGTTCACTCGTCAGAACGACCGCAGTGATGCGCTCTGGAAGCCCACAGAAGGAAAGACAGTTATTCGTATTGTTCCGTGGAAGGATAATAAGGAAAATCCGTTCATCGAACTGTATTTTCATTATCTCGGCAATAAGACACATCTCTCTCCTACCTCAAACGGCAATCGTGATCCTATCGTAGAATTTGCGGATGCATTGCAGGCGGGTGGTTCTAAGGATGATTGGCAGCAGGCACGTCCATTCCGTCCAAAGCTTCGTACATTCGTTCCTATCATTGTTCGTGGCGAAGAAGAGAAGGGCGTTCGTTTCATGTCATTCGGTAAGATCGTATACACGGAATTGTTGTCGATCATCTCTGATCCCGATTATGGCGATATTACCGATGTGCAGAACGGCCGTGACATTGTGGTAGAATATATTCCACAGGAAAAGAGTGATACAAACTTTGCAAAGACGATGGTTCGTCCTAAGCCCAATCAGACGCCGTTGGCAGATTCTCCTGAGAAGATTCAGAAGTTTCTCACAGACCAGCCCGATGTCAAGGCAATTTTCAAGGAACCCTCATACGAAGAATTGAAGGTTGCCCTTGAACGATATCTTGATCCCGATGCAGTAAAGACTGCTCCCGTTGCTGCTCCTGTGAAGGAAGCACCAATTGTCAATCCCACCTCCCCAACGGCAGTTAAGTCCGTGGAACTCAAGTCAAAGTCAGTCAAGGATATGGTTGACGAATTTGACGACGTATTTAATAACTAAAATCACTTGACTTTACTTGGATGGCCCACTATATTACAATAGTGGGTCATTCACGTTATTATACTATAGGAAAATATTATGGCAAAGGTAGATAAGAAGGTCATTCAAGAACCGGATCGTGATGAGCTTGCATCGCTTATTGCAGAGTCTTTGAATAAAATGAATAAAGATAGCGATCAAGTTGCATTTTTTCTTGATGGTCGTGAATCAACGCCCACCGACTTTACCGACTTTGTTTCTACGGGAGCAACGATGTTGGATGTCGCAATTAGCAACAGGCCGAACGGTGGAATTGCAGTTGGCCGTATCACCGAACTCACGGGATTAGAGGGGTCTGGGAAGTCGCTAATAGGGGCACAGTTGATTGCAAACACACAGTTAAGGGGTGGAGTAGGGGTTCTTATTGATACTGAAACTGCGGTCAATGCGGAGTTCTTTAAGGCAGTCGGTATTGATATGAATAAGTTGGTATATGTTCAGTTACAGACGGTTGAAGAAATCTTTGATGCAATCACTGTCATTATTGAAAGTGTTCGAAAAGATCCCAAGAAGCGAGATAAGATTGTTACCATCGTTGTAGACTCCGTTGCTGCCGCATCCACGAAGAAAGAAATGGAAGCAGACTTCGGGAAGGATGGATATGCAACTGATAAGGCAATTATTATCAGTAAGGCAATGCGTAAGATTACGGGATTGTTGGGCCGTGAACGGATTGCTCTCGTCTTCACCAATCAGCTCCGTCAGAAGATGAATGCAATGGCGTTCTCTGACCCGTGGACGACTTCGGGTGGTAAGGCTATTGCATTCCACGCATCGACTCGTCTCCGCTTGTCGTTGCTCGGTAAGATTAGTAATTCCAGTGGTGATGTGATTGGTGTGAAGGTGAAGGCAAATGTTGTCAAGAATCGTCTTGGACCACCGCATCGCACGGCAGAATTTGAAATTTACTTTAATCGTGGCATTGACGATTTAGGTAGTTGGTTGAAGGTGATGAAGGAAAATAAAATGGTCAAGCAGGCAGGGGCATGGTATGTATACGTTGACCCAGTTACGGAAGTGGAAACAAAGTTCCAATCAAAGGACTTTCAAGCGTTCCTAGACGAAGACCCTATTCGGAAGCAAGTACTCTACAGTGAGATTTGTGATTCACTGATTATGAAGTACCAGAGTGAATTTGATCCTGAAGATGTGAGTATTTCGGCGGCAACCGAAGATGAATAATCCAGAAGATATTGTGCAGATGGCAATTGCCTCTGTTAAAGAGGTTTATACTAGCCATGAATCATCTATATTACTACAAGAGTTTGAATTGAAACTTCGTAGGCAGATAATGCAAGCAGAGTCGCAGGTTCAGTTGAAACCAGTCGGACCCGTAAAGCGTGACGGGGAGGCATCAGTAACAATCCGTGCCTCTCCTTCACACACCTACACAATTAATCCACCAAACTTGATGGGCAAGTGGACGCCAGGCGGCACAAGCGGCCGCGACTGGCATGACGCTATTAAACCAGACATTTTACATGGCTAATCTGCAAGATATTTTTCACAATATGAAGTTTGAAGAAGACCCGCAAGGCATGACGTATAATAGTCGGGTATTGTTAATCGACGCGATGAATTTATTCATACGTTCATATTCAGCAGTGCCTTCAATGGACGACGATGGAAACCACATTGGGGGTATGATTGGATTCTTTAAGAGTTTAGGTCTTGCTATTCGCACGTTTAAGCCCACCCGGACCATCATTGTTTTTGATGGAAAGGGTGGGAGCCAAAGTCGTAGAAAGATTTATCAGCAGTATAAGGCAAATCGTAAACCTCCGGTTCGATTGAATCGGAGCTATGATTTAACGACGGATGAACAAGAAAAAGAAAATATGAAGTGGCAGTTGGTATCATTGGTTGAAATGCTGGAATGTTTGCCCGTTACTATTTTTGCATTGGACAATGTAGAAGCAGATGATGTGATTGCCTATCTATCGCAATTGATTACAGCAGACGGTGGAGATAGTATTATTTATTCCACCGATAAGGATTTCTTTCAACTTGCCGCAGAAAATATCAAAATCTATAATCCCATCAAAAAGAAAACATTTAGTGACCAAGTAATCTTGGAAGATTATGGCATTCATCCAAAACACTTTCATTTCTTCCGTGCGTTAGATGGGGATAAGAGTGATAATATTGATGGAGTAAAGGGCGTTGGGGAAACTAATCTGAAAAAGTATCTTCCAGAAATTGCTGACCCAACTGCAGAAATTTCGGTAGACATGATTCGCAATAAATATGCAAATATAAAGAAGGTTCCTAAGATGATTGAGAACATTCTGAATAATGAAGATATAATTGAACGAAATATTACATTAATGAATCTCCACGAAAGTATTATGTCGATTGATGCTAAAATGAAGGTAGTCAATAGATTTCAGACGACATCGACATCATTGCGGAAGGTAGACTTGACAAAGTTGATGATGAAGTCTAGATTACTACAAGCATTCCCCAACTACGACAGTTGGTTATCGCAGAATTTCATTCCTCTTAGCAGGTTTAATAATGACACCACAGTATGATACGACAGTAGACAATCTTGCAAAATACGGACCAACATTTCAGGCAAAAGTATTAGCAAGTTTGTTGTCGTCCACAGAGTTTTTGCAGCAATCACTGGATGTATTAAATCCTAAATTCTTTGAATCAAATGCAGGACAATGGATCGTTGATACGACGATTGATTATTTTGCCGATTATAAGTCATTACCAACCTTGGAAGTTTTCAAGGTTAAGTTGGATACGGTGAATGATGATGTATTGAAGATTGCCATCAAGGATCAACTACGATCTGCGTTTCAACGAAAGAACGACGAGGATCTGCAATATATCCGTGATAGTTTTCTCGACTTTGCAAAGAACCAAGCAATTAAATCTGCTATCATTCGTTCCGTTGATTTGTTGCAGATTGGTCAATATGGTGAAATTAAGAATTTAATTGATGGGGCAATGAAAGCAGGACAGCCTCGTAACATTGGACATAATTGGAGAGATGATATTGGCATTAGACTCTCGGGCATTTCTCGTATCGTCGTTCCAACTGGATGGGATTCTATTGACCAGTTGATTGGGGGAGGATTAGGTGCCGGTGAACTCGGTGTTATTGCTGCACCCTCTGGCATTGGCAAATGCGTTGACGGTGACACTGAAATTGATATTGAGTATGAAGAGTTTTGTATTGAATTGGACGGTCAAGAAGTCTGGTTTGCTGCATGGGATACTATTAATATTGGCAACAGAGAAGTGCGCGGATGGGAGTTAGTAGCCATTTTAAAAATAGCAGTATCATAATTACACTTTCGGGAGTTGGTAAGACTATTTATTAATGTAACCAATTCCCGAAGGAGTAATATATGTTAGAATGTAAAGTTTGCGGCAGACAGTTTGTAAAAAATAATATTATTTCACATATAAAACATAAGCATAATATTACCGGCGAAGAGTATAAATCTCAATATAATTCACCGGTTCTGATACAGTCAGATGAAACAAAAATGAAATTATCCAACGCCGTAAAAAATAATAGTTATTATTCAGTTCAATATTGGATAAATAAGGGGATGACTGAAGAAGACGCGACCATACATATCCATGAACTAGGTAAAAAAAATTCCATGCGAAGGATTGAATATTGGGTAGCAAAAGGATATACTGAGTCTGAAGCTCGTGACAAAGTAAAATCTTTACAATCATCGGTAGGAAAACTTCAGCGGAGTTCAAAGCATAAGTGGATTGCAGAAGGATATTCTCAAGAAGATGCTACTAAAATTGCGTCGGAACATCTTCAACAAAAATCAACATTTCATATAAGATATTGGATGGATAGGCACGGCATGACCGAAGATGAGGCCAAAGGTCGCATATCCAGTATACAAAAAGATTTGTCTAGTAGATCAAGTAAATTTTTAGGTAAAAAGCGAACCGAAGAGTCAAAACAAAAAATATCTGAGTCTATAAAAACTCTCATAAAAAAGATTGGCGTTGATAATTGGATATCGCATTTCGGAGATTTTGATAACGGAAGAAGTTTCTTAGAAGAAGAAATCTTTCAATATGTAAAAACTAAAAATTGTTCTGCAAAACATAATTTGATGATAGGTAGATATAATGTTGACATTGTTGTAGAGAATAAACTTATAGAGGTATTTGGTGATTATTGGCACGCTAATCCATTGTTGTATGAAGAGGCAGATACAATAATTTATCCAGGTGACGCCAGAATTTTGGTTAGTGACAAATGGAATTCCGATAGAATAAGACTTGAATATTTAAAAACAGTTGGGTATGATGTTCTTGTTGTATGGGAAAGTGATTGGCGTAAAAATTTAGAAAAAACACAACAAACTATATTGGACTTTTTATATGATATCAAATAGCAGGATGGTTAAAAAAACCACATCAATGAAAGACATGTTTGACAAATTGGGAATCCCTGAAAAGGAGCATGCATATCTGGAACCTAATTTTACTGTAAAGGTACGGGGTGACAAGGGATATTACCCAATCAGAAAATTTTTTAGGACACATGCACAAAATAGTGCAACAGTTATACTCAGTAATGGGATGTCACTGAAGTGTGGACATGATCATCAAGTATATACAGATCGTGGTTGGGTAAAATCATGTGATTTACAGCCAACGGATGTTATCCACACCGACCAAGGAATTGCATCGCCGATAAACTGTGTAGTGGATGATACAGTAAAACCGTTGTATGATATCTCTGTGGAGGAAGTTCATTCATACTATTCAAACAACATTCTCTCTCATAACTCATGGGCGCTTGCTACGATTGGTGCAAATGCAGCAAAAGCGGGAAAACGTGTGGTGTATTATACTTTGGAGTTGAACGAAAATTATGTTGGACTTCGGTATGATACGATTTTTACAGGAATTGAACCTGGTAATGTTCCGCAACACCCGCAGCAGGTTCGTGATGCAGTTGATGGGGTGACGGGTGATATTATCATTAAATATTATCCCGCACGATCCATTACCGTTCATACCATTCGGGCACATCTCGACCATTTGATTAGTAATAAACTCAAGCCAGATTTAATGCTAATTGATTATGCAGACCTTATGCGTTCTACTGACCGTATAGATGCTCGACATCAAGAACTGGGGGCAATTTATGAAGAAATTCGTGGTATGTCTGGTGAGATGGCCATTCCATGTTGGACTGCTTCACAAACACAACGCAGTAGTATTCAAGATGAAGTAATTCAGGCCGATAAGATTGCTGAATCCTATCAGAAAATTATGACCGCTGACTTAGTGATTTCACTGTCGCGGAAACTGGAAGATAAGGCAAATCATACTGGCCGAGCGCACGTTATGAAAAATCGGTTTGGCGTCGATGGTGTAACACTACCTGTATATATGAATACTGGTCTTGGAAAGATTGAAATTTACGATGAAAATTCTTCCAAGGGCATTCTGTTGAAGAAGCAAATGCAGGCGGGGGAGGGAATGTTAAAAAAGACTCTTGCAAAGAAATTATCTGAACTCCACGATGATTTTTCGGAAGAGTGAGTGATAATTATTAGAACCAATGAACCTAAACCGCTCGGAGATAGCCCGAAATGCAGCTAGAATCAAAATTATTGTCGGCCATTACGACTTTTATGAAGTACAGCAAGTACCTGCCAGACAAACAGCGCAGAGAAACCTGGACAGAGTTAGTAGATAGAAATAAGAACATGCATCTAGAGAAGTTCCCTCAGTTGAAAGAGGAAATTGATGCCGTGTATAAATTTGTATATGATAAGAAAATTCTCCCATCTATGCGTTCCTTACAGTTTGCGGGAAAGCCAGTTGATTTAAACAATACTCGTTTATACAATTGTTGCTTTCTTCCTGTAGACCACAGTGACGCATTCAGTGAAATCATGTTCCTATTATTGTCGGGAACTGGTGTGGGATATTCCGTGCAACGCCAGCACGTAGAAAAGCTCCCAGAAATTAATAAACCAACTCGTACTCGCCGTTACCTTGTTGCCGATAGCATCGAAGGGTGGGCGGATGCCGTAAAGGTGTTAGTGACTGCTTACATGAAAGGAAAGGCATATCCGTTGTTTGATTTCCGTGACATTCGTCCAAAGGGTGCAATGTTGATTACGGCGGGTGGGAAGGCGCCCGGTGCTGAACCATTAAAGGATTGTTTGCATAATATTCAAAAGGTATTAGACCGCAAGGCAAACGGTGAACAACTCACCACACTGGAAGTGCATGACATTATGTGTTATATCGCAGATGCAGTATTGTCGGGCGGTATTCGTCGGTCAGCAATGATTGCGTTGTTTGACCTTGACGATGATGATATGCTGACCTGTAAGTTCGGCAACTGGTGGGAGAACGAAGCACAACGTGGTCGTGCAAATAACTCTGCGGTGATTGTTCGTCACAAAATTGAAAAGGAAATTTTCCTTGATCTCTGGAAGAAGATTGAATTGAGTGGTTCTGGCGAACCCGGATTCTTCTTTACGAATGATGCGGCATGGGGATTAAATCCATGTTTAACAGGAGATTCTCTAATTACAGTCAAAGACCATGACACAACTACGGATGGAGTAACAATTGCGGAAGGCGGAGTATATCAAATTCCGTTAAAGCAACTCGTAGAACTTTATGAAACAAGTACGTTGCCACCCATGTTACTTTCATATAATACAGAGTTGAAGCAGTTGGAGTGGGATATGTTAGACAACGCAGCTCTTACTCGCGAGAAGGCGTCCATTATTGAGTTGACACTTGATAATGGCGAGACTCTCAAACTTACTCCTGACCATAAGGTATTTACCGAAAATCGTGGTTGGATAGAGGCAGCCCAACTGACAGACGAAGATATTTTGGTAACTATTAAATAACATATGGATTGTTTCCCCACAATAGACACTACTTATATGTAGAACCTATTGTGGGGAACGCTATGTTAGATTTAAACACTTTGTATCGCAAGTTTATAGACCTAGAAGGATGTTCCGATATTCGTAAAGAGTGGCAACCTGAATACCGAGAATTTTTTAAAGAACAGTATAAATTATATGGGAACGGTGCGAGAGGATTTGTAAAGAAATTCTTTGTCAGAAATAAATTAAAAGAGTTATATAAAAATGATTGGGAGTTTTTTAACTCATATATAAAAGCAAAATATGATAGTGGTATAGGACTGAAATTGCTAGCAAGAGAATTGAAAATTTCCTATACTAAAATGAGAAGATTAATGGAGTATCTGGAATTTCCCATCAGAACAGGTCGTAATGTAGTTACAGAACATTTATGTGCAGTTCGGCATACCAATGCAGTAATTCAAGGCGGTTGGAGAAATAAGAAAACGAAAAATAAAAATACAGAGCGAGGTGTGCAAGGTTACTTTTTCAATCAATCTAAGCAACAATATGTATGGTTGCGGTCAACATACGAAGTTATTTTAGCAAAGTGGTTGGATAAGAATTGCATGGATTGGGCAGTGGAATCTCACCAATGGATGATAGGAACACAATCATACAGACCAGATTTTTTTATTTACGAAAATAGTGAACTTGTAAAGATAATAGAAGTTAAAGGATATTATAAAAATAGATTGTGGAAGTTTGAAGAATTAAAAAAAGAACCATCTCTCCAAAATGTTGAGTTTTGCTTAATAGACAACATAACTCCGTTTTTGGATGGAAATACATACTTAGGAGAATTAAAATGGTGGAAACAAAACAGATTATTAAAGCTAGAATCGTAAAAAAGACGGTCAGAGAAAATGAAGATGTATATGATTTGACAGTAAGAAAGAATCATAACTTTTTTGCAAACGGATTGTTGGTGCATAATTGCGCAGAAATCAGCCTCCGTCCATTCCAATTCTGTAACCTCTGTGAAATTAATGCATCCGACATTGTTGACCAAGACGATTATAATGCACGGGCAAGAGCCGCAGCATTCATCGGCACATTGCAGGCAAGTTACACCAATTTCCATTATCTTCGTGATATCTGGAAGCGGACCACCGAACGTGAAGCATTGATTGGTGTCGGTATGACAGGCATTGCGTCTGGGGCAGTATTGAAATTGGATATGAAGGAAGCAGCAAATGTGGTGAAGGCAGAAAACGAACGAGTGGCCGGCATGATTGGTATTAATAAGGCTGCACGAACAACGACCGTTAAGCCAAGTGGTACTTCGTCACTGGTGTTGGGTTCCTCGTCGGGCATTCATGCATGGCATAATGAATATTATATTCGTCGTATCCGTGTGGGTAAGAACGAAAGTATTTATACATACCTGCTGATTAATCATCCAGAACTGTTGGAAGACGAATACTTCAAGCCAAATCAACAGGCTGTTATCTCGGTTCCACAGAAGGCTCCAGTAGGGGCGGTAACTCGTCAGGAATCGGCTCTAGACTTACTTGCCCGTGTCAGTAAGGTATGGAAGGAGTGGGTGAAGCCCGGCCATCGTAAGGGTGAAAATAAGAACAATGTATCGGTTACCGTGACGATTAAGCCAAACGAATGGGAAGAAGTTGGAGAATGGATGTGGACAAATAAAGAAAATTTTACCGCATTAAGTGTTCTTCCGCATTCGGAGCATACCTACATTCAGGCGCCGTTCGAAGACATCACTCCAGAACATTACGAAGAATTGGTGGGGCATCTTCACAATATTGATTTAAGTCAAGTCGTTGAACTTGACGATACTACTGATTTATCTGGCGAACTTGCGTGTGGCGGCGGTGGGTGCGAAGTGATATGAAGTTAAAAGATTTGGTCACCATTGTTATTCCTTGCAAAAACGAAGAAAAATATATCGGACACTTGTTGGGAGATTTATTTCTCTCGGTGGAAATTGGAGAAGTAAGAATTATTATTGCCGATGCAAATTCTACGGACAACACCCGAAATATTATCAAAGATTGGTCATATGGATTGAACATTGAGATAATCCAAGGTGGTTCGGTTTCTGAAGGAAGAAACAATGGTGCCAAATTAGTTACTACTCCATATATTTTATTTCTTGATGCGGATGTTCGGTTCTTTTCACCGAGCGCCATATATGATGCTGTTCAATGTATCCATCGAGAAAATTTAGATTTAGTTACACTGAGTCCGAAAAACTATGGAACTGAGTGGAGAGCATCTATTCTATTCTATCTGTTTAGTCTATGTAATAAAGTCATGACAAAGTTTACACCGTTTGCTATTGGTGCATTTTTCTTGACTCGTCGTAGTATGTTTGAAGTATTCGGGGGATTTCCAAATAAGTATGATACCTCCGAAGATTATATTTTAAGTAAACGGTACGATGCAAAGAAATTTAAAATTGTAGACCATCAGTTTGGTCAAGACGAACGCCGATTTAAAAAGTTAGGTTATTTGGGAATGATGTGGTATATGACAGTAAACTTCTTCAACCGAAATAACCTAGCACATTTTGAAAAAGCTAAGGTTAATTATTGGAGTTAATGATGCAACTATTTTTTATTTTTCTGTTTCAAATAATTTTTAATGTATTAAAAGTTTGGGAAATAAAATATACTTATCAACATAGAATTTTTCCTTTATTAATCAATTCAATTTTCATAAATTTAACATCCTTAGCAACAACATTTATATCTGTTACTAGTTTACTTGATGGCAAATGGTCTGTAATTTTCTTTTATGTAATAGGAAGCGTTATAGGAAAGTATATTGGAATGACAATACACACACATATAAATAAGGTAAACTAACTATGACACGATATAAGGCAATAATTGTATCCGATGTACATTTAGGAACAGACAATAGTAAAGCAGCAGAATTTTTAGAATTTTTAAACACACACCACACAGACATTCTAATTATTAATGGAGATTTTGTGGATGGGTGGGCATTGTCCCGTGGCGTTCGGTGGCGAGCAAAACATACGAAGGTAATTTCCAAAGTGTTGGATATCTCCAGAAAAATACCTGTAGTATGGATTCGTGGAAACCATGATGAATTTTTACATGAGTTTATGCACATGCATTTGGGTAAACTTCAAGTAGAAGAAAATTACATCTTAGATTTAGGTGAAGGAAAAAGATATTTTATTTTCCACGGAGATATTCTAGATGTATTTGTTTCTAAATGGAAATGGATTGCAAAAATAGGTGGGCAAGGGTATGACTTAGCATTAAAATTAAATACATGGTACAATAAGTGGAGAAAGTGGAGAAAGTTACCATATTACTCCATCTCCAAAGATATTAAGAAGGGTGTGAAGGCAGCAGTAAACTACATCACAGATTTTGAAGTGACGGCAACAAAACTTGCAAAACAACATAATTGTGATGGTGTCATCTGTGGACATATTCACCAACCAGAAAATAGACAAATTGCAGGAGTACATTATCTGAATTCTGGTGATTGGGTAGAGAGTTTAACCGCAATTGTAATAGACCATAATAATAATATAAGCATAAAGGAGTTTCACAAATGATTACCGTTACTAAATTTAGTTCAAAAACTTGTGGCCCATGTCGCGCTCTAGCTCCTGTATTTCGGGAACTAGAGGACATGACCCTTGATGCAACATTTATCTCAGTCGATGTAGAAGAGAAGCCGTCTATTGCACAGTTATATTCTATTCGGACTGTTCCCACCGTTATCATTGAAAAGGATAATGTACTAATTGAAAAATTTGTAGGACTACAAAGTAAACAAAAGTATATTACCGCTATTAATGCTGCGAGAGATGGGGCGTAAAAAGGAAGTAAAAAAGGAAAAAAGTTCATTGAATGCAATTGAACAAAAAATGATGAGTGTATTGCATTCAATGAATCTTTCGTATGAGTCTCAAGCAACAATTGATAATTATAATGTTGACTTTTTGATTGACGGGAAGTATATTATAGAATGTTATGGAGATTACTGGCATTGTAATCCGTCCCGATATGCCGGCGAGTATTACAATCGTGGGAAGAAAAAAACCGCGGCAGAAATCTGGAAACGTGATGAAAAACGAAAGCGTGAACTAGAGCAATTGGGATATAAAGTATTATATTTCTGGGAACACGAGATCAATAATAATATTAAAGATATAAAAGCCGCATTAAAACGATATATTACGTGAGGACAAGATGATTACAGAAATTACGATACGTGAGATGACAACAGGTGTCCCACTGGAAACATATAATGATATATATGTTATTATGTTTTATGGAGAAACCTGTGGTCCGTGTAAAGCAACGATGCCTAATTATGAAACTGTTGCCAATTTTTATAAAGAAAAAGGCGCACACATTAAATTCTTTAAAATAAACGCATGGGAACCCACGGAACAACAAAGTTATTGTAAAGAGACATGGGGAATACAGGGAGTTCCACATTTCAAAGTATTTTGTCGTAGTGAGCAAGTAATTGAAAAGGTCGGTGGCGCCGACGAAGCAGGAATGCGAGAATTCATTCAAGATGCAATATACGAAACACTAAAAAGATTTCAGGAGAAGATGTAAATGAAAGTTAAACGGTTATCAGAAAATTCAGTACTGCCACATAAGGCACACGCAGGTGATTTGGGCTATGATTTGTATGCATCAGAGGAAGTAGTTTTGATGGCAGGACAGACAAAGTTAGTATCTACGGGCATTGCCATCCAGTTCCCAGAGGGATATGGTGGATTACTTCGGGACCGTTCATCAGTTGCTACCAAACGAAATTTATTTGTGGTCGCCGGTGTAATTGACAATGGATATATCGGAGAAATAATGATTGCCTTACATAACTCCACGGATGGATACGAACGCATTACAGTCGGAGAAAAAATTGCTCAATTAATTCTTATTCCAACCGTAAACTTTACCGCAGAAGAAGTAGATGAATTAGTGTCAGCAGATGAACGAGGAACTGGTGGATTTGGTTCAACGGGGACTTGACATAAGTACCGGATTGATATATACTTAAGATAGTTCTTCTCATTTAAGAGGTTACATGGCGTATCAAAATATTTTTATAGATTCAACATCCGACGAACAAACAGTATATATCTGGGATGATGCACAGGGACTTATTACCCTACCATTGTCAGAATTTAATTATGCATACGTCCGTGACCCGAAAGGAAAGTATATCAGTATGACGGGAGAACGCCTCAGTAAAACGAGGCGTTTCATCCGTGGTAACCCCAACGTATTTGAAAGTGACCTTCCAAAAGAAACTCGCGTTCTTACGGATTTGTATTTGAATGAAGATATGCCGTCAGAAGGGAATATTATATTGTTTTTTGACATTGAGGTGTCAATGGAAAATGGTATTCCTAATACACAAAAACCAAATAATGAAATCACTTCTATTGCATTTTGTGATAATATTACCAATGAATATAGTGTATTAGTATTGGATAAATCTGGTGTATATGAAAATGTAACAAAGAATGGAGCAGCGGTTTATTTCTTTCAAACAGAAATGGATCTTCTTCATGCGTTTGTTAATCAGTACGAACAAATTACACCAACGATTATTACGGGGTGGAACAGTAATGGATTTGACGTACCGTATCTATATAATCGTATAAAGCAGATTTGTGGAGCCAGTATTGCCAATCGGCTTAGTCCTATCGGTAAAGTAAAATACTCTGATAGATTGGAACGTTATCGCGTTGCTGGCGTAAGCTCGCTAGATTACTTGGATTTATATAAGAAATATACATATACTCAGCAACCTAACTATCGTCTTGATACAATTGGGCGATTGGAAGTAGGAATGGGTAAAGTAGATTATGATGGGTCTTTGGACGATTTGTTTCGCGATGACCTAGAAAAATTTATTGAGTATAATTTGCAAGACGTTCGTATCATTGTTGATTTGGATAAAAAGCTAAAGCTTATCGACTTGGTTCGTGGTATCTGTCATCTTGGCCACGTACCATATGAAGATTATCCAATGGCATCACGCGTACTTGAGGGCACGATTGTTACCTATCTACATCGAAAAGGAATTATTGTTTCTGACAAACCAAAGGATAGTAAAGAAAAAATGGAAGCACTAGACCGCGGTGAAGAAGGATTTGTGGGCGCTTATGTACAAGAACCAGTTCCTGGATTATATGATTGGGTATATTCACTCGACTTACAATCACTGTACCCAAGTATCATTATGAGTTTGAATATCTCTCCAGAGACAAAGGTTGCTAAGGTATTGAACTTTGACATGGAAAAACATTTACGTAAAGAAATTGTTGCCTATGTGGTTCAAGAAATTGGCGATGAGATGACAGTGGAACTAGAGCATGATGCCTTTGTTAATTTCTTAAAGGAAAATAATCTTACGATGGCATCGAACGGCGTGTTGTATAATACAGTAACGAAGGGTATTATCCCCGAAGTTTTAAATGAATGGTTTGCCAAACGTGTGGAGTATAAGAATCTCATGAAGAAGTATACTACAGAGGGTGATAAGGTGCAAGCAGCCTATTATGACCAACGCCAACATATTCAGAAGATTTTCTTGAACTCATTGTATGGTGTGTTGGGGTTACCCGTGTTTCGTTTCTATGACGTTGACAATGCGGCCGCAGTAACATTGACGGGGCAAGATGTTATTAAGACTACTGCTAAGTTTATTAATAAAAAATATGAAAAGGTAACGGGTGAACAGAAAGACCATTGTGTATATGTTGATACTGACTCCGTATACTTTCCAGCAAAACCATTGTTTGTTGAAGGAAGTGCTGATGACCTTGCTTCCACGATTGGTATTGCCTATGACATGGAAAATACGTTGAATACATTCTATGATTCTATGGCAAAGCGTATGTTCAATTGTGATGACCATAAGTTCCACATTAAGGGAGAAAGTGTCGCCAAGACGGGATTCTGGGTAGCTAAGAAGCGATATGCACTAGATAAGGTATATGATTTGGAAACCCGCCAGAATGTCAGTAAACTCGTTGTAAAGGGATTGGATGTCGTAAGATCATCTTTTCCCAAAGCATTTCGGGAATTCATGACGCAGATGTTGAAAGATATTTTGGGCAGAGTAGATAAGAACGAATTAGACGAGAAGATTCTTGCGTTAAAAACTTCATTGAAGACTCGTCATTATTTAGAAGTTGCACGAAATACTTCGGCAAATAATATCAGTCAGTTTGCCGCAGGAGAGGGGGGTGGAGGAATCAACCGATTCAAGAAAGGAACTCCTGCGCATATTAAAGCAGCAATCGTATACAATAGATTATTGACGCACTTTGGCATTAATAAACAATATGCGACTATCGCAGACGGGGAAAAGATTAAATACATGATGCTAAAACCAAATGATTTAAGAATAGAATCGTTAGCAGTAAAGGGTTATAACGATCCTCCACAAATTATGGATATGGTTACGGAATATATTGACACTGATGCATTATTTGATAACGAATTGCGAAATAAACTACAAGATTTCTATACTGCACTTGGATATGGTATCTTACCAACCGATAAAAATTTAAACGCATCGAACTTTTTCAGCTTCTGATAGATATTTATAATGGGAACAAGATTAAAGGAGAACCATTATGTATACAAGAAACTGTCCACAGTGCGATGAGATTATTACCTATAAAAACAAATATTATTATAATGAATGTAATAAACTTAGTAGAGTGTGTCGCAAATGTGGAGATATAAATGCCAGTAAAAGTAAATGGAGTAATCCAGAAATACGACAAAAAATGTTAAAGGCAAAAAAATTTACAGGTAGACAACATACAAAAGAGACTCGTCAAAAAATGTCAATTGCTAAATTGGGTGAGAAACATCCTATGTATGGTAAAACAATTAATGAAAATACACGTAACGCATTATCAATTGCAAATAAGAATAAAGTTTATACAGAAGAATATAGAAATAACTTAAGTTTATCTGGGAAAAACAGAGTTTTTACCGAGACACATAAAGAAAATATATCTAATTCATTACGTAAATATGTTGCATCGTGTTACCCAAGTGGGCCCAGATATAATAAACGTGCGTGTATAATATTTGAAGAAATAAATAAAGAACTTGGTTGGTCTGGGCGCCATGCAGAAAATGGTGGTGAATTTTTAATAAAAGAGTTAGGTTATTGGGTGGATTTCTATGAACCTAATTTAAATATTATTATTGAATTTGATGAAAAGAATCATAAATATAAACGTAACCATGATCTGATTCGGCAAAAAAGAATAATAGATTTATTAGGATGTAAATTTTATAGAATATCAGAAGGAGATGAATGGAGAATGATAATAACTTAATGCCAATAAATAATGTATAATACCCCTTGACTTTTGGGGTGGAATAGGTTATATTACTAGTATACCACAACCGAGGTCAAAATATGTGTAAGTACTGTATCAAATACTTTAAGCTGCTCTCCCGCCATTGCACGGCATATTCCTATGGTGAATGTGATTGTCCGAAGTGTCAAGGCATGTGTACCTGTGAATCTAACAACCAGCGGTATATCTAAATGATTGATGACTCTATGGATGAATACTGGGGATTGATGGTGTTTGGTGTAGGCCTTCTTTTGATGGGGATGGGTAAACTTTTTAAGCGGTGGTTTCGATGAAAAATCTTAAGTCTAGCGATTGGCTAATTTCCGAAAATAAGGCCGGTAACCGTAAGTTCTGGCGGTTGCACATCCTTCAAGACGATTCCGCATATGACGAGGGGCGCCGTGCTGCCACCATCAATTTCTATACACAGACCGAATGGTATCAGTTGACCAAGACGGGCCGTGAAACGAAGAAGCAACAGTCTGAACCGTACTTTGCCGCACCGACTAACGTTGGCCGAGCAAACGAACGCAACAGTGAAGCACAGGCGTTCTTTGAGTTCGATGCCATTATCAAGAAGCAGTTGGATGCGGGATTCTATCGGGAAGGTGAGAAGGTCGATAGTTGGCCGATGCCGATGTTGGCACACAAGTTCAAGGACCATATGAATAAGGTGGAATGGCCGTCGTACATTCAGCCCAAGTTGAATGGCATGCGTATGTTGTTCAACGGCACGGAAGCACGCAGTCGGGGTAACAAAGAAATTATTCCCGAAGTGATTCAGCATTTGCAGTTTGATACGGGTGGATTCATGCTTGATGGCGAACTGATGCTTCCGAATAATCAGTTGTTGCAGGAAAGTATGAAGGCTATCAAGAAGTATCGTCCAGAACTGTCTCCGCTACTCATGTATCATGTGTATGACATCGTGGACAATGAACTTCCATACGCCATGCGCCAGCAGATTATTGTTGACTTGATGCATAACGCCCCACCGAATGTCGTCATGGTGAAGACGGTGGAATGTATGGATGAAACGGAAGTTTATGAGCAGCACACGCAGTTTGTGTCAGACGGGTACGAAGGCACAATGATTCGTAATCCGTCGATGGAATATGAAATTGGAAAACGTTCCTATTCACTACTTAAACTAAAGGATTTTGTTGATGCAGAATATCGTATTGTCGGATTTGAGGAAGGGAATGGTTCTTTTGAAAAATCCATTATATTTATATGTGATGCTGGTAATGGAAATACATTCAAGGTAGTCCCGGAAGGCCCCATACAATATAAACAACAGTTGTGGCTGGATAGACACTCCTTGATGAATGGCTGGCTCACCGTTAGGTACCAAGAATTAAGTCGCGATTGCGTCCCAATCTTTCCAGTTGGGGTATCAATACGTGACTTTGGAGATTTTTATGTGGATACGAAACTGCCCCAAGTGTGATACAGAACTACATTACACAAAGAAAAATTCTTTTAACAAAGCAACTAGATTAAAAACGAACTGTCTCAGCTGTTCAAATAGACAAAATCGCTCAGAGTACAGTCAACGATTAGCAACTAGTGCAATTGTTAAAAAACGATTATATTTAGCAGAAACAGAATTTGTACAAGGTACAATTTTTGGAGATAGAACGGTAGTTTCATCAAAAATATTTACGGGGCTGGAACTGGGATTTAAAACAGGAAACACATGGTATGTACAAGTTATGTGTAAGTGTGGAAAACTTGATTGGGTGCGTATACATTCTCTACGACAACATTCTGGAAAATCTTGTATACGGTGCTGCCAATCACTAGGCAGAAGTCCAACTTTCAAGGGGCACGAAGATATGCCAGGCAGAATCATGAGCAGAATCAAAGGTAGTGCACAGGCAAGAACTCATACTAAAGGTAGTATAAACTTCACAGCAAAATATATTTATGAATTATTCCATAGCCAAAATTGTAAATGTAAATTTACTAATATGCCATTGGATTGGTCAACTGCTTCATTAGATAGAATTGATTCCACCCGGGGATACGAAATGGGAAATGTGCAATGGGTGCATAAAAAAGTTAATCTAATGAAATTGGATATGACAGACACGGAGTTTGTTAATTGGTGTAAACTTATAGTAGGTAATTTAATATGATATGGTTAATATTATTAACGGCGCTGGAAGTGACAAGGGCCTTGCTATTTTCATCTTGGAAACAGATGCAGGTAACCGTTTCAATTGCCGCCCAGAAGGCACTCAGAGCAGTCGAGCGGAACTATATGTCAGTCGTAAGGAATTGGTGAACAAGCTCCTGACAGTTAGGTATCAAGAATTGTCAAGAGATAATATCCCGATTTTCCCTGTGGGAGTGAGTATTAGAGATTTGGAAGATTTCTCTTAGTCCACACTATTTATATACAGTCAGTAAACTTCCTATTTACGGAGTCTGTATATGCCCAGAATGTCTCAATTACAATGGTGGTTAGAAAAAGAACCTGATTTAGAAAAAGCAAAAAAATTATGGAAGCAGCACCAACAATCCATAGCAGATAAACGAGCACAGAAAGTAAAAGAAAAATTTGAATTAATATCTAACTGGGGAAATTGGGAAGTTTTACATCCAATCGTTTATAAACAAGAAAAAATGCCAGCAGGAAGAATAAGAAATCTTGTTAAAGTAAAATGTAAATGTGGAAAAGAAGATTTTATCGATAGAGCTAATTTAATGTCAGGAAGGTCAAACTCCTGTAGAGGTTGTTATCATCGTGGCAGTTTGAATAGTAGATGGAATGGCCACGGTGATATGCCTGGGGATGTATATCATAGAATTAGTAGTTCTGCCAAAAATAGAAATATTGAGCTAAACGTTACTAGAGAACAATTACATAACTTATTACACAAACAAAATTTCAAATGTGCATTAACAGGACAATCTCTGAACTGGAAAACTGCATCATTGGACAGAATAGATTCAAATAAAGCATATGATATTGATAATATTCAATGGATGCTTAGTGAAGTCAATTATATGAAACGTGTATTAACACAAGATAGATTTATTGAACTATGTAGATTGGTGGCAGAAAATAATTAAAAAATACGGCACCACAGTCGGGCGGGACGACGGTAGGAGTGGACGGGTTGCTACCCCAATGTTATGACCACACTATGCTAGCCAAGGACTTAGAGAAATCTATGTGGGGTTCGAATCCCCCGATGCCACTAGGAGGAATATATGCTAAAAATGTTATTGATGGCACAATTGTTGGCACCAACATTATTAAACAAGCCATTATCTGTAAAGAAAACACTAAGAGGTGCCACTAATTATATTGTATTACATTATGATGATGGTGGTTCATATAAATCGACAAGACGAATATTAATTAAAAAAAGAAATAGTTATCATTATTATATTCAACGTGACGGTACTATTATTAAATTAATTGACCCCAAGTATGAAGCCTCCCATGCAGGTATTTCGTATTATAAAGGAATGGTTCGATTAAATAAATATAGTATTGGTATTTGTTTACAAAATGA
>Ga0114978_10000016_pt1 | contig 127445 bp, 110 predicted proteins | sample S_140212_EF_Meta_FD_87027 | JGI IMG/M metagenome (GOLD analysis project Ga0114978, IMG submission 87027) | Freshwater microbial communities from Lake Simoncouche, Canada to study carbon cycling - S_140212_EF_MetaG | ecosystem: Environmental > Aquatic > Freshwater > Lake | place: Lake...
AAATCATTGGCTTATTCGCTTAAATTGGTGGAGAGAGAGGGATTCGAACCCTCGATAAGATTACTCCTATACGGCCTTAGCAGGGCCGCGCCTTCGACCACTCGGCCATCTCTCCAATTTGAGCGCGCGATAGTACCACAGACGCCCTCAATCTCTAGCCAGTCTATCGTCAATTTACTTATGAATTACCGGGTTCTATCTGAGACGGGGCACCACCTTCTTTCTCATTGCGAATACGCTCATAAATTTCTTCGCGATGTACAGCCACATCCTTTGGCGCATTTACACCAATACGAACTTGATTGCCTTTCACTCCCAACACAGTGACCGTTACATTGTCACCAACCATCAAAGTTTCACCAACCCTACGCGTTAATATCAACATGTTAATTTCCCTAAAACTTGCACGTGGGCCTCTATTGTGGGCTCCTCCTTGTACGTGCCTAAATTAATATTAATTGTTTATTGCCAGATTTATATTTAATAGATTTAAATTTACTAAATATTGGCAACCTTATTTTTTCTACTGTACCCATGCATATCATTCGACAAACTTTGTACTAGAGCTTTTAAGTTGGATCTTTTAAGCCAAATGCCGCATGCAAAGCCCTCACAGCTAGCTCCATATATTTTTCTTCAATAACTACAGAGATTTTAATTTCAGAAGTAGTAATCAACTGAATATTTATGGACTCTGCTGCCAAGGCCCCAAACATCTTGCTGGCGATGCCTGCATGAGAACGCATTCCCACTCCGACCAGCGATACCTTGGCTACCTTGTTGTCCACCTGGATCTTGTTTGCACCCAACTCCTTGGCTGCCTTCTCTAATATACCTGCTGCTTTATCCGCATCTTTTCGTTGCACGGTAAAGGTAATGTCGTTAGTAAGGTTTACACCCACATTTTGTACAATCACATCTACTTCAATATTGGCATCGCTGATAGGACCAAAAACCTTAAATGCCATGCCAGGAACATCCGGTACTCCCAGAATACTTAACTTGGCTTCATCACGGGTAAATGCAATGCCCGAAATTACTGGATTTTCCATAATGCTAACTTCCTCTGAACCGATTAATGTGCCGGGGCCATCTTCAAAACTGGAAAGAACCCTCAAAGGCACGTTGTACTTGCTGGCAAATTCTACTGAACGGATCTGCAACACCTTGGCACCTAAACTTGCTAGCTCCAGCATTTCTTCAAAGGTAATACGCTCCAGCCGTCTGGCTTCCGGTACCACCCTTGGATCGGTGGTGTAGACACCATCTACATCGGTGTAAATCTGACATTCGTGTGCTTTAAGTGCGGCTGCTAGTGCTACGCCGGTGGTGTCAGAACCGCCCCTGCCCAAAGTTGTGATGTTGCCAGCTTCGTCCACACCCTGAAACCCAGCCACAACAACCACTTTGCCATGCGCCAAATCATTTCTGATTTGATCATCATCAATGCTAACTATACGAGCTTTGGTAAAGGCACTGTCGGTTAAAATTCGAACCTGGCTGCCAGTATACGATTTTGCCTGATAACCAATACCCTCAAGCGCCATACACAACAGGGCGATTGTTGTTTGCTCCCCAGTAGAAAGCAGCACATCCATTTCACGCGGTGAGGGCTCTTTCTGTAATTCATGGGCCATACTAACGAGGTTATTGGTAACACCGCTCATGGCTGAAACTACCACCACGATATCGTGCCCCTGATCCCTAAATTTGGCGATCTTGGTTGCTACATTACGAATTCTTTCGATGGTACCAACCGAAGTGCCACCGTACTTCTGAACTATCAGGGCCATAATAATGCCATTATTCCATCACGCCAATAATCTTAATTTAAACATAATCTATTTGAGCTTATAAATAATTAGCAACAATACCAGCAACCGAACTTAAGGCCTGTGACAAACCAGCAGCATTAGTCCCGCCCGCCATCGCAATGTCGGCACGCCCGCCGCCTTTACCACCCACTTGCTGGGCAAGTGTATTTACCAGCTCGCCCGCTTTAACGCGATCGACAAGATCATGACTTACTGCAACAACCAAACTGACTTTGCCACTGTCGGTAACTGCCAATACCACCACTCCTGAACCTAATTTATCGCGCAATTGTTCGGCAGCTTCGCGCAAGGTCTTGCCATCCATTCCATGAACTTCAACCGCCAAAACTTTGAATCCTTTGATTATTTGTGCCTGCTGGGCAAGCGTGGCACTGGCAGCAACCGCTACTTTAACCTTCAACAATTGCACTTCTTTCTCCAATGCTTTGTTGGCAGCAAACATTTGTTGAACCTTATCTTCTACGTTGTCTGGCGAAGCCTTGAGAACCCCCAAAATTGTGTGGAGACTAGAGCCTTGTGCCCGCACACGCGCCAATGCGCCTTGCCCTGTTACCGCTTCAATACGTCTTACACCAGCCGCTATGCCCGACTCCTGAACAATGCAAAACAGCCCGATATCGCCGGTGCGCACCACATGAGTTCCGCCACACAACTCAATAGAAAACACTTCATGTTCATTATTTATATTATTGTTTTCAATGGAAATTACCCTAACAACATCGCCGTATTTTTCGCCAAAAAGCGCCATTGCCCCCAAATCTTGCGCGGCCGCAATAGACATGACCTTATTGCCTAACAGGGTGTTGTTCAATATTTGGCCATTGACCAGGTTTTCGATAATGTCTAATTCTTGCTGAGAGACCGGTTTATTGTGAGCAAAGTCGAACCGCAAATAGTCTGGGTGTACTAGCGAGCCCTTCTGGGTGACATGCTCACCTAACACTTTGCGTAATGCTGCATGCAACAGATGAGTCGCTGTATGGTTGAGCATAGTGGCCTGCCGCACTGCTGCAGCAACATTTGCCTGCAACCTAGTGCCTGCCTGCAGAGTGCCTGCAACCACCTCGCCAAAATGTAAAAAATGATTACCTTGTTTACGCGTGTCGGTAACCTTGAACTCCACACCCGCGCCCGTTAATACCCCTTTGTCCCCAACCTGTCCGCCGCTTTCGGCATAAAAGGTGGTGGTGTCTAGCAGAACAACCCCTTGCTCGCCACTGTTCAAGCTAACAACTGGTTTACCTTCTCTATATAAGCCCTTAACTTTGCTGAGTATTTGCAAACTTTCATAACCGTTAAATTGGGTAGCCTCACTATGTTCGATGACCAGCGCAGCATCGGCTTCAAAGCGACTGGCCGCACGCGCCAGTTGTTTCTGGGCATTCATGGCCTTTTCAAAACCAGCAGTGTCGAGTGTCAAACCACGTTCGCGGGCAATATCGGCAGTCAAATCCACCGGAAACCCATAGGTGTCATAGAGTTTGAAAACTGCCTCACCAGGGATCTGGGTACCTTGCAGTTGCGCAATCGCCACCTCCAAAATAGCCATGCCATTGTCTAGGGTGCGAGAAAACTGTTGCTCTTCTGCGAGTAAAACATCGGCGATGCTGGCTTTGGCTACCCTCAGTTCTGGGTAGGCTGCTCCCATCACTGCCGTCAGGTTGTCCACCAGTTTGTAAAAAAATGCTTCTTTCATTCCCAACTGATGCCCATGCCGAATGGCACGGCGAATTATGCGGCGTAATACATAACCCCGACCTTCGTTGGATGGAATAACGCCGTCCACAATCATAAAAGAGCAGGAACGAATGTGATCTGCAATAACTTTAAGGGAGGTCAGACCAAGATCTGCGGTGCCAGTGGCTGCTGCTGCCGCCTTTAACAAAGCCTGAAATAAATCGATTTCGTAATTGCTGTGCACGTGCTGCATAACCGCTGCAATACGCTCCAACCCCATGCCGGTATCTACCGACGGTTTGGGCAACTTAACCATAGTGCCATCTGCACTGCGGTTAAACTGCATGAACACTAGGTTCCAGATTTCGATATATCGGTCGCCATCTTCATCAATTGAGCCCGGCGGACCGCCCGCCACGTCTGGCCCATGATCGTAAAAAATTTCACTGCAGGGACCACACGGACCAGTATCACCCATTGACCAGAAATTGGATTTTTCGCCCATGCGGGTACAGCGTTGCGGGTCGATCCCCATCTCTTTAATCCAGATAGTTTCGGCCTCGGCATCATCTTCAAAAATGGTGACCCACAGTTTTTCTTTGGGGATGTTCAGATTGACAGTTAAAAAGGTCCAGGCAAATTGAATGGCTTCACGCTTGAAATAATCGCCAAAACTAAAATTACCCAGCATCTCGAAAAAAGTGTGGTGACGAGCGGTGTAACCCACGTTTTCTAAATCGTTGTGTTTGCCCCCTGCCCGTACACACCGCTGCGAACTGACTGCACGCACATAAGGCCGCTTGTCTTGGCCCAGAAAAACATCCTTAAACTGCACCATGCCAGCATTGGTAAACAATAAAGTTGGATCATTGCCGGGCACCAACGAACTGCTGGCAACAATGGTATGACCCTGCGATTGAAAATAATCCAAGAAGGCCTGGCGAATTTCGGAGCTGTTCAAGTTTTACTGTCCATGGTGGAAAAATTCACGACTCAATTACGGCCTGTATCACTAATCAAGCGAATGAATCTGTGCTGCGGAGGGCACGGATTATATAGGCTCATCGTCAACTAAACAGCCCTTGACAAGATTCTGAGTAAACTTTTTTGGTGTCGGTAGGCAGTTACTCAACTTACCCCGATAACAGGCAAATACACGCCGTTAGAGAAAAATAATTCGTTCGCGTTTTAGTAATTTGGCAGCACTGGCAATAAACACCAAACTCCACAACAACAGACAGGCTGCCGCCAAAGCAAAATCTGGCAGTGCTGGGGTGCGCCCACTTACCACATCGCTAAGTAACATATTCTGCCCTAACATCGGCACCAGACTCATCCACAGTTCACGGCCTGTGGTATTCAAAATGTTGTACATATACGGCAGCATAGGCAGCAAGGACATCAGGCCAATATACACTTGGGCATCCTTGAAGGATTTGGCAAACACCCCCACAAATATCTGCAAAGAAGTAGCAAAAAAAGCCAAGGGGACTGTTACCAGCAAAATGCCTACGATTTCAGTTGGCCCAATATTAAAACTGATACCTAGCTCTTCCAGCGGCACATTACTCAGTGCCACCATGTTGAGTGTCATCACCATAATCAACCCCAAAATTGAAAACACCGCAGCAGCAAACCATTTACCCAACACAAATTGACTGCGCAATACCGGATTTACCAACAGCGGCTCTAGGGATTTACGTTCGCGCTCTCCGGCTGTGGCATCCACTGCTATTCCAACCCCGCTAAGAAAAGCCGCCATAATGACAAACATGGGAATCATATTAAGCAGCGACTGAGCGCGGGCTTGATCGCTGGCAATATCAATTCGGCCAACATTAATCGGTCGAATCAGGCTTGGGTTAATACCGCGGACCAGTAGTCGCAAAGCTGTCGTTTCGCGGCCCCACGCTTCTATCAAACTTTGTACCCGACTGATTTTTATGCCGGCACTGGGGCGCGAACTGTCATGGTGAATTTCCACATTTACGGTTTGCGACTCGGTCACCTGCGTGCCGAAATCGGTAGGAATCAACAGCGCAAAATCGTAGGTACGCTTGGTTATAGCCGCCAATACTTCGGTACTAACCGAGGCGCTGAAACTGCCAGCAGTCACATCCATTTCCAAATTTTTTATGGTGATCCCGTTTTGGCGTAAAAAATCCATCAGATCTGGCGCAAACTCAGCACCCACCACCGGCAGTTCGATATCTTGGACCTGCTCACCCAAATCGATAATTTTAGTGAACATAAAATAGATCATGGCTGGGCCTAACACCGGAAATATAAACAACGACAGCAAGGCCCGCCTATCCCGCGACGCATCGCGTAATTCTTTAAGCATGACAACCAGCCACGGCTTCATAGCGCTGCTCCCGTCATGTTGACAAAGGCATCTTCTAGATTGCTCTCTTTGGTATGCGCCAACAATTGCTCCAAGCCACCTTGATATAAAGCTTTGCCGCCGGCAATCACTATAACCTCATCACATAAAGCGCTCACTTCTTGCATGATGTGAGAAGACAACAACACACATTTGTTAGCAGTTTTGAGCTCGTGCAGAATGCTGCGCACACTGCGGGTGGTCATTACATCCAGCCCGTTAGTCGGTTCGTCCATGATGATGTTTTGCGGATCGTGTACCAACGCACGTGCCAGGCATACTTTCATTTTTTCACCTTGGGAATAACCGGTGGCCCTGCGATCGGCGATATCTTGCATGCCTAATTGCGTCAACAACAGCTGTGAACGTTGTGCAATTTTTTCCTCAGACATGCCCCGCAGACGGGCAAAATAAGCAATATGTTCGCGGGCAGTAAGCCTAGGATAAAGACCGTGTGCATCTGTCATTACACCAATACGCTGCTGCGCTAACAAAGGCTGTTGTAATACGTCGATTTCATCCAGCAACACCTTGCCGCTATCGGCCTTCAACAACCCGTACAACACCCGCAAGCAGGTTGATTTGCCGGCACCGTTATGCCCTAACAAACCGGTAATGGCACCGTTTTTGGCACTGAAACTGATGCCATCCACAGCTGCCACTTTGCCAAAATGTTTGACCAGATTCTCTATCCTAATCATCTGCTGCGGCACTCCCGCCGGTGGTCACAAAAAACGGCCGGGTGGCAAGTGTGTTCAGGCAATCCGTATCGAGGTCTTGCAGTGCAGCGGTATCAACAAATTCTGTTATCAGCTCTGCCGTACAGCCGTAGGCAAACACCCCGTGTCCAACACCGGTAGCCACCAGATGCCGTGAGTTGCTTAAGGTTGCAGCCACCAAGTCTCCCCAGCGTTGTGGAGTTACCGGATCTTGGGTGGCAGAAAATATCAGTACGGGTTTATCGGAGACCACTGGCGAAAAAAAATCTGGCGCTAGGGTACGCGAGGGCCACACTTTGCAACCTTCCACGCGGGAAGCAACGAGTAAGTCATATACAAATATGGAGTCATCAGCTTGGGCAGCGGCAAGATCTGCCGCAGCAATCAAGGGCAAGTCTTCACTGCAGATAACCGAATAATGCATACCGATATTGCCTGCGGACTCAGTGCTGGTCATCGCGTTTAAACCTTGAAAATTTCCCTGGTAAAGTTGTTCGATGAAAAGAGGAAGCAAACGGGTTAATTCACGACTGTAAAGCATCATGAATAAATTGCTCTGGATGACCGCACTGGTAAGATCAATGTTTTTCATCAAGCCAGTAGTTTGATCGCGCACGCTGATGTCAACAGGCACTACAAAACGTTGCATTAATTCTGCGTAATGGGTTTCCAATAGGGGAAATACTGCAGCACACTCTAGCTCAGCTGCGCACAACGCCATGACATTACTAAGCGCCCTGCCTCCATCACGAGCTGCTTGCAGTGGCAATATTCCCGGCGGTGCCACTCCATCAATAACTACAGTGCGAGTTGTTGCTGGAAAATATTTAAGATAAGCGAGCGCTACTCTGGTGCCGTACGAAACACCCCACAAATTGAGTTGGCTGTAACCCAGATAAGCACGAACGGCATCCAGATCCTGCACGGCAATATCGGTGGTGTAATACTGGGGCTGGGCATCGATAGCTGCGAGGCAGTCCTGTAAATATTGGGTCTGGATTTCTAGCAACAACTGGGTAGAGCTAGCTTCGCTCGTACTTTCTTCACCGAAATCACAATTAAAAGGACTGAGCTTTCCGGTGCCACGTTGATCGATAAGCACTATATCGCGATTGCCACTGATACCCTGAAAAATAGGCAATATGGGTAAAGCATCCGTGGTAGCCGCCTGGCCAGGGCCACCTACCAAAATAACAAAGGGATCAGGTTCGGGCAGCGGGCTAATGGCAGGCACCACCATAACCTGCAATTGAATTTGACGGCCTTGTGGTGCAGCAGGATTTTCGGCGGTGCTGAACACCAGACAACGACTGCGTGCTACCAGCGCAGGTAACGCTGTAGTGCTATCGCGAGTGCAGGGTTGAAACTCGGCATTAAGTTCTTGGGTACGGGTTTGCAAATTCAACATGGCCTGCTTGTGAGTATCTATGCCTTGTTCACACGCGGCCAGATACAACAACATAACAACAGTCGACAACCCGCGCAGTGTCTGCCTTAATTTTTTGTTTGTTTGTGCTTTCATTGCGGCATGGTACGTGTGAGCTCTTGCATCAGCGTGATAAACTGATTTATTTCAGTTTCAGTGAGTGTGGCCGGCAACATAATATTTTGAAATCCGACCAGCACCTGCGCGGCGGGATCGAGCATAGATTTTTTATAATATTCAGCATCCGGGATTTGTGAGGTGCCATCTGTAAACTTTCGCAAGCTATCGTAGTTACCCATCCAGCTTGGCCCAATACCCGCACTTCCATCCAGGGAATGACAGGCAATACAACCCTTGTCAGCTGCAAGAATCTTGCTTTGTTCAAGCTGCGTTATTGGCGTGGTGTTGGTGGCCTGGTCTTGCACTAAATAAGGGATCAACATTAAGGGAATCGCTGCTATTAGCAGAGCAAGAAAACCCAAGAGAAGAACTTTTTTCATGCGAATGCACAACCTTTTACTTAACAAAACGCCACACTCAAACTGATGACCGTGTGGAATGACGATGGTAGTATTGCCGCCTTCAATTTGCATAGCAACGAGACCATGATAACAAGGTATTCTCGGCAACTTCACCCGCAGTTGCTCACCGTCCATACTTATTTATCATATTTAAAAATCAGGACTGGATTTAGATGGTAACTGTAGGCGAAACACTCTGGCAGCCTGATGCAAAATGGATTACCGAATCCAATCTTTATAACTTTCGCGCCTGGTTAAAGACCAATCGTAATCTTGAGTTCGACAGCTATGCTCAACTACGGCACTGGTCGGTTGAGCATTTGGATGATTTTTGGCTGGCCGTGTGGGAATACTTTGACATCAAAGCCAGCGCCCAACCAACCGCAGTGCTCGGCCAACGTACTATGCCCGGTGCTGACTGGTTTCCCGGTGCCCGCCTAAACTACGCTGAAAATATTCTGCGTAATGAAAAACCCGACACCATTGCTTTGTTATACGCCAGTGAACAAATGCCCTTGCAAGAACTGCAATGGACCACACTCGCTGCCGATGTGCGAAAACTTGCTACACACTTACGCGCTATGGGCATAAAGCCTGGCGACCGAGTTGCCGCGTACATGACTAATATTCCTGAAGCCGTCACTGCCCTGCTCGCCACCAGCAGCATTGGTGCAATCTGGTCATCCTGCTCCCCTGATTTTGGTACGCACAGTGTTCTTGATAGGCTGACACAGATCGAGCCCAAAGTACTATTTTGCGTCGATGGTTATTACTACAAAGGCAAAGCATTCAACCGCAAGCAGGAAATAAGCAACATCATCGAAGCCCTGCCCTCAGTCGAAAAAGTTATTTATTTGCCTTATATGGACAAGTCCGACACTCAGCTGCCAGTACCTGCTGCCGTGTTGTGGCATGAACTGCTCAACACTCCTGAAATCGCAGCCGCTGATTTTGTGTTTGAACAAGTACCCTTCCAGCATCCGCTATGGATACTATTTTCGTCAGGCACCACGGGGCTACCCAAAGCCATTGTGCATGGTCACGGCGGCATTATTGTCGAACAATCCAAGCTGTGTGCTTTGCATTACGATCTCAAACCCGACGATCGTATGTTCTTTTTCACAACTACAGGCTGGATGATGTGGAACTTTGTGGTGAGCTCCATGCTGGTTCAAGCCCGCCCTATTCTGTACGACGGTAACCCAACTTGGCCCGAACCGGATGCCCTGTGGAAAATGACTGATGCTGCTGGCGCACGTTTATTTGGTGCCAGCCCAACATTGCAACAGATGCAAGAAAATGCTGGCATAGTGCCCAAAGAGAATTTTAAGTTTGCAAAACTGGGCTCTATCATGTTGGCGGGTTCGCCAGTATCGGCAGAATGTATGGACTGGTTTTACAAAAATGTTAAAGCCGATATCTACGTTGCCCCTGGTAGCGGTGGCACTGATATCTGTTCGGGTTTTTGCGGCCCTATGCCGGGTATAGCGGTGAAAGCTGGAGTCATTCAAATGCCTCATCTGGGCGTAGATTTACAAGCCTTTGATGAACAGGGCAACTCCATTGTTAATACCGTGGGTGAATTTGTCGTTTGCCAACCCATGCCCTCAATGCCACTGTATTTTTGGAATGATCCCCACAATGTTAGGTACCGCGAAACTTATTTTGATGACTATCCCGGCATTTGGCGGCAGGGCGATTATTTTAAGATTGATGCTGATGACGGTTGCTACGTACTAGGGCGCAGTGACGCCACACTCAACCGTTATGGTATCCGTATTGGCACTGCTGAAATTTACCGCAGTGTGGCAGGCATCCCAGAAGTGGAAGACTCTCTTATCGTCAATCTAGACTTACCCGGCGACAAATTTTATATGCCCATGTTTGTAAAATTGAGTAAAGGCACAGTCTTGAGTGATGAGTTAAAGATTAAAATAAATCTGAAACTGCGCTCTGATTACAGCCCTCGGCATATTCCTGACGAGATTTATCAAATTGAGGAAGTGCCTTACACCCTCACCGGCAAAAAAATGGAAATTCCTGTGCGCAAAATCTTGATGGGAATTGCAGTAGCAAAAGCGGCCAACAAAGATGCGATGAGTAATCCTACTGCGCTGGATTATTTTATTGGCTTTAGAGACCAGCAGCAGGTTTACTCGCTCTAAAATATCCCACTAACACATTAAAAAACTACGTAGGCTCTGCAGCAATAAAATTAAAATTATTGCTTGCAAGCTAGGCGGTTGCGCGCGCAGACCCCCAGTTTATACACCAGCAAATGCCGATTCGTGTACGGAACCAGCAACGCCCAAGTAAACAGACAATTTCAAAATGTGGGCTTATATAACAGTTATTTCAGCAGTGCCTGCACTAACACTGGCAAACTCCTGTCCATCCGATAATCAACCGATGAATGATCATCGTTGAATTCCTCATACACATGTGTAATAACCTTCTGCTCCAGTAAGCGATGTAGTCGGCGCGCCCCATACAGTAAGTTGTACTGATCCTTGGTACCACAATCGATGAACAGAGCTTTTAACTGCTTGAGACCATTGGCATGTTCGGCTGCAATGTTGAGCGGATCCCAGCGCAAAAAGTTATGCCAACGCGGCGGAATTATTTCGCAGGTAAGCATGTCGACCGGCAAACGAATTCCCATAAAAGCTGCTGGATCTGGATCGTAAGTGGCACACATGGCTAAGGTCATCAGGATGTGCAGATCAGAACCTTTCTGTTTGGGTTTGCTGTAAAAATCCGTAAGCCAAGCCTTGATGTCATTATTGTGTGCGCTAAGTGCGCGTAACACCCCAGGAAATTCCGGCAGCATAAGTTGTTCGAATCCCATGTCGCCGGAATGACAGGCGGCAGCAGCCCAAAAATGTGGATAGAGCAAGGCATGCGTAATGGCGCCATACCCGCCTGAACTTTTCCCGAATACGCCACGTTTGCCAATACCGCCACAACCCAATTTACCTTCCACGAAAGGCACCACTTCTTCCAGTAGAAAATCGGCCCAGCGACCGGTACCGGCACTGTTGATGTATTGATTACCTCCCAGACAAGTAAAACAATCGGGCAAGGCCACCACCACAGGCGGCAGTTCGCCAGTGGCTATTAAGCGATCAAGTCGTGCGGGCAGATTCTCCCCAAAGTTTTTCCAGTTGGTGTGAGCAGGTCCACCTGCCAAAAAACCGACCAGATCAACCAGCAACGGTAAGCCCAAACCTGACTGTGCATATGGCACATAAATATCAATACGCCGCCGGGTGGAATCACCCAATGGGTTGCCTTGTAATATAAGACTGTCGAGCCAATGGCTCACAACTGTGCCAGCTGGATAATGGTTATCGCGTTTCAAAGTTGCATGATCCTCATCAAGTTATTGTTGCTGTTTCCTGATCATACTGGCTGAGGTATTATCCAACCAGAAAAAATAAAGGACGCTCTTATGCAGCTATATCCTCTTTCGCATTTTGACGACAAGACCAACGGTTTTACTGAGTTCTCAACCATTCCATTATCCAGCGCGATGGGTGCGGAAATTCAGGGAGTCAACATTGCCACGATTACAGATGCACAATTTGCACAGGTTCGTTCTGCTTTGTATCACTACAAGATGGTGTATTTCCGCAATCAGGTTATGAGCATTGAAGATCAAGAAGCATTGACCCTGCGCTTTGGTCCGTTTGGTACCGATGCCTACACTAAAGGAATTCCTGGGCATCCTAATGTACAGCGTTTGTTGAAAGAAAAATCCACCGTGGTGGATCGAGTATTTGGCGATGGCTGGCATACCGATTCACCTTTTCTGCCGCGCCCACCCGCTATAAGCACCTTGTTTGGCGCGGATATTCCACCTTACGGGGGTGATACCTGGTGGTGCAACAGCGAACTCGCTTACGACTTTTTAAGTCCGGGGATGAAACATCTGATTAAAGATTTAAAAGTGCATTTTTCCGCACGCGAGGTTATTCGTAACACAGTACGTATCAACGCAGACGGTATGCCGGCGGTAGGCGAAATCAAGTTGACCATGGATCAACAGCGGATTTCTGACGGCTGCTTTCACCCAATGGTACGCACCCATCCTGGAACGGGCAAAAAAAGCTTATATGTAGATAAAGTATACAGTCTTGGCATTCAGGGTTTAACGGATGATGAAGCGCAACCTTTGTTAAATTTTCTTGGCAACCATGTGATCCGGGAAGAATTTAGTTGTCGCCTGCGCTGGTCTGCTGGCACTTTTGTAATCTGGGACAATCGTATTTGTATGCACAAGGCGTATAACGATTACGATGGTCACCGTCGCGATATGATACGTACAATTGTAGATGGCGAAGTGCCGGTTTAATAACACGCAAGTTGGCGCGCACACTGCCCATTTCAATTTTCCCGGTCAGTTATTGGTGGTAGTTATTGGTGGTAGTTGTCAGCGGGTATTACTCTGCTAGAATGCCAAGGTCATCTTGACCTAATGACTCTTGTGGAAACAAGTTTTGACATCACCAGCAGTACGCCCTTCTAACAAACCCGATCTTCTCCTCGACCCCGTAGGACAAACTCTCTACCGCACTGCAGTCCCGACAACTATCGGTGCTATAGCCATTATCATGTATTACTTGGCTGGCACTTTTTTTGTCAGCTTGCTCGGCACTAATCAACTGGCTGCAATAGGGTTCACATTCCCGGTAGTAATTCTTGTCACCTATTTTGGTGTGGGTTTGGGCATTGGCACTTCTGCCTTGGTCGGCCAAGCGATTGGCAGCAAAAACTCCCAGCAAGTACAAGCATTGACCTTTGCCAGCCTGTCGATGGGGCTTTTGATTGGCCTGCTGTTGATTATTCCAGGTATCGCAAGCATCGATTATATTTTTCCGCTACTAGGCGCCGGCCCTGAGCACATGCCCTTAATAAAGGCTTATATGAGCATCTGGTTTATGGGCATGCCATTGCAACTGATGCAGTTTTCCGGCACTGCCGTAATCCGCGCCAGTGGCAATGCCAAATTACACGGCAAAATAATGTCGGCCAGCGCAGTTTTAAACGCATTGCTAGACCCGCTGTTAATTTTTGGACTTGGCCCCATCCCTGCAATGGGCATTGGCGGTGCTGCACTGGCCACTGTCATTACATGGGGCGTAACCATTTTGGTTATTTGTTATTTCCTGTGCAGCAAAGAAAAGTTGTTGAGTTTGATCAGGCCGCAGTGGCACCACTTAACCAGCAGTTGGCTTAAGATACTGAGCATTACCGGCCCTGCCGCGCTGGCCAACATGATCACCCCAATTGCCACTGCCATTCTCACCGCAACACTCGCTACTTATGGGTCACATGCTGTTGCAGCTTATGGCGTGGTCAGCAGGGTAGAAGCTTTTATCATGATTGTAGTGTTAGGTATGTCGATGAGTGTGCCGCCTTTTATCAGCCAAAATTATGGCGCAAAGCTATACGATAGAGTGCAGCTAGGCTTACGTATGTCACTAAACTTCGTGCTTATCTTGCAAATGGGTTTGTATGTTCTGGTAGCCATCACAGCACCTTGGATAGCACAAATATTTACCAACGACAGTGAAGTGCAAAACATTATTACTCTAGTATTACGCATCCTGCCCGCTTCTTATGCATTTCAAGGTATGGTGGTACTGAGTGCTTCCTCCTTTAATGCCATGCATGCCCCACGTAATGCCCTGCTGACCAGTTTGCTGCGGTTTTTCGTGTTTTATGTTCCGCTCGCCTTGTTGGGGAATATGCTCGGAGGCATTAAAGGTTTGTTTATGGGTGCGGCACTAGGCAATGTGCTGGCAGGTATAGTTATTCGTCATTGGATATTCAGCTATACCCATACCTTGCAGCATGGCCAGTCGGTTCCCGTAAAAAGATAGGTAATATGAAATTAAATTACTCTAAATACCTTCCAAGCTTTTCGAGCTCTCTGATTAATGTGCTGATATGCGTATGCTTTTCGCTCTTCACAATAAATGCCCAAGCTCAAAGTGCCATTACCATCTCCACAATGCAGATAGAAAGCGGCAAGACCCATTACAAGGAAGTATGTCAGATCTGCCACGGCTCCACGCTGGTGAATGGCCAGTTCGGCACACCATTACGCGGCAGTTTTTTTCGGGACAAATGGAAAGGTAAAAGTGTAGGAGAGTTGCAACAATTTATTTACGAAAAAATGCCACCGGATAATGTGATGTCACTCTCGCCAGCACAATATTCGGATTTACTGGCCTACCTTCTTTCGCGTAATGAAATTTTGGCGGGAGAAACTGCACTGTCCACTGACATCCTTGTCAACAATGCAGTGCTGTTGCCCTGGTAGAAATCCAGTCAAGGAATAACGCGCCCCCGGTTTAGAATTCCTTGCGGATCCAAAGCCAGTTTTAAAGTGCGCATTAATGCAATTTCTTCCGGCGAGCGTGAGTAAGCCAGATAGCTGAGTTTCTGCACACCAATACCGTGTTCTGCCGAAACCGATCCTTGAAATTCACCCACGTTGCGATACACGATGTCGTAGATGGCTTTAACATCTGCCTTGTCGCCGGTGTAACAGATAAAGTGCAGATTAGAATCAGCAATATGGCCAAACACCAACATCTTGCAGGCAGGGATTACTCGCGTCAGTTCATTCTCAATTGCTTGTAAAAATGGCTGCATCACTGAAATAGGCACACTGACATCGAAATTGGCGCCACTTTTAATCAAGGCTCCTATTTCAGCAACACCATCACGAAGTTTCCAGAAACCGTCCCGCTCGCGTTCTGAAGAAGCCAGCACAGCATCCACTACCAGTCCTGATTCGATAGCAGCATTAAGCGCACTTTCAAACACAACCTGATCACGTTCAGAGTCGGCACCTTCCAGTTCAGTTAACACATACAGTGTATGTCGTACGGCAAACGGTGAAGTTATATTGGGCACATTGTCGGTAATAAAGTGGTAATAACTGTGCCACATCACTTCAAAGGTGCTCATACCCCCGCCAAAATCACGCGACAGTATATGCATCAGTTTGATCACCGATTCAAAATCAGCAAGTGCCAACAAAGCACTGCAGCGACTTTTAGCTTTAGGAAACAAGCGCAAAACCGCACGTGTGATCACACCCAAAGTGCCTTCTGAACCAATGAACAAATGTTTCAGGTCGTATGCAGCATTATTTTTTAGCATTTTGTTCATCGAAGAAATTACCGTGCCATCGGCTAACACGGTTTCCAAACCTAGCACCAAGTTACGGGTCATGCCAAAACGTAATACCTGATTGCCACCGGCATTGGTGGCAATATTGCCACCGATAAGACAAGTGCCACGCGCACCTAGATCGAGCGGAAATACAAAACCTGCCGCTGCTGCTGCTTCCTGAATCACTTGCAAAGGGGTGCCCGCTTTTACTGTCATAGTCATCGCAGCGGTATCGATTTCTTCAATACCTACTAGCCGCTCTAACGAAATCGCCAACTCTCCTGCTTGTGGATTACCACCACCACATAAGCCGCTTAGACCACCTTGCACAACGACACTCTGCCCTAACTCGCTACATATTTTGAGAATGGCAGAAACCTCTGCGGTCGACACCGGTCGTGCGACTGCGACGGGTACGCCCGGCACTTCGGCAGACCAATCATGCTGATAACGAGTACTGATATCAGCGCCAGTTAACACGGGTGATGAAAGTACTGAATTTAAACCCTTAATAAGTTGATACATGAAGCTTTCCTGATCGAAGCGTTAATACTCAATATGCTGAGATTAACACAAGATGTTTGTCAAAATTATCGCGAATAACCCCATAAATAGATTGAAATATTTGTTCTGTAAAAAGGGTCGGCCTAACCATTATTGTCTAACTATTTATGTGCAAATCCATTGGTAAATAGTCTGTGTAATTCATAACAAGACTGCGTGTTCTGCCGAATTATTTGGCTATAATCCCTGCCCTGTTACCGCCTTGTATTTTTTTTATGCTCTTAAAGGAAACACATATGTTTTCATCGACTTATTATTACGCACTTCGACTAACTCTTGTTGCTGTGTGTTCGTCTGTTTTTTGCACAGCCACATTGGCTGCCGAAGCTATTACACCAGCCCCGGCCTTTACCATTGAACAATTGTCCAACCCACAAGACGACGGCTGGATCACTAACGGCGGTTCGCTGTCCAATCAACGTTATTCCCCTCTGACCCTAATCAATAAAGACAATGTCGCTAATTTAAAAGGTGTGTGGCGCACAGGTTTAAATTCTGCTTTGGAATTTCGGCATAACAACCAGGCGCAACCACTGGTGTACGACGGCGTGATCTACATTATTACTGGTCAAAACGATGTATTTGCCATCAGTGTAGAAAGCGGCGAAATATTGTGGTCTTACCATTCCAATTTGCTACCCGATGATGCGTTTGTTTGTTGTGGCTGGGTAAGTCGTGGTCTTGGTATTGGTGATGGAAAAATTTTTGTCGGACAACTGGATGCCAAATTAATTGCACTTGATCAAAAGACCGGCGAAATTGTCTGGTCGATTCAAGGTGGTGATCCCAAGGTGGGTTACAGCCTGACAGCTGCCCCACTTTATTACGAAGGCATGGTGATTACCGGCTACGCTGGTGGTGATTTGGGAACACGTGGCCGTATCAAAGCTTACAACGCTAAAGACGGTAGTGAAATTTGGACTTTCTATACTATTCCAGGCCCCGGTGAATTCGGCCATGACACTTGGCCCGCCGATAACGATGTGTGGCAGTTTGGTGGTGCGCCCATCTGGCATACACCAGCAATCGATGCTCAGGCAGGTCTGATTTATTTTTCTACTGGCAATGCCGGTCCTGTTTTAGGAGGTGCTGTTCGTCCCGGTGACAACCTGTTCACTGCTTCCATCGTTGCACTTGATGTTAATACGGGGGAATACCGCTGGCATTTTCAAGAAGTGCATCACGATATCTGGGACTACGATGCGCCCAACCCGATCATTCTGTTTGAAGCCGAATACAACGGCGTAATGCGCAAAGGGCTGGCCCAGGCCGGCAAGACTGGCTGGGTTTATATTCTTGACCGCCTGACCGGTGTACCTTTGCTGGGCATTGACGAAAAAGCTGTGATGCAAGAACCACGGCAGGCAACTGCGGCAACCCAGCCCTACCCCGTGGGAGATTCTCTGATACCGCTTGATGTGGCGTATGCACCTGAAAATTATGAACTGGTAAATCAGGGTCGGATATTTACACCCTTTTTTGACAAACCCGTCGTTTTCACTCCGCTGGCTGGGGTTAACTGGCCACCAAGCGCCTACGATCCCACCACTCAGACTATGTATATCTGTGCCACCGATACCGCCAATGCAGCGCGAGCCGATGCCTCCCAATATGAAGATCCCACTTTCGAAGGCCAATTTTTGGGTGGTGCTTATGTGGGAGCAGGACTAATCAGACGTGGTATTTATTCGGCGCTCGATCTGAAAACAAATAAAGTCATTTGGCAAAAACAATTCAATGATGGCTGTCGTAGCGGCTCTTTGGTTACCGCAGGAGGACTGGTGTTTATGGGGCGCAATGATGGTCGCTTGATTGCGCTTGATGCCAGCAATGGTGAACGGGTGTGGGAATTTCGTACCGATGCACCTATAAATTCTTCAGTAAGTACCTTCATGTATAAGGGTGAACAATACATTACTACTTATGCCGGCGGCGGTTTATTTGGCGGCCAGAAAGGCGATGGTGTGTGGCTGTTTTCACTCAAAGGAATTCTGAACGAAGTGCCTGCTGCAGCCCCGGCTGCAGGTGGTGCAGCTGCTGCAATTACTATACCGGATGGGCGGGTGGCTGATGTTGCTGTTGGCCTAACTATTTACCAACAATCTTGTGTGTATTGCCACGGTGAAACGGGCGAAGGGGGGCATGGGGGTGGCGCGCAATTAACCGAGTTATTAACCGTGCAAGACATCATGAACATGCTTGGCACCGGTCGCAATGCCATGCCCAATTTCCGCTCGGTACTTACTCCGGAACAGGCGCATGATGTTGCTACTTATCTAACAACAGAACTATTGGCGAAATAATGTGGTTAGTTGCTGTCCTTATTTTGAAGACGGGCGGTGATCTGGTCTGTGCCTATTTTGGTGTCAGTGATCCGCGAAACTCTTAAGCCAAATGCCTAAGCCAAATGCCTAAGCCAAATGCCTAAGCCAAATGCCTAAGCCAAATTCTTAATCTAAGACAGCCCGTGCACAGCTGCTGATACTGAGTAGACATCCATCCTACGGCACGATAATACTCAACCTTCCCTCTCCCACCATCGCCGCCGGCGAGATGTTGTTTTCTTGGCACATGTACTCGAACACTTCTTGGTCGGCGTTCCATTCCACGCCGAAACCGCTCGTCCATGGCGCTGTGTAAGCACCCGGATCATCTATGGTAAAGGTGTAGTCCATGTCGTTGAGGCTGCTGCGTGTCAAACGTTCGGTGAGGTGAAGCTTGTCTGTAGTGGGTAAACCGTCGCGGTTTGTCCATGAGCGTTCGCTAAAGCCAACTGTATCGATAACCAACGTGTCGCCTTCCCAGTGACCAATGGAGTGGCCCAAGTAGGTAGGACGGAGAATCTCAGCCGGATGCTCGCGGCCGTCCATGTAAATTGTGCGGTAGCTCATCGCATTGGAAACAGTAAGTATGTAGACACGCTCCATCTCTGGCATCTGCACGATCTCAAAACCATAAGGCGACATGATCTGGCGCGGGCCACCTGCTGGCTTGCAGCGAGTGTAGGGCTCACTCGCGATAAATGTGTCTTGCCGATAGTTAGTGAGCGCGAGGGTCCAGGGTTGCAGCGGTGCATCCTCGATGTTAACGCGCGAATTCATTTCCCTGCGGGCAGCCTCGTAATTATTGGGATCATTGACTAGCCTACCGTTGTTCGCGGTCCAGAAGCCCATCGAGCCCGGAGGCGGTCCGAGGTTTACAGTGCCGTCTTCAAGGCGTGGCGGACCATCGGCAGATACAACTGTAGTTTGTGTTACGGCGGATTCAGTTTGCTCGGTTGTGCTTTCATCAGACTGCGAACATGCGCCCAGCACCGCGAGTAACGGTACCAGCATAAAAATTCCAGAATTGCGCTTGAATGTGTTTTTCATTGGATGTTCACTCATAGTAGGGTCAGCGTGAATCAGGGGCGGTTATCCTGACAATAATGATCCGGCAGGTCTTTGTTCGCCACCCAGAGTAATGTCCATGCACTTTTCCATTCGCGGGTGTAGGCCCCGGGATCATCAATTGTCACTTCGTACTGCAGCGTGTTGAGGTCAACACGTGTGAAGCGTTCTATCAAGTGCAACTGACTGGTATGAGGCAGGCCACCGTTGGAAAACCAAAAGCTTTCGTTGAAGCCGTTGCTGTCCACCACAAAGCTGTCTCCTTCCCAACGACCTAGGCCACGGCCAAAAAAAAGCGGATTGTTGTCGTTGCCAGTCACCTGGCCTATCTGCTCGCGGCCATCCAGGTGGATCAAACGCCAGTTACTGTTGCCACCGCCCATTAGCACGGTGACGCGCTGATGGATGGGCTGCTCGAGAAACTGCACACCGTACGGAACCTGGAACATGCGTGGTCCACCGGGTGGGATGCAATAAAGAAACAGAGGATCATCCTTCATGAAATTCTGCTGGCGCATAACGTAAAGATCGCGTGCCCAGTCTTGGAAAGGAGCAACGTTTGCAGCATCTTCGATATCGGCGAGGATGCCATGCTTGTCCATCGCCACACTCACCCCGCTTTCCACAAGCGAATGTTGGCTCGGCACGGACCAATAGCCGCTTTGGCCAGGTTCTGCACCAAGCCGGGGGTGACCGTCGGGCCAGCGCGGTGCGGGACCTTCCACGCGAGATCCCAATTGCGATTCAAGAATGTTATCGGGCAGATCGAACACGCTGTTGCCGTCTTCCTTGATGATACTGTTGGCCCAGATCTGCCCAGTACCATTGCGGGCTAATGGCCCTTCAACCGTGATCACAGCGCCTATGGCAAGTGTGTCTGGTCGCCAACCGCCCCACTCGAGTTCGATAGGACTTTCCAGTTCGATTGCCCAGTTCTTGACGGCGCCGGATTTGTCTTCCACGCTCATGAAAATGTGGGTATGGGGATTGGCCCAGTCGACTTCCGTCACGCGACCGGTGAGTGTTACCGACTGTGTAGTGTCGAACTTGGCTGATACGGGATGATGTGCCCAAACGTAGGGCGCGTAAAACGCTGCCAGAACTGCCGTTACTGTAATGAGGCGGCATTGTATATATTGCTTTTTCATAACAACTCCCGGTTGTTTAAAAAGAATGTGTCACCCTCGCCCACAACTCATCCGCGGTGAATTGTGTTCGCTCGGGTCTTGCACATTATCTAAAACTATTCCACATCCCGGTTCATTCATCCATTTTCTTGGGATAGAAAAGAGCCATCCTTGGCCTCTTTTCACACTGTCGATATAAAAATAGCAAGGTTGCTTAAAAAGAAGTTTCGAATCCCAACGAATAGCGCCGTCCAACTTCGTCTCCCACAGTGGTGGTGCCACGCTGTATCGCACCCCTGTTGAACACATTGGTGACATTGAAGGACGCCGACCAGAAGCCAAGTAATTCTGACTCTACATTCCAGGAAAACCCCAAGTTGGTGTTATGCCAAGAAGGCACATTGTTGCTATCCACATCAACCCCTTCTACCCAAGTGTTGTTTCTTTTGGACTTACCGGCCCAGGTCTGTACCAAATTAACGCCATAGTCGCCAAAATTATAGGCGCCCATGATGGTCACCATTTCTTTTGGCATGTCTGACTGGCCAGCGCGCTCGATCGTGATACCCCCTTTTGGGGTAATGGAATTTTCATCCATGAATCCACCCACCAGTCGCAGATTCATTGATTCAGCCTGGTTGGCAAGAAAGTCAGGTTCCATGCGGTAGGATATTTCCGTATCCCAGCCACTAACCCTAGCACTATCTGAGTTAACGAAGAGATTTCTGATCATCCCAATTTGATTGGTAACCGGATCACGGTCGATGCGGTCACAATATATTTTGGATTGAAAGCACTGATCAACGATTTGTTGCACCGTGTATTGCACGATAGATGGATCCAACTTCACTACATACCGGTCCAGTGATAACTGAAGTCCGTCGATGAAGGACGGCTGATAGACAAAACCCATCGCAGTAGTATCGGCTTGCTCAGGCGCGATGTTCGGATTGCCGCCAGCAAGGCTGGAGATTAGGTACGATCTATTGGTAAGCGCCGGGCCGGTGGGAGTGTCTTTGGTTGGCTCCGGATCAGTGGGAGTACCACCGCCACCTTGTTGTGTGAAGAGTTCGCGAAACGAACCCTCGCGCATATCGTGGGAATAAGTACCGCGCAGACGCAGGTCTTCCAGCACCTGGAAACTCAGGCCCGCCTTCCATACCCACACCTTACCAGCGCGCGAGTAGTCGGCATGGCGAGCAGCTAGGTTGAGTTCGGCATACTGCGGCCCATCGACTGAATCAAACAACGGCACGATTGTTTCGGCAAACATCTCTGTAACATCGAAGCCGCCACCGTAAGACGGCTGGCTACTGAAACGGTGTAGGTTGGCGCTACCGGTTTGTATTTGTGGGGGAATGCCGCGCATCACCACAGTGCCGTCAGGCAATGTCACGTTATAGGGTGGCCCAAGAGTATCGATATCTGGATCAAGCACGATCTGGGAGATGGATTCTTTGCGATAGTTGGCGCCAATAGCACCTGAAATCGCACCAGGACCCCAATTTTCGTAAACAGTACCGTTGGCTACAATCTCGGCGAAATCTTGCTTTTGCGTTGAATTCGCAGTCTTGTTGCGGCCCGAGAATATATACCGCATGGCTGCTTCGGACTGATTGCCCTTACCGAACATATTCACTGGCACACAATCCTTAATAGTGCCGTCGATGCTGTCCACTGCGAAAGGATATTTCAGTGGGATGGCTTTCTCGTAGGGATTTAACCCTTCGGTAGGATAGACCGAAGTATTTTTTTGAGCCCAAGCATTTAGTTCAGCTTCCAGATTGCGGCCTTTGCGCTGGAAATCACGGGCGATGGTCTGAATCCGACATACGATGTTGCCGGTCTCCGGATCCTTCACTGCGTCATGCGCCATGAAGAAACGGTCGTTGCGTTCCCAATTGTTGAGCACGCTGTGTTTGTTGGCATAGCCCGAAGTAAGGGAGCCTTTCATATTCCAATCGCCCCACAACTGGGTATCGAACCCCCCGGTCACGGAATACATGTAATTGGTGACCACAGGTCGTTCCTGGAAACCCCAAGGAATATCCGAAAAACCGTTCTGGTCTACACGGATGCTGGTGCGCTTCTCGGTGGTCATAGCTTGCTGCACAACTGCTGGCAGATAAGGGTTGCCTGAAAAGACGGTCTCGTAGGATATGCCCTCATGCTGGCCGGTCTGGGTCGGTGGGGAAGAATTCATAGTGCGACCATACAGCACATGACCCCACAGCTTGGTGGTGTCTGTAAGCTGAAAATCCGCTCCTAGAAAACCGGTTTGCAAGGCAACCCCGAGGCGTACTCTGTCTTCAATGTAACGGCCTTTCCGGAACAATTGGTACTGATAGGAAGAGTCATTACATGCCATGTTCGACTGTGAACCTGAGCCGCTGGGTAGCGACACGAGATCGCAGTTCTGGGTCTGGAACTGCTGAACACCAGTACCGGCTTCGGTGAACGAGTAGCGGTCTAAGGAGAAACCGGCCTGACGGATGAGGCCGGTCGCGGTCCATGAGGTGGAGGTTATACCCTGCGCAGAAAGTCGCAACGGCACAGGGGCCGCGCTTGCCAGCACACTGGCCGGGGTCGCTGCTCGCCATGCCACCCATGCGGGATTGGTCACATAGCCAGAAAATTTATCCCAGTCCAATTCAAACGCATCGGGCCTGGCCCGACGGAATTCACGGTTATTTCTAAGCTCTAGCGACCCTACCAAATGAAGCCGGTCGCCATCTAAAAAGTCACGACCCCAGGCCGCAGTAAAGCGTGTGTTCTGACCATCACCGTTAAATTCGTTGATACCACCGCGGGCAGTGATCTTGAGACCGGTAAACTGACGGTTGATAACAAAATTAGTCACGCCTGTCAGGGCGCCGGAACCATAGGCCGCAGACGCGCCGCCAGTGACGATATCGGTGCGCTGAATTAGCGGACTAGGGAGATAATCGACTGACACTGAACTGCGACTGTCGGAAGGCACTACGCGCATACCATCCAGCAGTACCAAGGTGCGCTCGCCTCCCATGCCGCGCATGTTGAGCTGGCTCTGACCAACATCACCACCGACCCGACCGGCAATATCATCGGAGCTGACGTTGTTGAAAAACTGCGGCAAATTGGCCAATTGTTGAGAAACACCCAAGCCGGGTTCAAACAAAGTTAGCTCTGCCGACAACAGTGCAGTGATTGGGGCAGCTGACTCGAAGCCCACATCGCGTTGGATACGCGAGCCAGTAACGGTTATCTCTTCAAGCTGCGCCGCCATCACTGTGCTAGCCGTTATGCTAGCAATTACAGCGGCGAGTGCCGAAATTGGAAAAACACGACCTACTTTTATTGTTTTGTTCGTAGTTGTATACATAACATATTCCCCTCTTTTCAGTTAAAAACTGCGGTCTGCATTTTTTAAGTACCGTTAATTTTTATACTAGGCATTTCATAATATAAAATGCTCATGAGACAGTAACATCTGCTTGTGTGCAAAAGCACCACCAAGCACTAAGGCAAATAAATTTTCCATATTTCTTACATAAACTGCAAATAAGAATGCCTTACGTGGGTGTTGTCAGACTATTTCCAGCTAAGCATAAGGAATTAACCGATTAATCTGCCTGCAATCGTCTGTGCATCCGTTAATTCGAACACCACATCTGCCCGCTGGGGCAATATTTTTAAACCATGGCGGGTTACCCGTTCGTAATGATGAATAAACCGTATTAGTTGCTCCTTGTTCATCACCCGATTGTTTTGCCCTGCTACTTGCAAGGCTGCGAGTTTATTTTCCTGATTTTGGCGCCACTCAAACACCTTGGCAAAGTCCGGCGCCTTGAGCATTATCAAGTAGTCGATCATGTTGTAAAACGGCGTATATACCGTGCGGATTTGTTCGTTGACATGGTTGCGCCAAATGCCGCTAGGGTCTTCCTGCTGTTCGAGCACATTAAGTGCCGGCAATAAGTCTTGCTCAGACTGCGCTGGTACTGCCAGGCACCACCCTTCCAGCACAATGACGTCCACCGGTGCTTGTTTGCGCGGCCAATCTGCTGCTGGCAAACGATCGTCAATTGCTTTATTAAAGCGTGGGATGTTGACATGACCACTGGCGCGTAATTTATTAATGGTAGAGATCGCCAGCTCAATATCGTGTGTGCCCGGCACCCCTCGGGTCGCCAACAGCGGATGCACCGTGCGCGCCAGAGTTTGACGCTCGGCATAAGTAAGATAAAAGTCATCTATCGACAAATTAATGCAATTGAGCCCCATTAATTCTTTAAGCAACATCACCAACAACGCGGCCAAGGTTGACTTGCCACTGCCCTGACAGCCACTGACACCTACTAGCAACGCTTGGTTGCTGCGTGACACTTTATGCAGAATTTGTTCGGCCAAGGGTAAAAACCACTGCTCTACAGTTTCTAAATAAGTAGAAGGCAGTTTTTCTTTAGCAATAAAGAGTTCTAGCGCAGCATGTAATGAAGAATTAATAACCACCTTTTGTATACCTCACCAAATCAGAATTTTTGGTTAACACGCACAGTAGTACGGCGTACCCAACCTTTAAGTATTGGAGTTTACACGCCAATAAATTTGGATTCGAGCATGGCAATGGACTGACCATAGCATGGCGACCTACATGGCTCAGGAGACCTCATCGGCCAGGAAGCCGATGAGAGCCAAATGGAAGCGTCCACGCGTACTCCTGAGCCATGTAAAACACCATGACCCCCTGCTGCAAGTTCCCATCCAGCGCCATAAGTGGTGTAATCAACCCGGCTTTTTTATCCAAAACAAAAACATACAAACCACGTTTTGCACAATAAAGGGGGCACCATGATTAAAAATAGACTGTTCAACATCAAAACCACACGCATGTTCACCATGCCGTTATTTTTAGGCTGTTTTATCTCTACAGCCGTTATGGCTCAGCAAAGTGTTGCCTTTAACGGTGGCATTCCGGTTGCCCCCACAGGTATAGCTGGCCAGAAATTGGGGGCCGGACCCTGGACCTACGCAACCGCTGAAGGGTTGAACATAAAGGTTGAAGTTGTCGCACGTGGCATCGAATTACCAATGGCACTTACCTTTCTGCCTGATGGAGGTATTTTGGTAGTGTCGCGTCCTGGCAAAATTCATCTGCTGAAAAATGAGACCACCACCGAAATTATGGGTGGTCCACCTTCAGTTTTCCGCGGCGAATCCGGTGCGCCAGCAACTGTGCATGGCTATCTCGACATTGCCTTGCATCCAGATTTTGCCAATAACCAAATGATTTATTTGGCCTACACCAAACCCTTGCCTAATGATGAACATGGCGTAGCAATTGGTAGGGGTCGTTGGACAGGCACTACGTTGGTAGATTTCAAAGATATCTGGGGTGGTGAAGCAACCGTCAATGGCGCTACCCGTTTAGCCTTTGGCAATGATGGTACCTTGTTCATCACCACCAGTGGCAACGATCCGCAAGACCTTAACACTGCCGGTGGTAAGGTTATGCGTATCAACGACGATGGCAGTATCCCCACTGACAATCCCTTTGTTAACACTCCCAATGCTCGCAAAGATGTGTACACCTATGGTCATCGCAATTCGCTTGGTTTGGCGCTGCATCCGGGCACAGGAGTTATGTGGCAAAACGAAAATGGTCCTAACGGCGGTGATGAAATTAACATCCTAAAACCAGGTGCCAATTACGGTTGGCCCATCGTAAGTTTAGGTCGCAACTACACCGGCCCATGGCAAGGTGATGGCCCCAACCATGTTGGTTTTGAACCACCCGTGGTGTACTGGATGCCAGCTATCGCTTTATCAGGTATGACTTTTTATACCAGTGATGTCATGCGCCAATGGACCGGCGGTTTGTTTGTGGGCGGCTTGCGTATGGGAGAAGTACCCGGCACCGGCCATGTAGAACGCATAGTGCTAAATGAAAACATGGAAGAACTACGCCGCGAAAGTTTGCTGGTTGATCTACACCAGCGTATTCGCGATGTGAGACAAGGACCGGATGGATTTATTTATGTAGCAACAGAAGAAAAAGACGGTGCAGTGTTGCGCATAATGCCAGCACAGTAATAGCAGCGGGCACAACACGGTATGCCGTGCTGTGCCCTGCCTTTCATAATCCTGTTACCGGATTTTTGTAGTGATAGGCCGGTAAATACGCACTTGGATACATTTCAAAATATACACTGGGTGGCGCATCAGGCGGATTTGCAGCATTAATTCCTGGTGCGGGACGTAGTGCCAGATCTTTCCAGCCTTCATCGTAAACTGCAAAATAAGTGTTGATGACCTGGTCCTTCTCTATTTGCCATATGCCATCGCGTTTCACAAATTTGTTCTCATAGATGCCGCCCATCCAGCGTCCCACCCCTTCGTAATTTCCCATCATGCTGAAAGCTCTTGAACGCATCAAGGCGCTTTGACCATCGGCGGCAATATGAATTACCGGCTGATATTGCATATGGTTGTGCAGCGTACCTTCAAGTTCACTTTGTACACCATATAAATCCAAATTGCGTCGTACCCCGGCACGGCCCAAGTAAATTCCACGCAGCGCAATTTCGATACTGCCGTCTTCAGTAAAAATACCGGCCAGCTCATCCCACTGGTTGTGAGCCAAGTAATAGCCATAGATGGTATGCAGCCGTTCAACTGCATCGGCATCCGTTAACAGGCCTACACGTGTTTGCGCATTTACTAAGGCCAGCTCCATAGCATCCAGAGTATTGAACTGCTGAGTTTCTGTAGCAATGTCTGTGGATGTCACAGCACCGGTGACAGGATTTTCATAATGGAAAGGTGGGACGAAAACGGCTGGATAATTTTCATAGACATTGGTGGGCGGCAGATCAGGTGGTAAGGTTGCACTAGGTGTAGTGACTGGCAAAGCAGTAATACCCCAACCAGCGTCATACGGCGTACGCATCGAGGAATACAGATGGAGCTTGCTGATTTTCCAAATACCATTCTGCAATACGTATTCATTTTCATAAATACCCGTGCCCCAATGATGACTGACGCCGGCTACTGCCTCCTGGGAAAAATGATGCCAGCGGCCTTTGGCGGTGCCATCGGGATACACCGTAATAACGGGTTGTAATTGCATGTGCTCATTAAGTATTCCTGGTTGCGGACCCGCACTGCCTTTACTCTCGAAATACTGCGTTATGTGCGCTTTGCCTATGTAAACTCCTTCACCACTGATTTCAACAGTGCCGTCATCAGCAAATAAGTCTGCAGCTTGTGACCACTGATTCTTGTCGATGTAAAAACCAAAAATCCCTTGTAGATTTTCAATGGTGTTTTCCGCTTCCATGTTGGCAATATCGGCTTGTAACTGCGCTATTTCTGCAGCCATTTGTTCTAATTCTGGTGATGTTTGTTGCGCTGACACAGGCCCATGCATTGCCGTCAGTACTATAGTTGCAAGCATTAAAGGCAGGCGCGTGATTAAAGCAGTGAAGTTTGCAATATGCATTATTGCGGCGCTCCTGTAGTTGCTCCATTAGTTGTGGTTGCAGGCTCGACATTTAACGCTGCAGCGGGTAAATAAGTTCCCACTGGATTGGCAAAGGAGAAAGGCGGCAAATAAGTTTGGGGCCAAGCACCGTGATCATCAGTAGGAGGCGCATCTGCGGGCAAAGTATCGGACACCCAGATACCATTGTTAGCATCTTTATTTTTTGCCCAACCTCCTGCATAAGACACCAAAACTGCTTGTTGCCAACGCACCTTGCTGAATTTCCATATGCCATTTTCTTTTACATACTCGTTTTCAAACGGACCTTCGCCCCAATAAGCATTTTCACCCAACTGGCCACGTAACATAAGATTGCGCCAGCGTGCTTTTGCGGTCAAACCATCTGCACTCAGTGTCACCACAGGCATCAGTTGCAACTGCTCATTAAGTTGACCTGTATGTAAACCCTGCTGACCGTCATTGAGCGCATAAAAATAAGCGCGAATATGATCCTTACCTATGTAAACACCATCCCTGGCCATCTCTAAAGTAGCGTTATCTGCAAAAAGATTGACGACTTCATCCCACAAAGCTTCTTCAACATAATAACCGTAGGCACGCTGCAAACGTTTGATCGAGTTGGAATCAAAGACACGCTGAGCCTCTAGTTTTAGGGATTTTAATTGAGTACGCATGGCTGTTATGCGGGCATTGTCGACTGGGTCGATTAGCGCGGTGCTGGTATCTGTAGAATCACTGCAGCCATTGCTAATTGCTAAACAACCAATGATTAACAAAGACAACATCGCTGACGAAAGTTTCATGGTTGGCAGTCTCCGCTGTTGATTAGTGTTATATTTTAGATAGCACGGTTGCCCATAATGCCATGAAAGCCTTGCAGGCGACTATCCTGCTTTTTTCTTGTTTTGCAATGATAAGTACACACTAGCAAAAGGTTGTACACTTGCTTCTATGAGCACAAATACAAGCCCACAATTTTTACTATGTTTGCCGGTCTACGTTTGGCTAACTGCTGTTCTTTTTTGCCCACTCTGGTTTGCGCAGATCGGATTTGCGCAGATCGGGATTGAGCAACCTGTGCCAGCCATGGCAGACAGCTGGATCTTCAACGAGGCTTTAAGTGATAACACTGATAAAAAAGTAGAAAAAGCATTAAAAGCTGCCGGTGAAAAAATCAAAAAAAAATGGTTTGATCGACGCCAGGACCGCTATCGAGGTGGCCCTGCTGAGCAAGAACTCTACGATCGGATTTCCTATGATAGAGAACTCACAATTACTTTTGTCGGTGATAATTACCTGTTCATTTATGCTGATAATTTTGAGCGACCTGTATACACCGACAATCGTAGCCGCTCAGTCAGTTTGAATGCGCTAAATGCACAAGAAGATTTTTCATTTGCACATTGGGAAGATGGCTTATTGTTGGTAGAAGCTAGACCAAGGGATGGTGGATTTGCGGATGAAACATACAGCCTTATCAACAACGATACGCAATTACAGATTAAGTTATTCATTCAACCGGAAGGCTTTCAAGTACCCATCGAGCTGACCAGAATATTCGATCGGATGCCCACTCCTTAAATTAGATAGTTTCTAGGTTTGAGTTTGCTGGTTCTTGCATACGAGTGATCATCGTGGCTGTTTTACGACTGCGTCGCGACTGCTTGACGACGGCTTGACATTGCAGACCTCATCGGCATGGGGGCTGACAGAGCCACATGGATATTTTCACGCGTGCTGCCCAGCCATCCAGCCCACCAGGCTCCCAGGCTCCCAGTCCCTATAATTTCAGATTCCGATGCTAGCTAGTAGCCAACTCTTTACAGCAACACTAACCAGCTTGTAGCTGATTTATTGACAGCAATACCGCCAATATAGATGAAGGTAAAAATAGCCAGAAAAAAACATGCAATCCTTATTGTTTTGGTGCGGCCCCTATTGAGTGCAATGCCTACAAACAATAGATAAAACATTAAACATGTGATTTTAGTTGTCAGCCATAATTGATTGAATAAACCAAAATTTACCATGAATGCCATGGTCGCCCCACTCAACAGAAAAAAACTATCAATGATATGTGGGGTAATCAGAATGGCTTTGTGAGTTTGCCACTTGGATTCAATCACCATCAAATAGGCGCGCAACAAAAAACCCGTGAAACTAAGCAAGGCGAACATCATGTGGATAGTTTTGATAGTCAAATACATATAATTATTCAGCCGGGTAATTGATTAAGTACTATAGGGGTGGCAGGAGGGCAATAATGTTATTCAAATTCTGCGGCAGCTGGCTGCTGCAATATTCGAGAACTCCGCAATGCATCACACAGTTCCTTGGCTTGGAACCAGGGACTAAAGGCCAGATGCATATCCAGAAAATTGATCAACCAAGTAGTGCCACTGGGAAAGCTGCTAATAAAAACAGGGGTATCAGTCATGAAGCCAGCAGTCCATAAAATTATGGCTACAGTATACCCAAGGACAGCATAAATCGTAGGGAAAAAATTGCTTCAGTGACAAAGCTGTTGTGGTAAATTAGCTGCGTTATTTTTGCAGGTTCGACTGCATTTATATAATCCAATTTTAATTTCTACAGTTAACGGAAGTACAGCAACTCATGACCAAACCTTGCCGGGCTCCAGACCCTAACACCAAAACTCCCTTATTTAAATTACCGCGTAATGCCACTGATGCGCATTGTCATATTTTTGGCCCCGCGGCTCAATATCCCTTTGCTGCTGATCGCACTTATACCCCGCCGGATGCCGGTGTTGATCTTTTCATCGCCTTGCAAAAAAAGCTGGGACTTAGTCGCGCCGTACTGGTTAATGCCAGTTGTCATGGCGTAAACAACGCTCCCATTATTGATGCCATTGCTGCCAGTGGCGGTACCTTTCGCGGTGTCGCTAATATCGACAGTACTTTCGATGAAAAAGCGATTGCTGATCTCGATAGCAAAGGTATTCGGGGCTGCCGCTTCAATTTTGTTAAACATCTGGGTGGCGTGCCCGACATGGATGAGTTTCATCTCATCGTAAATCGTATCAAACAATTTAAATGGCATGTTGTAATGCATTTTGATGCCATTGACCTGGTCGCTCATAAAGACCTGCTCGATAACTTGCCCATCCCTTACGTAATTGATCATATGGGCCGGGTGCCAACTAAAGACGGCCTTGAGCAACAACCTTTTAAGATTTTGCTCGAATTTGCCAAACGCGATAATTGCTGGGTGAAAGTATGTGGTGCCGAACGCATCTCTTCGGCAGGCCCCCCTTTTACCGATGCCATACCTTTTGCCAAAGCACTGATCCAGCTAGCACCGGATCGTGTGCTCTGGGGTACAGATTGGCCCCATCCAAACATTAAAGAACACATGCCCAATGATGGTGATTTGGTGGATCTCATCCCACTGATGGCTGAAACTGCCCAGTTGCAGCAAAAACTGCTGGTGGACAATCCGCATCGTCTGTACGGGTTTGGAAATATTTAACAAAATGTTTTGAGTCACTGACGTTAACTGCCAAGAGATCCACTATGAAAATCAACAGCATCCTCGACAGCATCGGCAATACCCCGCATTTACGCATCAATAAGTTGTTTGGCAACAAACATGAAGTGTGGATGAAGATGGAACGTGCCAATCCGGGCGCTAGTATCAAGGATCGTATTGCCAAAGCCATGATCGAGGCGGCTGAACTTTCCGGAGCACTGCAGCAAAACACTGTGATTATCGAACCTACTTCGGGCAATACTGGCATTGGCTTGGCCATGGTTGCTGCTGTGAAAGGGTATCGGTTGATTTTGACCATGCCCGAATCCATGTCGATAGAACGCCGCAAAATCATGAAGGCGCTGGGGGCAGAAATTGTGCTCACAGAACGTGAAAAAGGCATGGGTGGCGCAATTGAGAAAGCTAAACTGCTGTTACAAGAAACGCCTAACAGCTGGATGCCTTCGCAGTTTACTAATCCGGTAAATGTAACCATTCACAAACAAACTACTGCTCAGGAAATTCTTGCTGATTTCCCAACTGGCATAGATTATTTGATTACCGGTGTGGGCACCGGTGGCCACATCAGCGGTTGCGCCGAAGTGTTAAAAGCTAAATTTCCACAACTGCAAGTATTTGCAGTTGAGCCAGAAAAATCCCAAGTAATTGCAGGCAAAGAAAAAGGCTTGCATCGTATTCAAGGCATCGGGGCCGGGTTTGTGCCAGAAATTCTCGATACGCGTTTACTTGATGGCACAATTGCTGTCAGCGAAACAGCGGCCTTCGATATGACACGCCGCTGTGCAAAAGAAGAAGGTGTGTTCATCGGCATTTCTTCAGGCGCAAGCTTGGCAGCCCTGGCACAAAAATTACCCGAAATTCCTGCCGGTAAACGTGTAATGATTTTTTGTTATGACACAGGTGAACGCTATTTGTCGATCGAGGATTTATTTACAGCTTGATCATTTCGCTGGAGACACGCTTTGCTTGCTAAAATTTTTATAGATGGAGAAGCAGGAACCACGGGCTTGCAAATCCGCGCACGTCTTGCTGCCCGCAAAGATATCGAATTGTTGGTAATTCCCCCAGCACAGCGCAAGGATATATCGGTACGCGCAGATTTTTTGAATACAGCCGATGTGGCTATTTTGTGCTTACCTGATACTGCGGCTATGGAAAGTGTGGCACTTATCACTAATCCAGCAACACGTGTAATCGATGCCTCGTCGTCATATCGAGTTACTCCCGGTTGGGTCTACGGTTTCGCGGAAATGGACAGCAAGCAAGCGAGTCTTATTGCAACAGCCTCCCGTGTATCAAATCCGGGTTGTTGGCCACAAGGTGTGATAGCTGCACTTAGGCCTTTGCTTGCAGCTAGATTATTACCTTCAACATTCCCAGTGAGTGTTAACGGTATTACAGGGTATTCTGGCGGTGGTAACGCCATGATCGCCGACTATCAATCTAAGACAGAAACACCACCAGAATTCATGCCATACGGGCTAACATTTGCGCATAAACATCTGCCAGAAATGCAGCGTTATGCCTTGCTGGGTACAGTCCCTTTGTTTATGCCGGCAGTGGGTAATTTTTTACAGGGCATGTTAACTGCGATGCCCTTGCAACTTGCTGGGCTGTCCAAAATACCAACAGGTAAAGAAATTCACTCAGCTCTTACCGAACATTTTTCGGCTATCAAAGACGGGTGTGTAGAAGTCGCCCCCCTCGCAAGCCTAGAGCGCACCTCACAACTGAATCCCGAGAGTCTCAACAACACCAACCGTATGCGCATACATGTTTTTGCCGATGACAAGCAAGCGCAAGTGCTGCTTATTGCTGTTTACGATAATCTCGGCAAGGGGGCTTCAGGTGCGGCAATACAAAATTTGAATTTAATGCTCGGAATGAAAGCAACGACTGGTCTTGATAGTTAATACTAACAAGCGGTCTAGAGTGGGTAGTGTTATTTTTTAAGTCGATAACCTGTTTTGAATATCCAATGCAACAGCACAACACAAATCAGTAGGAACAAGGCTGTCATCAACATACTTGTTACCACGTTGACGTCTGCAATCTCGTAAAAACTCCAGCGAAAACCGCTCACCAGATAAACCACCGGATTAAAAAAAGTAATGGTCTGCCAGAGCGGGGGCAGCATACTAATAGAATAAAAGCTGCCACCGAGAAAGGTTAGCGGGGTAATGATGAGCAGGGGAATGATCTGCAATTTTTCAAAACTGTCAGCCCAAATACCAATAATGAAACCAAACATACTAAAAGTTAATGAGATCAGTACGAGAAACATCAGCATGATGCCAGGATGCAGAATTTGTAGCGGCACAAACAAGGAAGCCGTCAACAGTATAATTAAACCAATCAGAATGGATTTACTTGCTGCCGCCCCTACATAGCCAATAACTAGTTCAAGAGGTGACACGGGGGCCGACAACACTTCGTATATAGTGCCCAGAAAACGCGGGAAATAAATTCCAAAAGAAGCATTGGATATCGCTTCCGTCAAAATGGATAACAGAATCAGACCCGGCACCAGAAAAGCGCCATAACTGATACCTTCCACTGCGCTCATACGCGAGCCGATAGCACCACCAAACACCACGAAATACAGTGAAGTAGATAACACTGGCGAAATAATACTTTGGGCAAGGGTCCGAAAAGTACGTGCCATTTCAAATTTGTAGATTGCTTTGATGGCGTAAATATTCATCTATTTTTTTACCAAATTAACAAAAATTTCTTCCAAAGAATTCTGTTTTGTTTCCAGGTCTTTAAATTGTATTCCGGCAGCTGTAATTGCATCCAGCAAATGAGTGATGTCCGAGCTTTCACTATTTTTAGCATCGTAGGTATAAACTAGGGTACTGTCCTGATTCTGCAATTGAAGTTTAAAATGTGCGAGCGCGGCAGGAATTAATGTTAATGGTGAACGTAGCTGCAATAAGAGTCGTTTCTCTCCGAGCTTTTGCATCAACACATCTTTGTCTTCCACCAACATCAACTCACCTTTGTTAATGATTCCAATTCGATCAGCCATTTCTTCGGCTTCTTCGATATAGTGTGTAGTAAGAATAATTGTCACACCGGATTCTTTGAGCTTACGTACTACATTCCACATGTCTTTGCGCAGTTCTACATCCACACCTGCAGTGGGCTCATCCAAAAACAAAATGCGCGGTTCATGCGCAAGCGCTTTGCCAATCATCACGCGCCGTTTCATACCGCCGGAAAGGGTCATGATCTTGCTATCTTTTTTGTCGTACAGTGACAATGCCTTTAGTACATATTCGATGTGAGCTGCGTCTGGTTTTTTACCAAACAGACCACGACTGAAAGTAAATGTCGCCGTCACAGTTTCAAACGCATCAGTTGCCAACTCCTGCGGAACCAACCCTACCTGCGAACGAGCAGCACGATAATCTTTCACAATGTCATAGCCACCAATACTGATAGTACCTGCGCTGGCAGTGACTATGCCGCAGATAATATTGATCAACGTAGTTTTACCGGCCCCATTGGGGCCTAGCAGCGCGATAATTTCACCCTGCTGAATTTCAAGATTTATATTGGAAAGTGCTTTAAACCCGGTAGCGTAGGTTTTGCTCAAATTTTGAATGGAGATAATGCTGGTCATATAGCTTCAACTGAAATGTGATGAGACTTGACTATAAGTAATCGAAATAAAAAAAAGGCAGACCTAGGTCTACCTTTTTTGTTGTTACCTGCTTTGTATTTACCTGCTTTGGCTTTAAGCCATGGAAGCTTGCATGCCGGGACTAGTTTTAGTATCCGTCACTGTGGCATCTGCAGTTTTGTCAGTACCCATTTTCAGGAAGAAGAGTACACCTGCTGCCAGTAACGAACCAATGGCCATAACCATGCCAACATTAGCTAGCGTCGTTCCGCTTTGTAACAAATAACCTGCAATCATTGGCGACAATACTGCTCCACCCCTGCCCACACCAATTACAAAACCTGTACCTGTCGCTCGCACATGGGTTGGGAAAGCATAAGCCACAATGGAATACAGACCTGAAACCCCAGCATTACCGAAGAAACCAGCAAAGGCTGCCCAATAGCTCAAGGAGGTTATATTGGGCTCAGAGCGTCCGAACAATGTGACTCCCACTGCCGCTAATAACAGAATAGCTATGGAAAGTGGTTTTAAACCAAAACGGGTCGTTAACAAACCAAACGCTGCCCCACCTAATGCTCCACCAACGTTGGCCCATGTCAGCACACCGGAAGCTGCACTGGCATTCATGCCCATTTGCACAACTAGAGTCGGGGTCCATTTCAGGATGTAATAGAAAGTAATGATGTGAAAGAAATAAGCGCATGTCACCAGAATGGTAATCATGGCCAGCGAAGGAGAAAAAATATCCAACACTGATTTTTTGCGTAGATCTGCTGGGATTGCCGGCAAAGCGTTGACTGCAGCATGACCAAGCTTGGTCAACGCAGCATTTATTTTTTCTAAAGCTCCAGCGGGTTGTTTACGCGCTAGCCAGTGAATTGACTCCGGCACCAGGAAATATACAACCGGAATCAGGGCAGCAGACATAACAGCGCCAGAAATAAACATAGTGCGCCAATTGCTACCGGTAGCATCCAGCAAGGCCTTGCCAATTTCTCCGCAGAAAATACCACCAATAGGATAACCAATCACCATCATCGAGATACACATGGCACGGCGCCGGTTGTTGGAAAACTCAGCAACTATTGCATTGGTAGTGGACAACATGCCACCAATACCAAGACCAGTAAACACGCGCCACATACTAAGGGTAGTTGGGCTGGTTGCAGTGGTTGCCATGTACATGCCAAACGCCATCACCATCAAACAACCAAGAGTCATGCTGCGTCGACCATATTTGTCCGCCACGCCACCAAGTAGGATTGATCCGAATGCCATGCCGATCAGTTCCATGGACAGGATTACACCTAACTGAGCGCGATCTATACCCCATTCACTCATGATGCCAGGACCCGACACACTGATTGCCAGTACATCAAACCCATCTAAGGCGTTTAGTAGTACTGTGATAGCTACAATTACAAATTGCATTGTAGTCATCGCGCCCTTATCGATAATATCGCGTGGATCATTCATGGCTTTGGCTCCCCCTAGGGTCACAACTGGATTAACTATCTTGTTATTTTTTTTTCATTTGTTTGTTGCTGCTTATATAAACACAGCAAGTGGTCGAAGCATAAATCACCGGCTTATATATAACAAGCAATCCGTAGCGGCCATTTTTGCCAGTTTGAGCCATGATATTTGTGCAACAAAAATGGGTGAAATTTCTACAAATCCACTGATTTTTTCGGTATATCAGCCTTCTCAGCTACTGTGGCGCACTATTGGCAACTGCTTTATACTCAATCAAAATTCATATCGGTTTCATATACTCCTTTTGAGTCGGTCTAACCAACACATCCTTACTGTCAAAACGTCTGAATATCCATGATTAACCGTAGAAATTTACTGCAATTCTCCATGAGTGCTAGTGCTACTTTGGTATTGAGCCAAGGTTTGAATCAAAAACTATTGGCGCAAAACACCAATCTAGCGGTGCAGAGCCTCAATTCAACTACTGCTTTAATTACTGGCAGCAGTTGCAATGTTTTAGTAAAAAAAGCTGCCAACAGCGAATTACTGGTAGTGGATGGTGGGTTGCAAGCCAACGCTGCTGCGCTAAGAAGCACTATTGAACGCACACTCGATAGTCGCCGCATATCTACTTTGATCAACACCCACTGGCATCGCGAACAAACCGGTTTGAATGAAGAACTAGGCAATCGTGATACTAAAATTTTTGCGCATGAAAATACTCGCCAATGGTTGGGCACAAGTATCGAACGGCCCTGGGAAGATGTCATTTTCGAACCCCTTCCTGCACAAGCCTTACCCACAGAAATTTTTTATCACTACGGCAACATGCCTCATGGTAATGATGTGGTTGAATACGGTTATATGCGTCAAGCTCACACAGATGGCGATATGTACATTTTTTTGCCGGCCGACAACGTGTTACACACCGGCGGTATTATTTCCAGTGATGCTTGGCCTTTGATGGACTGGTGGACGGGTGGGTGGATAGGCGGCTTGGTAGACGGCATAGAAACCCTCCTTAGCATTGCCAACGACAGCACTATTATCGTACCTGCGACTGGCCCCGTAATGACAAGAGCGCAACTGGTGGTGATGCGTGATATGTATGCGCAGATTTTTACCAGTGTGCGCGAGTTATTCATGCAGGCGAGTAATGTACCCGAAACCTTGGCAGCCAAACCTGCAGGCACATTTGAGGGGCAATTGGGAGCTTCGGATTTGTTTATCGAACTGTCCCACTGGAGTCTGATTCCGCATTACACACCAGATGCCTGAAAATTATCTGTACAGACTTTATTTAACGAACTGCAGCGAATACAGGCTGGTTAAATCCGGTCTCATACAAAGAAAAGTTAATGAATATAGCTGTAATAGATTGGTGGGCAAGCATCATGCGTAACAAAACTTTTGTGCATTCTGGCCTTGGCAAATTACTCTCTGCCCGCGTTATTTTTGCTTTTGCTGCTTTTTCCGGCGCTGCGTTTAATGCTGCTGTTGTACAAGCTCAGCCAAGTGCTGCGGCAACCTCTGCGACAACCTCTGCGACAACCTCCGCACTTTCCTTACAGCAAGCCGAACAATTCTGGCCGCTGTTTGAACAATATTGTACCGAATGCCATAACGCTGACGACTATTCCGGCGGTGTCGATTTTACCGGCCTTGGCCCACTCGATGTTGCCAACGATCCAGCATTGTTCGAAAAAGTCCTAAAAAAATTACGCGGTGGCATGATGCCACCCCCTAATCAGGACATCCGTCCAGACGAAATCACCACCTTTGCTTTCGTAGACTGGCTGGAAACTTATCTGGATTCTGTAGGCCTGCAACAAACCGACCCTGGCCATGTCGCCATTCACCGCCTCAATCGTAAAGAATACGCCAATGCCATTCGTGATTTGTTGGGCCTAGAAATAGACCCCACCGACATCCTGCCCGAAGACGATACCAGCGACGGTTTCGACAATATTGCCGAAGCACTGCAAGTCTCGCCTGCGTTTATAAATCAGTATGTTTCTGCAGCACGTATTATTGCGGAACAAGCCGTGGGTGATCCGACCCCCTCCCTCGGCAGCACTGTATATCAAGCACCCGAAATATTACCCGCGCGCGCCACGGGCGGTGGCTCACAACAATTTCATATCGATGGTCTACCGCTTGGAACTCGGGGTGGTATGTTGATAGAACACTGGTTTCCGGCCGACGGAGAATACGCAGTCAGTGCAGGTGATTTCAATTTATCGCTATGGATGTATAACATTGAATTTGAAAATAAGATGTTGGTTACCATCGATGGTGTCAAAGTGTACGAAACCATTTTAGGAGGTGATGCTGACCGTAAGTCTCTTGATTTAGTACAGAGTGGCCCACTTGATGAAATTAATGCTCGCACCAAAGACATTCGTTTCACCACAACAGCCGGCCCTCATAAAGTCGGCATCAGTTTTGTACGGCGTAGTTTTGCTGAATCCGATGACACTTTGCAGCATTTTGTACCCGGCGCGGTACAGGATCGCATCCTCTCCATACCATCACTAGAAGTACGCGGTCCATATACCGTCACTGGCATGAGCACAACACCTACGCGCAACGTGCTTTTTTCGTGCTATCCGGATGCCAGCAGCCAGGAAGCCGACTGTGCCGCGCAAATTATTCAAGAGTTTGCCACCGCCGCGTATCGCCGGCCTGTCACTACTGAAGATATGGCTCCGTTGTTGAGTTTTTATCGAAGTGGTCAAGAACTAGGCGGGTTTGAAGAAGGCATTCGCCGTGCCCTTACCCGCACGCTAGCCAGCCCTAACTTCCTGTACCGTGCCGAACTTGCCCCCACCGACCTGAGTCCAGGTACTGTCTATCAATTAAGCAGTGTGGACTTGGCCTCACGTTTGTCGTTTTTCCTGTGGAGCAGCGTGCCGGATCCTACCTTACTGGAGCTCGCCATAACCGATCAACTGCAGGATCCGGCAGTGCTCGAAGCCCAAGTTAACCGCATGCTGGCCGATCCACGCGCCAGTGCTCTGGCTGAAAACTTTGCTACCCAGTGGCTCAAACTGGCCAAGCTTGACGAGATCAATCCGGATGAAACCCTCTTTCCCTATGCTTCGGGTGCTGGTGATTTGCGGGGTGAATTCGTGCAGGAGATCGCTCTATTTATCGACAGCGTGTTTCGCGAAGATCAAAACGTTATGCGTTTGCTAGATGGCTCTTATTCATACCTCAATGAACGTTTGGCCTTGCACTACGGCATTACCACGGTAAAAGGGGACCGCTTCCGGCGGGTAGAACTAACCGACAGCAACCGCTGGGGCTTACTGGGCAAAGGTGGCGTGTTGATGGCAACCGCTTATCCCAACCGAACCAGCCCGGTGTTACGTGGAGCTTGGATATTGGAAACCATTATCGGCAGTCCGCCGCCCGTGCCGCCACCCAATATACCCGTCTTGGGTGAAAATATAGCAGGCAAAATCGCAACTACGGTACGCGAAAGATTGGAACAACACCGCTCCAATCCCACCTGTAATGCCTGCCACGCTGTAATGGATCCGCTCGGCTTTGCGCTGGATAATTTTGATGCCACTGGCAAATGGCGCGAGCGTGATATTCAGACCGGTACAGTGGTGGATGCGTCCGGTGTTATGCCCAACGGCAGCCTGGTAAACGGCCCTGCAGATTTAAGGACAGCACTAATGTCACGCCCCAACTTGTTTGTGCAGGCGCTAACTGAAAAACTGATGATCTATGCGCTGGGTCGCTCGCTGGAAGCACGGGACATGCCCGTATTACGCAGCGTGGTGCGCGCCGCCGCTACTAACGATTATCATTTTTCAACACTAGTGATGGGTATCATCAACAGCGATTTGTTCCGCAAACAAACAGCACCACAGTTAAGCAGCGTCGCCAACACTGATGCCGTAGTGCAAAACAACACAAGCCCAAATAACTCACAACAAATAACTTTTCATAAATAATTGCGCACAACTACCCACGAGGGAGAAAGTCCATGTTTATCACCAAAAAGCATTTATCACGTCGAATGGTACTACGCGGTTTGGGTAGCTCAGTGGCTTTGCCGCTGCTGGACGCGATGATTCCTGCGTCTACTGCGTGGGCACAAACTGCTGCCAATCCCCAAGCGCGAATGGGTTTCGTATTTTTTCCGCATGGCGCGGTAATGAGCAAGTGGACACCCACCACTGTTGGTACTGATTTTGTAGTACCGGAAATTCTGGCGCCGGCAGCCAAATTCAAAGATCGTATGACTATTATTTCCGGCTTGCGCAACAAACCCGCTGAAAGCAACGACCCACACGGCATTGTGGCCGGCACCTGGTTACGTTGCGTTGCGCCCAACGATGTGAGTGATCCGAGCAAAGGCACCACCGCCGACCAAATCGCTGCACGTTATATTGGTCAAGGTACTACCTTCCCTTCCATCGAAGTAGGCACGCCCAATGGCGGCCCCTGTGCACCAGGTTATTCCTGTTCCTTTGGATCTTCCCTGTCATTCCGTACCCCACAACAGTCACTGCCCATTGAAACCAACCCGCGCAAACTTTTTTTCCAGTTGTTTGGCCAAGGCGATAATGCAGAAGAACGCGCAGCAATCGTCGATCAAACCGGCAGTATTCTCGATTCCGTCATGGGGGATGCCTCTTCCTTGCAACGTAAATTGGGTGCAGCAGATACGGCAATGGTGTCTGACTACCTGGAATCAGTGCGCGAAATTGAACGCCGCGTACAGATGATGAAAAGTCAGGACTTGAGTAATGTCGAAATTCCCAATGCACCGGTTGGCATCCCCACCAGCTTTGAAGATCATCTGAAAATCATGTTCGACTTAGTTGCGCTGTCTTACCAGATCAATCTGACCCATGTCGCCAGTATGATGATGGAAAAAGAAGTCAGTATGCGTACCTATACTAATATCGGTGTGGCTGATGCTTTCCATCCGCTGTCTCACCACGGTGATGATCCCGAAAAAATGGGCCGGCTGGCAAAAGTACAAGCTTTCCATACCAGCGTTTTCAATTATTTCCTCGAAAAACTGGACGCCATGCCAGAAGGCAACAGCACAGTACTCGACAACTCAATTATTCTATTTGGTTCGAACATGAGTAACAGCGACAAACATAACCACGATCCGCAGCCCAACGCGATCTTTGGCCGCGGTGCTGGCACAATAAAAGGCGGCCAACATCTACTTTACCCCCAAGATACGCCGCAAGCTAACTTGCTGCTCACCATGTTAAATCGTGCTGGCATTGCCGAAGAATCTTTTGGTGACAGCACCGGCGCATTTGCTGAAGTGTAAGCAGCAATCAGCAGCAACAAAGCGTACAGACCGTTGGAGTAAATATGAAAACAATAAATCGGGCAGTTCTCAAACTACTGGCAACTAAACTGGTAGCTGCAGGATTGTTATTTTGCGCCAGCACGAACGCTACACAAGCGCAGAATCTCGCCGATATTGTCAGCTCAGGTGATCGAGAGCAGGCCTTATCATTATTGGCCACTGGCACTGATGTAAATGCCACCCAAAGTGATGGTTCCTCTGCCTTGTTATATGCTGTTTACGCAGGCGACATTGAACTCGTTAAGCTGTTATTGGCAGCCGGTGCCGATGCCAATCACGGTAACGAATATGGTGCTATGCCTATGGCGGAAGCTGCTATGCAAGGCAATGTCGAAATCATGCAACTGTTGCTCGAACACGGTGCACTGCCAGATCAAGCCAACCTAGAAGGTGAAACGGCCCTGATGATTGCCGCACGTTCCGGCAACCTCCCTGCCGCTGAACTGTTGCTCGAGCAAGGCGCTGCTGTAAATGCCAAAGAAAGTTGGGGTGGGCAGTCCTCCTTGATGTGGGCTGCAGCGCAAAGCCAACCCGACATGCTGAAGCTCTTGTTAGCCCATGGTGCTGATGTCAACGAACACGGTACTGCACGTTTGTGGGATCGTCGCATCTTGTCAGAGCCGCGGCCAAAAGACATGAACAAAGGTGGGTTTTCGCCCTTGCTTTACGCAGCCCGCCAAGGTTGCACTACTTGTGTGGCTATTCTTGCTAATGGGGGTGCCGACTTAAACGCAACTGATCCAGACCGCATTTCCGCACTCAATCTGGCCTTGATAAATTTGCATTTTGATACCGCCGTGGCCTTGATCGAAGCGGGTGCTGACGTTAATCAATGGGATATTTTTGGCCGCGCACCGCTATATAACGCCATAGATTTAAACACTCTTCCTGTTGGTGGACGCACGGATATTCCTTCCGAAGATACACACTCCGGTGTGGATGTTGCCAGAATGTTGCTGGAACGAGGCGCCAACCCCAACATGCAATTAAAAGTACGCCCGCCTTATCGCAATGCTGTCTTTGATCGTGGTTCAGATAATTCTCTGGCTGAGGGTGCAACACCTTTGATTCGAGCAGCACGCGCCGCCGATGTTGCTTCAGTAAAACTTTTATTGGAACACGGTGCCTTGGTCGACTTACCCAATGCCCGTGGTCACACACCTCTGTTAATTGTTGCCGGCATCGATTGGTCAGCAGCTCCAACCCGTGGCCGTTATAAAACTGAAGAAGCCAGTATCGAGACCTTGCAGATACTGCTGGAACATGGTGCCAACATAAATGCCATAACGGGTGATCCCGCTAAACGCCCTATTACTCAGCTCAGTGATAACGAACGAGGTGCCGGCCTGCAACCTGCCATTCGTGGTGCTGGCCAGGTCGACGGCCAAACTGCCTTACATGCCGCGGCCAAAAAAGGCTGGAACCTTATCGTAAAATTTCTGATTGATAACGGCGCAGTCCAACAAGTTGTCGATACTTCAGGTCGTACGCCTTACGACTTGGCTATGGGTCGCTTTCCAGCAGCTTACTTGGGCGCACGTCCAGAGCCTTTGGTAGCCACCGGCGAACTATTGGCCGAAGAATGTAAAAAAATAGACAACTGTGTTATTCCAGAGCCTGTGGATGTGTCTGCACCCGCAACCATTCAATAATATTTATTTAGCGGCAAAGCTTACGCCTTTGCTGCTTTAGTTAGCTGCTTTAGTTTGCTGCAACTATAAATTCGGCATAGCTCGCTCTAAGACGACATCAAACCTTTCAAAAAACTTTTCAAATTTTCACGCACAGCAAAACGAAAATAATTTATATGCATAATCACGACCTAACTCGGTGGCAGCACGAACACGTGTTTGATTCCGGTAATCAACTGGCAGAACGCGGGACCAAAATTGTGATGTGGATCACCCTCGCAATGATGGTGGTCGAGATTGTGGGCGGCTGGTGGTTCAACTCCATGGCACTACTCGCAGATGGCTGGCATATGAGTTCGCATGCCTTGGCGCTTGGCTTGAGCGCGTTCGCATATGCAGCAGCGCGTCACTATGCAAGAGATTCTCGATTCGCGTTTGGAACCTGGAAAATTGAGATCCTTGCAGGCTATACCAGTGCTATTTTGTTGATATGCGTAGCCATCGTCATGGTAGTCATTTCTGTTGAGCGTCTACTTTTTCCTCAGCCAATCCACTTTCAGGAAGCAATGTTCATAGCAACCTTCGGTTTGGCTGTAAATATTTTGTGCGCTTATATACTAGGTAGCGCGCACCACAAACACGCTCACACGAACGATCATCATCACGATCATCATCACGATCATCATCACGATCACAACCAACATGATTTGAATTTAAAGTCCGCCTATGTTCATGTGATTGCAGATGCTGCTACTTCTGTATTGGCTCTTTTTGCTCTCGTGGGCGGTTGGCTCTATGGATGGCTTTGGCTTGATCCAATCATGGGCATCATTGGTGCCGGTCTTGTTATCAATTGGTCACGTGGTTTGATTGCCGACACAAGCAAAATTTTGCTGGACCGTGAAATGGATCACGCCGTAGTTGCAGAGATCCGCGAAGTTATACTGAAAGACTTTTCCGACCTCGACACTACCATTGCCGATTTACACGTTTGGCGGGTTGGTAAGAGTGCATATTCTGTCGCACTGGTCGTAGTTACCAAGGACCACAACTTAACACCCGATATCGTCAGATCGGCCCTGCAAGTACACGAGGAACTCGTGCACGTTACTGTCGAGATTAATAAGTGTATATGACATAGATAATTGGGGAACTGACAACATTCGCCAAGAAATCATTCTTGCCCGTGTTTGTTCCTATTTTGCCTTTTACTACTTGAATTATTTTTCACCTCGCGATTGAATCCTGCCAAGTAAAAACTCTTCATTCCTGTTTAAATAGTGGGCATCTTCTAAAATTCAAGCTTCGCACAAATTAGATGCTTGGCAAATATTTCGCACCCCCTTATAAAGTTAACAACTAAAATAATTTTTTACATAACAAAGCAGTTGGGATGAAATCTAATTTTTTATAGGTGATCTAGTATCTTATGCCCATAGTCAAAGCCGATAATCTGGTTAAAAAATATCCTCGCCCCGACAAAAAGGGCGAATGGTTTCATGCAGTCGATGGTGTGTCTCTCAGCATCAAGACCGGGGAAATTTTCGGCATCTTAGGACCCAATGGCGCAGGTAAAACAACCACCCTAGAGATGCTGGAAGGTCTGACTGATATCGACTCCGGTAGCGCTACCATCGTGGATTTTGATGTACAGACCGAACCCTACAAGGTCAAACAACTAATTGGTGTACAACTGCAGGCAAACGAATATCTCGATCATCTGTCTTTGCGCGAATTGCTCAGCTTATTTACCGCACTTTATGGCCGAAACGTAGCGCCTGACACGGTGCTCGAAAAAGTAAATCTATTGGATAAAGGCAACGCTAAACCATCTAAGTTATCGGGCGGCCAAAAACAACGCTTTTCCATAGCCTGTGCCCTGGTTAATGATCCCAAAGTATTGTTTTTGGACGAACCCACAACAGGCCTCGATCCCCACGCCAAACGTAACCTGTGGGATCTGGTGAAAGATCTCAACGCCAAAGGCATGACCATAGTACTGACTACCCACAACATGGAAGAAGCAGAACAACTGTGCGACCGTATCGCCATCATGGATCATGGCAAAGTAATTGCATTGGGCACACCACAAGAACTTATATTGCAACACGCACCAGAACCTCCCACATCGCCTTTAAATGGCAATCTCGAAGATGTGTTTTTGCATCTCACCGGTTCGGCGCTCAGGGAGTGAACATGAAACTAACCTTAGTAATGACCAAGGTTTTTTTACGTATTTTTTCCCGCGATCGTCAGGCCATAATTTTTTCGCTGTTTTTTCCAATTGTTTTCATGACAGTGTTCAGTTTTGCCGGCAATGCCAACGACAAACCTTTGCCTATTGGTATTGTTAATAACGCCAACAACACTCTTGCGGTCAATTTTATTGCTGATCTGAGTAGCAATCCCTTATTCACCGTTACCGAGGGTACTGAAGCTGAATTTCGCCAACAGATAATAACCGGCAACCAACAACTGGTACTGGTACTACCCGCTAATTTTCAGGACAACGGATCACCGGTCGATCTCAGATTATTGGTGGATGCGGCGCAGGTACGCGAACTTGCTCTAATCATGCCAGTGCTAGAACAAGCCCTGCTGGACGTAGAAAGGCAACTACGCGCTAGCCAACCATTATTCAGTCTCAACGTAGAAGATGTAAAAGCACGTTCGCAAAATTATTTGGATTTTCTGTTGCCTGGCCTCTTAGCGTTTACGCTGATGCAGATCAGCATTGCCGGCAGTGGCTACAATATCGTGGAATTTAGGCGTAAAGGTATTCTCAAACGCCTGTTTGTTACTCCGATTCAACCGCGTAATTTTATCGGTGGTCTGGTGCTTGCGCGCTCTTTAATATGCCTGTTCCAACTGAGTTTATTGTTGAGTTTTGCTGTGTGGGTCATTGGCGTAAATATAGCTGGCAATTTTGCAGCGCTGTATCTGGTGATTATGATGGGAACTGCTCTTTTTCTCAGTCTTGGATTTTGTTTGGGCAGTTTAGCCAAAACCCAGCAAGCGATTCAGGCACTAGGAACTCTAGTGACATTTCCGCAAATGTTTTTGTCCGGGATTTTTTATCCCATCGACAATCTGCCCGCACTTATCCAGCCCGTGGCACAGTTGTTACCGTTGAGCTTTGTAGTAACTTCCTTGCGGGAAATAGCCGTGAATGGCGCCACCCTTCTGCAGATAATTCCTTCTATTGCAGGCTTGCTGGCATGGGCAATCGTGGCGCTGGTGCTGGCTATACGGTTGTTTGTCTGGAAGGAAGTGGCAGTCTAAATTAGTTAACGATTTTTTCTACTACAGGAAAAACAACAACCTGCCCAATTTTTACATCTGAGCTGTCTACTTCTTGGTTGTATTGCTTGAACAACCACATTGGGATGGCGCGTTCGCGCGCCAGATTTAAGACGAGATCGTTCTTCTTGATGCTGTAATTTTGAGTATCAGTTACCCGCCATGTGTCAAAAAAACTGGCATGCAAGTTTTGATGATGGGCAGCACGCTTTTTTTCAAAATCAGTTTTATCCACTTTGCTGAAATCCAGCTTGATACGTTTTCCCAATTGTACCGATGCATTAGCGCGCATATTGTTCAAACGGCGTAACACACCAGCATCCTGTCCCAGCCAATTTGCATAATGCCCCAGTGTCTCATCAGCAAGAATTTCGATAGTGTTGTCGGTGGCAACTTCGTACAGCTGTGTCAATTGTGCTGGAAGTAAGCTTACATTTTGTGAGTTCTCGGCAGTTGTAATGTTCGCTGCCAATGTCTCTACTGGAACAGATACAGTTGCAGACGATACAGTAGGTGCTAAAGTTGCAATAGCAGGCGGAACGACCTCTTCAGTCGTCTGCACAGTATCCTGCTGTTGTGTGTTGATGTCAGTTTTCGTCTGTACAGTGGTGCTTTCTGGGTTCAGGCGCAGCATTTGGCCAGGATGAATAAGATTGCCAGTGCGCATATTGTTCAATGCCAGCAAAGTTGACGTAGTTAGTTTGAACTTTGCGGCAATAGTTGAAATAGTGTCACCTCTGCGCACTTGATATTCACCATCTTGGGGAATCTCGGTTGCATTGTTTACGACCAAAGTAGGCACTACCCCGTTACGCTGAGGCAAAATAATTTTTTGGCCAACTCTGATGGCATTGCGATTACGTAGCTGATTGATTGCAACCAGTTCGGCTACTGTTGTGTTGTATTGACTTGCGATACCAGACAGAGAATCGCCACTTTTGACTAGATACGACACATCGGGCACTTGCGCTGGATAAAATTCGCTAGCGGCGATGGCGTTGAATCCAGTAACGATATCGCGCTTGAGTAAGTTCTTGTTGATTTTGAGAATATAACCTTTGGGAACGCGTTTATTACCAGACCAAATTGCAGCTTGCAGCGCCGGATTATCCTTACGCAAATCTTCCAATCCCACACCCAGATTATGAGCAATCACATTGGCGTCAACAAATGCTGTTAGTTCATATTGTGCAAAATCAGGAGCAGCATCTTTACTAAAACTACCAAAATAACGCTCGGCCTCTCGCTCAACTTCCAGCGCAGCCAAAAATTCCGGATAAAAATTGCGTGATGCAAAACCGAAACGAGGTCCGGTGTATTCGCTGATAATTCTTCCGATGTCCCGAGAACCAGTGTCACGGACTGCACGGGCCATACCATTGACCCCGTGGTTATATGCAGTTAGAGCCAGCGGCCAAGAGCCCAACGCCTCGAAGTTATCCTGCAACATATCAAGAGCAGCATTCGAAGCTTTGTAAGGATCTAGTCGTTCGTCAACCAGCGCATCTACCCGCATATAAGGCTTGGCTGATTCACGCATAAATTGCCACAGGCCTGTAGCGGCAACACTGGAATTGGCCCCTGGATGATAGGAGGATTCTACGTGTGGTAGAGCGGCAAGTTCCGTTGGCAAACCTTTGGCCCGCGCCAGATTTTCGATATGGGCGCGATAGGCGCCGGACCGAATGAGCCCTTCTTTAAATCGATCTGACTGGCCGAGTTGCCAACGGATATTTTTGGCTGCTTCTTGTAAACGAGTAGCGCTCACATTACTGCCCCACAAAGACAGCAAATATTGCTGGTCTGTGGTTAGATCAGTGCGTTTGCCAGAGGCCAGTACATTTAGGTCGGTAATAATTTCCTTGCGGCGCGAATCAATACCCGCGCTACCGCGTGGGAGTTCTGCGTATACAACAGCGAGATTTTCAGAATCGTGTAAATAACCATGTTCTGTATCGGGTTGGGTGAAAACTTTTATCCAGAAATCTACGGCAGGTCGGATATTGGCGGGGATGGGAAAGTCATTTTCATCGGCCTGAACTGGTAACAGGGTGACTGTAGACAATACAGCCAGCAGAGATGCGCATACGAGACGGACAAACCTTGATTTGTAAGCCATATCGTTGCCAAACACCCCCCTACTTTTGATGTCTGCAGGGTAAAGCACCACTTGTACGTTGACAAGCACTATTATGCCCAACTTTTAAGGCTAACTTACTGTTATAAAAGACTTTGCTTAAAAACATAAAGCACTGCATCATAATTACATACAGTCAAAATACAGGAACTTGTTATGGAATTTGTTGATCTATTTCCCAAAACTATTGGGGTGGGTGAATTGAAGAGTTTGACCCCGGAAATTATTAGCCAGGCCAAGCTACTCATCGATAAAAGCTGCGCTGTGGAAATTGCTGGCGACGGTGGTTATACCGCTAACCAGCAATTGCTCAACGAACCATTGTTCGCCTCGATAAAACTGGAAATCCTCAGTTATTGCCGCGAATTCGCCAACGCCTATTCGCACATTGTGGAAGACTTTCACATCTGCAATTCATGGGGCAATGTAGTCAATTTCGGTGACAACATTCATTACCACAAACACAGCAATGCCTATATTAGTGGCTCGTTCTATCTCACTGAAGGATCATCCTTTAATATTTTGAACAGCGGGTTTCGAGAATTGTTTGGTTTTGCACCAGCCCTAACCCCTGGCGACAATTACCGGGCGCTGGAATCTTTTACAATCAAGCCCAAAGTTAGTCGCATCATCATGTTCCCCTCCGGCATGATGCATTGTGTACTGCCGTCGACCAGTCACGACAAACGTTATTCAATAGCGTTTAACGTTATTCCCATTGGCAAGATTGGTACACCAACAGGTCTGATGGAAATAAGACCAGTTTTATAAACAGAAAATTTATATATCGGGAGTGTGTAGCGACTTGAAATTACATTGCTCAGTACTGGCTGCTAATGTGTCATCGCATAGATGACATAGTTAATGCCAAACCGATAAGCTAGTGCTGTCATCGGTTCGGGATAGTAAGGATCATCAGCATGTTCCCAGGCATCACCCATATCCATGTTGAAATTGATGGCGACCATCAAACGGCCTTGTGCATCATAAATACCAGCCCATTTTTGCACGCCACCCAATTGCGCTTGAATGGTGCCGTCCGCTGCCCGATATAAATGACGTTCACCAGGAATTTGAGTAAGCGTATCCAGATCATAGAGCACATGAAACACTTCATCAGTAGTACTCAGATCAACTATGGCATGATCAGGTAACACTTTACGCATCGCAGCCGCCATGATGGGCCACTCAAAATCGGTGTGGAAGTCATCGATCACCAAAAAACCACCCTTCAACAAATACTCCCGCAGTCGTGCCGCTTCTTCATCGGTGGGGTTCCATCCACCCTGCCCGACCTGTTGTGCAAAAAGCCAAGGGTGATCAAACAAAGAGTCATCGGTTAATTGAATATGATGGCTATCTTCGGCCATATCAATATTGGTAAGGCGACTAACACCACCCTGAAAATGTAGTTCGGCTTGTGGATAGTCAATGGCCCACCAGCCACGTCGGAAACCACCTCGACCACGACGCGCTGAACCGCCATCGGCATAAACCATACGCGCCATATGAAATTCAGCTATTGGATAAATACCATCAGTTTCTGGTTGTGCCTGTAAACAAACAGGTGCCAGCCCGACAAGGCAAAAGAGGCAAAGCGAGGTGAATGACAACAAGTACAAACGCATGATTAAAATGTACGAATTTATGTTAATCAAATAATGAGTCGACTATAGAGAAGTTTAGCAACCATAGCCATGTTTGGCTGTGCAAGCACTGAGGAAACTAGCAGGTTATTTACCCACTAAAGCGTTTACGTCTACGAGTTTAACAACATCAAAAGCGGGCTCTTCATAGGGATGAGTATTTATGAGCGCAGCCACTACAGCATGTAATAAATTATCTTCACAGACCAGTTCTACGCGATATTCCGCTACCGTCTCGACAAATCCTGTTTGTCCAAGATACGGCTGGCTGTCAACCAAAGGCCGAAACTGTCCTAGTCCAAGGCATTGCCACACACAGGAGTCGTAGTTGCCAATGCGGCCTGCTCCTGCCGCAAACAATGCAGACTTAACTGTCTCCAGATACGCTGGGGGAACATAGAAACCTAGTTTGTACATATACTATTTCCATAACGGGAATAAGGTTAGTAGAGCAAATCCAAATTACTGCGCGTTGATATCGCTATAAAAAAAATACCACCTTAAGTAAGGCCTCGATATTTTAAACACTTGATAGGATTCCAATAACACAAGAAAGAAGTGTCTAATGATGAGCAGTAACCTCTATCCAGATGATTTCAAGATTGAAGCAGTGAAAGATGCTGGAGTAAACTCATCTTAATCGTGAAGAATTTGATCCTATAGAACATCGATAGTGGTTTACTCTGACAAGAATGGCACTGACTTAAGCTAGCGTCAATCTGGCGTAAGCCTGGATCCAATGAGTTTTCGGAAAAATAAGCTCTGGCTTACTGGTTTCCGGCTTACGTCGAGATAACTAACTATTCTCTATTTGCATTTAAGCAAGTGCCGTTCTACTTAAACAACTCAATCTCAACCTGTTTTGCCAAGGTTTGATATGTACTACACAATTTATAAATCACCGCTAGGCGCTATCGCCCTCGCTGGCTCTGAGAAAGGACTTTGCATGGTCAATTTCCAGGACGGAAAAAAGCCACTGCCTATTGCTACCGACTGGATTTCTCATGCAACACCATTCAGTCATGCCATAAATATTTTAGACCAGTATTTCCAAGGTCTTAATCCAGATTTTAATTTAAGTTACACACTGCAAGGCACACCATTCCAACTCACAGTATGGCAGTTCTTGCAAACCATCGCGTATGGAACCACAGCCTCCTATGCAAAAGTTGCAACTGGCATTGGCAAACCCACTGCAGTGCGTGCCGTTGCCAACGCCATTGGCCAAAACCCGGTATCCCTGTTTATTCCCTGTCATCGGGTGATAGGCAGCAATGGCTCACTTACGGGTTATGCGGGTGGGCTGCAATTGAAAGCACAACTATTGCAACTGGAGAGAACTCGCCACGAGACTTCCTACAATCTGGAAAAAACAGACTGAGGCTTGCGCAGGAAGTTTGGGATTAGGATGTAAGACCGAAATAAAACGCCAATGCATTAGTGCTAAACATCTTTTTCAAATCATTTATTTCCGTCACCTGTTCCGTCAGCCAAGAGATTGACTCTGCATAAGTAAGAGTGCCTTCATGACCCACAAATGGACAGTCACTCGCCCAAAACATTTGATCGGGGCCGAGTTCCTGTAAAAACCCTTGCAAATGCTGTGCGGCTCTTACGCCAATGCGATAAGCACAACTTACTTTGATCCAACTTTTTCCAACTGCAACTGATTTAACAATCGCTTTAAACCCAGCACAGTTGATGTCATCGGCGGCCGCCGGGCGACCTAGATGATCAATCACGATATTTGGTCCAGCATTTTCCAGCAGCGGTAACAATACCGACATATGTTTGCTTTCTACATGTAAATGCACATGCCAATTCAGATCGGCAATTTGCTTAAACATAGTGCGGTATTCTGCTGTAGTAATGTCAGGCACAGTAGCAAGACCAATAAACGGTAAACGTACACCCACAATGCCTTGCTTGCTCATCGCACTCAGATCATATTTTTTGCCAGGATGAAGAATGACCGTGCCACGCAATCTGTCCAGATTATTACCGACACTTTCCAGCGTGTAATCGTTGTAGTCCCCCCACGGGCTAGCAGCGGCAATCACGCCATACTGCACTTTATATAGATCAAGTTGCGTGAGGTAATCACTAACAGTAAAAGAATAGTTTGGTTTGTGGCGCGGCTGCATGATTAGCGGCATGGCAGTAGTAAAGATATGTGCATGTGTATCAACAAGTGGATAATTTGGTATCGTCTTCATGGCGTTCAGATACCGTTACTTCCCAATTAAATTCGAAGCCACCATCACCTCACGCCATTTCACAATATCAGCCAGTAACCGTTGCTGAATTTCATCCGGCGTAGATCCTCTAGCTTCTACACCCAACTCGCTAAACTGCATTTTTATTGCAGGTAGCGCTGTCACTGCTAGAAATACTTCATTGAGTTTGGCAACAATAAAATCTGGCGTTGCACTGTGGGTATAAACAGCGTTCCAGCCCGTAACAACATAATCCGCCACACCCGCTTCCTGCACCGTTGGTACATTCGGCATAGCGGGATTACGCTCTGCTCCGGTTACCGCAACTGGCAAGGCCTGACCACCATCAATCGCTCCTTTCAGACCGGTGTAGCCATCAATCACCAGATCTACTTCTTGGCGTAACAATGCCCCCAATACATCCGGCGTACTGCGATAAGAAATAACAGTAGCCTGGATGCCGGCACGGGTCTTGAATAACTCGGCACTCAAATGTTGCGTGCTGCCTGGATTAATGGTGGCTATACGAATGCCGTTTGGGTTGCTGTGAGCGCGATCGAGTACCGCTTGCAAGGTATCTAACCCAGAGTCTGGACTTGTGAGCAGCACTAGATCAAACCAGGCTAAAGCAGAAATCGGTCGTAAATCTGTAGTGATTTTGTAGGGCAAATCATCAAACTGTGATTCGGCGATGGTGGTACCGTTAGTCACAACAATCAGAGTGTAACCATCTGCAGCGGCATTAAGCATAGTGCTAGTTGCTGCAACACCTCCTGCCCCCGGATGATTTTCTATGACTATGGCCTGCCCAAGGGTCTTGCTCAATTCTTCCCCGGCTACCCGCATGGTGACATCAGCCAGTCCGCCTGGTCCAAAGGGCACGATTACTCGAACCGGACGTTGAGGATAAAACTCTGTCTGCGTACTGACCGTTTCGTTACTGGTGGTAGCACTAGAGTTGTTATCACCATTACAGGCTACCAGCAGCAAAACCATACTGATCAAAAAACCCTTACTAAATTTAAAATGGTATGACGCTCGCATCTGCGTGATCTTGGCTTTTATAGTACTCAATTTAAATGCTCCTGCGGTTTGCCAATAAGCTACTTGAGACAATTGCGGTAACTAACAACACCAGAGTAATCACCAAAAACAGCAGACTCACCGGCCGCTGCACAAAGGTTAGCAGGTCACCGTTGGCTAGCAGTAGAGCACGACGAAAGTTTTCTTCCAGCATGGGGCCTAACACAAAACCCAGCAACAAGGGCGCTGAAGGGAAACCGTGACGATTAAACCAAAACCCGACAATGCCAAAGATAAAAGTGAGTAGCACATCAAAACTGCTGTTGTTAATACTGTATACGCCAATACAAATCAAAAACAACACCGTAGGAAACAACACTCGGTAGGGAATGCTGAGTAATTTGACCCACACACCAATTAACGGCAAATTTAGGATCAGCAGCAGAATATTCCCAACCCAGAAACTAGCCACCACACCCCAGAATAATTCCGGATTCTCATTGATTAATTGCGGGCCGGGCGTTATCCCGTGAATGAGCAGGCCTCCAATCATTACTGCCATGATGGCATCACCAGGAATACCCAAGGTCATAGTAGGAATAAATGCAGCTTGTACTGAGGCATTGTTGGCGGCTTCCGGTGCGACAACTCCTTCGATTGCTCCACGTCCAAAACGTGCTGGCTCTACCGCCACTTTTTTTTCCAGTGCATAGGCCATGAAAGCTGCAATAGTCGGCCCGGTGCCAGGCAACATACCCACAAACGAGCCCAGCAAAGTGCCACGCGTGCAAGCACCCCAAAACTGTTGAATATCGAGTTTGGTTGGGATCATGGAGCGGAACGTAATACGGGCATTAACCAGTTGGGGCAAATCTCCACTCACCAGATTTGTCAGGATTTCGCTGACACCGAACAATCCCATCGCTAACGCCGCCAAATTGATGCCATCGGCAAGTGCAGGAAACCCAAAAGTAAAACGAAATTGACCAGAGTTAATATCGGTACCAACCAATCCCAGCACCAATCCCAACATCACCATCGACAAACCTTTTAAAGGCGAACCTATGGCAAGGGTAGAAGCCGCTGTCAGAGCCAGTAGCATAATCGCGAAATAATCAGCTGCTGAAAAACTGACAGCAAAGTCAGCCAACACCGGCGCAAATAAAATCATCAACACAATTGCAAACGAACCCCCAATGAAGGATGCAATGGTAGTTACGAACAAGGCAACTCCTGCCCTGCCCTGTTTGGTCATTTGATAACCATCTAGACAAGTTACAGCAGAAGGTGCGCTGCCCGGCACATTGAGCAGAATAGAAGTGATTGACCCGCCGTACTGCGCCCCGTAAAAAATTCCGGCCAGCATGATCAGGCCTAATAGAGGATCAAGATTAAGCGTCAGGGGAAGACACAGTGAAATGGTAGTAAGAGTGCCAATACCGGGTAACACACCTACTACTGTGCCGAGTGTTACTCCAAGCAAACAATACAACAATGCCTCAGGTGTCAGTGCCTGCTGAAAACCTAGGCTAAGATTGAGCAGCGTGTCCATATCAAGAACCAAATGGCGAAACAGGCACGCCGAGAAAAACCACAAACAAACCGTAACCTGTTATGGCCACGACCAGCATTAATAGAGTTTGTTTAAACCAAAGTTGCTGAGGCATGGCACAGGAACATAATAATAGTTGCGCGAGACTAGCCGGGAAAAAACCCAAGGTGTCTATGAGCAGATACCAACTCAACATACCTGCCCCAACAAATAGCAAAGGACGCATTGGCAACGCTGTTACAGTTTCTTCTGCAGTATTCCAAGCAGTCCAAAATAAAAGTAGGGCCAACAATACCAAACCCATACCCAACACCAATGGCATAAAACCCGGTCCCATCGCAGTAAGACTACCAATCTTAAAGTTGTATCCATTTAAGGCAACACCAACACCAGTGAGTGCTAGCAAAACCGCAGGCATACATTGCCTAACATTACTTATATTCAAATGATTGCTTCCTTCATGCGTAACTTTTGAAACCGCTGACGGTAATGAAAAGCAGCGCTACTTGTTTTTGGAGGTAGTCCACGATTCTGCAACTTCTACACAATCGTAAGGTTTGAGGGTTTCACCTGGGCGCCATATCCAGTAAGAACTTTGGGTAACGGGCTCAGTAAAAGTGGCCGGATCAGTTACTGTCATCTGATAATCAAGGCGGCTGGCATCAGCACTCAATATAAAACGCTCAACGATCTCTGCTGTAGGCCCCAGTTCAATACCCGCCGCACCAAAATACGCAGGTAAAAAATCACGGGTTGTTACTACCAAGTCTGTTCCTTGCCAGTGTCCCAAAGAATACCCCATTGGCGAAGGTGCGTGTTGTGCAGAATTGTTAACCAAATACACAATTCTTTGCTGATCAAATTCTTCGATCTTTAATCGAATCTGTTCACCCTCATCTACAAATTCAAAAGGCCAGATATTACTCATGACATTCGGAAAGCCTTTCGCATTACAGCCAGTATCAGTATCCACCAACACATCCCAGACGGCGGCTGCAGTAACGGCAGAATCAGTAAGAGGATATTCGTTTAACCAGAAACGCGGCTGATTATTGACGCCGCCTTCCCGACTCCATACACGGAAAATTCCCTTGGCAGAAGCCTGAGCTGCAACTACTGCGGCAGGATCAAAAGCCTGCAAAGATCGCTCTACAGTCTGCTCTGACCATAAGGTTTCAAGATTAGCGTACAGATGAACTTCACGACCGTCGGGCAACAGGACATGACTAACCTCCATGGCATTAGCAGTAAACCGTGCGGGTGGCCCCGCTACTCGCACGCGAGTTCCGACAGCAACCAATTCCTTATTTATCCCTTCACGTTCCAAAATGCTGGGCGGGGTTGTTTCTAATTCCCACAAGCCGCCGCCACTGGCTTGATCTGCCTGCATCCAGTAACGCACATGTGGATGACGCCACAACACCCGGGTTATTTCACCTTCCAATTGGATCAATTGTGTAGTGTCGTAGAAAGCAGAACGGGAATGATGCGCACTAACATTTTGGATAAGAAAAAGAGAAAGGATTGTAGTGACCAACACGCTGCTCAGTTTACTCGCCATTGATACACCTCGAATAATAATATTAGATGGGTTCGACACCGGCACGCTGACAAAAATATTCCCAGGCTCGTGGTAAAGCAAGAGTAGAAAATTGGGACTCAGTGGCGAGTTTAATCTCAGCTTCACTCAGAAAAATTGGTGCGCCCAGCGATTTAGCTTGCAACAACACATTTGCATTTACTTGCAGATAAACCGCTGTAAGGACGGCTCTTTCGATACTTTTGCCTACTACTACAGCACCGTGACCTCGCATCAACAAGCAGGTATTGTTGGCCAGCGTTGTAGCGAGATTTCTGCCTTGTTCCATGGTGCGCACTAACATATCAGTGTCGCCACTTTCGGTATGAATATCCCAAACAGGAATTTGCGCACCAATCACTGCAGCGGTGTGGACGACTGGACGCATAGGCACATCAGTTATAGTAAAAGGTAGCACTGCATAGGAATGGTGATGTACTACTGAATGAACATCTTCACGAGCTGCATAAACGGCAGCATGGATCATCCGCTCGCCGTAAGCAGTGCGACCACGCGGATCGATTGCTGAGCCTTCCAGATCAAACTCCATCAAGTCATCAAATTCAACCAGCGCGGGGCTGCGTGCACGCGACAATATAAATCTATCCGGATTTTCAGGATTACGCACACTGACATGACCAAAAGCATCTACTACATTTTCATTGGCCAGAATTCGATTAGCAGCAACCAGTCGTTGCAACTCAAGCAATTGAGGCAGAGCTCCACTGTTATTTTGAGTAGCCAGCTGTTGTGCAAAAACAACCAATGGAGAAACGCTTAAACCCGCCCCCATGCTTAAGGACAAGCAGGCCAACATATCTCGCCGGGAATAGCCGTGACTGCGCTGCTTGGTCTGTGCCATGCTCAACTCCTGTTAGATCTAATAGAGTGCTAATTCAACCATACTCTCGCATTACGAAACATGCGCATGGTTGGGCTGTCTTCCTGCCAAGAATCGGCGCGCCATGAATTGGTGATAGCTCTAAACACACGTTCTGGATGCGGCATCATGATGGTGACACGGCCATCGGTATTACAAAGTCCAGCTATACCAAGAGGAGAGCCGTTGGGATTAGCAGGATATTGCTGAGTTACCTTGCCATAGTTATCTAGATACTGCATGGCAACTGTGCCACTTTGAATGGCCAGTTGCTGGGCTAAGACATCTGAAAATTCTGCTCTGCCCTCGCCATGCGCCAGGGCAATCGGGAAGTGTGAACCTTGCATGCCTGCCAGTAACACGGAAGGCGTTTCCTGCACCGCGACCATCACAGTACGGCCTTCAAACTGCTCGGAAGCATTACGAACAAAATGTGGCCAATGTTCAGCACCAGGAATTAATTCACGCAAGTTGGACATCATCTGGCAACCGTTGCAGATTCCAAAAGCAAGCGCAGATTGGCGAGCAAAAAATTCTTCGAACTGAGCACGGGCACGGGTATTAAACAAAATCGACTTGGCCCAACCTTCCCCTGCACCGAGAACATCACCATATGAAAAACCACCACAGGCAACCATGGCATTGAAATTATCGAGGGTGATACGACCACTGATTATGTCAGTCATGTGAACGTCCACAGCTTCAAACCCAGCACGATGAAATGCCGCTGCCATTTCCATCTGACCATTGACACCTTGTTCACGCAGCACTGCAATGCGTGGGCGATGTCCACGCCTGATATAGGGCGCGGCAATATCGTCGTTAATATCAAAACTCAAGATGGAATGTAAACCCGGATTTTCGACGTCCTGCAGCAACTTGAATTCTTGCCGGGCACATTCAGAGTTGTCGCGCAGGGCCTGCATTCGATAACTGGTTTCAGCCCACGCGCTTTGATAATGGGTACGGGTTGAACTCAATACTATTTTGTCAGAAAAACTAAAGCTGATGTTATCGGTAGGGTGCACTGTGCCTATCGAGAAACAAATATCCCCCAAACCCTTTTCATCTGCTAATTCCCGTACCTGTGCCAAATTTTCATCACGTACTTGCAGCACAGCCCCCAATTCTTCGGTAAACAAGGAATCTACCACTTGACCGGCACTGGTGATGTTGTCGAGGTTGATAGCAAGACCGCAATGCCCTGCGAACGCCATTTCCACCAAGGTGGTAAAAAGCCCTCCATCAGATCGATCGTGATAAGCCAGCAGGAGTTTTTGTTCCAAACAGTCCTGAATGAAATCAAAAAATCGTTGTAAATCGCTAGCACTATGCAAATCGGGGGCTACTGCACCCAACTGACCATACACCTGCGCCAAAGCTGAACCACCGAGACGATTGGAACCCAACCCTAAATCCATCAATAACAAAGTGCTAGCACCTTTATCGGTGCGCAGCTGTGGGGTCACTGTCAAACGCACATCAAGCACAGGAGCAAATGCTGAAATAATCAGCGACAAAGGCGCCGCCATATTTTTTTTGCCCGCTGCATCGTCCCACACTGTGCGCATAGACATGGAATCTTTACCAACCGGAATAGTGATGCCGAGTTCCGGACATAACTCCATGCCAACAGCCTGGACAGTGGCAAACAGTTTTTCATCTTCACCCGGATGGCCGGCTGCTGCCATCCAATTGGCAGAAAGGCGTACATCACTTAATTTTTCGATTCGTGCCGAAGCAATATTAGTAAGTGCTTCGGCAATGGCCATACGACCCGATGCAGGCGCATTGAGTAAGGCCAATGGCGTACGCTCCCCCATGGCCATGGCTTCACCTTTATAGGTGTCGTAAGCGAGTGTGGTGACTGCCGCATCTGCCACTGGCACTTGCCAAGGGCCTACCATTTGTTCGCGCGCCACCATGCCGGTAATCGAACGATCGCCGATGGTGATCAGAAAACTTTTACTGGCAACCGCAGGCAAGCGTAATACTCTCTCAGCAGCTTCGGCGAGATCGATTGCACTAGTAACAAAACTTTTTTGGTTATGGCGCACTTTGGTGGCATAGCGATGCATCTTGGGAGCTTTGCCAAACAGCAGAGACATGGGCAAATCAATGGGATATTCGTTATTTTTTTGATCATGCAGACTCAAATGCAACTCTTTAGTTGCGTGACCAACCACGGCAAAAGGACAACGTTCGCGACTGCAAATTTGTTCAAAGCGCTGCAATTGCTCGGGGGCTACTGCTAACACATAACGTTCTTGTGCTTCATTGCACCAGATTTCCAAGGGCGACATCTGCGCCTCTGCACTTGGAATAGCAGCCAAATTGAAACGACCACCTCGTTCACCGTCTTTCACCAATTCGGGCAAGGCATTAGACAAACCACCAGCGCCCACATCGTGGATAAAACAAATGGGATTACTCTCACCTAAGGCCCAGCATTGATCAATTACTTCCTGACAACGACGTTCCATTTCAGCGTTGTCGCGTTGCACAGAAGCAAAATCCAGATCCAGTTGGCTAGCACCTGCAGTCATCGATGATGCAGCACCTCCACCCAAACCAATCAACATAGCCGGACCACCTAGCACGATCAACTTGGCACCCACGGGAATATGCCTTTTTTCCACGTGTTCTGCACGTATGTTGCCGTAACCACCCGCGATCATGATGGGTTTGTGATAACCCCTTATTTCGATGGTGCCAGCCTCTGCCTGTTGTGCTTGCGGTGTTTGCATTTCGAAGGTGCGAAAATAACCACACAGATTAGGACGGCCATATTCATTGTTGAATGCTGCGCCACCAATGGGCCCTTCGAGCATGATGTCGAGAGCCGAAGCTATGTGACCCGGCTTACCAAAATCGGTTTCCCAGGGCTGCAAAAAATCCGGTATTTTCAAATTGGAAACCGTAAAGCCGGTTAAACCCGCTTTAGGTTTAGCGCCTATTCCAGTGGCACCTTCGTCACGAATTTCCCCACCGGCACCGGTCGCAGCGCCAGACATGGGAGCAATGGCGGTGGGATGGTTATGAGTTTCCACTTTGATCAGGATATGAATCGCTTCTTGATGAAAGTTGTAAGTATGGGTGTCGGGGTCGGGGAAAAATCGGCCGGCGTTAAACCCGGCAAACACCGCAGCATTATCCTTGTAGGCAGACAACACCCCTTTGCTATTGCAGGCATAAGTATTGCGAATCATGCCAAACAGGGAATTTTCCTGCGGTTCATCAGCAATGGTCCAACTGGCGTTAAAAATTTTGTGGCGGCAGTGTTCGGAGTTGGCCTGCGCAAACATCATCAGTTCGATGTCGTTAGGATTGCGCGCAAGTTCGGTAAAACTTTGTACAAGGTAATCAATTTCATCTTCAGCCAGTGCCAGTCCCATGCTCAGATTGGCCGCCTGCAATACTTTCTTACCACCCCCTAACACGTCCACAGTATGCATGGCTTTGGGATTGGCGTTAGAAAACAGCATACCTACTTGTGCCAATTCACGCAGCACCGACTGGGTCATACGATCATGTAATAACCCGCCAACAACAGCTTCATCACATGCACCTGCACCTTCCAAGCGGTAAATGATGCCCCGCTCCAAGCGGATTATTTTAGTGAGGCCACAATTATGTGCGATGTCGGTTGCTTTACTCGACCAAGGTGAAATCGTACCTGGTCTAGGCACCACAATAAATTCAGCCACCTGATCTGAATTTGCATTTACATCTGCCACCACCGTTGGTCCATAACGCAGCAAACGATCCAGCAACTCCGCCTCGTGTTTATCAAGTGGAGTTTGGACATCTACAAAGTGAACCCAACTGGTATCAAGACTGCTAATCGCAGCGTAATGAGACTTTAATTTGTGCAGGAGTTTGGCAGAAGCAAAGCGAGAGAGCGCTGGGGCACCATGAAGAATCAGCATCTTTAAACAGGCCTGATAATGGGAGAGCAAGCTGTGCTTGGCAGCGCGCATTCTAAAGGCAACGCCCGGGTAAAGACAGGCTAAAGCTAAAGCTAGATTACCCTCTTTTTTACCCTTTCACTTGCCTAACCTTACTGGATTTTCTCCACTATCTTTCAGTAAAACTTAATATCTCCTGTAGCAGCGTGCTTTTTTGGTGCATATAGGTTTATTTGCGCTCCGAAATGTTGCTACAACAAGAGCGGTAACGGGGCAGGATTCTCCTCTTTGGTAAGTTATTTATGTTTTCTTTATATTATTCAAGCAGATATAAGAGTTGGCTTAGTCTTTGCTAACTATCAAACAAGGGAAAACCATTCCTTTAAACGCAAAAAAACCGTTCTTTTTAGACTTTCAGGAGAAAGACTTATGAAAAAAGTTTCAAAATTGGCTGTAGGCATTGCGCTTGTTACTTGCGGTTTGGCATCTGCCAGCGCCTTTGCAGAAGTCTCCTACAACGCAGGATTTGCGTCCGAATATTACTTTAGAGGTATTCTACAAAAAGCAGCGTCAGCAAGTGCTGGTGTTACTTTAACCGAAAATGGTTTTTTCGCTGGTGGCTGGACCGGAGATGTAGGTGATGGCCTGGAAGTTGATGGATTTTTTGGTTACGGCATTACTTCTGGCGATTTTACTGCCAGCGCTGGCATGACCGGCTACTACTACACCGGACAATTTGATGACACCTACCAGGAATTTAATCTTAAAGCAGGATACAAGATTCTCAGCGTGGAATATTCCAACGGTGAGTACGACGGTTTCGGCACTCCTGCTGATTACGATTTTCTGGGTTTAACACTGAGCCAATCCGGTTTCCACGGCACATTTGGTTCTTCTGGCAAAGATTTTGCTGGTGACTATTTTGAAGTGGGTTATGACACTTCCATTTCCGAAATTGACTTTGGCCTAGACGTAATATTTAGCAGCGACGAACTTTCCGATCAACTGGACAGCAGTGGCAAACCCGATGCAAGTCAGGCTTTAGTCTTCACCGTTTCCAAAACTTGGTAATTTTTTCAAGGTAGAAACTAACCAGATCTTATCCGTTTTTCTCCGCCAAAAAAAAGCCGATACATTAAATGTGCCGGCTTTTTTGTCTGAATAATTCAATTGCAGCGTTGTGGTCAAACTGCTGTCAACTTAATTTCTTTTGCTCGCGTCGCTGCTGAAAAAAATCACTCAAAATTTGGCTGCACTCACTCTCCAATATGCCTTGATGGAATTCAAGTTGATGATTGAAGCCTTTTTGTTGCAACAAATGAAAGCGACTACACACTGCCCCTGCCTTCGGTTCTAACGCGCCAAATACTAAGCGCTTGATACGTGCATGAACGAGCGCACCCACACACATAGTGCAAGGTTCGAGGGTGACGTACAAAGTTGTGTCTGGCAGACGATAATTTTGAAGATGGTAGGCGGCATGTCGCAACGCAACTATTTCTGCATGCGCAGTGGGATCATTAGTGGTAATCGCCCGGTTGCTGCCTTCTCCTACTAATACATCATTGAATATCAGCACCGCACCCACCGGAACTTCACCTGCAGCTGCGGCTTGTTGGGCCAATGCCAGAGCCTTGCTCATCCAGTATTCATCTTGTGCTGACATCTTCGTGTCCATCATGGATGGAGTAGTTTAATAGAAATAAAAAAGGGGCTTGGATTCATCTGATCAAGGCAGTCAATAACCACTTAATCAAGCTGTTCCAAGCCCCACATTTCGCTTTCTTATTACTTCGGCTTGCGTACCACAAACATGAACTGATCGGTATCGCGGCCAAGTTCTGGAGCCATAGCCGAAAGCATATGGTCGTCGGCTGTGGTGCGGAGGATGTCGGATTCCACCACGATCTCGAATCCTGCTGCTTCAATCCAGCCTTTGACTATAGTAGCCATAATACGATGAGAATTGGCAGGAGTTTTGAGCGTGCCAACGTGGTCGATCACTGCTGCTACTCCACCAGGCTTGAGAACCTGGAAAAGATCTTTCATTGCTGCTGTGCCGCGCTCGTCATTAGCATGATGGAGATTGAGCGCAGTTATTGCGGCATCAGCAACGTTAGTGCCTACGCCGCCAAGAGCTTCAAAGGATACTTCTACATTGCCCAGACCTGCAGCGGTTGCCTTGGGTGCAGCCCCCTCGTCTGTCTCAAGTGCACGCGCGCCTTCCTGCATGATCACTTTTCCTGATGGGCCCACAGCTGCTGACAACACACGAGTAAACCAGCCATCGGCGGCGCCCACGTCTATAACTGTCATGCCCTCAGAAATGCCCAGCAAGTTGATAACCTGAAAAGGCCGGCGTGCGCCGTCACGTTCGCGGTCTACCAGAGGGCGCGTTTCGGCCTCTAGCTTTTCCATAAAATCGGCGGCAGGTGCAGCCCACGCACTTGTGCCCAGTGCCAGTGTTAGACCCATGCTTGCAATGATTGTCTTGATTTTAAACGTCATACTTTCCCCCTGAAGGATCGATGAAAACTTAAAATGCCACGTTGGTAGACGTGGCGTGAAAAGGCGTGAGTTTCACAATGATAGTCTAATCATGTGGAAATCTATCAGCATGAAACGTGAAATTCAGAACATCAATTCACGCGCCTACACTCAGCTGTTTGCACAGTGTATGTCATGGACATACGGCAATGTTGTTGAGCATAACTGAATCCTGAGCAAAATTGTTCTAATTTGTTGGTCAGTATGTGCCCCTGCCCCTTGCTCCAGTCAAGCCGGCAGGTCTTTGGCTTTATAAATTGCAAGGTCATTCTTTATATAAATCTAATTTCTTCTTGATAGCTTATTCAATTACCGTTTTCGCATAAATTCTCAATTCACAAGGAAACTCTTTTTATCATGTCACCTTACAAACTGCCCAGTTTTTGCTATTCCGCATTATTTATGGGTATCGCACTAGCAACCCTTACGGCAACTAACACACTCGCTGATCCAGTCGCGTACACAACACCCAATGTTGTCACTACCAGCGGTATAACATCGATCGTATTCAAAGGTCAGACTTTTATAAACCAGGGTTTGCAAGGCGTGGCACGCCTGGCCGCAGAAACTACCGTTGATTTCAATGGTGACACCTTTGGCGCCTTTTCAGGTATGGATATCGTACCGGGTAGCTGGCGCATGACCGCAGCAGGTTATACGGGTGTACTGTATTCCCTGCCCGATCGCGGACCTAACGGAGTCGGTTCAGTCACCTTCAGTGATTACGCTGGTCGAGTCAGCCGCTTTGACATGAACTTCAAACCCTATCTCGACAGTGCCAGCTTGCCTATCAGCGCCGATTCTCAGCACCAGTTGGGGCTCACCCAAACGGGCGGTTTTTTCTTAAAAGATTTTAATGGGCGTGTCACTACAGGACTGGATCCTGGCACTGGTGCTACTGCTTTCATCACGCAGAACGGCATGATGCTGCCAGGCTCAACGGTTGGCGCTGCCGCGGGAAAAATCAGCCTTGATGCAGAGAGCATGCGCTTTCTCAACAATGGCAGCTTCTATGTGTCCGACGAATATGGTGCAAACGTTTATTACTTTAATAAATCTGGTGCAATGCTCGGTATTATTCAACCCCCATCTGCACTGACTGCCCGAGCATCCGACGGCAGTCTTTCGTATACATCGCTCACAGATGCCACAACTGGTCGACGCCTGAACCAGGGCTTGGAGGGCATCGCTCTTACCCCAGACAACAAAAAACTTGTAACCTTGCTCCAGAGCGCGGCGATGCAAGACAGTAACACTAACCAGCAGACGCGTACCAATACACGTCTGATGATCTATGACATATCGCAGACTAATACTCCCACTACCCCAATCGCAGATTATGTCATGCAACTGCCAGTATTTACTTCAAACGGCAACGGTGGTCCGGTTAATCGCACAGCTGCTCAGTCAGAGATTCTGGCACTTAATGACAGCCAGTTTCTCGTGCTAGCACGCGATGGTAACGGACTCGGCCAGGCCAATCTGAATCCGGTTTTTAAAAGCATCTTGCTAGTCGATATTGCAGGTGCCACCAACATTGCAGGCACCTCTTTTGAAACCACTACAACTCCAATCTCACCTGGCGGTGTTCTCAATTCAGGCATCACGCCAGTCAGCCAGGTGGAAATCGTCAATATCCTCAACACCACTCAGCTTGGCAAGTTCGGTATCAATATTAACAATGTCTCTGCCACGCGTCTTACGCTCACCGAAAAACTAGAAAGCATGGCGCTCGTGCCGGTACTGGACGAGAAGGCACCACAGGATTATTTCTTGTTTATCGGCAACGATAATGATTTTCTCTCGTCTACCTGCAGCGTCGGCGGTCAGAAATGTGCACAGGCTGTCAATAGTGATGCACTGATGCTGGCGTACCGACTGACACTACCTACGTATGTTGATTCGCAATATCTCCTTGCGATGCACGAGGTAGGCTCGTTAACGCTTAACCTTACTGCATCGGCAGCGCGCGACATGACCACTGCGAACGCAGACAACATTGCTCAGCATCTATCAACCTTGCGGCACGCGAATATAAATTCAACTGCAAACGGCACAGAGGGTTCACTCTGGTTAGCAGGCAGCCGGAGAGAACGAGAGGAAAGCGCCAAGACAACTGAAGCACTGATGAACAATATTGTTGTGGGTTACGATGTTGCGCTCAACGACACTACCATTTTTGGAATGGCAGGCGGCTTTTTAACTGGCGATGCCGAAAGTAGTGGCGGTATAAGTGCAGACTATGATGCTTACCAACTGTCCCTGTACGGCGCTTTTACCAGCGGTAGCTTTTACACGAATGCCACAGCAAGCTACGGCAGTATGGGCTTCGACGACATTTACCGCACTGGCGCCTACGGGCTGAACGCACTGGCAAACACCAAGGGTTCCAACTTGACAGTTTCTACAGAAGCAGGCTACTTCATCACGCAAAAGGATGATCTGAATTTCGGCCCATTGGCAGGCTTCCGCTGGCTTGAAACGGACATCGATGGGTATACAGAAATTGGCGCAAGCGGCGGCAACATCATTTATCCAAACAACAGCACCAGCGATGTTACCGGCTACTTCGGCGGCGAAATGTCAGTGGCGATGGGTGGTATACGTTCGATTTTCCGCATCACCTACAACACCGCAAACGATGCCAACAACAGTACATCATCATTGCGTCTTGCAAGTGCAGCCCATGCGATGGCCACACAAACAGTGGAATACTCCAACTTTACGCAGGCATACACCGAACCTTCGTTGATACTGACCGGACTTGAAACTGCGCGGCTGAACTGGTGGGTAAACTATGGCGCAAAAATAGGTGTAGACGACGGCACGGAACATCGTGTGACAGCCGGCTTGCAGATTAAATTTTGATCTGGGATTGGAAAAAGTACGTCAGCTTAAAATTGCGTAATTTTTGATTAGCCACTTTAATTAAGAGCTCACACGTAATTAAGAGCTAACACGCTTTTTAATCCAGCGCATCAAGCTGCCTATCACGGGCAGCTTTTGATAAAGCTCCTCCGCTGCATCCCAGTAATCGCGATGAAGGATAATAAGGTTCTGATCATCTATCACCAAATGGCTGGCACCCAAAATTACTTGTTCAGTGGTGGTATCAAAGCGCTTAAATCGAAACTTAAACTCCCAAGTGAAAAAAGCTTGCGAGCCGTCTACCACTGTTGCAGTGATCACAAAGCGGGGGTTGTTTAACGACACATACATGTGCTGGAAAATGCGTTCAATTTTGGCAACTCCCTGCACGTCGTTGAACGGATCTTTAAATCGCGCAGACGCGCTGTAATAATTTTTGATCTGCTCCACACTTTGTGGTGTGAGCAATTCGAAGTAGTTAGCAATTTTAGTGAATTGTTGTCGTGCGCAAATATCACTAAGCATATTCAAAGCCCCGTCAATCGACGAACAATTGCAAAATAAATACGGTAGGGCAACAAGCGCAAAAGTTGCAACCAAAATGTAAAGCGCCTTGGAAAATTAATGTCAAACGAACCTTTTTCCCAACCCGCAAGCATAGCCTTGGCCGCTTCGTAGGGTGTAATGAGGGCCGGCATGGCAAAAGTATTTTGTGCTGTCAGCGGCGTTGCCACAAAGCCAGGATTGACTACACTCACGCCAATGCCCTTGTCTTGTAAATCCATGTACAAGGTCTCGGCCAAATTAGTTATTGCCGCTTTGGTAGGGCCATAAGCCAAACTATTGGGCAAGCCTCGCCAACCGGCCACACTGCTGACGATACTAATGTGGCCTGTACCTTGCTGCAAAAAAATGGGTAAGACACCATCCAATACGTGCAGCAGGCCTTTGTAGTTAACATCCTGATGGCGCAACATTTCTGTTAGATCAAACGATGTGGCTCGCTGTGCCAGATAGTGACCAGCACAATACAGCATGAAGTCCAATGTGCCGCGGCTTGCAACTTGCCTCGCTACATATTTCACTTGCAATGCATCAGTGACATCTAGCGGTATCAACTCTAAGGGGTTACCCTCAAGTTCGGCAGCCACCGCCCAGTCGGACAGCGTAGATAATTCGCGGGCAGAAATGATGACCTTCGCACCAGACTTATGCAATGCTTTGGCACACGCCAACCCAATGCCACTGGACGCGCCCACCAACCAAATGCGTTGGCCTTGCCAGTTTGTCACAGGCAAGTTCAGTGCCGCGCCAAAGCGCCGCTTGAGTGCTGGCAACCTGTGCGCTGTTGCCGAATTAGGCGCATCATTTTTAGAAATACTAGAATCTTCAACGCTCATGTGGTGAGTGCCGCTACAAGCGGAACACGACGCGTGAAAGACAAAGTGACTTCACCTAAGAACAATCCAAACTTGCTCATAGCAGCCTTGTTGATCATGACGCGGTCGTCAATCAAATACATCCAGTCATCAAATTGAACATGCCAAATAGACCCCCCTACCGGTAAGGCCAAAGTATATCGCCACCGTAATGCGTTGCCTTGGACTTCGCCAGATGCGACGCCCACGACGTCATCAGCGCGTCCTTCGTATTGACCGTTTGCGAGCGCCTTTAAGCGCCAGATGCGTCGCTGCTTGGTGCCATCGGAATAACTAAAATCTTCATCCAATACGCCTTCGTCACCTTGCCATTTGCAATCCATCACAACGGTAAACCTTTTTACCACTTGACCACTACGGTCAGTGAAAATCCCCCACGCATCGACGGTTCCGTCAAAATAGGTCCGCAAATCTAGGTGCGGAGTTTCCGACGCGTAGTCAGAGACTTGCGGGGAAGCGCAACCTGTCAAACTCAAAAATCCTGCTGAACCAGCGGCGATACCCGCAGAGCGCAACAAAAGTGAGGCGCTAAGTTGGGTTGTGAGGCCCTGTAGCAATAAACGTCTATTCATATACTACTCCGGTGAGTCGGCGCTGGGCCTAGGGTCAATCGATTAGGTTTTAAGGTCTTTATATATCATTTTAGACTGACTTTTGCAGCGTGAACTGAATCACATCTGTATTAGCTTCAGTAAAAGCTGCTTCGCAATAAGCCAAGTAAAACTCCCACAGGCGCAAGAATTTATCATCAAAGCCCAACGCCAACACTTTCTTTTGTTGAGCCATGAAATCATGCCGCCAACGCTTCAAAGTTTCTGCATAATCAGCCCCAAACCTCAATTCGTCAATCACCTCGAAGCCAGCAATGCGAGCTTGTTTTCTAAATGCCATGGGGCTGGGTAAGCAACCGCCAGGAAAAATATATTGCTGAATAAAGTCGGTTGACTTTTCATAGCGGTCAAACAGAGCGTCATCAATAACAATACTTTGAATGCAGGCTTTTCCACCAGGCTTAAGCAACTTTCCTAGGGTTTTGAAGTACGTGGGCCAATATTCTTGACCAACAGCTTCGATCATTTCAATAGAACAAATCGCGTCATAAGGACCATCGTCGATGTCGCGGTAGTCTTGTAAACGCAAATCTGTTTGGGCTGATTTTCCAATCGCCGTCATTCGATCTTTGGCAAAAATCAACTGTTCAGCCGACAAAGTGATACCCGTTACGCTGGCACCAAAATCCAAAGTAGCCATCTCAGCTAAAGCGCCCCATCCACAACCAATTTCCAAAACATGCGAACCAATGTCTACATCGGTCATGCGCAAAGCACGCCTGATTTTGGCACGCTGTGCATCTTCCATTTTTTGCGAATAATCACCCTCAAACAATGCAGAGGAATAATTCATGGTGCCGTCTAACCAAAGCTCATAAAAGGCATTACCCAAGTCGTAGTGGGCATGAATATTTTTGCGACTGTTCGCTTTGTTATTCCGGTTGAGAAAATGCTTAATGCGATAAGCAATGCGGCCCCACCATGAGCCAAACATAAGGCTTTCAACCGTGCGCCGGTTGTGAATAATGACGCGAAGCAAATCAGTTAGTGAAGGCGTACTCCAATCGCCAGCAACATAGGTTTCGGCAAAGCCAATGTCACCTGATTTCAAGCTTGCAAAAAATACCTGCCAGTTGTTCAAAATGATGGTCGCGTGGGGCAGTGAAGCATTGCCATAAACTTGAGTACTGTGGTCAGGAAAGTGCACAGTTAAGGTTCCATTCTCAATTCTTTCAAGGAACTTTAAAACCCGACGAACAGCCATAGGTCTGGATTTAATTCCAGAATTATCACTAGTTAAATTGATGGCACTCATGATCAGCTAATTTTTTATCAAGACTTTGAATGTGTTTGTCCGCGAGAGACAAATTCTGCAGGTGGTTCTGGCTTACTGAAAAATGGTACTCGCTTGAGCCATAACAACAAAGCATGCCAATGTATTCTGAATATCACTGCAAATGTAAAAACTGGATAGTACCAAAAAGTTCGCTTGAGTTCAGCAAGGGTGGCGGGCACCAGAACCCCGCTTATGCTAGTTTGAATAAGTGGCCCTTGCTCATCACGGTGATCTATGCAAGCTACCAATCGCTCTTTGCCGTTTAAAACTGTGTGCTTAAATCTAAAATGGTAAAAGCCCGAAACACTGCAAAAGGGCGACACATGGAAGACCTTGCTGGCTTGCTCGGTTCGCCCAAATTTCGGCGCGTCCAACAAGTAGCAATGCCTCTCGCCAAAGGTATTGTGAACTTCTACTACGATAGCCGCCAACACCCCATCTTGCCGATGGCAATACCAAAAGCTCACAGGTTTGAAGGTGTAGCCCATAACACGCGGAAATGTTTGCAACCAAACCTCGCCTTTCGCATCCATGATATTTTCTTTGATGAGCAACTCATCAATCCATGCTAAAGCGCCACCGTTCTCAGGTAAGCGGCCATCGCCATGATCAACATCATAAAAAGACAACAGACCCGACCTGTTAATGGCTAAGTGAGATTTTTCTTGACTCATGCTTGCATTGAGTTTTTGCAATTGCCGCATGGGCAGCATTAAAAAATACGCACTGTAGTTGAAAGCATGCTTGGCTGGACGCAGGCGGACATGCCTGACTTGGCCGTGGCCAATTTTTATGCCGCCCTCCGTCATGTATTTACCTTCAAAAGCAACTCTTGGGCCACCGATAGACCTGACTTCAATCCATCTTCGTGAAAGCCATAGCCCAGCCATGCACCCGCGTACCAGGTATGCTGCTGACCTTGAAGCTGTTTCATTTCTTGCTGCGCGTCCATCGCAGCCAAATCAAACACGGGGTGTGCGTAGTTAAAGCGCTGAATAACTTGGGTGGGATCGATCGATCGTGTTGGGTTCAATGACACCACCACCGCTTGCTCGTAGGGCAATGGCTGAAGTTTATTCAACAAGTAATGCAAGCAAACGCGTGAGCTTTCTTGGCTGTTATTTTCAGCGCGTTCATAGTTCCAAGCCGCCCAAGCTTTACGCCGGGTCGGCAGAACTTTTTCATCAGTGTGCAAAACTGCCACATTGTCTTGGTAACGAATGGCTGACAGGACCCTTGTTTCATTAACTGCGGGGGCACTGAGCATTCTCAAAGCCTGATTGGAGTGTGTGCACAGCACCACTTCGTCAAAGCGCTCTGCAAGCCCTTGAGTGATCACCGTTACACCGTCTAGGTCTCTTTCAATCAATTCAACGGGCGTGTTCAAACGTTTATCGGGCAACTCGGCCACAATCTTTTGAACATAGTTTCGAGAGCCACCTGTAACGGTGAACCAACGCGGGCGGTTATTGACTTGAATCAATCCATGGTTGTGACAAAACCTGATCATGGTAGCCACGGGAAACGCTAGCATTTGATCAGTTGGGCAACTCCAGATACAACCCATCATAGGTAAGAAGTACCAATTTTTAAATACCTCACTGAATCCATGTTGCGTTAAAAAGACTGAAAGAGATTGCCGCATTTCTGCTTCTTGATTTTGCTCAGCAATCTGCCTGCATAAGGTATTAAAGCGCAACACCTCGACCAACATTTTTAAAAACTTGGGTCGAATCAAATTTTTACGTTGCGCAAAAACAGTATCTAAATTGCTGCCGCTCCACTCCAAAGTTTCATCTCCCCATGCTTTGGGTACTTTGACCGAAAACGACATGTCAGACAACGAAGTCTCCACGCCCAATTCTGCAAATAATCTAATCAGATTGGGATAAGTTCTTTCATTGAAGACCAAAAAGCCCGTGTCTACTCCATGTGTCACCATGCCATCAGGCGTCGGCAAACAAATGTCCACTGTGTTTGCATGCCCACCAAAATACGCCCCTGCCTCGTAAACAGTGATGTCGGCTTGCTTTTTAAGGCTATGCGCTACCGCTAACCCAGAGATGCCCGCACCCACGATGGCAATCTTCTTATATTTCAAAATTTGAATCTCTAAATTTGGCTTGTTTAAATTTATCTTTTCTTGAGCGAACGTATTAAATCGCCTTTATGGGAAATAACACACCGATTGCTACTACTCGACAGGTCTTTGCGACCAAACGCCGTCTGCAGGCAAACGGGATGTTCATTATTAATCGCGTATGGACCTTAAATTCCTATCTAGAAACTGCTTACTAGTCTACAAACTGCTTTGGGCGAAGAAGTTGGGGCGTCTTATGAGGTTCTTAATAGTCCAACATAACTTCGTTACGACGCATAAATGGAAGGGTCCACGGTGGGTTATAGCGCGCGAGTTGTGGCTCACCAGTGGGATTCAAGTTTTTCGATTTCATCCAGACACGTAATTCTTGGGCTTTCTCTTGCGTCTTCTGTTCTGAATTAAAACCAGTATAAGTAATCACCGCTTTTTTCTGCGGTGGGATCTCTATAAGCGTCACTTCTGGGCTAATTGGAGTTGGTAAGCTAGCAAGTGTGTATTGGCTAGGCATGACAAAAGACATACGCCATTGATTAGGGTTTGTCTTTTCGGCCTCCATCGTCACAGGTGCCGTCATCGCAATCTTTTCACTAGCACCTTTCTTTGATTCCATCGTCACAGGTGCCGTCATCGCAATCTTCTCGCTACCCGGTTGGTCGTCGATCAACTTAGTTTTAGACAAGTTCTTGCCAAAGATATAGCCGGCGATGAGACTAAAGCCTTTACCACCCGCATCACTCATATCACCATCAACATAGGCCTCGGCAACAATCATGGACTCATACTGACGCAACTCAAAAGGTTTAGCGCTCTCAATCACAATGTATTTTGGTTCTTCAATGGCCATTACCGAACTCGCAAATAGTAAGCACAATCCCGCAAGAAAAATCTGATCAGCACGTTTTATCATTTTCTTTCCAATACAAAACCTTTAGCACTTGGTTGCTCCGCTCATTGTGACGACCTTTTTTGTCTAAGTCACTCCCACTCAATAGTAGCCGGTGGTTTGCTGGAAATATCGTAACTAACACGCGAGACACTTGGTATTTCGTTGATGATGCGGTTGGACACCCTTTCTAGTAATTCGTAGGGTAGATGAGCCCAGCGGGCCGTCATGAAGTCGATAGTTTCTACTGCACGCAAGGCCAGCACCCAGGCATAACGACGCGCATCACCGACAACACCAACGGATTTAACAGGCAAAAAAACCACAAAAGCCTGACTAACTTTGTGATACCAATCGGCACGGCGTAATTCTTCAAGAAAAATTGCATCGGCTTGCCTGAGCACTTGGCAATATTCTTTTTTCACTTCGCCCAGAATACGCACCCCTAAACCAGGGCCCGGGAAAGGATGGCGATACACCATATCGTAGGGTAATCCCAGCTCCAAACCAATTCTACGCACCTCATCCTTAAAGAGTTCGCGCAGCGGTTCGACCAGCCCCATCTTCATATGCTCTGGCAATCCACCTACATTGTGATGGGATTTAATGACATGGGCATTTCCATATTTTGACTTTGCCGATTCAATAACATCCGGGTAGATAGTACCTTGTGCCAACCAAGGCACTTTGCCCAGTTTGCTCGCCTGTGCATCAAAAATTTCTATGAAAACATTGCCAATAATTTTGCGCTTGGCTTCAGGGTCACTAATACCACTGAGTTTGCCCAGAAATAAATCCTCAGCATCTGCACGAATTACTTTTACACCCATGTTTTGTGCAAAAGTGGCCATCACCTGATCGCCTTCGTGCAAACGTAACAAACCGTTATCAACAAAAACACAGGTGAGTTGCGCGCCGATGGCTTTATGCAAAAGTGCAGCTACGACAGAAGAATCGACACCGCCAGATAAACCCAGCAAAACCTTATCTGAACCGACCTGTCGTCGAATTGTAGCTATAGCATCAGTGACGATATTGGCGGGTGTCCATAACCGTTCACAGCCACAAATCTCATGCACAAATCGGTTAAGTATTTCTTGTCCGGCTGCGGTATGGGTAACTTCGGGATGAAATTGCAAACCATACATACGGCGACTTTCATCGGCCATCGCCGCAATGGGCGCACTTTCGGTGGCGGCTATTACTCTAAATCCGTCTGGCATTTTGGTAACTTTGTCACCGTGACTCATCCAAACATTTTGTAAGGTGCGACCTGCTTCAGTGCTTGCATGTTCCAGCGCGTACAACAAAGGATTGCTGCCAATAATTTCTACTTTTGCATGGCCGAATTCTGAGCGTGAGGATCCCTCAACTTTGCCGCCCAACTGTTCAGCCATAGTTTGCATTCCATAACAAATGCCGAGGATGGGCAGGCTACTGTGCAGAATATAGGCAGGAGCTCTAGGTGACAGAGCAAGATTGGCAGACTCGGGACTGCCAGAAAAAATTACGCCGCGGGGCGAGAAGGCACTAAAATCTGCCTCGGTCATTGAGTAATGATGAATTTCACAATAAACACCAGCTTCACGCACACGCCGTGCAATCAATTGGGTATATTGTGAGCCAAAGTCCAGAATAAGGATCTTTTGCTCATGAATGTTTAGTGTCATGCAGATTTCCGCAATGTAAGTGAAAGAACAACTTTAGCCGGGTGCTGAACAGCACGCAGACAGCATATGTTTACGATCAACTAGCTGATGCGGTAGTTGGGAGCTTCCTTGGTGATACTCACATCATGCACGTGACTTTCACTTATCCCGGCCGATGTAATCTTTACGAACTGTGGTTTGATGCGCATTTCTTCAATGGTGCCACAACCGGTCAACCCCATACTGGAACGAACACCCCCAGTGAGTTGAAAAATAATGGCCGACATCGGCCCTTTGTAGGGCACTCTACCTTCGATACCTTCGGGCACTAGTTTTGCTGCACCACTGTCCAACGTCTGAAAATAACGGTCACTAGAACCATGTGCTTTGGACATTGCACCCAGCGAGCCCATGCCACGATAAGCCTTGTAACTGCGACCTTGATATAACTCTACTTCACCCGGTGCTTCTTCCGATCCGGCCAACAAGCTGCCAATCATGACTGCGTTGGCACCTGCAGCGATAGCTTTGGCGATATCACCAGAAAAACGAATGCCGCCATCGGAAATTATAGTGATATCTGTATCCTTCAATGCTTCAGCAACATTACTCACCGCAGTAACTTGAGGAACTCCCACACCAGTAACTATACGAGTAGTACAGATAGAGCCAGGACCAATTCCTACTTTGACAGAATCGACACCAGCGGCTACTAAAGCCAGCGCACCTTCTGCGGTGGCCACATTGCCACCAATGAGCGGCAGCTTGGGAAAGACTTTCTTAATTTGCTTGATACGATTGATTACTTCTTGGGAGTGGCCATGAGAGGTATCTACCACCACTACATCAACGCCAGCATTCACAAGTGCTCGCACACGTTCTTCGGTATCTTTACCAGTACCAACCGCAGCGCCAACACGCAATTGCCCCATGGTATCTTTGCAGGCATTAGGATGATCTTCTGCCTTGCGAATATCCTTAAGGGTTACCAGTCCCTTCAATTCAAATTTAGCATTAACTACTAATACCTTTTCGATTCGATGTTTGTGCATCAGCACTTTAACCTGATCCAAACTCGCCCCTTCGCGCACAGTAACCAGCCGTGATTTAGGCGTCATAATGGTGTCGACCGTGGCGTTGAGATCAGTTTCGAAGCGAACGTCTCTGGATGTCACAATTCCTACTAGCTCACGTTTGCCACGTTTTACAGTGACCACTGGCAAACCAGAAATACGATGCTCGCGTGTTAAATCCAACAGTGTACGCACAGTGGAATTCGGTGTGATGCTGATCGGATCTGCGACCACACCACTTTCGTATTTCTTGACGGCACGGACTTCCCGCGCTTGCTCTTCAATACTCATATTTTTATGGATGATACCCATGCCCCCTTCCTGCGCCATGGCAATAGCCAAGCGAGACTCGGTGACGGTATCCATCGCGGAGGAAATTAAAGGAATATTAAGGGTGATAGAGCGGGTGAGGCGAGTTTTTAGGTCAACCTTGTTAGGCAGCACTAAAGAATGGGCAGGAACAAGGAGCACATCGTCAAAAGTTAGAGCTTCCTGGATAATACGCAGCATATTGATTACCTGAAACTTGCTGACCCGTGTTTCGGGAAATCGGGGTATTATAGACTAGCTCAAACACATGGGGAAATAGTAAAAAACACCTTGGTTTAGCTTTTCAATTTGAAATTTGCTCTTTAAAGGCATACCTACGTATCATAAGTTGATGTCTGTTACTTATCCCACAATTCCCAAGCAAAATAACCCCACCCTTTCTGTCAGCCAGTTGAACAGACTGGCACGACTGTTATTGGAAGAAAACTTTCCTGCTGTATTAGTAGAAGGTGAAATCTCCAATTTTTCCGTCCCTGCTTCTGGGCATTGGTATCTGACACTAAAAGATGCCAACTCACAGGTACGCTGCGCTATGTTTCGCAACCGTAATATGCTCATGCGCTTACGCCCAAAAGACGGTATGAAAGTTTTGGTGAAGGCCAAATTAAGCCTGTACGAAGGCCGCGGTGACTATCAATTATTACTCGAAAACATGGAAGAAACAGGCGCAGGAGCCTTACGTCAAGCCTTCGAAATTCTAAAGATCCGCTTACAACAGGAAGGGTTATTCGACGCGCAACATAAAAAACCATTACCTGCACTCCCGCACCATATTGCGGTTATAACTTCTCCTACTGGAGCTGCCATACATGACATTATAAGTGTACTGCAACGCCGCTTTCCTGCTATCGAAATAACCATCATCCCTGTTGCTGTGCAAGGAGTTAATGCCGCCACAGAAATCATCAGCGCCCTGCAGTTGGTCAATTCCAGAACCGGCTGTTTACACGATGTCGAGCTTATTCTGTTGGGTCGTGGTGGTGGTTCGCTGGAAGATTTATGGAGTTTTAACGATGAGGGTCTGGCCCGAGCAATTTTTGCATCCACTTTACCTGTCATTAGCGCAGTGGGACACGATAGCGATTTTACAATTGCAGATTTCGTTGCAGATGTAAGAGCAGCTACGCCATCTGCAGCTGCTGAACTAATCTCCGGACATCAAGATGCTTATCGACAACTGTTGCTTGCCTTACAGAAACAGTTGCTAACCCTGATCCAATCACACATTGAACAATTACAGCTTAACTTGGTAAGTTTACGCAAACAATTGCGCCATCCTGGCTACAGACTGCAAGAACAAGTACAACGACTGGATGAGCTAGAGACCCGTTTTAAACGCGCAATTAATACCCAATTGCAAAATTCACGGCATCATGTTGCACTGCATCAGGCAGGCTTATTGAGCCACAACCCTCAACGTAAAGTGCAACAAAAAGTTCAGCAGGTGCAGCATTTGCATCAACAACTGACCAGCAAACTACGCGGAAATCTGCTCAAATATGAACAACAAATACAAATTCAAAGTCGTGCCTTGCATGCAGTCAGCCCACTTGCAACTCTAGCTAGGGGCTATGCCATCGCAAGCACAAAAAATGGTGCAGTAATCACCAATTACGAGCAAGTAGAACCTGGTGTTACAATTCATACTCGATTGGCTCAAGGAGAAATTATCAGCACAGTAGTAGCGAGCCATGCACGTACAGCCTTACAAGAATAATTCTTAATGCTGCCTAACAAACCCTTATTATAATCTTGCTAAATTACTAACAAAGGATATTGATAATCCCGTGTTTACTACCAATGTTCAGACTGTGCGCGGTCTTAAAATTCTAACCAAAAAAAATCCTGCCCTAAAAAAATTATTGGATGAGTCTGAAGCGCCAGAAATTCATGGAGATAAAGTGTGGTTTTCCAGTTATTTCATAATAGATCATTTGGAAACTTATCCACCTGCAATGGGTAGCCGTATCATGGAAATTGGTTGTGGCTGGGGCTTGCTGAGCATTAGTTGCGCACAAAAATTTAAAGCTAAAGTCACTGCCGTTGATGCTGACAAACATGTATTTCCATTTTTAGATCTACATGCACAAGCAAATGAAATAAACGTTAAATCCAAGGTATGCCGCTATGAAAACCTCAAGCCGGCACTACTGGCAAAACAGGACATGATTGTTGGTGGCGATATATGTTTTTGGGATGAATTGGTCGAACCCCTATACCAATTGATAGTTAGCGCTCTGGAACAAGGCGTAGATCGCATAGTGCTTGCCGATCCGGGTCGCCCGCCTTTTTTGAAGTTGGCGCGTCGTTGTAAAAAACTACACGGCGCAAAATTGAAATCAGTTTCCATTTCCTCACCACGAGCACATACCGGCTATCTTATGACTTTGCAAAACAACCATGAACAGTTCAAGTAAAATAAATCTAGCTAATCCTGCTTATTACCTGAATCGTGAACTCAGCCTCCTAGAATTTAACCGCAGAGTATTGGCGCAAGCAAAAGACAAAAATACTCCGTTGTTAGAGCGTTTATTTTTTCTATCCATTGCGAGCTCCAATCTGGATGAATTTTTTGAAATAAGAGTGGCAGGGCTTAAACAACAAGCTGAGCACAGCTCGACAAAACATGGCCCAGACAACTTATCCCCCCAGGAACAATTAGCCAAAATTAGTGAAGTGGCACACAAGCTTGTGCGTGATCAATACCGAGTTCTTAACGAACAACTGTTGCCCGACCTAGCCACCCAAGGCATCCATTTTTTAATGAGCATTGAATGGACGAGCAAACAGAATGAGTGGATTAAAAAATATTTCAATCGCGAACTGCTACCGGTACTGAGCCCGGTTGGACTTGATCCGGCGCACCCATTTCCGCAAGCACTTAATAAAAGTCTAAATTTTATAATTACGCTAGAAGGAAAAGATGCCTTCGGTCGAAATTCTGGAATAGCTATTGTGCAAGCTCCAAGAGCCTTACCCCGCTTGATCCAATTACCTAATTCTTGCGCAACTCATGCACATGATTTTGTTTATCTCTCTTCCATTATTTACCGCCATGCCGGTGATTTATTTCCGGGCATGAAAGTTACCGGTTGTCACCAGTTTCGTGTCACACGCAATGCAGATTTGTTTGTACAAGAGGATGATGCCGCCGACTTATTAATTGCAATTGAGGGGAAATTGCCTACGCGGCGCTTTGCTAGCGCCGTTCGTCTGGAAGTACAGGAAGAATGCCCACAGGAAATGATTAATTTTCTGCTACAGAAGTTTAACCTTCAAGAATCAGATTTATATAAGGTTGATGGTCCGGTAAATTTGAACCGCATGTTGGGGATATGCAACATGGTCAATCGTCTTGACCTTCAGTACCCCCCTTTCACCCCAGTTTTGCACCAGCGCACACTTTTTCCTGTGGATTTATTTGAAACGATTAAAAAGGGCGATATTCTTCTACATCATCCATTCCAATCATTTGTTACGGTGGTGGATTTTCTGCATCAAGCTGCACATGATCCTGACGTATTAGTGATAAAACAAACCTTATACCGCACCAGTCATGACTCTAGTATTGCTGATTCCCTAATTTATGCGGCGCTGGCTGGCAAAGAAGTGACCGTAGTAATAGAACTTAGAGCGCGATTTGACGAAGAAGACAACATTGAATTAGCTAACGAATTGCAGGCTGCTGGAGTTCACGTTTCTTATGGCGTAGTAGGTCATAAGACCCATGCCAAGATGATTTTGGTGATTCGTCGTGAAGGCAGACAATTGAAACGGTATGTGCATTTGGGTACCGGCAACTATCATGCAGATACAGCTAAGCTTTATACAGACTATGGTCTGTTAACCAGTCATACCGCTATTACAGATGACGTACAAAAGATATTTCAACAACTTACCGCCATGGGGAAACCTGGCAAGCTGAAAAAAATTCTACTGGCTCCTTTTACTTTACACAAAACTCTGCTGGAAAAAATTAATCGTGAAATTATTTTTGCCAATCAGGGAAAACCAGCTCGTATTATTGCCAAAATGAATGCACTGGTTGAGCCAACTATCATCGAAGCCCTCTACAGCGCTTCACAAGCGGGGGTTAGAGTAGAGCTTATTGTGCGCGGTATTTGCAGCCTGCGACCTGGTATCAAAGGTGTATCAGAAAACATCCAGGTACGCTCGGTAGTCGGGCGCTTTCTAGAGCATACCCGAATTTATTATTTCCATAACGACAATGATTTTGAACTTTATTGTTCCAGCGCTGACTGGATGGATCGCAATTTCTTTCGTCGGATCGAAATATGTTTCCCCATAGAAGACAATCGAATACGTAAAAAATTGCTAGAAGAAGGTTTGTTAAATTATTTAGCTGACAATACGCAGAGCTGGCTTTTGCAAAGTGACGGCTCTTACAAACAAAACACGCCGGGTAATAACAATGCGAGAAGTGCACAAACTCATTTACTTAAGCACTTTAACGATTGATCAACAGTTAAAGTGTCTTTTGCACTAAAGTAGCAAAACACTGTAACAAACTTGCGGCGATTGGTGTTGCACTTACAGAAGCTTGTAACTTTTCAACATCTAGTCCTTCTGCCTTTAATGCCGGGGCACGTTCGGTAAGATATGTTTGCATGATATCTAGCGCAAATTCAGGATGAAACTGTACACCCCATACACGGCCTCCAAAATGAACAGCGTGGTGAGATTCAAATTCGTTACTTGCCAACACTGTTGACCCGTTTGGCAATTTTGTAACCGTTTGCATATGACTAGCATTAACTTTAAAACTAAAAGGTAAATCATTAAACAAGAGATCTGTAGCGGCTGCAGATGTGAGGTTTAATGAAGTGGTACCAATTTCCCTACCACGTGGATGGTAAGCAACTAATCCGCCCAGCGCATTCGCCAGCAGTTGATGACCATAACAAATCCCTAGGATAGGCAGTTCGTGTATAACTGCTTCGCGCAGATAATTTTCAGTGAATTGGCTCCAGGGCAATTTGTCAGTGACCATGGCAGCAGAACCAGTAATGACCAAGGCAGAAACCTCGGCAAGCTTAGGCAAAATTTCACCCGCCATCACATTACAGACGATAGTTTCCGGGTCAGACAAGCCCATAGCTGCCTGTATCCAATGTTCAAAATCACCACGTGTTTGTGGTACGCCCTTGAGCGTGCTGCCTGTTTTAATGATCAAAACCGGTTTCATTTACGGGAATTACGCAGATATACACGATTTTTCAGAATACGCCGCTTGCGCGCCACTTGTTGATAATTAAGATCCGTTTCGTTTTTAGTAAAAGGATTTTCATCATTACGCAATTGAATACGAATTGGCGTACCTTCGAGCTTAAGTAATTTTCGAAAGTTTTTTTCCAGATAACGTACATAGCTGTCAGGAAGTTCGTCGGTCTGTTTACCATGTATGACGAAAATGGGTGGGTTATGCCCACCGACATGTGCGTAGCGAAGCTTGATACGTCGTCCATTAATCAGCGGTGGCTGATGTGTACTTTGTATGCGTGACAGTATCTGATTAAGACGGGAAGTACTGATACTTTTAAAAGCAGATTGATAGGCTATTAAAACCGAATCGAACAGATTACCAACCCCAGTACCATGCAAAGCTGAAATAAAATGGATGCGCGCAAAGTCAACAAACTCAAAACGACGCCTAATAGCTTGTTTTACCAAGTCACGCGCGTATTCGTCCATACCATCCCATTTATTAAGTGCAATCACCAGCGCTCGACCGGTTTCCAGCACATAACCCAGCAGGTGTAAATCCTGTTCCACTACGCCTTCACGTGCGTCTAGCATCAACACCACCACGTGGGCATCCTGAATAGCTTGCAAAGATTTAACTACCGAAAATTTTTCTATTAGCTCAGTGGTCTTACCCCGTCTACGAATACCCGCAGTATCGATCAGTGTGTAATTCTGACCACGTCGTTCAAAGGGAATGTAAATACTGTCACGTGTGGTGCCGGCCTCGTCAAAAACCACGACACGTTCTTCGCCGAGCATACGATTAACCAAAGTAGACTTGCCAACATTGGGCCGACCAGCAATTGTTATTCTGATACTGTTGGGCGCTTCATCCGCGATGACAGCAATTGATTCAGGGGGGGGGAAATGTGCCAGAGTAGCGTCGAGCATTTTCAAAATGCCCCGTCCCTGACTGGCAGCTATGGCATGCATATCGGCAAAACCTAAACTGTAAAAATCACTGAATACTTGATCCTGATCCAACCCATCAACTTTGTTTACCACTAACATAACGGGTTTTTGCTTACGGCGTAGATGAGCAACAATAAATTCATCACCTTGCGTCAAACCGTCGCGGGCATCTACCAATAACATCACCAGATCTGCTTCTTCAATGGCTTGCAAGGATTGTCCCACCATCACAGATTCGAGCCCTTCCTCACCACCATTGATACCACCGGTGTCAATCACGATGAAACGACGCTCATCATGCCGACCTTCACCATAAAGTCTGTCACGGGTGAGCCCAGCAATATTAGCCACTAGAGCATCTCGACTATTGGTTAATCGATTAAACAAAGTCGACTTTCCAACATTGGGTCGCCCTACAAGGGCTAGTACGGGGATCATGGAAGTATCCGGTGCTTACTGTAATCAAGCAGCGAGATTGCTGCCGTGATTACAAGTATGTGAATGAATATTTGATTGAGCAATTGTGTTAACTATTGCTAGAACTAGCGCTTAAAAAAGTTTTTTATTCCACTATTTATTGCACTATTTATTGCACAGCGAGCGCGATCAGGTTGCCGTTGTTGTTGTAGACAAAAAGGGTATTACCTTGACTTAACATACGCCCACGAATGCCCTTACCCCCCATTTTTGCGCGCCCTACGAATCGACCGTCTACCTGAGCAAGCAAATGTACATAACCATCAGCATCACCTACGGCCACATAGTTGCTAAAACCAATTGGTGCACTCAATTGACGACGTTGTAATTCCATATTTTCCCAAAGCGGAGTTTCTTGACCAGTTTTATAAGCCCTAACAATATCTTCTTCGTTTACGGTATAAATATTACCAAAACCAAATGTGGCACCTACTTCACTGGATTCTTCTACGCGCCAACGGCTTTGGCCCGTAACTACATCAATGGCTGCCAGATAACCGTGATAACTTGCAACCAGCAAGAGCCCTTCAGCATTTATGGCCAATTCTCCATCAATATCCACCATACGATCTATCTCTGATCGACCGGTAGGGATCGCCACTCGCTCTTCCCAACGCAGGGTTCCATTATCCAGCGCAATAGAAACTACTGAGCCATTGGCAAATGCGGCTAGCACAAAAGCATCTGCGATCAATGGCGCACTATTTCCACGCAGTGAAAGTGCAGGCACTGCACTTTCATAAATCCACAACTGTGTACCGGTAGTAGCATTAAGGCCGATTAATTTACCATCGACACTTTGAGCCACCACTATTTCGCCATCAGTGACCGGTGCTGACAATACTTCACTAGTCACAGTGGTCTCCCACAAAGTGTCTCCGGTTTCAGCATCAAGAGCCAACACTTCTGAATTTTCTGTCCCTACTAATACCAAACCGTTGCTAGCACCCACACCACCGGTGATCTCAACGTCGAGACGTTTCCGCCACAAAGTACGCCCGTTTTCAATGTTAACTGCAACGACCACTCCGTTATTGCCGGCAGCAAAAATTGTGTTGCCAACAATGCTAGGACGTAATCGGTTAAATTTGTCTCCCTGCCCGGAGCCAACTCCTACACTCCAGAGCCTGTCCAACTCAACTTCTTCGTCGAATTTGACCAGTTTTGAAGGATCTTCAGGTTTTGCAGAACGAAAAAAATCGGTAACTCCACAAGCAGTTATAATTAAACTGCAACCGAGCAAAAAAAATCGAGCCAACAAAACTTTAACCTTCATCACAATTGTTCCTGAGAACTGACACCCAGATCCTGTAGCTTGAGCTGCAACAGCACCGGATTACCTGTAGTAGTGGCAGCCAAAGCACGTTCGTAGGCCGCCTTGGCCGCCTCGCGATCACCCATGCTTAAACGGGCATCCCCTTCAACTTCAGCATAGGAGGCAGCAAAACTTCCAGCGTCCACTGCATTCAACAAATCTAGAGCCACTTGCGCCTGATCCTGCGCCAATCTAATCCTTGCCAGACGCAAACGGGTGATCAAAAAAAGTTCTTCGTCAGCAGATGTCAACAAACCCAGCTTGGGGTTGTCGAGTACCCACTGGAGCTCCGTAGCAGCTGCGTCCAAATGCTCCAATTCAGTCTGAAATTTTGCCAAGGCAAGAGCAGCATAACGAGTATAGATACTAGTGCTATATTCATTTTTTAACTGACTGTAAACATTTTGCGCGGCAAGCAATTCATCTTCGGTTATTGGTTCGCTGATTTTTGCCAACGCCACATCTGCAATTTGCTGATAAAGATCCGATGCTGCACCAACTTGAACATTTCCAGCACTTTGCCATTGCCTAACGCCAAAAAATACAGCGATAACAACCACCACGCCCATCAGTAAAGAGGTACTATTTTCTTGCCACCAGCGTTTAATGGCTTCCAATTGTTCTTCGTCATCGCCGTGTGTTGCCAAGTTCTTTACTCCCATGTCTTTTTATTAAAGAGAATTAAATTAAAATATTTTCTATTCAATTATTTCTATGAATGAGTGCTTAATTAGATTTCGATCAAGAAAAATAATTTTGCAACCAAGTTTGCACTGCATCCAATGGCAGTTCTAGCACTTCACCATCAGCATCTAGTTTCTTTATTTTAACAATATTCTGTGTGGTTTCACCCTCCAGTATCAAAGCGCAGCGAGCACCAAGTGCATAGGCTTTTTTAAGCTGGCCGTTATATTTACCGCCACCGCAGTGCGTAAATATTTTCAATCCTGGGAGTGCACGTCGTAATGCCACGCCTACAAGTAAAGCCTGTGTTTGCAGGGCAACACCACCCACAACAACCAAATATACATCTACTTTTTGGCCTAGACCGTCTGGAAATTTTCCGGTTTCCTCCAGCAGCAGCAACAAGCGCTCTAGACCCATGCCAAAACCTACTGCAGGTGTAGAACTTCCACCCAATTGCTGAGAAAGACCATCGTATCTTCCACCAGCACACACAGTTGCCTGAGCACCCAGTTTGTTGGTGGTCCATTCAAACACCAAGCCGTTGTAATAATCCAAACCACGGACCAAGGCGGGATTTACCACATGGTCGATACCAGCCTGATCCAATACTTTGCGTAAATCTGCAAACTGTAGTTGGCTTGCTTCACTCAGAAATTCGGTTAAACGTGGCGCTGCGTCCAATAATGCTCTGGTGTCTGGTATTTTACTGTCAAGAATACGCAACACATTACTATCTAGACGGCGCTGGCTGTCTTCATCAAGTTGAGCGCGTAGTGGCGATAAATACGCGTGCAAAGCCTTGCCATAATTGGCACGATCTTCAGAACTGCCGAGATTATTTATTTCGAGTTTGAGGTATTCTGTTAAACCTAGTTGCTGCCACAGTTGTGAAGAAAGCAACAGTATCTCAACTTCGATATCCATCCCGGCCATACCGAAAGCTTCAACACCCAACTGAGAAAATTGTCGATAGCGGCCTTTTTGCGGTCGTTCATGTCGGTACATCGGCCCCATGTACCAAAGTTTTTGTGTTTGGTTATACAACAAACCATGCTGTTCTGCTGCACGCACACAACAAGCAGTTCCTTCTGGCCGTAGTGTGAGACTGTCACCGTTACGGTCGGTAAAGGTATACATTTCCTTTTCTACAATGTCAGTGACTTCCCCGATCGATCGTTTGAATAATTGCGTTTGCTCAAGCAATGGAAAACGGATTTCCTGATAGCAATAAGCAGCGAGTAATTCACGCGCTGACGCTTCCAGATATTGCCAGCGGGGAGTTTGATCCGGTAACACGTCATTCATGCCCCGGATGGCCTGTATTTTATTCAACTTCGTAGTCCGTATACTTTGCCGCAATACCCAGCAGGGCAGTTAGCACTGAGTTTATTTTCGCAAGTTGCGTAATTTTATGACTTGCGGTTCATCTGCCAATTTTGCAGCAGCCTGTTTTTCTGCCACTTTTTGTCTAACCATGGCTTCCAGCTCATCCACAAGATTTTCATTGCTGATCTTGTGACTTATCACGCCATTCAGGTAAGACATATTGATTGGCGCAGCACCTGTTAGACCAACATCGGAAACCATGGCCTCACCTGGACCATTCACAATACATCCTACAACCGACAGATCAATCGGTGTGGTAATGTCTTCGAGACGAGCTTCCAGGGCGTTCACAGTCGCAATGACATCGAAATTCTGCCGCGAACAACTAGGACAAGCAATCAGGTTAACGCCTTTCTGGCGCAAACCGAGGCTTTTTAGAATATCAAAGCCAACCTTAACTTCTTCTACCGGGTCGGCAGCCAAGGAAATCCGTATTGTGTCGCCGATGCCATCCATCAACAGCAAACCGAGACCTACAGCAGACTTTACTGTACCGGAACGCAATCCTCCCGCTTCAGTAATTCCCAAATGCAAGGGTTGCTCAATCTGAGCTGATAATTTTCGATAGGCAGCTACCGTCATGAATACTTCAGAAGCTTTGAGGCTGACTTTAAAATTCTGAAAATCGTAGGAGTCCAGAATATCGATGTGATGCATAGCGGATTCCACCATAGCATCGGCATTCGGTTCACCATATTTACGCAGCAAATCTTTACCCAACGACCCGGCATTAACACCAATTCTTATTGGTACGTTATGGTCTCGAGCGGATTCTACAACTGCCCTAACACGATCATCCCGTCCAATGTTGCCTGGATTGATACGCAAACAATCCACACCATATTTCAAAACTTGCAGAGCAATTTTGTAATCAAAATGGATGTCAGCTATCAAGGGTGTACGGGTGCCGGCACGAATACGTTTAAATGCTTCTGCAGCTTCCATGGAAGGAACTGAAACCCTGACTATATCCACGCCAACCGCTTCTAGTCGTCTAATTTGAGCCAGCGTTGCTTCCACATCACATGTTTCGGTGTTGGTCATACTTTGTACAGCTATTGGTGAATCTCCACCCACAGGTACCGATCCCACCATGATACGGCGGGTAAGGCGGCGAACAATGGGTGATTGCATACGCATTAGGGGTTTATCTCTGCAGCGGGGGCGGGAGCTAGACTGATAACCGGAGCAGCTGTACCAACTATAAAACGGGCCGTTCTGTCATTGCGAATTTCTGCTTTCAGATCTATTGGATTGTCATTAAGTGTGACATCAACCTGGCTGGCATCACCTAGCAAAACATGAAAGGGTGTTGTGCCATGAATATTTAAGGTATCACCAGTAGATAACATCTCGTTATACAAACGAACGTTGGAGGCGTCATCAATTTCTACCCAACTATTGCCTCTGAATATCAGCTGCAGCAAGTCAGAACCCTCGCCTGTTAAGGTCAACTGACGTGTGCCGTTTGTCGAAGGAATAATACTGATATTGCTATTTAGCGGTGCTTCAGCAGCCTGTTCACTCGTGACTACAGATGCGGGAGAAGCCAGCGCTGCTTCACCACCTGCAACTATCGGAAAGGTTTGAACTGGAGTCGCCGCACTTACTATTGCTTGATTAGGCACAACACTGGCATTCATGGTGGCCAGTTCATTAGCAAGGGGCATTATTGTTGTTGCTAGTGGAGCAGCCGGAATCGCTGTTGGTGTAACTGCAGCAACAGCTCCTTGAATGAGGACCTCGGAATTAAGGGCTTGAGAATTAGTTGTTTCCAACACTGCTAACTGACGAGTAACTGTGTCATCTCTTGCAGCAGTTTGCTCTCTTCCTACAAACAACCATCCTGCAACAAGCCCAATAACAACTATTACTGTCATCGAAAAAGCCCAGCGGATGGTCAAGTCATGACGCCTACGATTTCTGGAAACTGATTCCGTTCTACTGGTGACATTAGCTGCATTAGCATTCAATCTTTCGTAACATGCCATGAGTGTATCTACATCGCACTGCAAAAAACGACCATAGGCACGCAAATACCCTTTTACAAAAGTAGTACCTGGGAGTTTACTGTAGTCATCAGCTTCCAAAAACCTGATGTATTGCCCAGTCATGTGCAAAGCCAAACCAACCCCTGTATGGGTAAGCTTTGCAGCTTCTCTAGCCTTGCGCAGAATGCTGCCAGGAGTTTCAGGCAGTGATTCAGGTAATTGGGACTGCGAGTCCAATGTTGGAGGAGAATTATTATTCATCACGTTTTAATCGTCAGAAAGTGTAGCTGATAGTTGCAGGTAGAGCTGGGTTTCAGCAGCAGAACTGAAATCTGCTTCAAGCTCATCGCCATATTTATATACGTTTTCAAGATTACCGAGTGTATGTTCCAACTGAATACCGACCCACAAACTGTGGGCTGTTTGGCCGATCTTATACAATTGCAACAGGTTTAAATAATTGCGATAAAAAGCTCGCGCTTGCAATACATCTTTTTTTTGCAAGTTGATACTGGTCATTTCCAGACTGGAACGCAACTGATTGGAATTGAGCTGCAATGCTCTGCTAAAAGCATTTTCTGCAGCATCAATCCGCTCCAACCGCAATGCTGCTAGGCCCAGATTTTCAAATGCTTGTGGACGCGCCTGATATTCGGCGTCCGCTACTACTTGCTCAAGTTGTTCATAGGCGTCCTCAAAGCGACTGTTGGCAAAAAGGAAGGCAGAATAATTATTGCGAGCCTGCGAATTCTTGGAATTTATCCGTAAAGCGCGCTGAAATTTTTCTTCTGCCAGATCTACCTCTCCTTCCTGGGCATAAACCAGACCCCAGATCGCGAACACTTCACTGTTGTTGTTATCCAGAATTTCAGCATTTGCCAGATGACGTTTGGTGTTGGCTAAATCGTTTTGTTCCAAATACCCTGTTGCCAGTCGAATATAATTCTGCAAAGCCTGAGTGTCAGATTTTTCCACATTGAAACCACCTGTGGTTTCAGTGATACAAGCAGATAACAAATTAGCGACAACTAGCATCCCTGCAATACAAGCTACTCGCGCTCGCTTTAGCGCAAGGGTTTCTGTGGACATCTGTCTGTTTGCTGCTGCTTGCATCGTGTGTCACTTGCTTGTAATTAGGGTTAGCGAGCGTTTTCTTATGACCTGCGTTACTGACTTGATTTTTATTCCACTTGGAAACATCGGTTATTGTTCTGAAATCATTGAACCGTTAGTGTCTGCAATTCTTTTGATTGTTGAGCCGCCAGAAATCTGGCATTTCTTCGAGTCCGGTCATCAACTTGCCCTACTAGCTGCCCACAGGCAGCACCAATTTCATCTCCGCGAGTAGTACGAATAGTCACGGTATAACCTGCTTCCTGTAAAATTTGGCGAAAACAGGTAATAGCTGTGTTGCTGGAACGTTTGTACTCCGATCCTGCTATTGGATTAAACGGTATCAGGTTAATTTTGCAGGGCAGCGTACGCAACAGTTCAGCAAGTTCACGCGCATGTTGCCGATGATCATTCACCCCAGAAATCAAAATGTATTCAATGGTTGCAACTCGACTGTCAGTCAATGAATCCATGTATTGCTTAACACTTGCAAGTAATTCTTTGATTGGATATTTACGATTGATTGGCACAATTTGGCTGCGCAACTCATCGTTGGGAGCATGCAAAGACAAAGCAAGTGATGCATCAGTAAATTCTGATAAGCGTAAGATCGCAGGCACGACACCCGAGGTACTTATGGTTACTCGCCGTTTGGATAGACCATAACAATTATCTTCCATCATCAAATTTACAGCGTTGATGACGTTGTCAAAATTAAGTAAAGGCTCGCCCATACCCATCATTACCACATTGGTGATACGACGCGGCAAGGGTTGACTGAATTCACCCAGTTCTTGCTTTGCCAGCCACAGCTGTCCGATGATTTCTGCAGTGGTAAGATCACTGTTGAAGCCTTGTTTGCCGGTAGCACAAAAACTGCAATCGAGACTGCAACCCGCCTGCGAAGATATACATAAGGTGCCGCGGCCTGCTTCCGGAATGTAGACCATTTCTACACTGCTGCCACTAGTGACTTCAACAATCCACTTGTAGCAACCATCTTTGGCATCAAAACAATCTTTGATGAGCGGCGGTGTAATCTCAGCAACTTCTTTGAGTTTTTCACGCAAGGGTTTACTGATATTGGTCATCAAATCAAAATCAGTAACACCCAGTTGATGGATCCATTTCAACAGTTGGACAGCGCGGAACGGCTTTTCACCTAGCGCGAGGAGCCAAGCTTCTAGATGTTTCCTGTTTAAACCAAGTAGATTGGTACGGATCGTTGGCATGGTTTTGTACTAACTTTGACGAGGGCAGATTTCCCCAGTCTTAAAAAAATAGGCAATTTCACGTTCGGCTGCCGCACTGGAATCAGAACCATGTACCGCATTGGCATCAATGGACTTAGCGAAATCAGCGCGTATAGTTCCTGGTGCTGCTTGTGCTGGATTAGTTGCACCCATTAGTTCGCGATTAAGAGCGATGGCATTTTCACCCTCAAGGACTTGCACCACGACCGGACCAGACGTCATGAATTCAATCAGATCCTTGAAGAAACCCCTAGCTTGGTGCTCTGCATAGAAACCGCCAGCTGTGGATGCTGTCAGTTGAACCATTTTGGCGGCCACTACTTTCAGCCCGCCGTCTTCGAAACGACTGATGATTTTTCCAACTACGTTTTTGGCAACAGCATCAGGTTTGATGATGGATAAAGTGCGTTCTACTGCCATGTATAACTCCAACTCTTACATAAAAAAACAGGTCGGGCATTATACTTAGAATAAGTACCGATTGGCAGCTTTTAATACCTGACAGCACCGATAAAGATGATATAAATCAGTGCTTTTCGCCCACCATGTTGATGGTGTAGCGTGGAATGTCGATGACCAGATCAACTTTTCCGACTAAAGCCTGACAACTCAAACGAGAATCTGCTTCCAGGCCCCATGCTTTATCTAGAAAGTCGTCTTCCAGCTCATCGGAGGCCAGCAAAGAAGCAAAGCCCTCGCGCACAACGACATGACAGGTTGTACAAGCACAAGACTTTTCGCAGGCGTGTTCAAGCTCCAGCCCATTTCGCAGTGCGGCATCCAGGATACTTTCGCCAGTTGTAGCCTCAATCACTTTGCCTTCGGGGCAATGCTGGGCATTGGGCAGAAAAATTATCTGCGGCATTAATCGTTGACTCCCTTTGGTATGTAATGATCCAACTCTTCCATGGTGTGGCCTGCCAGAGCAGTTTTTATTTGCATATCCATGCGTCTATTTGCAAATTCGACACTAAGCGTATTCAGACCTAAGGTGAGTTGTTCTATCTGTCCAGCGTCATTACCTGCTGCGGCCTGACGTAGGGTATTTATGCTCTGCTGCAGTCGGATACGCTCAGCACTATCAAGCAAATTATCGCCATCCGCTTTTAATGCTGCTTCTAGAGCTTCAATATGACGATCCGCTTCCACCTGTTTTTCCCGCAATGAGCGTAATGCTTTGTCGGCAGCAGCATTTGTGTATGCCGTCATGAGCATAGTCTCTATTTCATTTTCCTGGAGGCCGAAGGCAGGTTTTACAACTATTGCGCTATTAACGCCTGTAACAATTTCTTGTGCTTTTACTTCAAGTAGACCATCGGCATCTACTTGAAAAGTCACTCTTATACGAGCGGCTCCCGCCACCATCGACGGTATACCTGTCAGTTCAAATTTTGCCAGCGAGCGGCAATCTGAACATAGTTCACGCTCACCTTGCAGCACATGTAACGTCATTACAGTTTGCCCATCTTTGAATGTGGTAAATTCCTGGGCTCTGGATGCAGGAATAGTAGTATTGCGGGGAATAATTTTTTCCATCAACCCGCCCATGGTCTCAACACCCAACGACAGTGGGATAACATCCAGTAGCAACATCTCTTCGCCGTATTTGTTTCCTACCAGCACATCCGCCTGCAGGGCAGCACCCAACGCCACAACTTTGTCTGGATCAATACTACACAACAGTTCTTTCTGAAAAAAAGCCGTGACTTTTTCTCGCACGCGCGGACAGCGAGTCGCCCCACCGACCATCACAACTTCTGCAATTTCAGCAATCTGAATATCGGCATCCCGTAACACGCGCCGGCAGGATTTTAGTGTTGCTTCAATAAGTGGATCGACCAGCTGATAATACGTTTTTCGGTCAAGAATACCTTGCCAATCACCATAACAAGCTAGGGTTTCATTTTTTTCTGACAATCCATGTTTGATACTACGAGCTTGAAGCAACAACTTCTGGTAATCACCAGCAACTGGTATATTTTTTAATTGCTCTTGTTGAACTAACCATTGTGCAATGGCGCGATCGAAATCGTCGCCACCAAGGGCTGAATCGCCTCCAGTAGCGAGAACTTCAAAAACACCGTTATGTAATTTCATTAACGAAACATCAAATGTACCGCCACCCAGATCATAAATAATAACTGTACCCTGCAGACGCTTATCTAAACCATAAGCCACCGCAGCGGCTGTTGGCTCACTCAATAATCGTAGAACGTTCAAACCTGCGAGGCGGGCTGCATCCCGAGTTGCTTGTCGTTGCGGCTCATCAAAATACGCTGGCACTGTAATCACAACTCCGTCTAGCTCACCTCCAAGGGCGGTAACTGCTCGCAGGCCAAGTTGCTTGAGAATTTCTGCCGATACCTGCACTGGCGATACAGTTCCAGCAGCAGTTTTGATGCATGACATTCCGCCTAACGGCGCATCTACGAGCTGATAAGGCAATTGATATGCAATGTCTTTACGCCCTCTACCCAACAGCCGTTTAACTGAAGATATGGAGGTTGTAGCTAAAATAGATTCATCGGGGACTGACAACACGCCAACTTGGATATTGTCATCTGCTCGGTAATGCACGATGGAGGGCAATAGACTTGAGCCGTCGCTGCCGGCAATAGTTTCCGCCTTGCCAGCGTTGGCCACAGCCACAAGCGAATTCGTTGTACCTAAATCTATCCCGGCAGCACGCTTACGCCTGGGTGTGGTAATAAGCGTGCTTTGCCCTGGTTCAGCTATGGTAAAAAGTGCCATATTTAAATTTTAAGATGTGATTTTGACAGGAAAGAATATTGAATTTTATGTTTGTTTCAATAGGGCTTTATTTTTAAGTATCAAGCAACTTATCTTCAGCGGCTCGGATCTCATCATGGAGCCGATACAAAAACTGTAACTTGTGGAACTGCGCTTTGGCTGCCATATAAGTAGCTGCCATGATCTGAATTTTGAATGCTGCCCAAACGCTGGTAATTTCTTTTTTTACTTCTTTCTGCATGAAAATCATTCCCTTTGCATTACCCTGCAAAAGTAGATTCTCGAGATCTTCACGCATTTCCATCTGCGCTATCAAAAATTTTCCGTCGAGTTGGATTTGTTTGTGTACCGAAGTATCAATGCCCTGCAATTGCAACAAATGTTCAGCCCTGTGCAAAGGTGATTTAAGGATTTTATAACCGTCGTTGAGGATACTCGATTGCTGGATTGCCAACAGCCTTCTGGTGGCATCTGCATTAACAAAACGGTCGGGATGTAGTAGGGATTGCAGACGCTGAAAGTTTTTTTCCAGAACAAGTGTATCAATCTCGCATTCGGGAGTCAGTTCCAGCAAAGTAAAATAATTATGGTTGCTGGTATTCACTGTAAGCGTACGGCCTGTATCATAAATAAAGAACTAGTGTGAAATGAGACTAGACTGTAAAACTTTCGCCACAACCACATTCACCCTTAATATTGGGATTACGAAATTCGAAACCTTCGTTCACTCCTGTTTTTACAAAATCCATTTCAGTGCCGTCTATGTAAAGTAGACTCTTGGGATCAACAACTACGCTAACACCATGGTGAGCAAACACTTGATCGGCTGGGGCAAGTTCGTCAACAAACTCCAAAACATAAGCCATGCCAGAACAACCGGTTGTAGTAACACCAATACGAATGCCAACTCCCTTGCCACGAGAGGCCAACTGGGATGCTACATGTTTCGCTGCGGTTTCGGTTAACGTTACGGCCATGACTGTTGTCTCTAACTCTTAAACTTTGAATTCTATAGTTGCTGAAAAAGAAAATTATACTTATTTAGGCAAGACCACGTTTGTGCCTAACATCAGCAATTGCAGCCTTGATGGCATCTTCCGCCAAAACTGAGCAATGTATTTTTACAGGTGGCAGTCCCAGTTCTTGAGCAATCTCGGTATTACGTATTTTGGCAGCATCATCAATTGAACGACCCTTGACCCATTCTGTTAACAATGAACTGGACGCAATTGCGGAACCACAACCGTAGGTTTTGAACTTTGCATCTTCGATTACACCAGCTGCATTGACCTTGATCTGCAGACGCATGACATCACCACAAGCAGGGGCACCTACCATACCGGTACCTACATTTGCATCAGTATCATCTAGTTTTCCAACATTCCGCGGATTTTCATAATGATCCAGAACTTTGCTTGAATATGCCATGGTAGTTACCTCTTTCGTACTTGAACTAAATTGATTGAGGCGTCAGGCCCCCTGCCAGCTTGCAACTTAATGAGCTGCCCATTTTACCGTACTGAAATCCACACCATCTTTATACATGTCCCACAAAGGGGATAACTCGCGCAACTTGCTTACTGCCTCACGAATTTTATTCACTGCGTAATCAATGTCGGCCTCTGTGGTAAATCTACCAATCGATAATCGCAGAGAACTATGCGCCATTTCATCATTGAGCCCTAACGCCCTGAGCACGTAAGAAGGTTCAAGACTTGCAGAGGTACAAGCTGAGCCTGATGAAACCGCGAGATCCTTTAATGCCATTATCAAAGATTCGCCTTCCACAAAATTGAAGCTCACATTTAAATTACCCGCAATGCGCTGTGCCATATCGCCATTCACATGAACTTCTTCCATATCGGAAAATCCCTGCAATAGACGCTCACGCAAACTCAGCAAGCGGGCTGTTTCCTGTTCCATTTCAATCTTGGCGATGCGAAAAGCCTCTCCCATACCAACAATCTGATGTGTTGCCAAAGTGCCTGATCTCATACCACGTTCATGTCCGCCACCGTGTATCTGCGCTTCCAGTCTTACTCTTGGCTTACGCCGCACGTAAAGTGCACCAATTCCTTTTGGGCCATAGGTTTTGTGGGCACAAAATGACATTAGATCAACTTGCATATCTTCTACATCAACAGCTACTTTGCCGGTACTTTGGGCCGCGTCTACATGGAATAAAATTTTGTTGGCTCGCGTTACTGCTCCGATGGCTTTGATGTCATTAATGACACCAATTTCGTTGTTCACATGCATAAGTGACACTAGGATTGTATCGGGACGGATAGCAGCGGCTACTGCTGCAGGCGAAATAATCCCGTTTTTATCCGGATCAAGATATGTCACTGTAAATCCTTCACGCTCAAGTTGCCGACAACTGTCGAGAACGGCTTTATGTTCAATCTTTGAAGTAATGATGTGCTTGCCACGAGTCTGATAAAAATGCGCGGCACCCTTGATGGCCAAGTTATCTGATTCAGTAGCACCCGAAGTCCACACTATTTCGCGCGAATCGGCATTGACCAGATCTGCAACATGTTGTCTGGCTTGTTCGACAGCTTCTTCTGCCTTCCAACCAAAAATGTGTGAACGAGAAGCCGGATTTCCGAAATTACCTTCCAGAGTAAGACATTCTGTCATCACTTTTACCACGCGAGGGTCTACTGGGGTGGTGGCTGAGTAGTCGAAATAGATTGGTAACATTTAGAGCTCCGGGTAGTACCTTGTATTCTGTGCAGCTTATCCTTGGTCGTAACTTAGGCAACAGCCTCTTTGTTACATGGACGAAGTAATGATGGTATCCACGTTTTTTAAACGACTATCGTTTTGTATTCGGTCGAGGCGACTCTTGCGATCATTTTGATTTTTGGCTATCTGTTCAATTTCGCGTTTTGACACCAAATCAGCCAAGGTGATATTGCTCAGAAAAGAATGAATCTGATCGCTTAAATCTTGCCATAAGTGATGAGTAAGACAAGTTTCACCCAACTGACAATCACTCTTACCCTGGCACTTAGTGGTGTCTAAGGACTCGTTAACAGCATCAATGATCTCGGCAACTTGGATAGTGTTATCACTGCGCCCAAGCCGGTAACCGCCGCCTGGGCCACGCACACTGCTAACCAATTTGCGTTTGCGTAAACGTGCAAACAACTGCTCGAGGTAAGACAGCGAAATGTCCTGACGCCTTGATATATCGCTTAAATTTACCGGTCCCTTGCTAGAATGAATGCTCAAATCCAGCATTGCAGTCACTGCATATCGACCTTTGGTTGTAAGACGCATGATGCTCTCGACCATCAACAATTTACGCGCTAATTATTCTATATCCCACTAAAAAGATCAACTATTTAACCAAGTATATTAGTCAACTATTAGGATTTTGGAAGACCAGACTCTGTTGCAGCCACAATCCCTCGGAGTATGTTGATTTCCATGGTGTCGAGCTGAATACGCTGATACATACGGCGTAAGCGCCGCATTAATTGACGAGGATTTTCTGGTTTATGGAAGTCTAGTTTGATCAATACTGCCTCCAGATGAGCTAAATATAAATCAAGCTCTTCTACCGTAGCAGGTACCTTATCCCATTCCTGTGTTGTATCTGCCAACGATTGTTGGACGGTTTCTAAAGCAGTTTTACGAATTTCATAGGCCAGCACCATCACCGCTGCAGCCAAATTCAATGATGTATATTCTGGGTTGACCGGGATATGGATATGATAATGACAGAGGTGTAGCTCCTCATTACTCAAACCGCTTATTTCTCTTCCAAAAACCAGTGCAATCCGTTTAGTAGACATTTCTGTGACAATTTTTTTGGCACAATTAGCAGGATCAAGCAATGGCACTGGCATGGTGCGCAAACGTGCACTAGTTCCAAAAACCAGATGACAATCGGCGATAGCCTCAGCCAAGGTTTCTACCACGACCGCCGACTCCAGCACATCTTTGGCCGAAACCGCCAAACTTTCGGCCTCCAACGCAGGCCAGATTTTGGGCTTTACCAAGACGAGTTGTGTCAGCCCCATATTCTTCATTGCACGAGCGGCAGCCCCAATATTTCCAGGATGGGAGGTTGCAACCAATACAATACGTACGTTATTGAAATTCACACGAATTTCCTCAGCAAATTAAGCAGACAATGGTAACCACACCCTAAGGCATTTGCTATCATGACGCTCTCGCGAAGCTCTTCGCGGTCATCGCCAAAGAGATCCCTACCCGGCTCGGCAGCGACTTGAAAAGTAGTACGGGTTCTGAGGTTTCGATGCATCCCATCATCAATATTGCCCTGCGTGCTGCACGCGAAGCTGCCACTGTGATGGTGCAGGCACATGCACGTCCAGACCGGGTCAAAGTGTATGAAAAAGGTCCCAACGATTTTGTTACCGACATCGACCGCCACGTTGAAGAAATACTGCTCCAGCATTTACGCAAAGCCTATCCAGACCATAGTTTTCTGTGCGAAGAAAGTGGCTTGCAAGAAGGCAAAGACAAAGACTCGGTGTGGATTATTGACCCAATCGATGGCACTCGCAATTTCATCATGGGTTTCCCTCATTTTTGTATTTCAATGGCACTTGTACAGCGCAACAAAATTCAACATGCCTTGATTTTGGACCCCATTCTTAATGAGGAATTTACCGCCAGCAAAGGTAGTGGGTCTCAACTCAATGGCAATCGTATACGAGTAGGTTCACGAACAAAACTTGAAGGCAGTGTTATCAGCCTTAGTTGTGCCGGACTGCGCAATTACGAACTGCTGCTACAGCTTCAGGAAAAACTTACAGGTGTAGCTGGCGCTTTAAGGCTCACTGGCTCCACCGCCCTTGATCTAGCTTATGTGGCAGCAGGTCGGCTAGATGCGGGCTGGACATCAGGTGTCAAATCGTGGGATAGCGCAGCGGGACTATTACTGGTTCAGGAAGCAGGTGGTCTGGCCAGTGATGGTATGGGCAATCCAGATTGCCTCAACAGCGACAATCTGGTTTTTGGCAATCCGAAGTGTTTCAAAAGCCTATTACAACTGACCTCAGGATTGCACGGAGGCTAGATAGGTTAGCATTAAGATCAAGGAATCGCGTCGAGCGCTTCCTTGTCTTTTAATGCGGGCATCATATCTTCCTTGCTTATGTGCATAAACATCAGCACAGTTGCTGCCACATATATGGATGAATAAGTACCAATCACCACCCCCACAATCAGGGCGATCGAAAACCCGTAAACCGCCTGACCACCAAAGAAAAACAGCGCCAGAAGCACCAGCAAGGTGGTAAAAGAAGTTATCAAAGTACGGCCTAGGGTCTGGGTTACGGCAATATCTATAATTTCTTCTGGTTCACATCCGCGCAGGATGCGGAAATTTTCACGAATGCGGTCAGCCACAACAATAGTATCGTTCAGCGAGTAGCCAATCATCGCCAATACCGCTGCCATTACCGTAAGGTCAAAGTCCATTTGAGTAATGGAGAAAAATCCGAGAGTTACGATACTGTCATGGGCAAGCGACAACACTGCACCTACGGAAAACTTAAACTGGAAACGCAGCGCTATGAAAATAGTGATCATGCCAAGCGAAACTAGCATGCCCAGAACGCCCTGCTCTTTCATTTCATCCCCAACTTGAGAACCCACAAAACTACTGCTTTTAAGCTCTATTTCTCCACTGGAGTTATTCCTTAATATTTCCATGACGGCGTTAGCAGTTTCTCCGGTTGCTGCTTCGCCCGTATCTGCGCCTGAAACTTCCTGAATCCGTATCAAAACATCCTGATCAGTGCCATAAAACAGCACTTCGTGATTAGGATATCCAGCAGTTGTCAGATTCTGACGCACTAGCTCCAGAGTGGGAGGAGATGAGAAATTCACCTCCATTTGGGTGCCACCCGTAAAATCCAGCCCATATTTCAGACCATTAACCGCAAGTGATACAACACAGGCAAGCATAAGCAAGCCTGAAAAAATGGCGGCATGATTACGAAACCGCATAAATCTTATAGTTTTACCTTCCAACATTCTTTTTCTCCCCTGTAACGGATAGTTCCGTTCAGGCAATCGTTTGTTTATTAATTGCAGACAAATTCAATCCGATCGAAATCGATTTTACGTTATTGCCTCCATAGACTAAATTGATCAAGGCACGCGTAATCATGACGGACGAAAACATTGAAGTCAGAATCCCAATGGCCATAGTCACTGAAAAACCTTTTACCGGACCAGTGCCTATTGAATACAAGATTATCGCAACAATCAGGGTGGTCAAATTTGAATCCAGAATGGTAATAAAGGCGCGGTCAAATCCAGCATCAATTGCACGTGGAATACTCATTCCCGCAAGCAATTCATCCCTGATACGCGCATAGATCAACACGTTTGCATCCACCGCCATGCCCAGTGTCAAAACGATACCAGCGATACCAGGCATTGTTAACGTTGCACCTATAATTGACATAATAGACACAATAAGTAGTAAGTTTATTAACAATGCGATATTTGCTGCGATACCACAGAACCTATACAACACCAGCATTAGTACCACCATTGCTATCAGACCAATCAATACTGACATAAGGCCATTATCAATATTTTCCTGACCAAGACTTGGACCTACAGTGCTTTCTTCTAGGAAATACATTGGCGCCGCCAATGCACCAGAGCGAATCAACAGTGCTAGATCGTTAGCCTCATTAGACTCTAGGCCAGTAATACGAAATTGACGTCCAAGGGCTGACTGAATTGTGGCTACACTGATCAGGCGCTCATCAACAAAAGGCACAGACTTGGTAACTAGCACTCCATCAGCACCTTTTTCAGTTACATTACGAGTTTTAGTTTCACTAAGCAAAATGGCCATCTGTTTGCCAATATGGGTTCGTGTGACCTGGTTGATTTGTCTGGCGCCAAGCGCATCTAGTGTGATGTTGACCTGAGGCAGAGTAGTTTGTGAATCAATCGATGTTTGTGCTCCAGTGACACTCTGGCCGCCAACAATGACATCTTCGTTCAGACGCATCGTCTGACCTTCATATGCATATTCCACTGTGGTACCAGCAGCTGCATCCGGTTCGGCCAGCAAATGAAACTGCAAAGTTGCAACAGCACTGATCAAGTCCTTGGCGCGAGTCGTATCTTGAATACCAGGCAATTCGATAATAATACGATTAGCACCCATTTGTTGAATTTTAGGCTCTTTCACGCCGAGTTCATTAACCCGTGAACGCAAGGTAGTAAGGTTTTGCTGAATAGCATTTTCCTGCAACAACAGGATACTGGGTGCTGACATGGTGTAATTAATCACAAACTGCTGTCCGTCCTGCGCGGTACGTGACAAAAGATCAGGGAAATTCGGCTGGATCAATGCCATCGCAGTAGTCCGAGCGTCAGCATCGGCAAAACGTACAACGATACGTTTTTGTGCATCCAAGGTAATTGGCGGCTGATATCGAATACGTTCTTCACGCAGCTGGTTACGCATGGCCGCGATTGTGTCAGTCAGTTGTTTATTGACTGCCTCATCCATGTCCACTTCCATCAGAAAATGCACACCTCCCTGCAAATCCAGACCATAGGTCATGGGACCAGCGTTAAGAGCTTGCAACCAGGCTGGGGTATTTGCTGCAAGATTAAGTGCGACTATATAGTCCTGCGGCAATTGCAAATTGATCAATTGTTGTGCGCGGCTCTGCTTATCCTGATCACGCAAGCGTATCAAAGCGACACCATCTTCAATACTTGCATCAAAGTATTCGATGCCATCCTGCTGCAAAGCCCGCACCGCAGTATCGAGTGCAGTTTGATCTACCACACCACTATCATGGGAAATTTGCACCGCCGGATCGGGTGGATAAAAATTAGGGGCAGAATAAATTGCCGACAAGATAACTACAAAGAGTATCAACAGATTTTTCCACAGGGGATATTTGTTCAACATTGGTCCGGCCAGAAAATTATTAAATGGATTTAATGGTGCCTTTGGGCAACACTGCTGCTACGGCGGATTTTTGCATTTTAAGCTCAACATTATCTGCCACTTGCAGGGCAACATAATGGTCGTCAACCCGATTGATCTTGCCCAGCATGCCACTGGAAGTCATTACTTCGTCACCTATATGCAAACTGTCGAGCAAAGACTTCAATTCTTTTGCACGTTTGGTTTGCGGACGCCAGATCAAAAAATAAAAAATCAGGGCAAAGCCAATAAATGGCAGCATGTTGAACAAAGTTGAAGTTGCGCCAGTGGCTGCTGTGTCGGTAGCTTGCGCCAACGCTGAACTGATAAAAAAACTCATAGAATTTTCCGATTATGAAATGTTGTAAAAAAACTATATTTCTTGCTCTAAAATGCTTTGTTCCTGCGCGAAGGTTCGCACAAAGTCGGTCAATCTACCCTCTTCTATAACATGGCGCAAATCGGCCATAAGACGTTGATAATAGTGCAAGTTATGGAGAGTGTTTAGCTGTGCACCGAGCATTTCTTTGCATCTATCCAGATGTTGTAGATATGACCGAGAGAAATTTTTACAAGTGTAGCAGTCACATTTTTCATCCACGGGTCTTAGATCACAACGATATCGACTGTTGCGCAATTTAAGTAGCCCTTGCGAAGTGAACAGATACCCATTGCGCGCATTCCGTGTAGGCATCACACAGTCAAACATGTCGATACCGCGGCTTACCGCTGCAACTAAATCCTGCGGCGTTCCCACACCCATCACATAACGGGGTTTTTCAGCAGGCATATGACCAGCTATATCATCCAGCACTTGTAACATTTCATCTTTTGGTTCTCCTACCGACAAACCTCCCAAGGCATACCCATCAAAACCGATTTGTAGCAACTGTTGCAGTGATTCTTTGCGCAGACCCGGATACATACCACCTTGCACAATGCCAAATAATGCTGCCGGATTGTCAGCATGCGCGTGCTTGCAACGTAATGCCCAGCGCATCGATAATTCCATCGAGGCTCTGGCCTCAGGCTCAGTAGCGGGGTACGGCGTACATTCATCGAATACCATTACAATGTCAGAACCGAGATCGCGCTGCACTTGCATCGATGTTTCAGGACTCAAAAAAACCTTGTCGCCATTAACAGGTGAACGAAAATGAACACCCTCTTCGGTAATTTTGCGCATTTCACCCAGACTGAAAACCTGGAAACCACCAGAATCCGTAAGTATAGGAAGTTTCCAGCCCATAAAGTCATGCAAATCACCGTGTGCCTTGATGACTTCCGTGCCTGGCCTAAGCAGCAAATGAAATGTATTCCCCAATAGTATTTGGGCACCAGTGGCAACTACCTGACTCGGCAACATCCCTTTCACCGTGCCATAAGTGCCTACTGGCATAAAGGCAGGGGTTTCTATCACGCCACGAGCGAATGCCAGACGTCCACGTCTGGCTGCGCCATCCTGTTTCAACAAATCAAAATGCATTGTTTGATAAAAAATCTGGTTACTGGAAAAAAATCAGGAGCGATTTAATTTCGCTCCTGTCTGGTTTTTATAAAGGTATAACGTTTGCCAGCGTGGTAGGGCTGATCAGATTTTCAAGGCAATAAATGATTTACTGCAGCGCGCTCCTCGTTTAATTCTTTTTCAGTTTTCTGCATCAATTCACGGCTGAAATTGTTAATCGCTAAGTCTTGCACGATTGTGTATTGACCATTTGCACAGGTAACGGGGAAGGAATAAACCAATCCTTGTGAAATACCATAACTGCCATCGCTCGGGATCGCCATACTTACGATGTTGCCATTGGTACCAAGAACCCAATCACGCATATGCTCAGTTGCTGCATTGGCAGCAGAAGCTGCACTCGACAGCCCACGTGCTTTGATTATGGCCGCGCCACGTTGCTGCACAGTTGGAATGAAATCTTTTACCACCCAGTCTTGATCAACCAGCACAGTTGCAGCAGTTCCGGCCACCTTGCAATGATGAATATCAGGATATTGCGTGGAGGAATGATTGCCCCAGATGATCATGCCACTAACATCTGTGGTGTGTTTGGATGTTTTAATTGCAAGTTGCGCAAGTGCCCGGTTGTGATCCAGACGGGTCATGGCAGTAAATTGACCGGGCTTAAGAGTTGGTGCATTGCGGTAAGCGATCAGGGCATTTGTGTTTGCCGGGTTACCCACTACGAGCACTTTAACGTTGCGGCTGGCAAAATCGTTGATTGCTTTGCCTTGTATGGAAAATATTTTGGCATTGGCTTCGAGTAAATCTTTTCGTTCCATACCTGGTCCACGCGGTCTGGCACCTACTAGCAAACAATAATCCGCATCCTTGAACGCAACATTCGGGTCGTCGGTTTGGACAATGGAGCGAATCAAGGGAAAAGCACAGTCATCAATTTCCATTGCCACACCCTTTAGTGCTTCAAGGGCTGGTGTAATTTCGAGTAATTGCAGAATAACTGGCTGATCCCTGCCCAACATGTCACCTGCGGCAATTCTGAACAGCAATGAATAACTGATTTGACCGGCAGCGCCGGTGACGGTAACCCTTACTGGTGCTTTCATGAATCTATCCTGTGTCGGTAAATAAATATGCGGAGAAGAAAAACCTCTTTCCAAAGCCTGGCAATAAACCCCAGCATCAAAAGGCGCGCGATTATAGCAAAGAAAATTACCTGTAAGCGGTGGTAATCATAGGCAAACCAATAACATCGGTGTACCACTTAGTTGGTTCACCAACCAATCAGGGAAGAATATCAGTAGTGACAAAGTTTGAATTTGCTTCAGATTTGGTAGGTATGGTGGCTACATAGCTGTAGGAGCACGTGTGAACACATCTATTATTCCTCTCATGGACCGCCCTGCTGATGATGTCTCCTGAGCCGTGTAGCCACTCTAACCTCGCGAAACTCTGGAAATACAAACTCAACCTGAGCGACTACTAGAATATCTTACCGGCTGACCCGACCGTCCAATTTTGTTATGCTCCTATGAAGTTGTTGTGAGGAAATAGTTTCATGCGTAAAACCAAGATTATCTGCACCTTAGGCCCCGCCACCAGCACTTACGAAATGTTAGCTCTTATGCACGAAGCCGGGATGGACATTATCCGTCTCAACATGTCGCATGCTACTCATGTATGGGCAGATGAAATGATCGAACACATCGTTGAACTGAATAAACATACTCCTTTCCCTGTGGGAATTCTGCTAGACACGCAAGGACCAGAAATACGAACTGGAGTTCGAGAAAGTGATCTCGATTTGAAAACTGGCGATGAAATTACCATCACAGTACGTGATGGTGTGAATGTTGAAGAATCCTCAATCCGCATTCATTATGACGAACTTATAGACACCGTTAATGTCGGTGACAAGATCACCGTAGACAATGGACTTATCAATCTCGAGGTCCTTGAAAAACACCAAAATCGCATGCGCTGTACCGTTCTGGATGGCGGAATTTTAGGCAGTAAGAAACATGTGAATTTACCTGGCATCAGGGTAAATTTACCGGCTATTACGCAGAAAGATAAAGAAGATATTCTATTCGCGCTAGATCGTGAACTCGACTACATTGCCTTGTCGTTTGTACGCGAGGCCAGTGATGTTCTACAACTACGCCAGCTCATTTTGGAACATAAGCCCGAAAAAGCTTCCACGATTAAAATCATTGCCAAGATTGAAGACCAACAAGGCGTCAACAATCTCGAAGAAATTATCAAGGTATCAGACGGGATCATGGTTGCACGCGGTGATCTTGGGGTGGAAATAGATTTAGCTGAACTTCCCAACACCCAGCGACTCATCGTACGGTTGTGTGCCGAATATGGTAAAAGGGTGATAGTAGCCACTCATTTGCTCGAATCCATGATCGAGAATCCGATTCCAACACGTGCAGAAGTAACTGACGTGGCCAATGCCGTCTATGAAGAAGCCGATGCCATCATGTTGTCGGGAGAAACAACCATTGGCAAACATCCACTGCGTTGTATAAAACAACTGGATGCCATTGCGCGAGCTACAGAAGTAAAAAGTGGCCTGGGTTTCACCAAAAATTTAATCAAGAACACTGACAAGGAACATCTCGCGGCTACTGCTGTAGAACTGGCTGAATCTTTGTTTGCAAAAGCCATCGTGGTAGTAACACGCCATGGCACCATGGCTAACTATGTGACCAACTGCCACCCGCAACGATCACCGATCTTTGCCTTTACCAACATTGGAGTCACAAGGCGCAACATGACGCTCAATCGTTATGTGTATCCGTTTAAAATTGAATTCAGCAAGGATCCTGAAGAAACCATGGCACGCGCTTTTGCAGAACTTAAACTCAAGTCTGGATTTAAGACGGGTGACAAAGTAGTAGTAGTTTCTGACCTTCTCATTGACTTGGACAGTGTTGGAATTCAGATACGTTATCTACCGTAAAGATGACAACTAATAATCGGCTCATTGAATATTCAGCTTATAAACATTGCATCGCCATAACTGAAAAACCGATACTTTTTCTCAATTGCAGAGTTGTACGCGGCAAGTACTTTCTCCCGACTGCTGAATGCACTTACCAACATTATCAATGTTGATTCAGGCAGGTGAAAATTTGTAAGCAACGCATCCACCGTGTTGAACTTGTATCCGGGATACATAAATATCTGTGTATCACCATTAAAGGGTTGTATTGCTCCGTTTTGACTGGCCGTTTCCAAGCAGCGTACTGTAGTAGTGCCTACAGCAATAACCCTACCACCACGTTTTTTACACGCCCGTATTTGCTCACATACGGAGCTTTCCACCTCCACAAATTCAGCATGCATCTTGTGTTCGCGTATATCTTGCGTTCGAATCGGCTGAAATGTTCCTGCCCCAACATGCAGCGTTACTTGTGCAGTTTCAATGCCGCAGGCCCGAATATGATCCAGCATAGCCAAATCAAAATGCAAGCCGGCTGTTGGGGCAGCGACTGCGCCAAGTCGCTCCGAATAAACAGTTTGATAACGCTCCCGATCCGAAAAATCTGCTTCTCGTTTAATATAAGGAGGCAAGGGCATCTGTCCGATTTTTTCAAATAATTCCATGAGATTTATCTCAGGTGCAAATTGCAGAAGAAAAAACTCACCCTCTCTGCCCTTTACGACTGCTTCATGCCGATTATCCTTCTCACTAAATAGTAGTTTGCTGTCTGTCTTTAGACTTTTACCACCACGAATCTGAGCAAGCACTGAATGGGCAGTCAATACCCGTTCCAACAACACTTCCACTTTGCCACCGGTTTCCTTTTGTGCATACAAACGCGCCGCTATTACCCGGGTGTTGTTGAACACCAACAAATCGTCTTGCCTGAGCAATCCAGGTAAATCGAAAAACTGACGATGAACAAGACTGCCACTCGTCCGATCCATACACAGTAACTTGCTCTCAGTACGATTTGGCGGTGGTCGGTGTGCGATCAATTCCAAAGGAAGGTCAAAATGAAAATCTTTAAGTTGCATACTGCTCTGTGTCATATAAAAGGGCGACAAGAGTACCCAAAATGAACACTCAGGCATAGGCAGAAGCAAAGGTCACTGTTATAATAATCGTGCTTTCTTCCTCCCTGCCGGAGTGGTGAAATGGTAGACACGTCGGACTCAAAATCCGATGCTAGAGATAGTGTGTCGGTTCAAGTCCGACCTCCGGTACCAGTTTCAATCTGTAAGATTTCACAAACCTTCCATAGATTTTACAAAAAAGCATACCAACCAAATGTATGATTTTTTTCAATTTATACAACAAGCTCAATTGCTAACTAGATTGTAAATGCTTGCAAAAAATACCAGCACCACAGGTAGCCTCAAGCGAGCGCAGACTCTGGTTTTTTGGATATTAAGAGGGAAATTTTGTGGTTTTTTTTGAAAAAAATAACATTACAGAAGCGGTTGACAACGCAGGTGTTTTTTCAAAATACTTTTAGTGGGTAAACAGCACGTTATAAGCGCCCACACCACCGCGATCTACGACAAGATGCTGATTACTTGATTCTGGGCCAGAAGAAACGTATTGATCTGTACCAAAAGATTTAACGTCGGCACGATAACGATTGTGTAGGTATTCGCTCAACTCGAGGGCGGTTAATTCATTATTCATATCTTTATCGGCATAATGCCCACGAATCGCCTCATCGAAAAAAACCGCAAGATAACCACCCGCCTGAAATTTGTACGCTACTTGTGAAGCGACATCTTCTTCGGAGGAAAACAACCCCATTCTGCCAGGTGCAGACACTACATCTTTGGCAAAACCACCACTAAAACAAGAATCGAACACCAGCAGTACCCTGCCCGCGTTAACTCCATCAAGTAATAAACCCAGCTCATCATCAGTCAAAGCGCCATCATAGAGTTCTATGGTTTCATCGAATCCATCTGGATCGGTGCTGTTGGGCCCACTCGTGCGCTCTATCCGATTACCATGCCCAGAGTAGAAAATTACCAGCATGTCGTCTTGGCTAATAGTAGAGGCTATGGTTGCCAGTGCTGCGCGAAAGTTTTGATTAGTAGCGTCCTCATTAAGCAGAGTTACGGCATTGGCGGGGTCCATGCCGGCACCTTCTATCAAGGCCTCACGCGTACGTATGGCGTCCTGATCGGTAAGTTCAAGATCATCTTCTTCGCCTGGATAGTCAGCCATGCCGGCAAAAATGCCATAAATTTTGCCATTATTTCTGTTTGTTGAGCTTGATACTGCATTGCTTGTTGCACTACCTTGATTCAAAGACAACGCATAAGAACCAGTTGCATCACTGTTATAAGTAGTAGCGAGAATTCGGTAACGTCCCGTTTCTTGTAATGTTATATCTACTACCGAGCGCGCTGTACTGCCATCGAAATCATCGTTGTTGATGGCCTGACCGCTGGGGGTGATCAAGCTTAGATAAGTATCGAAAGCACTGGAGCTCATGTCCACAACTACAGAGTCGCCGGTATTACCATTGAATACATAAACATCCGCATATTTACCTTCATCGGATCGTTGATCATTGGTTTCCAGAGTACCACTGGCAGGGGCACCCAGTGCGATACTTATAGAGTCCCTACCACTGACGTTTGAAAATGTTGGTGAATTGCCTCGATTCAATGTGAGGGCATAAGTGCCCGTTTCTGCTGCGCCATAAGACGTCACTTGCACGGTATACGTACCTAGCTCGGATAGTTGCGTAATGATCTGGCTTTGGTTGTTATTGTTGGCGTCATCGTTGAACTCTGCTTCACCGTTCGGAGACTCAAGAATCAAATAAGTATCAAACTCTGAAGAACTTAAATTGATGGTTACTGTTTGCCCGGGTGTACCTTGAAACGTAAAGGTATCGTGATATTCACCATCGCTATAAGTCTGATCTCCTGCTGCCAGCGTTCCGCTAGTATCAAGACTTTCGGTAGCATTGGCACCAACATTACTCATCTCCAGTGTGTAAGACCCCGTAGCGCCACTGTCGTAGCTGCTTACTTCAATGGTGTATTCACCTGTCTCGGTCATGGTCATCGACACCAAAGAGCGTACAAAACTGCCTTCAAAATCATCATTGGTGAAAATTTCACCTGAGGGTGAATGCACTTGAAGAAACGTATCAAACTCGGCCGACTGTAAATCAATAACTGCAACGGCTCCTGCTGTTCCATTAAAGCTATAAGTGTCTACGAATCCATATCCATTCAAGGTGGCATCTTTTGTTTCCAAACTGCCACGCATTGGTCCAGCACCATCAACATCAACTAAGCTAGTGGCTGCATCAATCAGAGAAAGTAGGCCAGCAGAATAATGTGAGCGACAATCCGTAGCATCGTGATACAAATCGGTTGTAGTAGTTGAAGCTGCCATACCTTGACCAGCAAAACGCGGATCGTCACACTCGCCATCGTTAGCCCAAGTGCTGAGATCGTCACCAAAATCGATAGTGGACACTGTGGCGTTTGTATTTGCAGTATTTAAATCCAACCCTACCCACTCAGACGCTCCATATTCTGTAATTACCAACTTACCCCCTGCAACAGATACACCATTCACATAGGTTCCAATCCAGATATCGTAGGTGCCTGCCGGAGCTTGCTCAAACCTTATGCCGGGGTTGGAAGCGCCGGCATCGGCAAAATCGTCATTGCAATGCCAGTTGCCATTGGGATCATTGATAACTAAAGTGGTATCAACCTCAGAAGAAACAAATATACCAAGCCCATCGCTAGCAGTTCCTTCCAGCACCAATTCATAATCCGGCCCATCTGCATAAATATACCCACTACATCCGGCTCCCATATCAGCTACTGCTGTCTCGCCACCGGGAATAACATCCACCACATGGGGATCAGGCAAAAAGCCAGCCGTCAAATTGATGCTACCGTTTAGGGGTGTCCCATCAACATTTTGAGCAGCAGTAGGCATGGTAATAATAAGCCCTAATGCACCCACGAAAATTAGAGATTTAGTAAAGCGGGAAGGACCTAAAATAGTCTTAAAATAAATAGGGCTAGGATTTTTCATGGCCAAACTCGTTACTAAAATTGCCAAAATTACACAAAGAACCGCCTCATAAACCTGACAGTGTTCTACCAGTATAAAGCTGAAACTACTTTGGGAATGCTAAAGATTATAGTGCCAAACTAGCCAGCAAGAAATTTTTTCAAATTTAACTTTTATGACAATTAAGGGGCTACAACTCTCCACAACAAAATTGGTATTCAAAGAATTCTTTCAAAAAGTAACGTTGATATTGCCTTGTTGCGCCCCTAAGCTTATCACTTAATATGATGAGGTCATGCCATGCCCCTGCTTAAAATGGAACACTACCTAGTTCTGACTGATAATATCGAAAGCACCAGAGATTTTTATCTAGATGTAATAGGTTTACAACTTGGGTTTCGTGCTGATCTGGGTTTTCCTGGCTACTGGTTGTATCTTGGCGAAACACCAGTTATTCATATTGCCGAGTGGAAGACCTATACAACGCATTCCAACAAGTCGGATATTCCTGTTAGCACCCCTGCGGCGGGCACAGGTGCATTCGATCATATTGCTTTTAACGGCAACAATGCACAGGAGATGATAGACAAGCTCAATTTGTTAAAAATTCCATTCAAACAGAACGATGTCCCTATGGTTAGTCTTGTACAGCTCTTTTTATTTGATCCCAACGGGATAAAAATTGAATTGAACTATCGCTAACAAACGCTAAACTTTTTCCTTTGAAAGCTTGTCGTAACTTCACGTAGTAAATAATAAGCGGCCGCTACGTTGACTAAAACGCCAGCCCGATTCCGTCAGCACAAAATCGTCACTATATTCTCCAATCAATTGGGAAGTATTGGCCCGAAACCCAAATTTTTCTGCTGGATTTGTAGTACTGCCACTATACAAAGTTATGTAACAAATGCCCTTGGCAGTAGTGGATCCTGTCACATCAATTACTGTATTTGTGATGAGATGGCGAGTCACCTTATCTTGCGGGCGGGACATAAAAGCGGCAAGAATGGCTATCCTACCTTTAACAAAATTCTCCGGATCAGTCGGACGCGCATAGCGTCCTACTTCTACAAACAATGCAGCCAATTGTTCGTACAGACCACTGTCGTTGAAAATTGCAAATTGGTTACAGAGCTTGCTACAAGACAATTCAATACTTTGTTCTTCAAGTAGGTCCATACGGTTAATCACTCTTCAAAGGTTGCCGCAACAGATTTATTTACACTGACAGATCCCTTGTCGTCATTTTTATCAGGCCTGCTGGTACTCTCACTTAGGCAAATAATAACTTAAAGACTATTTGACTATCATTGATATTAATTTTGTTAGGAGTGTATTTGATAGTCTTTAAACAATTCTTTTGTATTCGTGGCTCTTAAATAACAAAAAATAACAACAAGAATGTACCTAATAACAAACGGTAAATAACGAAGGGCATAAAACTAAAGTTGGCAATTAGCTTTAGGAAAAAATGAATACAAACAGAGGCTGTAATTGCAGCCACCAGCATGGCATAGACTAGCTCAAGCCAATTGACATCTGGAGTTGCCAGCAGCTCTATTAGTTTCAATGACGCCGCAGCCCCAATAGTGGGAATAGACAACAGAAAAGAAAAACGTGCTGCAGATTCACGATTAAATTTACAAAACAAAGCCGCTGTCATCGTAATGCCGGATCGCGAAGTGCCAGGAACTAATGCCAATATCTGCACCAAACCAATAGCAAGGCTAGTTTTCCAGCTTAACTGTTCAAGGCCGTGTGTTCTTGGTGAAATCCGGTCAGCTAATCCCAGTAAAAAACCAAAAATCAACGTAGTAAAGGTAATCACGGTTACATTACGCAAACTTGATTCAACAAAGTCTTTTAACAACAGGCCAGCGATCAATACTGGCAGTGTAGCGATAACAATATGCCATCCTAGTCGACTATTATCTGAGACTTCACCCCGAACAATATGCGCTTGCAATGCATAGGTTACCGCCACGAGATCTTTTCTAAAATACAGAATAACAGCAGCTAACGTGCCCATATGAAGGGCCATATCAAACCCTAGCCCCTGATCTGTCCAGCCAAATATTTCGGAGGGGAGTATGAGATGAGCAGAACTAGATATTGGCAAGAATTCAGTAAGGCCTTGAATCACAGCCAATATGGTCACTCTTAAAATTTCAAATTCCATGATTACCAACTATTGATGCGTGACATTGTCACGCAAATACAAAGGGGTTATAGCTTCTGCGCTGATGTACTGTTGCTGAAGCCACAACGCGGCAGCAATTTTTGCCATATGACCCGCACGTGGCAAGAGCTCAGGTAGACAAATATGCAGGTTATTAAGAATTAGCTTTGGAAATCGTGGACTGTAGCTAAGACCATTGCCACCGGCACATAAACCTTTAATAGTAGGGACTGTATCGCAGTGCATCTGCTCTGGTTTGCATAGATTTTCTACTCCAACAAGGGTTGGAACACCCAATTTAAAACGATACAAGCCCCAATAAACCTCGTCAATACGTGCATCCAGACAACTGAGAACGTATTCAGCTTGCGTCGTTTCATGAACATCAAGTGCTAATGAAGCCAGGGTAGAAACAGGGATAACAGGCAAATCTGCTGCGAATGCAATTCCTTGTGTGACACCCGCTGCAATGCGAAGTCCTGTAAACGAACCAGGACCTCTGCCAAAGGCTATAGCATCAAGTTGAGAGAATTCAAGACTATACTCTGCCATTAGGCCGTGAATCATAGGCAGAATTTTTTGGGCATGTTGGCGGGGTATGACATCATAGGCCTCATACACTTCTCCATTCAAAGACAAAGCACATGAACACGCCTCAGTGGAGGTATCTAACACGAGGATTGTTGCCATGGATTACCTGTATTTGAGATCTAATAATTTTTTAACAAAAAAAATCCCCCGAAGCGAACTTCGGGGGATTTTAAGTCTTTCATAGTTGAGGCACAAACCACCCTCACACTAATGAACTTTTAGTCAGAACCTGATGACTACTTCTTTGCTTTTGCAGGTGCTTTTTTCTTAGCTACTGCTTTTTTCTTCGCAGGTGCTTTTTTAGCAACTGCTTTTTTCTTAGCTGGTGCTTTTTTAGCTACGGCTTTTTTAGCAACTGCTTTTTTCTTAGCAGGAGCTTTTTTTGCAACTTTTTTTGCCGCTGTTCCAGCTGCTTTAGCTGATGCTTTTTTCTTTGCTACTGCTTTTTTCTTCGCAGGTGCTTTTTTAGCTACTGCTTTTTTCTTCGCAGGTGCTTTTTTAGCTACGGCTTTTTTTGCAACTGCTTTTTTCTTAGCAGGTGCTTTTTTGGCTGCGACTTTTTTTACTGCTGGTTTTGCTGCTTTGGCTACTTTCTTCATGGTATTTATGTATCCTCCGGCTTTATTGATATTAAGTTATGCCCTAGGGCTAATATTACTGCCTTTCGAACATTCAACTTTGTTCACTTTGCTGCTTTTCTAACTGCCAGTCTGACTGTGATTCTGACCTTCGTTACAATCTTTGTAACAATAACGTTGGGCATTTTCACCGCTTTTCTGGCCATAGCTTCAGTAATAGCCTTTAAATTATTTCAAAAGTTATTACTTTGGCATTCGGTTTTACCTGGCATGTGTAGCATTCACTACATCTATTATTATTTTTTTGCCAGTATTCTAATTTCTCTTGCTCCCTGCAGCTTTAAATCAGTCACATGATCGTGCAAGATTTAAAGGAATTTGTATATCAAGCTTACCTTTATTGTGGGTTACAGCTTAATTGATTGGTATAACTTATATTTGTGTTGCGATTTACACATAGGGTGCCAAGTTGTAAATGGCCAGCCATGCAAAGATGATTCATCTCGTTAATTAGCCTTATGCTGTTTTTAATTTGGTTTAAAAGATAAATTAATGCTGGTGATTTCATTGCTACTCTGGCTTCTAGGGTCTCAACAGATTTGATAAAGAATTTACGTGGTGAGTATTCCTGACTGTCCAATACCTGTTGAATTTGCGCTAATGCATTTTTGACAATTTTCAAAGCTGGCAAGATCCGGCGAACCCGCCGTGAATTGCCTTGAGTATTCGATGAAGGGGACAGTACAACTTCCACTACCGAGGATTCGAAGTTTTGTATTTGAGTACCTGCTTTAGTACCAAGATCCATGCTTTGTTAAGTACCCGCTTTAGATTCGATAGAATTTACTGCTGGTTTTACGTCTTTTCTATGCCAAATGTTACTAGGGCATTACTTTATTATTCGTTACTACTTTTAGTTGTTTTGTTGAAACTTGTAGTTTGCGTAGTTGTATACGTCGCTAACAAACCTCATCTTAAAACCGAATTTTTTACTACCTTATATTGACTACTTTCATTAGCTACTATTACAAAAAAATCTTCATTAAATATTTTAGAAAAAAATTATTACAACTTTTTTAAAATTTTTATTCTTGAAAAAACGAAAAATTTTTATTTCTGTTGATGCTTTTTTTTAAAAATTTACATCAGTTTTGTTCTGAATTTTTCAGATTGCAACTTCAACTTGAGCGCACCATAACACAAAAAATTAAAAATGTTAAATTTCGAAATATATTTTTAAAAACAGTCAGAGCTGTGATAGGTCATTTCAATTTTTACTTTTTCTGAAAAATGATCCTTGAGTGCAGATAAAAAAGAAAAAACTTTGACTGAGAAATTAAAATAAATTGAATACTGAAAAATATTATTGAAATAAATTTGTTATTCACCCAATGCAAATCCCAATGCATTTTTGATTTCTTCTATATCTCCAACGCCACTCACGGACAAAAATTTTAACTGCTGATTATTTGCAGAGAGTCGTTGATAGAAATCGACAAGAGGTTTTGTTTGGGTATGGTAGACATGCAATCTGTTACGTACAGTGGACTCTTGATCATCATCGCGCTGTATAAGTGCATCACCTGTTATATCGTCTTTTCCTGCAGTTTTTGGCGGTTTATTGTCAATATGATAAATACGACCAGATTGTTGATGCACTCTTCTACCGCCAAGTCTTCTCACGATTTCGTCATCAGGCACAACAATTTCTAGCACCACATCTAGGTCGACACCCGCATCAACCAGCGCTTCTGCCTGAGGTATGGTTCGAGGGAACCCATCGAACAAAAAACCGTTCTCACAATCACCTTGGGTGATCCGATCCTTAATGAGCGCAATGATGATACTGTCAGAAACAAGACCACCACTTTGCATTACTGACTTTACCTGTCTACCCAATTCACTGCCTAGCTGTACTGCTGCGCGCAACATGTCACCGGTAGAAATTTGGGGGATAGAATATTTTTCACGCAGATACTCCGCTTGAGTACCTTTGCCCGCCCCCGGCGCTCCCAACAATATTATTCGCATGCAGTATCTCCGTTAGCCAATACAGCCAGTCGATGGCTTTTGGCTATTGTTGTATTTATTTTTTGCACATTACACGTTTGCATCAGGACGCTCAAGTTCCTGGTTAGAAGAATTCTAGGCAGTTTACATATCTAAAAATTTGGTTATTTCTATTTAATGTCGAAAATTATAGATTATTTCTTACTTTCAATATTTTTTGCTCGCTCCCAGTACATATCCATTTCTGCCGCACTTAAATCAGTTATGGCACGCTTGGTCTCCACAACCATACGCTCTACCAAACGGAAACGAGCTTCAAACTTGCGATTAGCTTTTCGCAAACTAGCCTCTGAATCTAGGTGGAGATGCCTGGAGAGATTAACCATACTAAAGAGTAGATCTCCAAATTCTTCCTCCACATGAAGATTGTTACCAGTTTCCATAGCTACCTCCAGTTCACTTAGCTCCTCTTTCACTTTGGCATACACTGGATGTACTGACTGCCAGTCAAAACCAACATTTGAAACTCGCTTCTGCAATTTAGTGGCACGCAACATTGACGGGAGAGCAGCAGGAACATCATCGAGAACACTAACCAATTGTGCTGCCTTTTTTTGTTTGCGTTCTTGAGTTTTTATCTGTTCCCAATTATTGACAACCTGCTCCGAGCTTATATCACTCACCTGACCAAAACTTTCTAATGTCGCAGATGGGAATACATGTGGATGGCGCTGCAACAGTTTTGTTGTAATGGTTTGGGCAATGGTTTCAAAATCAAAAAGGTGCTGTTCTTTGCCTAATTGGGCGTAAAAAACCACTTGGAACAGTAAATCACCCAACTCTTCTTTAAGTTGTTGCATGTCATTCGTTTCGATTGCGTCTACTACTTCGTACACTTCTTCCAATGTATGTGGAGCGATACTTGCGAAGGATTGCTTTAGATCCCAGGGACAACCATGCTGAGGATCACGCAGCATCGACATAAGTTGAAGCAGGGTCTGCATAGCATTCCCGGGCGGATTATTAATGGCCATTTTTCAGTTCCCTAACTTTGGATCGGGAGTAAACAATGCCATAGCTTCGACATGGCTGGTATGAGGAAACATATCCATTGCACCAGCTGCCTGTAGCTGATAACCCTGTAATGCCAGCAATTCAGTATCTCGTGCTAGTGTGGCAGTATTACATGACACATACACAATCCGCTTCGGTCGTGCAGCCACTATGGCTGGCAAAACCTCCTGTGCGCCCGAACGTGGTGGATCGAGCAACACCTTATCAAAACCTGGTTGCAACCAAACATGTTGTGAAGGAGGCAAAGTCAAATCAGCACAGAGAAACTTTGCATTAGAAATATTGTTGCGGCGGGCATTTTCTTCGCCTCTTTCCACCATAGCAACTGAACCTTCTACGCCAACAACATGAGCAGCGATTGTTGCCATAGGCAAAGTAAAGTTACCCAGACCACAAAATAAGTCCAACACCCGATCAGTCGCGTTCAACTCCAGCAAGCCAATCGCTTTCGCAATCATCAGTTTGTTAACGTCAGCATTTACCTGGGTAAAGTCCAATGGGTGAAAGGCAAAGTCCAATTTAAAGTCAGGCAAATAATAATATAGCCTGTCTTCAGTGTGTTGCGGGTGAAGTTTATGCACTGAATCATGTCCCTGGGGCTGCAAATACACATCTACAAGATGACTCTTACTGAAAGCAATTAGGGCATCTGTATCGGCTTCAGTCAGCTCTTGCAAATGACGGAATATCAGCGCACATGTGGATTTACCTGCGCCTGCCTCACCCACTGCCACTTCAATTTGTGGAATATGCTGATATGCACTCAACCCACCTATAAGAGCAGCCAACGCAGGTAGCAGTAAATTAACCTCCGGATCTAGTATTACGCAACTGTCCATGTCGGTAATAAAAGAGCTATGCCGTTCCCGGAACCCGAGCAATATTTTGCCTTTTTTGGCAACAAATCTTGCCGCCAAACGCGCCTTGCGGCGGTACCCGTACACCGAGCTGGCGATGGCAGGTAGTTTTTCATAACGCGCAGCAGCAGTTGTGCCGACCACATGCTGCAGTCGCTCATGGAGTACTGTTTCCTTGAATAACAATTGGGCAGTGCTTGCATAATGTTGCAAGCTACAACCACCACATATAGAAAAAAACGGACATGCTGGTGACACTCGCTCCGCAGCCGGGGTGATTACCTCATCCGTGATGGCTTCGGCATAACTGCCCTTGTTAACAATAAAATGTGCCTTTACATCTTCGCCAGGCAATGCTCCATCGACAAAAACAACCTTGCCATCATGATGGGCAATACCGCGTCCCTCATGGCTGAGTTTGTGGACATGCAAATGCTGGGATTGCTTGGGCAAGGAGGATTTTCGGTTATTACGGCGCATACCTTGTGACACTCAGTTACTGAATAGGCCAGTGGAAAGATAACGATCACCTCGGTCACAAATGATCGCCACAATCACGGCATTTTCAACAGTAAGAGATAATTGCAAGGCGGCATAAACCGCCCCCCCAGCAGATACCCCACAGCAAATCCCTTCTACACGTGCCAGGGCTTGCATCGTACGCTCTGCGTCGACCTGTGAAATATCGATAATACGATCGACTCTTTTTCTGTCAAAGATTTTGGGCAAATACGCCTCTGGCCAGCGCCTAATACCAGGAATTTTCGCACCTTCCTTAGGTTGAAGACCGATAATTTCAATAGCGGGATTTTTTTCCTTCAAAAACCGGGAAACACCCATGATGGTGCCTGTAGTGCCCATCGAACTTACAAAATGAGTCACAGTTCCGTGGGTATCGCGCCAGATTTCGGGCCCAGTGTGCTCATAATGCGCTGCATAATTATCTGGGTTGGAAAACTGATCAAGCACCTTGCCTTTGCCTTCAAGCTCCATTCTGGCTGCAAGATCGCGAGCTCCTTCCATCCCATCAGATTCACTCACTTCGACCAAGTGTGCACCATAAGCCGTCAAGGAATCTTTACGTTCCTGCGAGGCGTTTGCGGGCATTATAAGAATCATCTTATAACCTTTGATGGCTGCAACCATCGCAAGCGCTATACCTGTGTTTCCGCTGGTTGCCTCAATAAGAGTATCACCGGGTTTGATTTCGCCCCGGGCCTCAGCTTTGCTTATCATGCTTAAAGCAGGACGATCTTTTACAGAGCCAGCCGGATTGTTACCCTCTAGCTTAACGAGAATAGTATTGGAATTGATGCCAGGGAGACGCTGCAAGCGTACCAAGGGCGTAGCGCCAACGGTATCTTCAATAGTAGGAAAATACATCTAATCATCCGAGATGTGTAAATTCTGAATTCTAACTTGCCTGTACATCAGGTGGAAGTTGTTTGCAGTAGGCTCTTGAATAACTCACGACTAGCTAATGGCCGATCACCGAGATGATGCTCCAGCACGAGCCGTAATAGTCGTTTGGCAATTTTAAGAGTATTGGCTTTTGTAAAATCAGCTCTGCTCATGTCCAGCAATACCTGACCTGGATATAAATTGGCGATGGAGTTTGCTGAATCCACCTCCTGAACCTGCATTTGACGCACAAATCCGCTATCAGTTTGCAAGTAATACCAGGCATCGTGCAACATTAGCTCACCATTGAGTGCATCATGAGTTAACTGCAATCCGTAACCTAAATTTTCTAATAATTGCAATTCGAAACGCCGTAGCACCGGTTCAATGTCTAGTCCTGAACTTAGTGCGTGTAATACTGCCTCATAATGACCATATAAAGTTTTGTCACTCTCATGCCCGGCCAGCAGGCGCACCATCAATTCGTTGACGTAAAGTGCAGAGAACATATGTGGACCACACAAGCGTAGTGCTGGGCCACTGGCTTCAATTGAACGCAGGTTAAGCAACTCACTGCGCCCAACAAGAGATATTTGTAGTGGAATAAAGAGTTGGAGCAAAGGTCGATACCTAGATTTAGGATCTCTGGCACCACGTGCGATGGCGCTGACTCTGCCATGATCTTGGGTGAAAAAATCTAGTAACAAACTGGTCTCACGGAATGGACGACTATGCAGCAGCCAAGCTGGCTGATTTTCCATTAATGTCGTCATGGATATTCTGATATCTCGTTAGCAGTCAAATCCCAGGCTACGTAAAGCGCGCTCATCATCCGACCAACCACTCTTCACCTTAACCCATAACTTCAACATGACCTTACAATCAAATAACCTTTCCATATCTTTGCGTGCCTCAGTTCCAATAAGCTTGAGTCTACTGCCACTTTCACCAATGAGCATGGTTTTCTGTCCGTCGCGTTCAACCAGAATGAGAGCGCTGATATGGTAAATACCACCTGTCATTTTGAACTCTTCAATTTCTACTGCTACTTCATACGGTAATTCATCGCCCATCTGGCGGGTAATTTTTTCCCGGACGAATTCCGCCGCCAAATAGCGTGAATTACGGTCGGTGAGTTGGTCTTCCGGATAAATCCAATCATTCACAGGTAAGTACCTGACAATTGTCGATTCCAAAGCTGAAGTATTTTGTTGTTTCAGCGCAGACAAGGGCACTACCTCAGCGAAAACATATTTAGTTCTAGCGAGGTCGATAAAAGGCAACAAGAGCTCTTTGTTTTCCAATTCATCAATTTTATTGATTACCAAAAATACAGGACTTGCTGTACGTGCGATATTTTCCAGCAGATGTTCGTCTTCTTCGTTGAACCATAGGCGATCTACCATGAACAAAATCAAACTTACATCCGCCACTGTGTTGGTAATGGTTTTGTTCATCTGACGATTAAGTACTTTTTTAAATCCTAGATGATAACCAGGAGTATCAACAAAAATAATTTGGGCCTGCCCAACAGTCTTAATGCCTTGCAATCGTTGACGAGTGGTTTGTGGTTTACGCGAAGTTATGCTTACTTTTTGTCCAACCAGATGATTTAGCAAGGTGGACTTACCCACATTTGGCCTGCCCACCAATGCCACCGTTCCACAGCGTTTTTCTAAGAAGGCATCAGTCATCAGTTACACCTCCTTACAACAGGAAGCAAGCGCGCGTGTAAGGTAGCAAGACCAAAGACCACAGCAATGATCCGGCCACTATAATAAGTTCGAGCTCTAAATAAGCCCAACCACTTTGCAGATATCATATTATTTGCGACCGTTACTTTGATCCAAAAGTTCGAGAGCTGCAGCAGCAGCATTTTGTTCGGCATGTTTACGATTGCTACCAGTTCCTGTTACCACATGATTTAACACGTCAACTGTACAAGTCACACGAAAATTTTGCAGATGATCCTTACCACTCACCTCATCGATTTCATAAACGGGCAAAGCTGCCTTCTGACGCTGTAACAATTCCTGCAATCTAGTTTTTGGATCTTTAATTGATTGCAATATCGGTAAATCATGTAAGTGAGATTCCAACCATCGCATGACAATGGTGGTACAAACGTCGAGACCGGCATCTAGATATATAGCACAGATCAGAGCTTCCACAGCATCAGCAAGAATTGATTCCCTGTTGCCGCCCCCAGATTTTAATTCACCGGCACCTAGAACCAAGAAATCGCCCAGTTGTAGATCACGAGCAATCGCAACCAAGGTTGACTGTTGAACAAGGCTGGCACGAATGCGGCTTAATTCGCCTTCTGAGGACTTAGGTTTGTGTTGAAAGAGGAAATCAGAAACGACCAATCCGAGTACAGCATCACCGAGAAATTCCAGACGCTCGTTATTGGCTTTGCTAGCACTACGATGGCGTAATGCATTGCTCAGCAGCGCAGGATTTTTGAACTTGTACCCAATTTTGGCGTAGAGTATTTCCACCCTGCTTAGTGCCTGCCGTTCAGAATTTGTTGAAGCGATTTTTGAAAACTACAACTGCTTCAATATTGAAGAAAAGTGGTACCCGTGTCTCATAATTGACATCAACGAACTCTAGCGATCCTTCCTTAACCCTTTGGATGTTATCTACTTCAAATCCTTCAACTGAGTTCACCGCCAACGTTTTCACCATGCCGGCACGAATATCCGTCATGCTCATAAGCTTTATATCGTTTTTGGCAAAAATATCTTCCATGGTATCAACAACAATAGCGTGATCCATATAGACAGGAGCTAATTTCAGTGTCATTGCCAAAATCACACCAAACATTGCCAACATAACTCCAACACCATACACGGATCCGCGCTGCTGTCTTGCAAGGTTCATGTGTGGTTTATTCATGACGTTGCCTGCTTGTGGTTACAGTTGGTATGTTGATTGTAAAAAAAATTAATCCGGATTTTTGATAAATCGGTTTTGCCCAAAACTAGGCAAATGCCAGCCCGGTTCTTTATGCATCCAAACTGCAACTGCCCTACCTACAATATTAGCTTCAGATGCTGGCCCCCAATACCGACTATCACTGCTGTTATCACGATTATCACCCATCATGAAATACTGCCCCTCAGGAATTACCATACCCTCCGGTTGCAACCAATCATAATTACGATTAAATCGCTGGGTCGCTGCAGTGTATATAGAGTGAGTTAACCCTCCAACACTCTCTTGGGAAAGTTTCACTCCAAGTTCATCTAGCACTACCCCCGCATCTTGCGGCAATGCTTCATCATTGATGTATACAGTATTGTCGGTATAACGAACTTTATCACCAGGCAGGCCTATCACTCTTTTAATAAAATAATTAGGATCATGTGGTGGAATAAAAACCATGACATCACCACGTTTTGGCTCCCCTATTTCCATAAACCTAGTGCCAGTGACAGGCAATCGCAATCCGTAGGCAAATTTATTGACCACAATAAAATCACCGACATTTAGTGTAGGAATCATAGATCCTGTAGGTATTTGGAAGGGTTCGAATAAAAAAGAGCGCAACATCAACACCGCAAAAAGAATGGGGAAAAACGACTTGGCGTATTCCACTGGAAAGGGATCTCGGTAAATCTCCACGGCCTGAGTTAGTAATTTCTGGCGCACAGGATCAATTTTTTGATTATCAGCTTTATTTTTTGAAAGATCTTTATTCGCAGTGTTCTGCAAGCCGTCTTCACCCAAACTTTCAATATAGGCTTTGAAATCTGCTGTACTAATTTTTCTTTCAGCAAGAAAAGTTTCGACCTTCTGCCAGCGTGGTTTGGCGAGCAGAGCCAAATCTACCAACCACACACAACCTGTGATTGCAGACAACACGACCAAAACAAGAGAAAAATCTATATTCATACTTGACTACCTGGTTTTCACTTTAGTGATTAAAGAAATATGTTATTTGTCGACTTTTAGTATCGCCAAAAATGCTTCTTGTGGAACTTCAACAGACCCCACCTGTTTCATGCGTTTTTTTCCAGCTTTTTGTTTCTCCAACAATTTACGCTTGCGTGATACATCGCCACCGTAACATTTGGCAGTTACATTTTTACGCAATGCCTTCACTGTACTGCGAGCAATTATTTGTCCGCCAATTGCAGCCTGAATTGCCACGTCATAAAGTTGCCTGGGGATCAATTCCTGCATTTTTTCAGTCAGCACTCTACCTTTTGTTTGTGCTTGATCACGATGGACAATAAGTGACAAGGCATCTACCGGTTCACTATTGATCAATACATCCATCCTTACCAAATTGGCTGCTTGAAACCTAATGAAATGATAGTCCAGTGAAGCATAACCTCTGCTAACCGATTTAAGCCTATCAAAAAAATCGAGGACCACTTCATTCATGGGCAACTCGTAACGGATAGAAACCTGGTTGCCGATAAACTGCATATCTTTTTGTACGCCACGCTTGTCTATGCAAAGGGATAACACATTACCTACATATTCCTGCGGCACCAAAATATTGGCTTGCACAATTGGTTCGCGCATTTCTTCTATGTTACCCATGGGGGGCAAACGTGAAGGGCTTTCTACATGGAGTATTTCACCGCCCCTAGTGACAACCTCATATACTACGGTCGGAGCTGAAGTGATTAGATTCAAATTGTATTCACGCTCCAGGCGCTCTTGCACAATTTCCATATGCAACATACCCAGAAAACCACACCTGAAACCAATTCCCAAAGCGTCTGAACTTTCTGGTTCATAAACTAAGGATGCATCATTGAGCTTAAGTTTTTCCAAAGCGTCACGAAAGTTTTCGTAATCATCAGAGGAGATTGGGAATAAACCAGCGTATACCTGGGGCTGTACTTTTTTGAAACCTGGTAAGGCTGCCACGTCTGCAGTTTTGGAATGAGTGATGGTATCGCCTACTGGTGCACCTAAGATTTCTTTTATTCCGGCTTCAATGAAACCTACTTCACCAGCTTTTAATTCGTCACATATGAGACGTTTTGGAGTGAAGATGCCCACGTTATCCACTATATGGACTCTGCCAGTGGATTTGGCAATAATTTTATCCCCTTTGCGTACAGTGCCTTGTCGCACCCGAACCAGAGAAACTACGCCAAGATAATTGTCGAACCACGAATCTATGATCAGTGCTTGCAAGATGCCGCTGGTATCACCTACAGGTGCCGGAATATCTCGAATTAGAACTTCAAGAACATCAGGTACCCCTGCTCCACTTTTCGCACTGCACTGTACTGCATCACTGGCGTGGATACCGATGATCTCTTCAATCTCTTTTTTTACACGCTCCGGTTCTGCCTGCGGCAAATCCATTTTGTTGAGGATGGGTATCACTTCTAGACCCTGCTCAAGGGCGGTATAACAATTTGCTACTGATTGCGCTTCAACACCCTGCGCAGCATCCACAATTAACAGGGCACCTTCGCAAGCAGCAAGCGAACGTGAGACTTCGTAACTAAAATCCACATGACCTGGGGTATCGATAAAATTAAGTTGATAGGTTAGGCCGTTCAGGGCCTTATATTCTAGGGTGACCGAGCGTGCTTTGATGGTGATGCCGCGTTCTTTCTCAATGTCCATGGAGTCAAGTACTTGATTGGACATCTCGCGCGCGGTTAGGCCACCACACAACTGAATAAAGCGGTCAGCAAGCGTGGATTTGCCATGGTCTATATGGGCGATGATAGAAAAATTGCGGATATGACTGAGATCACTCACGGACTACTTACACTCTGGCGGAATATTATCTGGAGGAATAAAAAAAGCGCGCAAGTGTAACTTAATCTAGCCATAGCCGCCATGTAACTTGTTCACACTTTTTCCTGCTAAATCAGCTCCTTGCCATATATGAACAATAGTTAGGGCACCTTTACTCAGGTAGTGTGATGGTGAAATATGACAACTGTTCATTACGTGCAATCAAGACGGGTAAAACGCGGTTGACGGGCAACAAAGCCGATACACGTTCGATATCGGCCGGTGAAGTAATATCTACATTATTCAGCGCCACAATGATGTCGCCTGGTTTTATTTGTGCTGCAGCTGCTGCGCCTTCGACTTCTTGCACGAGCACACCATGCTCGATGCCTAGCGCTTGCATGGTTTTTTGATCAATTTCCGCTACCACCAACCCCAAGCGATTACTAGTCAGAGCAGGGAAAGCTGCTGCTAACGTCGTCGCCTCACCTAAACTCCCAACCTTCATGTCTAGCGCTTGGGATTGACCCTCACGGACAATTTTTACTGGGACTTTAGTTCCTGGCATGACTAAACCAACGTAATACGGCAAATCTGCACTGGTTCGAATGGCTTGACCATTAAACTCAACAATAATATCGCCAGCTTGAAAACCAGCCGCTTGCGCTGGCCCTCCGTCTAAAATGCGATTTACAAGAGCTCCGTGCGGTGTTTCCAGATTGAATGCTTGAGCGAGTTCCTGACTGACATCCTCGATACCAACCCCCATCCAACCGCGACTGACACTTCCGTTTTCTCGTAATTGGGCAACTACATTTTTTGCCACATCCACCGGGATGGCGAACGACAATCCGATTGACCCGCCTGAATTAGAAAAAATTTGTGAATTGATGCCAATGACTTCCCCGGCCAGGTTAAACAAAGGCCCACCTGAATTGCCTGGGTTGATAGCCACGTCGGTCTGTATAAAGGAAACATAATTGCTACCTTCTGTGGGCAAACTACGCCCCATGTAACTGATAATCCCTGCAGTAACTGAATACTGCAAACCAAAAGGTGAACCGATTGCCAGCACCCATTCGCCTACTTTAAGCTTACTGGAATCACCTAGTTTTACTGCGGGCAAATCAGTTGCATCTATTTTTAACAAGGCCAGATCAGATCGTTCATCCGACCCTACCACTGTGGCTGTAAATTCACGCTGATCGTTAAGAGTAACGGTGATGCTTGTTGCAGTGTCCACTACATGATGATTAGTAACAATGTACCCATCAGCGGAAATAATGAAGCCAGAACCAGTAGCACTAGGCGACTCCTGCTCTTCATTTGGTTTTGGCAAATCCAGTTGCGGAGCCTGATCGCCGTAGAAACGACGGAGCAGCTCATCCAGATTTGCACGGTCTTCAGTGCGAGCCTCCGGCGCAGCCAATGTCGTACTCACATTAACAATTGAAGGTGCATTTTTTTCTACCAGCACTGTGAAATCAGGCAGAGCTTGGCCCATCAACAAGCCAGCCGACAGACTTAATGCGAGCATCAATGAAATAGCTTTAATGGACTTTATTTTAATGAATTTGTTAAGCATCTACGTACTCCTTCGCGAGAGAACTGAATGATTGGGGTTATCAGGAAAAACTTCAAGCCAACTCTTCGTAAAAGAAAATATAAGAGTTAACAATGTATACAGTGTTAAGTAGTGATTCAGTTTCAACTTCGAATTTCTCACCCATTAAGTTCAAACCTAATCATTGTCACATTGCGAGGTTTATGTTTTTTCCATATGCCAAATCTTAAACTTTATAATTCCTCTTGCCGCAACATCTAAAAAAAAACCGACTTGCGCCGGTTCTTTTACTGATCACTATATATACAAGCATTTTTTATAACTGCCTTAATCCTGATCAATTAGTAATTTGGGTGAATAATTAACCGGAATTTCCAGGGCTACTGGTGCATCCAAGAACTCCTGATTAACGGCATCTTGCAAGCGGGTAAGTGCAGCAGCATCAAGGCTACTATCCAAACTGGCGGTACGGGAAAGCTCGGAGGGATTGTATTCTCCACCAACCACGGGCATAGCAGTATTTAGATCGATTGCAGCAGCCGTTTTTGTCTCTACGGCGGCAGTCGTATCAACCGCAGCCACTACACCGGCAGGCTGCATATTCTGGCCAGACTGGTTAAATACTGACACCGCCATCAATACAACCAGAGCGAAAGAAGCGGCTATCACTCCTTGCCCAACAAAGCGCACTAAAAAACGACCGGATTTGGCAACTGCCGGTAGTGTTGGTAAAGCCTCTGCAGCAAGGCGAGCATGGATGCCAGTGAGAAGATCCACAGCAGGATTGGGGTGTAGATCATGATGAATACCCGCACTGATTAGATGGTAGCGACGCCATTTGCTTGCAAGTTGAGCATTGCCACTAAACTCACGCAAAATGCGTCGAACTTCCAACGGTTCGGCTTGGTTATCCATAAAAGCAGATGCC
>Ga0114978_10000017_pt1 | contig 126818 bp, 118 predicted proteins | sample S_140212_EF_Meta_FD_87027 | JGI IMG/M metagenome (GOLD analysis project Ga0114978, IMG submission 87027) | Freshwater microbial communities from Lake Simoncouche, Canada to study carbon cycling - S_140212_EF_MetaG | ecosystem: Environmental > Aquatic > Freshwater > Lake | place: Lake...
AGTGTTGTTTACTATCGAGTCTTTATCTAATGACAAATACCACAACAGCAAACGCCCACTTCTATTACTTGATCATTCTGTTAAAGAGCTTATCCACAGACCCTCGCCTGCAGAGAGCGCGCATTATACTCAGATGATCTCGACTGACAAGGAGTATTTAAAGAGAAATTAATATAATCCCCCAAGAGCATATGTACTACACAATAGTTGCTAGCGAAAACTAAAGCGACGAACAGCAAGGCTGTTAATCCGAAGCAACCTGTATACAAGAAATAGAAATACAAGCCCTCCGTATAAAACAGCATCGCCGTAACTAGATCGAACTATCCAGACTACATGTAAGACTGCAAGAATGCTGATTGGGTACACCATACGATGAATTCTTTTCCAATTTCTGCCTAATTTTCGTTGTGCGTAATCAAACGAAGTCATCCCTAACGGCACCATCAAGATAAAAGCAGAAAAGCCAAGTGTGATATAGGGACGCTCCAATATTTCTTTACCAATCTCAGTCCATTGCCATTGCAGAAGGAACATGAGAAAAACAAACAAATGCAGTAAAGCATAAAAGAATGCATACAGCCCAATCATTCGTCGATACTTCCAGACTGATGGCGTGTTAAATAGATATCTAATCGGGGAAATAGCAAGTGAAAGCACTAGCATGCGGATTGCCCACTCTCCCGTTTCTAATGATAAGGTTTTGGGAGGATCAGGCCCCAGTAAGTTTTCACCACCAGTGTATGCAAGATATACGGCATAAAACATATATCCAGCAGGCAATAAACATAGTACAAAAACTAAAGGCTTGAGCGGAAACTTCATCAGTGAAATGCCAGGGACAGGACAACTCTGAAATATAAATATCCCTAAGGCTCTATAGGGGCCTAGTAATTACGTCGTAAATCCATCCCTTCATAGAGGCTTGCCACTTCTTCGGCATAACCATTAAAAGGCATTGTTGGGACTCGCTGAGGCGCAAAGAGACTAGTGGGAAGTCGACGTTCTGTAGCCTGACTCCAGCGCGGGTGACTCACATCAGGGTTTACATTGGAGTAAAAGCCATATTCCGCAGGTTGAATATCTCTCCAAGTGTTATTCGGCATATCATTGCGAAAATTAATACTAACGATGGACTTGATGCTCTTAAATCCATACTTCCAAGGAACAACAAGTCGTAATGGAGCTCCATTTTGTGCCGGCAGGACATCACCATACAAACCCACTGCAATTATAGTTAATGGATGCATGGCCTCATCCATTCGCAGTCCTTCACGATATGGCCAGTCAATTGTAGAAAATCTCGACCGTTGATCTGGCATCTGCTCACCGTCCACAAGTGTAGTAAATTCAATAAATTTTGCATTCGAGTTGGGTTCGAATCGTTTTATGAGCTCACTCAAAGAAAAACCAACCCAAGGAATAACCATAGACCAAGCCTCAACACAACGCAGACGATAGATTCTTTCTTCAAAAGTATGAGGCTTTAGTATGTCTTCTAACGTATATTTACCGGGCTTATTTACCTCGCCTGTAACCTGAACACTCCACGGATCAATAGAAAAGTTTTTCGCATTGCTGGACGGATCACCCTTGCCCGTTCCAAACTCGTAAAAATTATTATAATTAGTCACATCCGCTAAGGGAGTCAGCGATTCTGTTGTGGTGAAGGGACCAGAAGCAGGAACTGTTGTTCGCACTGCAATTTGCTGTTCCAGCCAAGCTGGTTTGCTGGCAAGGTTCAAGTCTGCTGGGGTTCTGACAACTGCATCTGCTGTTTGTGCTTCGGCAGATTGCGATAGCACTCCACCACTAGCAAAACCCATAGCAAACGCAAGCTGTGTTGAAGATTTAATAAAATCCCGTCGTGAACGATAAACAGTTTCTGGGGTTATCTCTGAAGAAGGTATTGCATTTGCTGACTTAATCTTGATCAACATGATTTTCCGCGCTCCTCAATAAAACAATGTACCGTAGAGAAAGATCAGTCAATTTCAAAAAATCTTTCTTATTTTTTAAATGTTGAATTCAAATCCTGTGCAACTGAGCCTACAGTTTTGCGTTGTTCACGCAATTTTTTACTTCTGTCTTTTATTGCCATGGCTGGGCCGGATAATGCATAAACGATAGCCAATGTAAAAAGTACAACAGGCGGATTCCATGAAACCACAACAATAATCATCACAACTGCCAAAATCACAAAAAAAGGCACACGATTACGGAAATCTAGATCCTTGAAAGAATAATAAGGAACATTGATAACCATAAGCATTCCTGCAAATACGGTTACGATTGCTGCTAATATCGAAATAAATGGCGTTATTTCAATTTGGTATTCATAAAAGCTCCAGACCATGAACACCACTAAACCTGCTGCTGATGGACTGGCCAATCCAACAAAAAACCGCTTATCGGTCGAGCCCAGTTGCACATTAAACCTAGCGAGCCTTAGCGCAGCACAAGCAACATAGATAAATGCAGCAGTCCACCCGAGTTTACCCAATTCAGAAAGTGACCAGCTAAAACAAATCAAGGCAGGGGCCACTCCAAAGGCTAACATGTCTGAGAGGCTATCATATTCTGCGCCAAATGCACTTTGGGTATTTGTTAATCTTGCGACTCTGCCATCAAGCCCATCAAGAAACATAGCAACCAATATGGCAACACAGGCGTTGTGAAAAGCTCCACCCATCCCAGCAATGACTGCATAAAAACCAGCGAACATCGCCCCGGTGGTTAACAGATTAGGCAAAAGATAAATACCGCGTCGCCGCACATTACGCCCACCCTCAGAAACCACCTCTTCGTGGTCATCTATGAAGGTGATTCCATCTTCCTCGTATGTGCGTGCTGCATGCGTATCATCTTCTAAAGCACAGAGAGCACAATCCGTCTTCAGACACGTGTGTGCTAAGTGTGTCTCTTCTTCTACAGCTTCAGAAAATTTTGATTTTTCCAGTTCAATCATGCCAATGCCAAATTTTTAGTCGGTTGTGAATTATAGCCCTTAATTCTGCTTGTGGGAGTAACCTGCAAGCTTCCAAAATGCGTTGATAAGTGGATTCTGGATTTTCCTTCGTAGAACACATACACCTATGGCAAAAGGGGCAAGATTGTGATCAATTTTCAAAACTTTGATTTTGCTTGCCAAAGGGCTATTTTCCACAACTAGTTGTGGCACCACACCTAAGCCGAAACCAAGACTGACCATACTTACTATGGCTTCATTACCTGCTACTTGCGCATAAATATTGGGTTTTATTTTTTTACTTTTGAACCACTGATCAACCTGTTCTCTGGCAAGCCCACTTTCCGAAAGAATCATTGGGACAGTACGCCACAATATTTCTTGAGCTGAACCGCTGAATTCACCGGAATGCGAACCAGATAGAGGTGCTATAAATACTAGAGGTGTTGAGGTAAGTACTTGCACACATAAACTTGGCGGGATTTTTGCTGGTAATGCCGCAATTCCTATATCTTCTTGTTCCGCAAGGATTCTATCCAATGTTGTTGCTGTATCCCCTGTATGTAACTTGAGTTCGATCCCTGGATGTTGCTGCCTGAACTTACTTAATAACTCATACAAAAAACTGTAACTGGCTGTTACCGAGCAAAACAAACTAATTTCACCTGTTAAAATTTGGTCTTGCTGCGCGAGCGTTTTCTTCATTGAAAGCCAGTTATTTTGAGTGGTGTCAGCAAACTCACGAAATGCCAGGCCTGACTTGGTCAATTCCACACGCCGATTGTCCCTGTCAAACAACGGAACGCCAACTTCTAGTTCAAGGCGGTGGATCACCCTACTCAAACTGGAAGGGGTTACATAACAAGCTTCGCTGGTACGGGCAAAATTCAAACTCTTGGCCAAGTGCAAGAATAATTGCAGTTCTCGCAGATTCATAAAAAAGCCCACTCTATATTGCACAAAATGGCATATATGATTGCATAAAGTTCATTTTACGCAACATTACATTACGCTTAACATAGTCAAACACAAAAGCACCACTTCATAACAATCGGAGCCAACCATGAACTATTTCAATTCTTTGCCCTTAAGACTGCAATTGGATCAACTAAGCAAGTGCCGCTTAATGGACAAATCAGAATTCAACAATGGTGTGGACATGCTGCATGGCAAAAGAATTGTCATCCTAGGATGTGGTGCACAGGGACTTAATCAAGGATTGAACATGCGCGATAGTGGCCTGGATATTTCTTACGCGCTGCGGGCAGATGCCATCTCCAACAAAAGGCAATCCTGGCTTAGTGCGACAGAAAACAGCTTTAAAGTCGGCACTTTCGAAGAACTTATCCCGTCAGCTGATCTAGTGTTGAACCTTACTCCGGACAAACAGCACACACCAGTCATCCAGAAAGTTATGCCACTGATGAAAAAAGGAGCTAGCCTAGCCTATTCTCACGGCTTCAATATCGTGGAAGAAGGGATGCAAATTCGCAAAGACATCACAGTCATCATGGTGGCACCCAAATGTCCTGGCACAGAAGTAAGGGAAGAATACAAACGTGGTTTTGGAGTACCTACTCTGATTGCTGTTCACCGTGAAAATGACCCCACAGGCGACGGCCTTGAAATTGCTAAGGCTTATGCTGCGGCAACGGGTGGCCATCGCGCCGGCGTATTGGAATCCTCTTTTGTAGCTGAAGTTAAATCTGACCTTATGGGTGAGCAAACCATTCTGTGTGGTTTGTTGCAAACCGGCTCACTACTGTGTTTTGACCGCATGGTGTCCAAAGGAATTAACTCTGCCTATGCATCCAAATTGATTCAGCATGGATGGGAAACCATCGCCGAAGGGTTGAAGCAAGGTGGGATCACCAACATGATGGATCGTTTATCTAATCCAGCAAAAATAATGGCCTTTCAAGTAAGTGAAGAATTAAAAATTATTTTGCGTCCCCTGTTTGAAAAACACATGGATGACATTATGGAAGGTCACTTCTCGGCAGGAATGATGCAAGACTGGGCCAATAATGATGCCAAACTACTAGGTTGGCGTGAGGCAACTGGCAAAACGTCATTTGAAATGACGAATCAAGACGGGGCTCCCACAATAAATGAACAGGAATATTATGATAATGGAATCCTTATGGTAGCCATGATCAAAGCTGGGGTTGAATTGTGTTTTGAAACTCTAGTCGCTGCAGGTGTTATTGCTGAATCAGCTTATTACGAATCCCTGCATGAAGTGCCACTTATTGCGAATCTGATCGGTCGCAAAAAATTGTACGAAATGAACAAGGTTATTTCAGATACTGCTGAATACGGATGTTATCTCTTTTCTCATGCAGCAATCCCCATGCTAGAAAATTTCATGAGTAAAGTAGACACCACTATCATTGGAACAGGGCTCAATACCAAAGACAACAACGTGGACGACAGAGAACTTATTTCAATAAATGCCGCGATTCGAAATCATCCAATTGAATTGATTGGCCAATCCTTGCGTGGCCACATGACCAGCATGAAAAAAGTGGTGTAAACATTACGAAACAAAAACGCCAGACAATAAAAAGCCAAGTTTTTGACCTGGCTTTTTATTGTCTGGCGTTGAGCAGAACTGTAATCTGCAACCGTATTTTTTTGTGCTTTGAGAGTTTATTGTTCTACAAACTCAGCACTTTTTCCCCTCTTGCTATGCCTGATACGCCGGTTCTGGCCACTTCCAATATAGGTGTGCCTGCCAAGGCAGCTAAAAATCCATCCAGCTTGTCGCTGGTGCCTGCAAGCTGAATCGTATACATGGTCGGAGTGATATCAACAACAATCCCCCTGAAAATATCCGCTACCCGTTTTACTTCAGCTCGCTGCGCGCCTGTAGCTTTTACTTTTATCAGCATCAACTCGCGCTCTATATGACTCCCTTCAGTCAGATCTACTAACTTGGCCACATCAACAAGTTTGTTCAAATGTTTTACGATCTGTTCAATCTTGCGGTCATCACCCACGGTAGTAAGCGTCAGCCTCGACAAACTTGGATCTTCTGTCGGTGCTACGGTGAGTGAATTTATGTTGTAGTTACGCTGCGAAAACAAGCCGACTACCCGTGAAAGTGCACCCGGTTGGTTTTCCATGAGAATTGAAATAATACGTCGCATTTTCAGCTCCTCTCCGTTTTGCTCAAATACATATCACTCATGGCACCACCTCGAATCGCCATTGGATACACGTGTTCTTCCTTATCAACGGCAATATCTAGAAACACAAGTTTGTCTTTCAGGGAAAAGGCATACTGCATTTTTTCTTTCAACTCACTCAACTTTTCTATTCTGATACCAACGTGTCCGTAAGCCTCAGCCAGTTTGACAAAGTCCGGCAGGGAATCTGCGTAGGTGCTATGGGAATAACGCCCGGCGTACTGCATGTCTTGCCATTGTTTAACCATACCGAGGGCTTCGTTGTTAAGGTTGACTATCTTTATTGGCAAGGCAAATTGATTGCAGGTAGCCAGTTCCTGAATGTTCATCTGAATGCTTCCCTCCCCAGTTACACATGCAACAATCGCTTCCGGGAACGCCAATTGCACCCCCATCGCTGCAGGCAAACCAAAACCCATCGTGCCCAGCCCACCTGAATTGATCCAGCGCCTAGGTTTGGCAAAATGATAATACTGCGCTGCAAACATCTGATGCTGACCCACATCGGAAGTAATATAGGCATCACCCTTAGTAATTTCATACAAAGCTTGAATTACTTGTTGAGGTTTGATTGTTTCATTGCCGGAAGGTGTAACTTTCAAACTATCACGTGTGCGCCAATGATTAATTTTTTCCCACCAACCTGCTAGCGCGGCACTGTCAATTTTGGTCTTGGCACTTTCAATAAGTTCCAGCATTTCTTTCAACACAGCAGCCACCGGACCCACAATAGGCACATGGGCAGTTACTGTTTTGGAAATTGAAGCAGGATCAATATCCACATGTAAGATAATCGCGTTGGGACAGAAATTTTTAACATTAGAATTGGTAACGCGATCGTCAAAGCGCGCACCTATGGCTAGAATCACATCTGCTTCATGCATGGCCATGTTGGCTTCATAAGTACCATGCATACCAAGCATGCCTAGAAACTGCTTGTCAGGGGCTGGATAACCACCGAGGCCCATCAACGTATTGGTAACGGGATAACCCAATTTGCGAACAAGTTCGGTCAACAATAGGGAACCATCTCCCATAATTACACCACCACCGGTATAAATTATTGGCCTACTCGCAGCCAACAAGATGTCAACCGCTTTCTTGATTTGACCAGAGTGTCCCTTAGATGGCGGAACATATGATCTAATCTTTACTGTCTCAGGGTAGGTGTATTCAAATTTAGTGCTGGGATCAGTGACATCTTTTGGAATATCAATGACAACCGGCCCGGGCCTGCCCGTTGTCGCAATATAAAATGCTTTTTTGACTATATCTGGAATGTCTTGCGGATCCTGCACCATGAAACTGTGCTTCACGATGGGCCGTGAAACTCCAATCATGTCAGTTTCTTGAAATGCATCAGAACCTAACGAGGCCCGTCCAACCTGACCAGAAATAACAATCAGCGGGATAGAATCCATATAAGCAGTCGCAATACCCGTGATGGCATTTGTTGCACCCGGGCCAGAAGTTACAAGTACGACACCGGCTTTACCCGTAGCACGTGCATAACCATCAGCCGCATGCGTCGCTGCCTGCTCATGTCGCACCAAGATGTGTTCAACTTTATCTTGATTATAAATAGCGTCGTAAATATGCAAGGCAGCCCCACCAGGGTAGCCAAAAATAATATCCACACCTTCATCGTGCAAGGCACGAAGCAGCATGTCACCACCAGAAAGTAATGTCATGTTATGTACACTCCAAGTCTCGAAAGCTGTCAGTAGTACCGCGTATAACAGTATATCCATGCAAGATGCATAATTCTGGCACACACGAATCTAGTTATCAGATGGCTTAGGTTCGGGTTGAACCTGTGGACCCATGGCATGATTTGCCGATGGTTTTTGAACCAGTGCTATGCAAGCACAATAAAGTTCAAGCGGGTCGTTGGTAGTAACTAACAGTTGTCAGTTGTTACGCGGCTTTTTCGTAAATTTCTACGCTACCTGCCGCAGAAATCGTTACGAAAAACGGTCGAAGGGTAATCGACACGTCCACTCACCAATTTGAGGGGCACATTATCGGGGGGAACGGCAGGCTGTCAAGGTTGAGAATTTCGATTAATAGCCAAGTGATCAGTTTTGAGCTGCAACTTGTTCTGCCGCAGCGAGGATTCTGAGCACATTACCCCCCCAAATAAGGGCAATTTGTGCCTCGGTATACCCTCTACGCACGAGCTCCAGAGTGACATTGAACGTTTCCTGAGCATTACTCCAGCCGACTACACCACCACCACCGCCAAAATCAGATGAAATACCAACGTGCTCAACCCCAATCAAGTTAACTGCATAATCAATATGATCTACAAAATCTGCCACTGTTGCACCACCACCTGTTTTTAAATAGGCATCAAAAGCAACCAACTGAATAACGCCTCCATTTTCCTTCAAAGCCATCAGTTGCTCGTCGTCCATATTACGCACATGGTCAAAACGAGATGTGACACTGGAATGGGAAGCTATCACCGGAGATTTAGAGAGGCGAGTAGCTTCGAGCATGGTAAGACGACTTACATGGGAAATATCCACCAGTATTCCTAAGCGATTTAATTCAGAGACAACCTCCCGACCAAACTCACTCAAGCCCCCGTATTCGACTTCCACATCCATGAGTCGTTCCTGGGGCTGAGCCGAATCCCCTATATCGTTATGCCCATTGTGTACCAATGTCATATACCGGGCACCTCGGTTTCGGAAATCCGCCAGTATCGAAATATCTTTCCCAATTACAAAACCATTTTCTATTCCGATCAGGGCAACAAGTTTTCCTTTAGCATGAATCTGAACTGCTTCGGCAGCTGTAGTGGCAAGACCAATACGGTCAGAATACAAATAGTCTGTCATGCGATGAATGGCATCAAACTTAGCTAATGCATCTGCTTTAGCTGCCAGATAACCTGCTGGTGTTCTTTCGCCTTGCCCTACATAGACAACAAAAAAAGCAGCGTCCAGACCGCCAGCTTTCATTGCATCCAGATTTACCTGAGCATCCGCCGTGCCTGGCATAAATTCGCTAGTTGAAAAATTGAGGGGAATATCGGAGTGAGTATCAATAGTCATCACTCGCTCATGAATTCCAAGAGCCAACTCTAGTAGTTCTGCTTCACTGGCACTGAATGCATATGAACTCGATATTGATATAACGAATAACAATGTTGAACAAATATGAGATTTCATCATGGTGTATATTTCAAAATAATGGGGAAAATTTTTCGTGCTTTTATAACGGTTACATTTACAAGAACTAACCCAGGTTAATGTGTCATCGAATAAATAACGTAGTTAACAGCAAAACGATAAGCCAGCGCAGTCATCGGCTCTGGATAGCCAGGATTATCGGCTTGCTCCCAAGCATCTCCCAAATCCATATTATGGTTGATCACAACCAGCAATCTGCCCTCGTCATCATAAATACCTCGCCATGTCGGATCGACGCCATCTTTCTCGTAAGTAACACCGTTGTACAAACTAGCCAAGCCAGGGATTTGTATTTTTTCATCCAGGTCGTAGAGGACATGAAATACCTCGTTGTCGGTTTCCAGATCAACAATTGGGCGATCTGGGAAAATACGTTGCATAGTGGTAACAAAACTACTCCATTCCTGCGATCCGTGGAAATCGTCCACCATCAGAAAACCGCCCTTCATTAAATACTCACGCAGAATAGCAATCTCTTCAGCATTAAACGACCAGTACCCTACTTCTACTGCATATAGCCAAGGGTAATCAAATACATTGCGGTCAGTAAGGTTGATACGTTCACCACCTTCACCGTTATAGACACTAATTTCAGTACCATCGACACGGGTTAGGCGCAACAAACCTTGCATAAAAAAATGTTCAGCTTCAGGCCAGTCAGTTGTCCAGGAATTGCCGCCTCTTCCACCGCGGCCACGCCCACCACCGAAATCATTGCCACCACCATAAATCAAACGGGCAAAATGAAATTCAGATCCGTTTATATCAGCTGGGGTATTACCGGAAAGTTCACGCTCGGGCTGCACTCGGTAGGGAAATCGTTGGGCAAACACCGGTGTTACCACCAGCAACAGGAGAGTTAAAATTAAGGAGTTTAATTGCCATTTAGAACTTAAACGATTCAATTTATGCACTCATTAACGGTACGAATAAGGCTAATCTAATCAACTATAAACCAGCTTCTTCAGGAAGAACATATCCAGAGTAGGTTATCGCTTTGTTACTAACTAAAATCTGAATGTGTAATTAAATTTCAATGACAAATCGGCATTTACCGAGGTGAAATTTTCATCTTTATCAGGGTCAACCAAGCCATAGTTCAACACTAAAAACGCTTCTCTGCCCGCTTCGGGGATCCAACGTAATCTACTGTTGAACCCCAAAGCTTCCGACACATTGTCGTACTGTATCAAATTGCTCCAAGACAAAGTGGCAAGGAAGGCAATCTGAACCTGTGCATTGATTAATCGCACTGTAAAATCACCTTGTGGCAAATGAATTTCATTTTCCTGGTATTGACCACTGAAGCTGTAACGGGCTGTGGGCCGAAAACTCAACTCCGCATTCCGCTGAGAGTGGTTACCGCTGTAATAATCGCCCCAACGAACAGTCAATCGACCAGATAGTTTGCGTTGATTGGCAGACTCCATGCCTAACATTGTTTCTTCGAACTTATAGTCTCCTTTAGGAATAATAATGGTTCTCGATCCGTCTGAAAAACGATTAATGATAAAGCTTGTTTTTAATAACTCACGGTTACTGATAACACGCATGAAGAGATTGTCACCTGCATTAGTATTTGCAGTTATCCGTAGTCCGACTGTCTCATTACTCAAGGTACCATCCCGCAAATTTTGGGCACGATACCCATCAAAACCACCATAAATTGAACGTATTTTCCCGCCGGGTGGTAAAAACTTGCGATATCCAAAATCTAGTGCGTGATCCTGGATGTCGGACTGATTTACAAAGCCAACAGCAGGGTCAAAATTCTTTTCGATGCGTTTAAAGTTATAACCCCCACGCCAACCCTGACTAGCCGGATAAAATATACCAGCACCCATCGATGCATTTTCAGAGGTTAAGCCAGCACTGTTTGTCTCCTGATAAAAAGCAACACCTTGTAAGGTTCCACCACTGGCCAAGTTTGAATTACGGTAACGGAAGTCTGCTCCTATGAGACTATTGTCCAGATTTGACTGCGGATCACCGTGGGTTGTAATGACACCCAATTGCGATTCCGATAAAACGTTTAATACTGCGCGTCCGACAAAGATATTTTGCGCGTCTACTCTCGTTGCAAGGTCTGCATCTTGACTAATCAACAAAGTGCCCACATTCCAATCACCAATTCGACCACTTATCTTGGCACCTGCGTTGATGTCTACGGGACTGCCATTTGTGCTCAAGCCAATACGACGCGAGAAAAAAGGGCGTGCATTTTGCGAAGCAGCTCCCGGAATAGCCGGATTACCACTGCCGGCATTAAAGCCACCAGTACCAATTTGACCAAATTCGAAAATATCAGACTCTCTAATAAAAAAATCTCTCTGCTCTGGAAAAAAAAGATTAAACCGAGTGAGATTAACCTGGCGGCTGTCGACTTCGGCAGCAGAAAAATCAGTGTTGATGGTTACGGATGCATTCAACTGCGGGGTTAGTTTGTAGTACACATCCAATGAAGGCTCAAAATTATTTTCAGCAAACCCGGAGGGGCCATACAATTGTTCTTTTCTCATAGTCAATGAAGGGACAACATCCAAACCAAGCCCCTGGCGCATACCTGAAAGACCAACAACTGTGCCAGCTATACTAGGATTGATTTGCCGATTGCGAGATACCCAAGCAATACTTTCATTATTGCGTCTAATAGCACGACGAAAATTAATTCCCCATGTGTCGGAAGCAGGGTTAAACGGCAAAGTTTGAAAAGGAATCCGCATCTCACTGTACCAGCCATCAGCTACGCGGGTGGCACCAGCCTGCCAGATACCATCCCAGTTACCATCAATCTCAGAAGTGTTTTGATACAAGCCCTCCCAACGAACACCGTTGGCATTTACTTCAAAACGATAACCGTTGCGGCGATCGAAATAAGGATCGAGAATAACTGCGAGAATGTCATCCGATTGCAAACTTTCGCCATGGCGCATGATATTGGCGGCGACTTTAGACATATCACTTTCGGCAAAAAAACTGCCTATATATAGTGCATCCTCTGTATAGAAAATCCAGACTTGCGTTTTTTGGGAAGGCTGACCGTATTCAACAGGTTCGTACTGGTGAAAATCTTCAATCAGTAGCGCTTGCGACCAAGGCGCATCATCGAGTATCCCATCTATTGCAGCTTCCCCAGTTAATTTTGGAATGACAACAGACTTGGCATCAGCCCCGCTCCCAATTGTTACTTGTGCCAGCGTTTTTTCACTGAAGCCCAAAACAATTGCTGCAAGTAAAAGAAAACTTGTTACAAGTGGTGTACACAATCGTGTTGCCAAATAAGCCACAGAAAAATCCAGATGTTAAATAATGGTCAGAATTATATTGCAGGGAGTATTAGAGGCAGCAAACAAAGATCGACTCTTTGCAATCATTGCAGGTATTTCCCTTTAATTTGCACAAACTAAACCTGCGCTGAATTACAGCAGGATTTATCACACATGAAAACTCAACGACACATTTAATTTTTACACGGTTGACTATCTGAGCAGCACTTATGAGTAAGTGAAACTGATTCCATAATTGTCATAATAGAGCCTTTCTTGGTCCAATCCGGCTGAAGTCAGAGGATGTTCAGTTAACCATTTGCGCAAAAATTTTAGTTTGAAGTCCTTCCCTTGCAAACTCAATTTTGGAAGTGTATCAACATCTTCCCGACGCCTATGTAACAAAACCGCCAGACGCAGACATACAACTAGTGGAATTAAAGCTGTCATGGTCTGTTCGTCCATTTCCTCAAACTTCTTATCGTACAATCCTTTACGTTGGCTGCGCACCAAATTAGCCAAAATGTATTGCTCATACCGTCCAAAGCCTGCCAAGTCACTAAAACGTAATATGTAATAACCATGATGATGGTGACTAGAATGCGAAACACTCATCCCAATTTCATGCAATTGCGCTGCCCATGCAAGAATTTTAGTGCGTGACACTCTCGGCAATGAGGGACCATCGATATTTTTCCAAAAATATAGAGCTGTATTGGCGACCCTTTCGGCCTGATCAATATCAACATGATATTTACGCTGCAAACTGATAACAGTATCTGCACGTGAGTCATGATCACTCAACCTACCGATAATGTCGTACAACAAACCTTCTTTAAGCGCGGCATCACCAACATGAATACTGTCGAGTTTTAGCTGATCAAATAATGCTTTGAGTATGGCGATTCCTGCCGGCAAAACCGATCTTCGCGGCTCAGGTACATTCAACAGAACTGATTTATTGCTCAGAATTTCCGCATACAACCATGCTAATGAGCCAGATGAAATCACAGCTCCGCCGTCGCGTGATTGCACTAGGTCAGCTATGGTTCTGATAGTACCTGAAGTTCCAAATGCAATTTTCCAGCTGGTTTTCATATAGTTTTTACGAATACTTTCAATCTCCGTACAAGCCGACACATAAGCTCGATTCAACTTTACTGCACTGATTCTGTTGGTTTTTGAAAAATACAATTCTGAAAATGTTACACAGCCCATGCTTAAACTTTCCAAGCACAATGGCTCGTAATCCTTCCCGATAATAATTTCGGTACTACCCCCACCTATATCAACCACCAAGCGGTGATTGTGATCGTTGGTTACTGAATGGGCTAATCCAGAATAGATTAATCTCGCCTCTTCAAAACCTGAAATGATTTGAATCGGCAAACACAGAGCAGCTTCTGCTGCTTTGATGAATTGTTTGGATTGCCCAATAGTCCGGAACGTTAGAGTTCCAACCACCCTGACTTGTTCTCTTGGTATATCGCGTAATCGTTCTGCAAACCTTGCCAAACATGCTAGCGCGCGGTTTTGCGCATCCATTTCTAGATGTCCATCAGCTTTGATACCTCTGGCCAGCTGTACCATTTCTTTTTCCCTGTCGATGATTTCAACTCGGTCATTCTGAACTCGAGCAATCAACAAATGGAAACTGTTGGATCCCAAATCCACAGCCGCAAAATAGGGGGAATCTAGCTTAATGGCCATTATGCATTTTCTTTCTATTTAGAAATAAAAAAAGGCAATGATTTACACCATTGCCCCTGAATACTGCTACCTGCTAACCACCAGGTAATAGAGCTGTAATTTCTATTTTTTGCTTTTCGCTACATGAGTAGCAATGGCGTCCATAAGTGCTGGCGACAGGCAATCATAAGTTGGCAGACCGATTGCACTAAGCCGACCACGCACCTCACCCATTTTGGCTGGGTCTGATCCCTGCTCAATGATAGAAGAGACAAAAGCAGCAAAATCAGGGCCACTCCAGCCAGTCTGGTTTGACAATTCAGTATGGACAAAATCCAAACCATAAAAAGGATGACCGGTATTTTCGATACGACCAAACATGTGAACACCACAATCTTTGCAAGCATGACGTTGAATAGCTGCATTGGTATCGACGATAGTTAATTTATCGCCATTAGCTTTGACACTAACTTTTTCCTTGCTGACAACAGCAATCAGGGAGAACGGCGCACCTTTAGGCTTCCAGCATTTGCTGCAACCACAAATATGATTGTGAGCGGTTTGAGCGGCAACACTTACTTCAACAGGATTGCTGTTGCATTTACATTTCAGTGTGCCACCACTGAAACCGTCTACACCTTTCCATATACCACCATCTACTGATGGATGAATTTTCACGTGTGTATATTTAGGTGCTGCAGGTGCACTACCACCACCAAAAATTGAGCTTAAAAATCCCATAACCTACCCTCCAAAATATTGTTATTTGTGGTTTAGACCTGAATACATCTAACCGTTGGTTTTATTGCTTATAAAATGCACTACCGCTGCACTTAATCAAGAGTAAACCAGGCAGCAACTACAAATCAAGAAATGCGTGTAATTCATCACTTATTAACTAAAGGCCAAATCCACCCCAACAATCTTTATCTTGATAGTACTACCGGGCGGATAATTGCCTTTCAAAACTTCCTGAGCAAGGGGATTTTCGAGCCACTGCTGGATTGCCCGTTTCAGTGGTCGCGCGCCATACAAAGGGTCAAACCCAAGCTTGGACAATTTATCCAGTACTTCTGGGTCCAATTGCAGTTGCAAATCCAGTTCTTGAAGGCGTTGTCTAAGCAAATCTATTTGAATGTTTGCGATGTCGCGAATATGTTCCTTCTGCAGCGGATGAAACACTACAAGCTCGTCGATTCTATTAATAAACTCCGGACGAAAATGCTTTGAAACCACCTGCAATACCGCTGCTTTGACGCTGTCATAGGCCGAATAACTTGCCGCTTCATCTTGCATGAGCTCCTGGATGCGATCAGATCCTAGGTTGGATGTCATCACTATTACAGTATTTCGAAAATCAACTGTACGGCCATGTCCATCAGTAAGTCGACCGTCATCTAGTACCTGTAGCAGAATATTGAAAACATCGGGATGTGCTTTTTCTACTTCATCAAGCAACAACACTGCATAGGGACGTCGACGTACAGCTTCAGTCAAATAACCCCCTTCTTCATAACCCACATAACCAGGTGGAGCACCAATCAAACGCGCGACTGAATGTTGCTCCATGAACTCAGACATATCTATCCGTACCATGGCATCTTCAGTATCAAATAGAAATTGTGCGAGAGATTTGCAGAGTTCAGTTTTGCCAACACCAGTCGGACCCAAAAATAAAAAAGAACCATTTGGTCGACGCGGATCGGAGAGGCCAGAACGTGAGCGCCGCACTGCATTAGCAACTGCAGTCACTGCTTCAGCTTGACCAATTACCCGTTTATGCAACTCACTTTCCATACGTAATAGTTTTTGTTTTTCACCTTCCAACATTTTGGCTACAGGAATCCCCGTGGCACGTGAAACAACTTCGGCAATTTCTGCTTCGGTAACTTTATTACGTAACAATTTCATTTCCGCAAGTGCAGGGTCAGCTGCATTTTCCAGCTTCTTTGTTAGCGAAGGAATGATTCCGTACTGCAGTTCTGACATTCGGGCCAAGTCTCCCACTCGCCGTGCAGTGTCCAGATCTAGACGCGCTCTTTCAATTTCACTTTTAATTTTTTGCGAACCCATCAGTAATAACTTTTCAGCGCGCAGTACTTCATCAAGATCAGCAAATTCTCGTTCCAGACGGTTGATATCTTCCTGCAATTTTTCTAACCGTTTGCGTGATGCTTCATCTTTTTCTTTCTTCAATGCTTCGCGTTCAATTTTGAACTGGATAAGGCGGCGCTCAAGTCGATCCATTTCTTCGGGTTTTGAATCTATTTCCATACGAATCAGACTGGCGGCCTCATCGATCAAGTCAATGGCTTTGTCGGGCAACTGTCGATCGGTGATGTAACGCTGCGAAAGTTTAGCGGCAGAGATTATGGCGGAATCCGTGATATTTACTCCGTGGTGAACTTCGTATCTTTCCTTAAGACCACGCAAAATCGCAATGGTATCGATTTCATTAGGCTCTTCCACCAACACTTTTTGAAAGCGACGCTCTAGTGCGGCATCTTTTTCCAGATATTTACGATATTCGTCCAATGTGGTCGCACCGACACAATGTAAATCACCTCTTGCAAGAGCTGGTTTGAGCATATTTCCTGCATCCATTGCTCCTTCAGCTTTACCTGCACCTACCATAGTATGGATTTCATCAATGAACAAAATAACAGAACCTTCTTTTTTATTTAGTTCGCTCAGGACAGCTTTGAGTCGCTCTTCAAATTCACCCCGAAATTTTGCACCTGCAATCAACGCTCCCATATCTAGCGCGAGTATTCTCTTTCCTTTAAGGCCTTCAGGTACTTCACCATTTATTATGCGCTGGGCCAAGCCGTCCACGATTGCTGTCTTACCTACACCAGGCTCACCGATTAATACGGGATTGTTTTTGGTACGACGTTGCAGCACTTGAATAGTCCTTCGAATTTCATCATCCCGACCAATAACAGGATCCAACTTGCCCTGCTCAGCTTTGGCGGTGACATCCACGGTAAATTTCTGCAAGGCTTGGAAGTTGTCTTCTGCGTCAGCATTGTTGACTGTGGCACCACCACGCAAATTGGCGATGGCTTTTTCCAAAGCATTGAAACTTACAGAAAAAGAATTCAATAACTTGCCAAGCGCACCTTTATCTTGCATGGCCGCTAACAACACACTTTCGCTGGACATAAATTGATCGCCATTTTTCTGTGCTATTTTATCGGCCAGATTAAGCAACTTGTTTAGCTCAGGTGATATTGAGACTTGGCCATCGTGTGCATCTACAACCGGCTGATCGGCAATAAGCTTGTCCAGTCCTTTTCGCAAAACAGCCAGATCAAATCCAGTCTGCGTCAACAGAGCGCGAATCGAACCCCCTTTTTGCTCAATCAATACACTCAGTAAATGTACTGGCTCGATATAAGAATGATCTTTACCAACGGCCAATGACTGAGCATCGGTCAATGCCAGTTGCAGTTTACTGGTAAGTTTTTCCATACGCATGATTGCAGCCCTAGCTTATATTCATAGCAACAAATGTGGGGGGTGTGGCTGCATGATTCAAGTCAAATGTAAGTTTGGTCTTGATAAAGCTCAACCTGCCTGTAAACAAAGCAAAATTTTTCTGAAAAACTTAAGCACTATGGCACCGACATATTGCTTGGAAATATCAGTCAACTGCACCTACCTTTCATCACTTTGTTTTGATAATAAGAGTAGCAAAACGACCTGTTGGGGATTTTTTTCGATGGGAGTAAAAATTGGAATCACCACAAAAAGTACAGTTGCAGTCCCCATTAATTTGGTTAATTCCAGCGGTTTTTAACCGAATTCTTGCAATCTGATACAAATCTGCAAACCATTTCCCTGGTTTAAAAGCTGAAGTGAAAGCTTCATGAGTTGCTGCCTCATCTTCGGGTACAGCCGCCTGTATAAACGCGGCTCTTACTTCATCTCCCACCTCGAAATGACATGACCCTATAGCAGGGCCGAGCCAGGCCATAATTTGATGTGGCTGAGACTTAAAACTAGCTATTGTTGCTTCTAAAACTCCGCCACATAAGCCACGCCAGCCAGCATGAGCTACGGCAATCTCTTGACCATCAGTTGAACAAAACAAAACGGGCAAACAGTCAGCAGTCAGGATAACGCACGCAAGATTAATGCAGGTAGTATAGATAGCATCAGCTTGCGGGGATGGGGTAAAAGTGGAATTTTTTGCTGTATACACAGTACACCCATGTACTTGTTGCACCCATTGCATGATAGGTGCTGCACTACCAGTGATCTTGCCGATGTGTTCACTCAACAAAATGCGGTTTGCGATTACAGCAGCTGGATCGTCATTAACATGGTCAGCAAGATTAAAGGTTTGCCAAGCACCCTGGCTGTGACCACCAAAGCGGGTTGTGACAAAAGCATGGACACCAGCCGGCAGCTGCCAAGCAGGCTGATATATTCCATCTTCATTCAAGGTCTTGCTCCAGCAATGTTAGCAACGCCAGCATGTCGTCTGGTAATGGGGCTTCCCATTGCATAAATTCGTCTGTGTCAGGGTGATTAAAACCTAGAGTTCGTGCGTGTAAGGCCTGACGTTTGAACTGCTGCAAAAAAGCAAGTAATTGGGGTGCTGCACCCCGCGGTGGTTTAAGGCGACCACCATAAACCTGATCCCCAACTACGGGATGACCAAGATGGGCCATGTGCACACGAATCTGATGGGTTCGGCCCGTTTCCAGTTGCACTGAAATATTCGTATGACTGCGGAAGCGGACTTTCACCCTGAAATGGGTTACAGCATCACGAGCACCTTCCCCGTCACTAACAGCACGTTTCTGCCGTTGGACCGGATGTCGACCAATGGGAGCATTTACTGTACCCCCGGCTGTTAATACACCTTGCACTACCGCTTCATAATGGCGGCCCATGGTACGTTCTTGCAACTGCGATACCAAATGGTGATGAGACTCCGGTGTTTTGGCGACCACCATCAATCCGCTGGTATCTTTGTCGAGGCGATGCACTATGCCGGCACGTGGCATACCAGCCAGCGCAGGGCAATGCGCTAACAAGCCGTTTAGCAAGGTACCACTATGGTTGCCTGCAGCTGGATGCACAACCATCCCCACGGGTTTGTTGATAATAAGCAGAGCAGCATCCTCGTGCACAATATTGAGCAACAGATTTTCAGCCTGGTGCTGTTCATTATGCTCGACATGGGCGTGCAAACTGAGTAACTCCCCCCCAATCACCTTGTCTTTTGCTTTAGCAGTTTGTCCGTTTAGTTTGAGATCTCCATCCTTTATCCATTGCTGTAAGCGCGCGCGTGAATATTCGGGAAACAGTTGTGCTGCCGCCTGATCCAGGCGCAAGCCGCCTAGATCTGCACTTACTGTCTGAATTGAATCTGTATTTTGGGTCATTAAGGTTCCGAGTGCTTAAATTTGCAGCGCATAATACTGCTGAATTCTTGTTGTAGAGGTCATATTTAAGATATGACTTGGTTCTCGCTGTCCACTTTACGGTGTAAACTGCGCGACCATTATACAAATCCATTTCATGAATACAGTGACCTGCCGTGAATAAGTCCTTTTTAAATATATTCTTCGTGTTATTTAGTCTGATCTTGCTTACAAGCTGTAGCTCCAATGAAGATGAATTTGCCAATTCGGGTGAAGAAACCTTTTATGATGCTGCAGTAAATTCCCTAGACGTCAGCAATTGGCCACGGGCCATTGATATTCTGCAGCAATTGGAGGCCCAGTTCCCATTTGGTACATATGCCGCGCAAGCGCAGCTTGAACTTGTTTATGCTTATTACCGCAACAGTGAACCGGAAGCCGCAAGAACCACAGCCGACCGGTTTATCCGGCTTTATCCGGATAATGCCAACATTGACTACGCCTACTACATGAAGGGCATGTCTTTTTATAGTGAAGATGGTCGCATTCTGGGACGTTACCTGCCCACCGATCCCAGCAAACGTGATCCTGGTAAAGCACGGGAATCCTTCGCAGATTTTTCGCAATTACTCTCACTGTATCCTAACTCGCCCTATGCCCCAGATGCCCGCGCCCGCATGATTTATCTACGTAATTTGTTGGCAGCATACGAAATTCATGTGGCGGAATTTTATATCCAGCGGCAGGCTTATTTATCGGCTCTAAATCGTGCTCGTTTTGTTGTTGAAAATTACCAAAGTACTCCTGCCGTACCGCGCGCCCTAGAAATCATGGTCGAAACCTATCTAAGGCTTGGCCTAAATGATCTGGCAGACAACTCTCTTGCCATCCTCAAACAGAATCATCCAGCCAGCCCCACGCTGGATGCTGAAGGAAACTTCATTGTCTCCACCCAAATTACCGATCCTTCGTTTTTGTATTCCATGAGTTTTGGTTTGGTAGGAAGTAACAAAAAAGACACACCACTTGCTCCCACTCGCAGACCGACTCGTACTGATACACCTTATTTGTTTGAATTGCCTGTACTCGAAGAAAAACGTTCTTGGCTCAACATAATAACCTTCGGTGCGTTGGGTAACCCTGGTACAACAGCAACATCGACCCCCTGACGACCAATAAAAGCTACTTCTAATTTGCTTATGCTCTGGATATTTCGCGCAAGGTTGCAAGCCTGACTTTTGCATAAACATAATAATATTTGCAAGCCGTCAGAATTATGCAGTCAGAGCAAGCTATATCTATTGTGCCCACATCCACATTTTAGAGATAGGACACGTGGATAAATACTACATTAGCGCTGAACAATTACTGCAAGATGCTTTTGAGTTGGGCTTGGCAATTGTAAGCAGTGGTTTTAAACCTGATTTTATTATCGGAGTTTGGCGTGGTGGTACTCCGGTCGCCATTGCGGTGCAGGAAGTGATGAATTTTGTCGGCATCTCTAGTGATCATTTCGCCATTCGAACATCTTCTTACACTGGAATAAACGAACGTACTGAAGTAAAAGTACAGGGGCTAGATTATTTGTCTGGCAAGCTTAATGAAGCACATTCATTACTGTTGATCGACGATGTATTTGATACTGGATACAGCTTGCAACAAGTTCTAAGCGAACTTGATTTAATATGTAACAAGAAACCTCCACAAGTAAAAATTGCGACACCTTATTTCAAACCCCTCAACAACAAGACAGCGCGCATACCAGATTATTATTTACACACCACAAGCAAATGGCTGGTCTTCCCGCACGAACTGCAAGGGTTGGAAGATACAGAAATAATCTATGGCAAATCTGGATCAAAAGGGCTCATGCAAAGGTTGTGTAAACTGCGGGAGTCAATAAAAAACAACACATAACTTACAATTTACTGGACTTGGGGTAGACATTCACAGCGCTTTTTTTATCCATAGACATTCGCAACAATTTTCACACGCTATAGAAGTACGTCCACTCCTAGGCCGTACCTACAAGCTAGATTTACCTATAAATTAAAAACTTGAAAACTCAATGCAGCATGAGAATGTTGCAGGTGCGGCTGGGAATTTAGCAACCGCACCTATTGAGGAAGAAATATCTGAAGGCAAGAAACTTTATTATAGTACCTCTTCTCCTACCATACGCTCAGGATCCAGATTGTTTTCCTGACACAGATAGTCAAAAGGTTCGTTGCCATCGCTCCAGCTTAGGAACCAGCCGCCAGTCCAGGGCGCAGTGTAAGCACCAGGATCGTCAACCGTAATTTCGTAGCGCAATTGATCGAACTGTGGCCGCGAAATGCGCTCTATTAGATGTAGTTGCGTGGTATGCGGAAATCCATCCCGACTGAACCAGAACTTGTCATCACCGTGGAAACCTACTGAGTCGACCACTAAAGTATCAGCTTCCCAATGCCCTACCGAATGACCATACCAGGAAGGGGCAGGATTGGCCGGATGGTCTCTTCCATCCATATAAACCTGGCGCCAGGAGTGGGGCGCACCAATGTTGACAAAAATAACCTGATCACCAATATCCAGTACTTCTAGCCCATAAGGGGTGTGAAACATCCTGGCACCACCGGAAGGTTTGCAGCGTGTATGCGGATCGTCCTTGCCACCACCTTCCCGGCGTACGGCATATAGTTCGGCAGCCCAGGGTTGAAATGGAACTTGTTCAAGCGTAAGCGCCTCAGGAATATTGGAGCGATTGCCACCGTTGCCGTTTACCATAGTACCGAGTAAACCTTCCCAGTTGCCGACGTTTTCTGGTGTACCAGCAAAACTGACGCGACCTTCGGCATTACGGGGCACCGGCCGAGAGTCCACCGGATCAGGTGCTGCAGAGTCCTGCGCCACTACAGTTGCCACTACAGCTGATAGCGCCAAGACTGCAGTTGCTACTGCTCTTACCAGTTTCTTATTGCCTCTCATGGCGAGTCCTCAGTTTTAATTTTTATGGATACATCAAGTAAGGTGTGCTCCTACTCCCAAAATTTTTGTTAAGGAGTTGCGTCGCCGTTATCAGCAGGAGCTCCACCGGTCAAGGTTTGTTGCTCACTAGATGCTGCTCCCAACACTTGACCAGTAGCAACCAAGGTCACACTGCGAGCATTGGCAGTGGTGCTGCCATCACGGGCACGGGTAGCTTCTACTAGCATTTCATCACCAATTGTCATGCTATTTTTTTTCCAGCCGCGATTTTGCAACATATGGGGCGGACCCATTTCAATGCCCCAGTTTTCGATAACATGGGTTTCGGGATTTTCGACATCGATGTAGAAATACACATGCGGATTGAACCATTCCATCTTGGTCACATAGCCATTGAGTGTGACAGGCTTGTCGGAATCGTACTGTGCGCGAAAAGAATGGTGGGCAAAAGCCGGGGTAGCCAGTGCCAACAGACACACCAGACCACTCAGGGTGTTAAGCAGTTTGTTTTTCATGGGGCTATTTCCTCTTTATCACGTTTTAGGAATGAAAATTGTCGTTGTTGGTTGGTTATTGCTCGCAAAAACTTTCTTCAATATCACCTGCAACCCAGTCTAGCGTCCATTCTGAAGTCCAGGGTCTGGTATAAGCACGGGCATCGTCTACGGTGACCGAATAAACTAAAGTGTCATGATCCGGGCGACTAAAGCGTTCGGTTAGATGCAAGGCCGGGGTATGGGGCAAGCCCCCATTGGAGAACCAAAAACGATCATTAAATCCACTGGATTCCACCACCAGCGTATCACCTTCCCAGTGACCCGTAGAATAACCGTAATAAGTACCAGTCACTTCATCAGGATTGGGGGGGATACGACCATCCATGTTGATTAAACGCCAGTTACGATTGCCACCTCCGAACATTACATAGACACGTTCGTAGTTGCGATCTTGAATAATTCTGAAACCTTTGGGGTCCTGCAGATGGCGCGGGCCTGCCGGCGCGATACAGACACTGACCGGATCATCCTTCAGACCATTTGTCTGACGATATTTGTACAGAGCCAATGACCAATCCATAAAGGGAGCAACCTTGCTAGCATCTTCGATATTGGCAAGCAGCCCCATTTCATTCATGGCAACCTCCACACCGTTTTCTACCAATGCATGTTTGCTCGAGTTGGCCCAATAACCGAGCTCACCCGGCGCACGATCAAATCTGATTGTGTTGTCGTCATAACGTGGTGTTGCCTGCACAGTGGGTTCAGCTGTAGTGGTAGTGGCTTCACCACACCCACTCAAGGCTAAGGTCAGTGCCAGTGTAGTGCAGGAAAAAATTTTGGTGAAATTTTGCATCGATTCCCCTGATGGATTCAGCATTTATAATTATTGTTAGTTAGGTTTGTTCCGACAGCAGCCCGCTGCAGATTATTCCCGAGTCAGTACAATCTGATTTTCAACACCGCCAATTTTCCAGGTGCCGGTGATAGTGCGTTTGTAAGAACCAAGATTTTCTAACACACCATCCACAATGATGGGCTGGCCATCAGCAGAAGTTGCTTCAAAGTGTACAGCCCAAGTGTCAGCATTTAAGGAAGCGGTAGTAAAATTAACATTATTACGACCGGGATTGATGCGGCCATTGATGGCAGTGCCATCCCAGTTCATCACTACCACAGCGAGAGTGCCTGCAGCGCCCGCTTGGCCCCAGTTTCCACGCCAGGTGCCATCCAGTGGATAACCTTCCTGAGCAATTACCCATACACTGGCGCCTAAAGTAAAAACTGCGAAAAGCAAAGAGATGATCAGTTTCATGCGGCAGGGCTCCTCTTTAAATCAACGTTATCAACATCGACTAAGTTGTTTATTATTGTAAATGACCACCCAACTATACCGCATTTTTTCCAGGCAAACCTAGCAGCGGCTAGATTCAAGCAGGAGGAGGATAGCTTTCCTCATATTTTGCACAAAAGTAGCTTGTCAAAGCACTTTTGCCTGCCTGTGGTTAGTATTAAGGATACCATCTGCATAAATACCTACTTGACTTTAAAGGCCTAGGCTCTATCCTTCGCCGCATGCAAAAGAACCCTCTTTTCCCCCACATTATTATATTTATTCGATACTTGTATCGAAAATGAAGTGATGGGTTCAAGCCAAGGTTAAAGAATAACTAATTAGCTGAATACCCGCCCCGAAGCGGGTTTTTTTTACCTGAATTTTATCCAAGCCCTAAGGTTGCAACAGGTTTGACAATGAGTGATGAAGTAGAAATCGGAATTAACGAGAATTTTTCTTTTGTTACGGCAGAACATGCCGTGCTGCGTTTCTGGAAGCAGGAAAATGTATTTCAGCTTTCGTTGCAGCAAACTAGGGAATGCCCACCTTTTATTTTCTATGACGGCCCGCCTTTTGCCACTGGTCTGCCGCATCACGGTCATTTAGTAGGTTCAACCCTCAAAGACATCATTCCGCGTTACTACACCATGCAAGGTTATTACGTGCAGCGCCGTTTTGGCTGGGATTGTCATGGGCTACCCATTGAACACGAGATAGACAAGGCACTGGGTATGTCATCCCAACAAGCGGTCGCCGAACTGGGCATCAAGGGTTACAACGATAAATGTCGTGGCATCGTGCAGCGTTATACCGCCGAGTGGGAAAAAACCATTACCCGAATTGGACGCTGGGTGGATTTTGAACATGACTACAAGACCATGGAGCCTTGGTACATGGAGTCGGTGTGGTGGGTGATGCAGCAGCTCTGGAACAAGGACTTGATCTACCGTGGCGTAAAAGTAGTGCCCTTCTCCACCGCACTTGGCACCGTGTTATCCAACTTTGAAGCAGGCTCCAATTATCAGGATGTACAGGATCCGGCCATCACTGTGTTGTTCAAGTTAGAAGACGAAGATGCGTGGTTGTCTGCATGGACTACTACGCCGTGGACTCTGCCTTCCAATTTAGGATTATGTGTCAATGCCGATATGGAGTATGTGAAAGTTCGGGACGAAGAATTGGGCAAGGTTATATATGTAGCCAGATCCCGACTGGAATCGGTCGGCAAAAATCGTAATTTAACAGAGCTTTCCAATTGTCCTGGCAGTGCCCTTGTAGGTAAAAAATATTTGCCGCTGTTTCCCTATTTCAATGAACTAAAAACAGAAGGGGCTTTTACTGTTTTTGCCGATGATTACGTTACCTCTGACAGTGGCACAGGCATCGTGCACCAGGCACCTGCGTTTGGGGAAGACGATTTCCGCGTCATGAAAGCCAATGGTGTCAGCACAGTAGTGTGTCCGGTTGATATGGAAGGAAAGTTTACTGATGAAGTCACTGATTTTGCAGGGGTCTATGTTAAGGACGCCGACAAACATATCATTAAACGCCTGAAAGAAGCCGGCAATCTCTATTTGCAGGAAGTAATTGTCCATAGTTATCCCTTCTGCCCGCGCTCAGATACACCCATCATATATCGCACCATCCCATCATGGTACGTAAAGGTGGAAGCAATGCGTGATCGTCTAGTCGCTAATAACCAACAAATAAACTGGGTGCCAGACCATATAAAAAATGGCCGCATGGGAAATTGGCTCAGCAACGCTTTGGACTGGTGTATTTCGCGCAATCGCTATTGGGGTACACCACTTCCAATCTGGATTAATGATGAAAGTGATAAGCGTATATGTATCGGCTCCATCGCCGAGCTGGAAAAATTCACCGGCGTACTGGTGCAAGATTTACACCGCGAATATGTGGATGATCTGACGTTCACCATTGCTGGCGAAGCCGGTACCTATCGTCGCGTGTCTGAAGTGCTCGACTGTTGGTTTGAATCTGGAGCCATGCCGTATGCACAACTGCACTATCCGTTTGAAAATCAAAAATTGTTTGAAGCAGGTTTCCCGGCTGAATACATCGCCGAAGGGCTGGATCAAACACGAGGCTGGTTTTATACCTTGCTGGTGCTTTCTACAGCTCTCTACGACAAACCTTCGTTCAAGAATGTAATCGTAAACGGCATCGTCATGGCGGAAGACGGCAAGAAGATGTCGAAACGTCTACAAAACTACACACCGCCAGACATCCTGATGGAAGAATATGGTGCTGACGCCCTGCGTTTGTATTTGATCAATTCAGGACTAGTCAAAGCAGAAGAACAACGCTTTACCGACAGCGGTGTGAAAGAAATGGTGCGCCGCGCTCTACTGCCATGGCTCAATTCCTTCAAATTTCTGCAAACCTATGCTGATATTGATCAGTGGCGCGCCCTTGGTGATGCCCCTGTGTCAACTAATATTACCGATCAGTGGCTGTTGTCACGCTTGCAATCGTTGTTAACTTCGGTAACCAAAGAAATGGCCGAATACAAACTTTACAATGTTGTACCCGCGCTATTTGAATTTATCGAAGACTTAACCAATTGGTACATCCGACTTAATCGTGGCCGCTTCTGGGTGGAAGAGATGACCAAGGATAAAGCCGCAGCCTATCAAACCTTGTATCGAACCTTGTATGAATTGACTTTATGCATGGCACCTTTTGCCCCTTTTCTGGCTGAGCATATTTATCAGCAACTGCTGCCCTACGGCCCAATTGATAGCAAGTTGTCGTTATCTGTACATCTATGCACCTATCCAAAAGCCGAACCACTTTATATTCAACCGGCGCTTGAAGGGGCTGTTGCCCGGATGCAAAACATTATTCTGCTCGGTCGCCAAAAACGTAACCAAGTGAAAATAAAAACCAAAGTACCACTGGCAAGACTGACAATTATTCATCTGGAGCAATCAATGCTCGATGAAATTGCGCGCCTAGAAAATTACATCAAAAGTGAGCTGAATGTAAAAAATGTGGAATATTCACAAGACGAAAACCAGTTTATCAATCTGTTTGCCAAACCGAATTCACCGGTACTAGGTAAACGTTTTGGGAAAAATTTTGGAAGTTTCCGAAAAGCGATCGAAGCACTGGATTCCCGTCAGCTTCAACTGCTGCAGAACAATGGCATACTGCTGTTGGAAGGAGAAAATTTCAGCCTTGAAGACATATTGATTTTCCGCGAAGCGAAACCTGGCACCCAGGCACTTTCTAACCGCTTTATTTCCATCGATATGGATTGCACTCTGGACGCAGCATTAATAAGTGAAGGGTTGGCGCGCGAAGTAGTCAACCGCATCCAGAAAACCCGCAAGGATCTGGGCTTTAATGTTACTGACCGCATTCATATTGAGTATGCTGCCGATAACGACTTGCATGCGGCTATAAAGCAACACGAAGATCACATCAAAAATGAAACCTTATGTCTTACACTCAACAAGTGTACTGGCCCATGCAACAACATTTTTGCAGTAGATGAATTTAGCCTTGGACTTAACCTAAAACGCAATTGAAAACCTTACCTGCTGAGATCACATAATGACCAATCAAGCACCCACTGATGACACACGTATTCTGGCTACGAAAGAGTTGGTGCCCCCACATCAATTACTAGCCGAGTATCCCATCACCAGTAAGGCTACGACCACTGTGCTGCACGCTCGTGCTGCCATCCAGAAAATTTTAAGGCATGAAGATGACCGTCTGCTGGTGATTGTGGGCCCATGCTCCATTCACGACATCAAAGCCGCTTTGGATTACGCCACCTTGCTACAGGGTGCAATCAGCAAACACAGCCAAGAACTATGCATCATCATGCGTGTGTATTTTGAAAAACCACGCACAACAGTTGGATGGAAAGGGCTGATTAACGATCCCGGTATTGATGACACTTATCGTATAAATGATGGCCTGGGCCTGGCTCGACATTTGTTGCTGCAACTTGCTGATCAGGGCATTGCGGCCGGAACTGAATATCTTGATTTGATCAGCCCACAATACATTGCAGATATCGTGTCATGGGGAGCTATCGGGGCACGCACCACCGAATCGCAATGCCACCGCGAACTCGCATCGGGTTTGTCCTGTCCAGTTGGTTTCAAAAACGGTACAGGGGGCAGTATCCAACTCGCCATCGATGCAGTGGGATCAGCGTCGCATCCGCATCATTTTCTCTCAGTGACCAAAGCAGGACATTCGGCTATTTTTCAAACGGCAGGCAATCCCGACTGCCATCTAATTTTGCGCGGCGGCAACAAACATCCAAACTATGACCCTGAAAGTATTCGAGAAACCGCAGAAAAACTACACAAAGCCGGATTACAACAATCAATAGTTGTCGATTGCAGTCATGCCAATTCAGGTAAGGATCACGAGCGCCAGGCATTTGTGTGTCGGGATATAGCCAGCCAAGTTGCCGGCGGCGAAACCAGCATTATTGGTGTAATGCTGGAGAGCCATCTGGTAGCTGGCACCCAAAAAGTGGTCCCCGGCAAAGCACTTACCTACGGGCAAAGTATTACTGATGCCTGTATGAATTGGGATACCACTGCCAGCTTGTTACATGATTTGGCACAGGCTGTCGTAAAACGGCGAGCTAAGGCATAAGAACAACTTTGTTCTTACAGCACTGCGAGTAATTGAACTTCAAAAATCAGTGCAGAATATGGACCAATTTTGCCACCTGCACCGCTGGCACCATAGGCAAGTTCACTTGGAATATAGAGTTTCCAGCGCGAACCTGTTGGCATCAGCTGTAAGGCTTCGGTCCAACCTTTGATCACACCATTAACAGGAAACTCCAACGGTTCACCCCGCTGGATGGAACTGTCGAAAACTTCACCATCAATCAGAGTCCCGTGATAATGCACCCGCACCCGCGCAGTTGGTGTGGGTAACTGGCCTGTACCTGCCTCGATAATTTCGTACTGTAAACCACTGGCGGTTACCGTCACTTCGGTGCGGGTAGCGTTTCTTTTTAGAAAGTTTTCTCCCACCAAGGCACTGGCATTAGCTTGCTGTTTTTGCTGGCGTTGCATAACCTTGTTGATCTCATCTAACGCGCTACGAATTTCGTTGTCGGTAAATTGACTGGTACGACCATTAAGCAGGTCCGCCAATCCCGCTAGTAATGCTTCGACATGTAAACCGGGGAAAGACTGCCCTTGTAGCTGTTCTCCCACCTGACGACCTATCCCGTAACTCGCCAAAGCTGCATTGCCCGTAAATGTTGCCACTAGTAAATCCTCTATAAAAAACGGCGCGATAGTACCACGAGTATTTCAGGGCTAGAATGCGGGCTATGGACTATACAAGTGCCCAAACCTACTTGTTGAAAAAATCCGAATCCCAAGAAACTTTTCCTTTCGGGTCGGAAACTGCTGTATACAAAATACGACACAAAATGTTTGCTTTGTTAATATGGGAAAAAGGCATTGCTCATATGAATTTAAAATGCGATCCCGACGAAGCCCTCGCCCTGCGCGATATTTTTTCTGCTGTGACTCCCGGCTATCACATGAATAAAAAACACTGGAATACAGTAATCCTGGACGGGTCGATACCGCGAGGCGAACTCGAACGCATGATTGATAATTCGTATTTGCTGGTCATTGAGGCCATGCCCACTACACAACGACCAACGATAATTGACCCCTAAGATGCAGATCTCTTGAAAGGTTCTCAACTACTGCAACTGGTGTGTCTGGCAGCTCTCTGGGGTGGATCTTTTCTTTTTATACGGTTGGCCGTACCAGCTTTTGGACCGGTACCACTTAGCGCCACTCGGTCTCTTATTGCAACCATAACCCTATTGCCCATTTTGTTTTTGCATGGCAATGCGTCACTATTTCGCCAATATTGGCACCATATCTTGGTCATTGGATTAATCAGTACTGCCTTGCCATTTTCTTTGCTAAGCCTAAGTACTCAATACACTTCTGCTGGTTTTGCGTCCATTCTAAATGCCCTAACACCTTTGTTCAGCACTTTGATTGCTTGGGCGTGGATGCACGAAAAACTTACGCCTGCCGCCATCACCGGCATAGGACTGGGTTTTATAGGGGTGCTGGTAATGGTGCTGGATAAAGAAACTATTTCCAGCAGTTTTGTGATTTTGCCTATCATGGCTGGTCTGGGTGCAACTTTTCTGTACGGCTTAACCGGAAATTATTCGCGTCGATTTCTCGCCGGTGTTAGTCCGCTAGTAGTTGCGGCTGGTTGCCCATTATTTTCAACACTACTGCTGTTGCCCTTTGCAATCTGGCAGTGGCCAACTGCGCCCATCCCTGCGCAAATGTGGAGTTATGCAGTTGTACTTGGTGTAGCTTGCACTGGTGTTGCTTTTATTCTCTATTTCCATTTGCTGGCGACAGTAGGAGTGGCGCGCACCATGGCAGTTACTTATCTGGTACCTGTATTTGCATTTATTTGGGGTTATATTTTTCTAGCTGAAACAATTACTCTAAAAATGTTGATCGGCGCCGCCTTAATACTCGTTGGTATCGGACTTACCACTGGAAAAATAAGGGTACGATTGTGATTATCAGTTTTTTGGCCTCACATGGGGGCTCATCGGCAAAAGCTATTATTGCTGCCATTAACAACAGTCAATTAAATGCTACGGTTGGTATCGTTATCACCAACAATCGTGATTCTGCCATCAGTGCCTGGTGCTTGGACAATAACGTATTAGTGCGCCATATCAGCAGCAAGACACATCGTGGCGAGGAAAATGCCGATGAAGCCATCAGCACTGTTTTGCAAAATGCCAGTAGTCAGTTAATAGTATGTTCGGGCTACATGAAGCTTATCGGGCCTCACACTTTAGATGCCTTTCCTGAAAAAATTGTGAACATCCATCCAGCGTTGTTGCCCAAACACGGTGGCAAAGGCATGTTTGGCGATCACGTGCATCGTGCAGTACTTGCATCTGGCGACACAATCAGTGGCGCTACAGTGCATTTCGTCACAGCGGGTATTGATGAAGGTCCCATAATTTTGCAAAAAGAAGTCGCCGTAACGACATCTGACACTGTGGAAACCCTACGTACAAAAATACAGGCTATCGAATGTACGCTTTATATAGCCGCAGTGAAAAAAATTATCAACTTGTGGAGCACAGCAGCTCATGGAAACTTATAAGAATATTATAGCCAGTCCATGTTATGTCTATGGCGTCTCTTTAAATGGTGATGGCAGTTCTACACCACTGATTGCAGGTGAACCAGGCCAACGTCCGGTATGGATTCACCTGGATTATGCCAACGAAGATTGCGCGAACGTACTCAAGCAGATGGACGTTTCCGAGAGCTCTATTGAATCATTGATCCGGCACGATACCCGGCCCCGCACCATGCTCAAACGTGGTGGCACAATTATTATTTTGCGTGCGGTCAATTTGAACCTGGGCAATGATCCAGAAGATATGGTGTCGCTACGCTTCCTGCTGGAATCCAACCGTCTCATCACACTGCGTAAACGCAATGTCCAATCGACGCTTCATATCAAACACGAACTAGAACTGGGACAAGGTCCTAACAACATACACGCCTTAATTCTCGCGATCATCGAAAATATAGCGGATCGTATTTCCGATTACGTCAACCAACTGGAAGCCGAAATAGAAATCCATGAAACTAATATTGAAGTAGGTTCAGCTACAGTGATTCGGCGGGAAGTAATCGATATTCGCCGGCAGGCAGTTGCCATCCGGCGTTATCTGGCTCCTCAACGTGATGCGCTCGATATTTTTTATCTGCAAGCCAAGAATTTTTTAGCAGAGGAAGATGCCTTATACCTGCACGAACAATCCGATCGAATTATCCGTAATGTGGAAGATCTGGATCTGCTACGGGAAAAAGCTTTGTTGCTACAGGAAGAGTTGCAAAATCGTCTTTCCCAAGATCAGGCAGCACGAATGTATGTATTGGCTATGGTGTCAACCATTTTCATGCCAGTGACTTTTTTAACAGGAGTATTCGGCATGAACGTTGCCGGTTTGCCTGGCCTTATAGAGCCGCGTGCCTTCAATCTTGTCATTGGGTTGATGTTGGTTGTGGTATGCGGGATTGTGTTCTGGTTAAACAAAAAGAAATGGTTGTGAAAAAAGTAGTTGTGTATTTTTTCTAGGTTAAGCCAGCCCAATCTCCAAGGTATATTGGCTTCACAAAGCGCCTAAGCAGTGTTTGACTTTATTTCTCACAAGAGATTTATATGACGCTAAGTAAAATTCAATTATTGTTTATTACACTTGCGGTCACCTAAAGTGAGAGCTCTTCTAAAAACCTAAAGTTCGACAAAAAGCAAGGTCCGGGGAAAATTTAGCAGCGCCGGATTTGATTGATATGTAAGAAAAATAATTTTTTTCGTAACAAAGAATTTTTGGGTTGGAAACTGATTTTTTAGAGGTGCGCTTGATCTACATCTATCACCACAACGACTTTCTTCTACACGATCCCGGTGCCGCTCACCCTGAAAATGCTGATCGGGTGAATGTTATCTTGGCAGCCTTACGTATTGCTCCCATTCATTACAAATTACTCTATAAATCAGCCCCACTTGGCACCAATGCCCAAGTATTATTAGCACATTCTGCAGCGCATCTCGCCCTAGTCCTTACCAGTGTGCCTGCCGAAGGTAGACATGCATTAGATTCTGATACGGTGCTGTCTACCGGTTCGCTGACTGCTGCACTGCGCGGTGTAGGAGCTGCCTGTAAAGGGGTTGACGATCTGATTAGCGGCCTGACTACACATGCATTTTGTCTGAGTCGCCCTCCCGGTCATCATGCCACGCCAACACGGTCGATGGGTTTCTGTATTTTTAATAACATCGTAATCGCTGCTCAGTACGCCCAGCAAAAATATCAGATTCAACGTGTAGCCATTGTCGATTTTGATGTGCATCACGGCAATGGTACACAGGATGCGCTGACCGGAAAACCCGGCATGATGTATTTGTCTACTCACCAAAGCCCACTTTATCCTGGTACCGGCACCATAAGTGAAAATCGCCCGGGTAATATCTGCAACGTACCTTTAGCCGTAGGAACAGGAGATAAGGCGTATCAGGAAATTTTTAGCACCCAAATCATGTCACAACTAAATTTATTTAAACCACAACTGCTGCTGGTGTCGGCTGGTTTTGATGCGCATGAACGTGACCCACTCGGTGGGCTTGCACTCACCGCTGATACTTACCTTTGGCTTGGGCAACAGTTGCGCCTGCTGGCGGACAAATATTGCGGCGGCAAATTACTCTCAGTGCTGGAAGGTGGTTATAACTTGGATGTGCTCAGCCGCAGTGTGGAGGCATATCTGGAAGGTTCAATCAGCCCGTGAGCCAAGCCACTTTAAATTAATGTGGCAAAGTCGAACGGCGCTGTCTGCAGGAACCAACCTTGGAAAGTCACTATGATTAGTCTTCCCTAACTAAGCAGCGAAAACAGTTAACAATTCGTCATCCCGATGTTTGCCGGGATCGAGCACCGGCTCCAACGTTTTTCTACAAACTCACTGGATTACGGCCTGCGCCTCAATAACGATCACTAAAGTACAATTTTTTTATTTGATTACAAAATCAAACCAGGTGTTTGGGTACGGTTCATTTTTTAGAGTGAAATGCCACCACTCTTCTTCAACCCCTATAAAACCATGTTTTTGCATCACAGTGCGCAACAACAAGCGATTTGCACGCTGCTGTGCATTGATTCCCAGCGATGCAGTAGCAGACAAAATATCAAAAAAATCAAACACAGTTCCCATATCAAGTTCAGTACCATCACTGAGATTAATGATCGTTAAATCAACAGTACTGCCCCGCGAATGGGTTGAAAGTTCTAGCAAATAACCTAGCGGGAAAATATCTTGCTTGTCGAGGTTAGGGTAATACGTGGATTTGTTGCGTAGGTCGTTTGGGGTGTGCGCCCATTTTTTGAAGAAATCTACCGCACGTTGTGGGCGATACGCATCAAATACTTTTAATGCCAAGCCACTATATTTCAGTTCATGCTGCACACATTTTAAGGCCATTGCCGCTTCTAAAGTGATAATCAATAGACCGGCTTCATAACCTGGAATAAAAGTGCCAATGAAATTTTCTACAGAAAAATATCGCAAGTCATACACAATGTCGGGAATAATTTCCTGCAGATAAATAAAATTAGCAGGAATCTGTTGGTTATTTTCGATGGCAGAAAAAGTCAGCATGGATTTCTGGGTGTTTAGGGAAATCAGTATATTTTTTTATGAAATTAAACTCTTACACCACCGCGGCGACTGGGTCAGGGCGGGGTCAGCTTAATAACTTCGCCTGGAAAATGTCGATTGGCCTGGTTGTTGTCTTCTGAATCCGTGAGCACATACAAGGCACCATCAGTACCTTGAACAAGAGATCGAATACGGCGATCGTTGGCTATCAGCAAATGTTCTTCTGCCACCACCTTTTCACCTTCCAGTTCCAGTCGTACCAGAAATTTACCCTGAGTAGGGCTCATTGTGCCCAGGAAGATATCACCCTGCCAGTCGGCAAAAAGAGACCCTGTATACATCATCAAACCTGAGGGTGCCACAGACGGAAACCAATAATACAAGGGCTGTTGCATACCCGTGAGGCTGGTATAGCCGAGTTCAGTGCCGTCGTATTCTTTACCGTAAGTAATCACTGGCCAGCCATAGTTTTTACCCGCGCGAATGATATTCAACTCATCACCTCCCATAGGACCGTGTTCGATGGCCCACAATTCGCCAGTTTTTGGATGAATAAAAGCGCCATCCGGATCGCGATGTCCCATCGAGAAAATTTCCTGGCGCAGAAAACTTTGAGCAGCATAGGGGTTGTCTTGCGGAATACTGCCATCACTCTTGATACGTAGAAATTTTCCATACACCGAATTAATATTTTGCGCTAATGAACTAGTCTCATTTGACGCCATGGTGCTGATATACAAATTATCATCTGGAGCTGCAATCAACCTACGACCTGGAATAGCGGCAATTACTTTTAAATCTTCAAATCCACTGTTATCAACTTTTAAAAGGGCTTGCGCTACTTGATCGATCTGAAATGGAATGTTTTTTTCTGCTGCTGCGGCTCTTTCTTCAGCCGTACGTACACCGCCTTTTTGACCAGGCGCTGGTGCCAAATAGGTAAAAAAAACTCGGCGGTTTTCTGTAAAATTAGCATCCAGCACGACGTCATTCATACTGCGCCCCGCTACTGACAATATGTCCGGCATGCCAGAAAGTGGTTCCGACAGCGTGCCTTCTGGAGTCAGTATGCGGACCGTACCGGAACCTTCAGTAACCAGTAGATTACCATCCGGTAAAACCAATAAAGAGCGAGGCAAGTTTAGGTTGGTAGCGATAACCTCTTCCTTAAAAATAGAGGGTGCCGCTGGTGCTGGTGCTGCCGTCTGTCCTGCAAAAGCGGGAGCGGGTGGATTAGCCAGTGGGTCGACTGCAGGTGCTGCGGCAGCCAGGGTCAGGTTGCTGACAGCAACCGTGATGAAAAAAATAGTTACTGCTAATTTATTAATCATTACCTTACCTTCCATTCATAATAATGTTGTCAGATGTCAAATTTTTATGCAGATAACTTAAGAAAAAACTTTTTTACTCCAACACAAAACCCCCACTGCTAGCGCCTGTATAGGTTGTAGTGTTCAACCACTGAAAAGATGCATCAAACAATTGAGCTGCATCCTTTTCCCACATGGCGTTGTGTGAAGAACAGCGCATTTCAATTAATACTTTTTGGTTGGCACCAAGATCGGCATACATTTCTCGTACCCGTTCAGGATTAACCTGGCCATCGTGTGTACCGACCACCATTAATATCGGCGTTTGGGTGGCCGCTACTTCTTTCGGTGTCCAGCCAAAAGTTGGCGTACGGGGGGCACGGCGCACACCGCTACCCCATGTTGCACCAACAGGATCAGATGCGAGCATCTCCTGCCAAATTACATCTACTAATGCAGGTTCATATTGATCAGTGCAGCCCACTTGCCGATCCCAGTTGGCCACAAAGTCGGTACGCGATTGTTTAGTAATCGCTATGCCTGGAATATTAGCCTCGGCAGCAGTAGTTGCTGCTGCCCGGTTATAAGCAGGAGCCAACAGTACAATGTTGGCAACTTTGTCGGGATGTAAGGCAGCATATCCAGCTGCTCGTGGCCCACCCTGCGACCAACCTATCAAATGGACTTTGGAAACTCCACGTAAGTTGCGCAAATAATCTACAACGGCATCAATATCATTCCAGTCCGACGGCACAGTAGTAGCTGCAAAAGCGTAACTTGGCTCACAGCTATCTTCGAATTCTTGTAGTTGTTGTTCGACTGAAAGATTGCAACGATCATTCATCAACAGGGGCCGTGTAGAAGGGCCATAACCTGTCATGTCCATGGCAAAAGTATCGTAGCCGCGCTCTGCTAGGTAAGACATCCAGCTATACCCTGCCTTGGGAACATCAAACGCTACTTCAGCGGGAGTACCTGCCCCATGTATAAATAACACGACTTTACCCTCCATCGAGGACTCTTTTTGTTGGTCGGCAGTAAGGCGTTCACGAACATACAATTGTGAAACATAACCTGTCATTGCAGGTACAGTTGATACAACAGGAACAAAGTGATCAACTTGCACTGTATTTTCTTGAATAGTTGCTTGGGCAGATGTATTTGTTGCAGAAGAGCTGGTGTTTTGAGCACAGGCGCTTACACTCGTTAAAACAAGGGTCAATATAGCTGAACTTACTAAGATTTTACTGTTGGTCATGGTTTGTCTCGTTAGTACTGTAATTTGTGAGAGCCTAAGCCAGCCAACATCGGAGCACAAGCTGTTTGACTCTAGGGTCATGACAAAGGAATAATCAGCTTACCTGCACGCCCCAACTTTTATAAGGAAAATTCCATTATGAATATGCCTGATCATACGCGTCGTACCGCACTTAAAACAGGTTTGTCCCTAAGCGCACTAGCCGCTACTGCTGGCCTGCCCTTCTGGTCGAAGCTTGTCATGGGAGCAGAAGACACTCTAGTGCCTTTCACTGATATGCCTGATGGTTTTGTTGCGCCACCCGTTGCACCAGGTGCCATTCATTTTCTTGACACGCGTGGTATCAGCACTTTTTACACTCCCAATGAAGATTTTTACATCATCCAACATTACAACCAACCACAAATAGCTGAAGCGGATTTCAAACTAAAAGTCACTGGTCTAGTCAATAATCCTCTTGAACTAAGCTTGGCCGACATCAAGGCTCGCCCTAAAATAGAACTGGATGCCGGGTTTGAATGTGGTGGCAATCGTGAAAGTATGTTTCAAGGCTTGATTGGCAACGCACGTTGGGGTGGCACTTCCCTACGTGAGTTATTGCTTGCAGCAGGTGTACAAGCTGAAGGAATCGAAGTTGTGTTCTACGGCTATGACAAAGGCGAAGAAACTATCCGTGAAGCCAAAGTGGAACAAAATTTTGGGCGCAGCCTGCACGTAGTAGATGCGATGGATCCAGCGGTAATGCTGGCCTATGAAATGAACGGCGAAGCTTTGCCGCTTTATCATGGCGCGCCCTTACGTTTGGTTGTACCCGGTTATTACGGGGTTGCCAATGTGAAATGGTTAAATCAGATTCATGTACAAGATCGCCGTTATATGGGGCGTTTTATGGGGCGCGACTACGTTACCCTCAGCAAGCGCGACATCGGTGGTGAAGTGCGCTGGGAAGAACGTTCGGTCACTAAAATTAATCTGAAATCGTCTATCATCCGTGTTACTAAAAATGCTAACACCCATACTGTGATGGGTTTTGTACTCAACGACGGCACTACTTTACGCAGCGTAGAAGTAAGTATTGATAATGGCCCCTGGCAGGCTGCCCAGATTGATCCCCAGTCTAGTAAATATTCTTGGAAGTTATTTACCTATACCTGGGACAACGCTTCTGCAGGAGAACACACATTAGTATCGCGGGTAACAGATGCTAATGGACAAGTACAAGCAACACTTGAACAAATGCCGGAAAAACCCACCCGCTGGGAAAACTATGCACAATTTCCACGCAAGGTCATGATTGGTGGATAAATAAACCATAACTTAGGAACAACAACACGCAACACAATAATGCAAAAAAATTGGGAGCAGAGCGTACTTTTGTTACATTAGGTAAGGGCATTGCTAATTTTAGTACTCATCATACATCGCTGGTACATGGTGGAATTTCCTCCACGAGTAATGCGGATCCCGCATTACTCTTAGCACGCCTCTCAGTTACGCATTACTTGCTCTGCCTGTTCTGAGGTCAGTGTAGAGTTGGCTGCATGTGGTGCCAGAGCATCCCGCTGGCACTGCAGCATGGGACCCGGTTCTGGCTGTTGTTGGTCATTGGGGTATATATCTGTTGATGCTTATCGCTAGCATACTTGGCTGGACCTTAGCCAGCACATTTGGCACACCACAAGACGCACAATTGTTCGGGTTTATACCAGTACCGGCCATTGCATCAAATGCGAATTCCCCGTTACACGGCCAACTTGGAGAATTACACATTGTCTCGTTATGGACTTTGGCGGGCCTGGTTGTAATTCATGTTGCAGCGACCTTTTATCATCAATACGTAAAAAAGAACAAACTGTTGCAACGGATGTTGTAAAGATTTTCTCATTTCCACTTAATTCTGATTAATGCCGATTAATGCAAGCAGCGTGCCCGAGCCGAAAATAACTTTGCCTATGAGACAATATTATTTATCGACACCACAGGATCTATGTCTGCATCATAGTCCACACCGGGTACTGCAAAACCAAACAGTTGCAGGAACCCGGTTTTATAACTGGAAAAATCGGCAAGCTGAGACACGTTTTCGGTGGTGACTTGTTGCCATAATTCTGCAACTGCTTTTTGGATTGCTGGCTCCATTTCTTTGTAGTCCACTCGCCAGCGGCCCTCGCTGTCGATTAGTGGTTTGGTTCCGTACAAATTTTCCCGAAACAACAAATCTATCTGCTCTATACAGCCCTCATGAGTTCCTGCCTGTTTCATTACTTTAAATAGCAGCGATAAATATAGTGGCATGACTGGAATGGCAGAACTTGCTTGGGTGACCACTGCTTTCAAAACTGACACTCGCGCTTGTCCTCCTTTGGAAGCTAACTGTTTGTTGATTACTGCTGCTTTTTGGTCGAGATCTTTTTTGGCAGCCCCTATAGTGCCATTCCAGTAAATATCCCAGGTCAGTTCAGCACCGAGATAGGTGTAAGCCGTCGTTATTGCAGCAGGAGCAAGTACACCAGCTTCAGCAAGCGCATCTATCCACATTTGCCAGTCTTCTCCACCCATCACCGCTACCGTATTCGCAATTTCATCCTCTGTTGCTGCAACTACCGACATTTCTTGCACTGTTTCCTTGTCAGTATTAAGGCCACGCATGGTGATATCTTTACCAACAGGTTTTAGTGTTGACATATGTACTGTGCCGGTTATCGGATGTTGACGGCGTGGTGAGGCAAGCGAATAAATCACCAGATCCACCTGACCCAGATCTGCCTTGATGGTATCGATAACTTTTTGTTTTATGGCATCTGAAAAAGCATCGCCATTTATACTTTTGGCGTACAAGCCAGCAGCTTCTGCATAGTGATGAAAGCCCGCGCTGTTGTACCAGCCAGCAGACCCGGGTTTATCCGGCGCACCTTCCTTTTCAAAGAACACACCAAGCGTAGAAGCACCTGCTCCAAAGGCTGCAGTGATGCGTGAAGACAAACCATAACCGGTAGAAGCACCAATAATCAGCACCTTTTTAGGACCGCTGATATAGCCTTGTTTTTTGACATAGGCTATCTGGTTCTTAACGTTCCAAGCACAACCAGCAGGATGGGAAGTAATACACAAAAAACCGCGTACACGGGGTTTGATAATCATGATATGTCCTTGAATCAGGCTTAACTAAGGCGGATTTTAGCACAGAGGTTATTGGGCTTTAGTTGCATCAGAGAGCAACAGCTCTTGCAGTTGCTCCTGCCGTTGGGCCGGGTTTAGTTGAGCGAGAGCAGCCACATTTTTATAGAAAAGTGGCAGATCACCACTTGCAATATCCAACATGCTAGCAAATGCTGGAACCAAATTATTGTAGGTTGTTACGGTAGCCAGTTGTGCATTGTTGAGCTCACCGCCAAACCATTTGTCGTACCCATTATAGCCTTGCCAGGAAATTTTCAATCTCGCGTAATCTGATCGCATTTGCTGCTGACGTTGATTTTTGGCACTGCGTTTTTCTGGTAGTGATAAAGTACTGTTGTACATGCACTGCAGATCCGCTGCTGCTTTTTGCACCAATTCAACAAACTGTTGTTGTCTTCTTATACTTTCCGCAACTGCTGTTGTTAAACTTTCAGTGTCAGTTCTACTGTCTCTTGTATTTTGTAACCAACGCCGCACACCTTCTCTTTCCACAGTGGTAGCAAAACTTTCATTGAATTGGGTTTCACCTGCGATATACACCACTTGATGCGCAAGCTCATGAAATATCAAACTGGCTAATTCATATTCTTGCCTATTAATAATGCTGCTGAGAATTGGATCAGAAAACCAACCCAGGGTTGAATAAGCTGCCACACCACCTACGTAAACATCGTACCCTTTTATTGCCATAGCACTTGCTTTCTCCTGGGCAGCCGCTTCATTGAAATAACCGCGGTAAGAGACACAACCGGCAATCGGGTAACACCACGTCAATGGTTGCAAAGAAAATTCAGGAACCGCACTTACATTCCACACCACGAAGGGTTGCCCAAGTTCAACATAGGTGGAATAGTGAGACTCCAACGGCAGTTGTAATTGGCTGGCGGCAAAGGTTCGAATTGCAGAAATGCGTTCAAGTTGTTCTTGCAAATGCGGACTCACGGCTGGATCAGACAGTAACTTTGCCAGTGTCTGACGATGAGTGAGGATATAAAGCTGGCCGCTGACTGCCTGGCCGTAATATTGGATGGATTCGCACGCTGAAAATAACAAAGTGCTTACTAGAATCATGAATAAGCGAGATTTACTTAGCACCTGGCTACTATTTCTCTCTTGGCACTCACTAAAGAGGCTGTAAAACTTAGGGAACGGTAGATTCTACTTTATCATCTACTTTTATTTCGTAGAGTTGTGACCAAAGTTTTCCGGTAACAAACAAGCGTTGAGCATCTTCATCCCAAGCGATGCCATTAAGTACATCATCAGTGCCGCGTTGTTGATTTATTCCACTCAGATCAAGGCGACTGGTAACCATGCCCGTGGCAGGGTCAATCCGCACAATCGTATCGGTGTACCAGACATTAGCCCAAACTTCGCCGTTGATAAATTCTAGTTCGTTTAGACGATCGATGGGCGCGCCATCCAAGGTTACGGCAAGCCGACTTACTTCTTGCAAAGATATAACATCCAAAAACCGTAAGAATGCCGTGCCATCACTTACAATCAAGTGCTCACCATCATGGGTGATACCCCAACCTTCACCGGGTAAAAGGAATGTTTTTTCCAATGTGAAACTTTTGAGATCGTATACAAAACCAACCTGAGATTGCCAAGTAAGCTGATATACCTTGCCGTCCTTAATGGTTATCCCTTCACCAAAATAACGAGCATTAAGATTGCTCCGCTGCAGGATTTCCCCACTACCCAGGGCAACTCTGCGTAAAGAAGACTGGCCATTACGACCAGTACCTTCATAAAGTTGTCCTTGAGCAAATACCAACCCTTGTGTAAAGGCATTGGGGTCATGCGGAAATGTGTTGACCACTGTAGCTGTTGAAATCGGTACTTGGCCATTCACAAATGCAGCGTCACTTATGAGCAGCAATACCAGTACAAGCATTTTATTAATTACTCTACAGCGCAACATACCCATAACCTAAATCACCGAGATCAGTACACAAATCAGAGTTCCTGCCAACATGAGTACACTAGGGAAAAAAGTAAGGCCAAAGCCAGGGCCACGTAATTCTGGATTCTTTACGTATGCATTGGCGAACAAGGCCCGCCCAATCAACCACACCACCCCAAGACCAGCGGCAATTTCATTGCCAGGCCACTGCAAACTTTCTGCCATGTAAGAAAAAGTGAGGATACTCGGAATAAATAAGATCAATTGTTCGATGGTGTTCATTTGCACGCGCATGTGGCGTTCGAATATAGGATGCCCGGATACTGCTGGCGCTTTAATATTGTATTTGACGCGGGCTTTGCCTACCTGGAAAGCAAAGAGTATGTATTGGATCAAGGCAAGTACAATGATCAGGATTACCAGTTGCATAGTGATACCTCTTGTGTTGTTTTTGTTAAAGTATCCAGAAAAAAAAGCCCGGAAGACCCGGGCTATTATAGGATTGATTTGTCGCGTTGTAAGCCCAGCTCTACTTTAATTGCGTGCTGGTTAATAATGCTGTTTGATCCATCAAAAAAGAACTAGTTAGACATTTCTAGATTAAAACCTAGCGTTTAATGGAAGCCAACGTAAACGAGGCAAGTTCTGCCAGTTGTTTCCCTGACTTACCACTGCGCGCATTAACATGCAAACCTGCATATAAATTCATCAGCAAATCGGCAGCCAGCTCAGCATTCAAACCTTTGGCAAGCAACTTACCTTTTTCCAATTCACGGGTGCGAACAACTACAGCTTTACGGATAACATTAATAGAATCTTTCAGTATTTTCTGAATTTCTGGATTCCAAACAATACTTTCACATATGGAATTCACTAGCAGGCAGCCTAAAGTTCGTTTTTTTGGCGGTGCAGCAATTATTGCAGCATCAAAAAAGGCGGCAATAGCTTTTTCCGCTTTAATTTCTTTAACATTTAGCGTGGTATCAAGTGTGACTTTCAGCAAACTGTTGTATTTATCTACACATGATTTGAAAAAAGTGTCTTTGTCACCGAAAGAATTGTAAAGCGTGCCACGATTTATATCGGTAGCGTCAAGCAACTTTTGAACTGAACTGGCTTCAAAACCTTCTTTCCAGAATTGTTCCATTGCACTTTCTAATACTTGGTCGTATTCAAATTCTACTGGTCTAGCCATGACGGATGATTAACCTCACAAAAAAGAATGTATGTTTTTTTGAACTATCGGTACTAATTAGCATCGATATGCGCGGCATTCTAGCTCAATAGACGTAATTCTGCCAATTAAGATTCAGCAAAGAGCCGTTAAGTTTGTGTAACTTTTATCAGTATTTTTTGGAATTAGAAAAATATTAAATGCGAGGTCTAAATCAGTAGTTCTACTATCAGCCCCATTAAGGCACCCAATACCGCCCCCCACAAAACCAACCAGCCCAAGTGTTTATGAATCATAAGTTGGATTATTTCTTTCACCATTTGGGGGGTAAGTTCTTCGAGGCGTTTATTGACAATGGCTTCAACTTTTACCAGCAGTGAGTCGGCAGTATGTTTGCCCAACTCTGCCAACACCGCCTCATCTTGTACGACTTTATGTAAAAATTCCTGCATGCGGTTGACAAAGGGAAGCCGCAGACTGTCTAGAACTTTAGCTCCACCTAACATGCCGAGCATGCTACCAAAACTGGATTTCAGGATTACATCCACCAATTCTTCAAAGGCCAGATTAAAATCAATTTTGCTGATAACCGTATCAGTAAACCTCTGATTTGTAACATTCTCTCCTGCACTTTGGCTGAAGAAGTGTTGGACATTGGCCGGGTTAAAAAACTGCTCCATTATCATCTGATGAATTGCAGACTTAAATTCATTAAACCGCGCTGGAATCACACCCGAACCGTAAAAACCAGGCACTTTTTCAAACAACATATGAATGGCCAGCCAGTTAGTTATACCCCCAGAAAGCGCATACAACCCGGTACTAAGTACCAACTCACCCGTGGTACCGGACAACAGAAATCCTGCCAGTGTAATCAGCAACGCTGCCAAATTGGAAAGTAGGCTTAAGTTCATAAATATTTCATCACTTAGTTAATTTGATTTTTTTCAAACCAGTTGAACTAATAAAATTAGACAACCTAATGTCAACAATCGAGATTATCGAACCGCAGGAGCAGTCGGCGCTGCAAGCGCAGGAAGGGGTGGTTCAACTTCGGTCACAGCAGCATCTGTTGGTGGTACAAATCCAGCTTCCGGATTATCCCAAGGGCCATCAAGACGATAAACAATTGTAGTGAAATCTTCCACCTGCTTGGCGAAAATCTTGCTAGCAATATAAGTACTGAGCGCGATTGGCCATGCTCCCAACATACCCGCTAGCATAGAAATATTTTCACCTAAAGGTATACGTACCTGCATATCTGCGGCGATAGTCTGCTCTGCTAGATTAATTTCGCCATTAATAGTGATTTTACTAGAAGTTCCTTCAATATTGATCACATCGTTGGTCGTAACCACACCTTGAGTGAAATTCATATTGCCGCTAATGCTGTCAAAGGCAAATCCACTTTGAAACAAGTCCGAAAAGTCCAGCTGTAATCGTCGAATCAACGAATCAAAATTGAGCGCACCAAACAACTTGCTCGAACCGGCTTCAATATCCACAAATCCACCGTTGCTAATATCCATCTGCAACTGACCACTGGCATGCGCTAAAGAAAAAGCCACCGGCGATCCGTTCCATTGCAGATTACCTGCAAAACGCGCACTTTCACTTTCTACGTTGGCATCATTGCCCCAGGCGGGCAATACTTCCGCCAGATTACCCGCGGCAAACAACCCATTGAAGCTGCTGGTATGTTTACCAGCGGAATATAGCCAATCTATATTGGCTCCTCCGGTTTCTGCCAGATCGGAAATATGCGCATCTGCTGCGCTCATCTTGAAATTGGATACATTAGCCCCCCCACGATTGGGATTTAAAACAAATGAAAAGGCCCCCAAATTGTATTCCCCTACGCTGAGCTCTGCGGTAGCGAAGTCCATAGCCGGCAAATTGGCAGGATTGACCGCCTCTAATAAATCCTCCTCAGCAGCAATGGACTCCGCTGTGGCGGCTGTGTTTTCGACGGGTAGTTCCTGGCGAGGTGGAAAGCGCAAATAATCTAGATTCACCAACCAAGGCAATGAAATATCGTCTGGGATGGTAAAATTGCCTGCGATGAGGGTGTTTTGACCAAAAATCGACCATGCAGAATTAATGTGCTGAATTTGCATATTTATGGTACGGAACTGCGACCCAAAAATAAAAAGCTCGCCCACGTTTACATCGATCAAACGTAGATAATCAGACATTGACCGTGAACCTTCTAGTCCTTGATTAAAAATATCAGCTACCGACTCCCACTCTTCATATTCAAATCGCTCCAGATCACCATTAATCAACAGGCCTGGTGCATCCGCATCAGCCTGGCGAATAGTGAAATTACGATTACGATCACCAAAATAGAGCTGACCACGCTGTATACCATCGGCATCAAGTACCATTTCTCCCGACAAAATATCGCCATATCGAGCTGTCATGGTTGTAGTTGTGTCAGCAAAGGCGAGACTGAGTTCCATACTCCTCGCCGCTCCCATACTTTTTTCCATAGGTGCTGGCAACAAGCTCATCACTCCCAGCAGATCTGTATCAATATCCAATCGTGAACGAGTGCCATCACTCAAAGGATTGGCTGGAATACTCAGCCTGGCATTGTAGTCAAAAGCACCGGGCGTAAAATCGAGTAGCGTACGTACAAAACCACTTTGATTTGGCCATTGCTGTAGTGCTTGTGTACTGGCTCGCCCCTGACTACTGATTACAATTTCGCGTCCAGCTCCGCTATCTGCCATTGTGGTGATTCCCGCCGTTACAGGGTAATCAAACAAACGCGCATCCAGCGCAGTGGCATTAAGTCCATCGATGCTGTTGTAAGTCACCGTACCGTTTATATCAGTGAAAGTCAGACCATAATCTTTAATCTGAAGTTCGCTGTCAGTGCTAACAACATTAATAGAAACAACGTCAGCTGCTTGGTTTGCGCCCAAGGGAATGTTGAGATTTAAGGCGACATCCACTGCGCCGGTGGCTTGCCAGTTGTCAAGAAAATCGCCAATGGTGGTATGTACTGGCGTGGTACGCAGAAACTCGAGACCCACTGCAGTTGTTGATTTAGCTATTCCATCGACTACCAGTAAGGCTCCTCCTACAGCTTGTGGACGCACTGTTGCGGTCGCAGGCAACAGATCGATGCCGGAAATTTGAGCAGTTGTAGTGCTAACATCGACTAGCGCATCACGCACTTCAACATGGCCACTTATAGCATCAAGAGCTGGCCAATCTGGCAAAAATTTAAGCTGGCCATTGTTGATGTTGTACCAGGATGCAGATGTTTTTGCGGCGCCTGGGGCTCCGCTCAATGTTGACGTACGCAAAATGAACCCATTGTTACTGAGTTGACCCGCCAACAAGGCGGTGTCCAACCAACTCATCGTTTCTTTTAGATCAGGCATGGTGGGCAAATAGGCAGAACGAGTGGCTAGATCCATGCTCTGCATGCCAACTAGCAGACTCAGATCAGATTCTAGTCCATTGCGGCTATTTACCGTGTTATACAAATCGAACTGAAGTCTGCCCCGTAAAAAGGGATTTTCCAGATCAATGATGCTGCTTTGTACGCGTAAATCACGCTCTTTTAACTGCCAATTCACCCGAGCGTTGATATGGTCATAGTGCCAGGATTGCGCAAACAACTGTGGGAATTTAATGGTGAAATCTTGGCTATCTAGTTCCACAAAACCAGAATCTGCTTGCGCTTGAATAAAGCCTTGCACACCGGTACCGGCAGGAGCACCTTGCCAGGCATCTACTGCGACATCCTGCAAATTGCCGCGCAACTTAAACAATCCTGGATAGTTACCATCCAGAGTGGTTTCTATCACCACATTTTGCAAGAAACCGCGCGGGTTTAACGTCCGTAGGGCGTTGGCTCCAACCTCAGGCAAGGGCAATGCCGTTTGCGCTAGATTTGACAACATAGACATATCAATCTCATTTGCCTGAATACGCAAGGGATCACTGGATGTGGTTGGCAAGCTCACTTGCAAGTGCTCAATATCCCAAGGTGTTTGCTGCCAGTCCAATGCTAGATCTTCAAAACGCAGCAGCAAGTCACCATCAATAGCTGTTGATTGAAAATCCGGACGTAATGCAAACGTTGAGCTTGCGTTTTGGATGTCAAATTTATGCGTCCCTTCGACTTCAGCAGCCAGTATTGTGACATCAGAAAAATGGCCACTCAGACGATGTAAGCCATTACTATCAAAATTTGCCCATAGATTCACGCTCCCATGTGCAGCTTGCAGTTGCCAATTTTCAGGCAACGCTGCTGCTAGATATTGGGTCATGTTTAAATCAGTAATAGATGCATAAATTGAGGCGAAAAATGTTTCAGTGGGATTACCTTCCATTGCAAGGATGAGCTGGGTAGGTACTTGTTGTCCATTAATCCTGGCTTGTAGGTGCAGATCATGCTGGTTGCCCGAATTAAACAAATTAATATGTAGGGCATCCAAGCTAACTGGAACATTATTCAACGGGATGATGCGTATTACCGATTCAGAAAGTGCAACTAACTTGGTATCAAAAATTGCATCCAGAAGTTGTCGTGAATAGTCTGGACCGACGCCAGCAAGCCCTGCCAAAGTCCACTTATTTGTGGAAGTTTCTGCCAAGGTTAAATCCAGACCAGTAATACTGACTTTTGTGATAACCGCTTTTTGCGCCAGCAAACTTCTTAAAGGATCGAGACTCAAGACAGCACTATTGATTGTATGTTGTTGGGTATTTTCTGTAGCAATAAGGCGCATATTACTTATTTGGAGTGCCGGACCAAAACGAAACCAACCTCCTTTTAATTCGCCGATAGTAACTGGCGCTCCCAGCATTTGAGACAGCAGCATTTCCACCGCTACAGTTTGATCACTCAAACGCGCCATTAACAACCTGCCACCAGTAAGATACAAAGTACACAGTAGCAACAGGCAGAAAATTAAATGCAAAAAACGGCGAAAGAGCCGTGCTGGTAAGCGGCACAAAAAGTTCTGGAATACGCGAAGAATATTAATACCGCTGTTGCGGATAAACGCTATAAACCGAGAAATTTTTGTGGTTGAGTACATGGCTTAGTACAACACCACATCAAATTGTTCAATAATATACAAGGCTTCCACTTGAAAGCTGATAGTTTTACCAGTTAAGAGTTCTAGATCGACCACTGTATTGGACTCTTCATCCAACAGGCGATCCACCACTTGCTGTGAAGCCATCACCAACAATTTGGTATTTTCAAATACACGCGCCATACGCATTATTTCACGGAAGATTTCATAACAAACTGATTCAGGTGTTTTGGTGCTCGCTTTCCCTTTGCAGACAGTACATGGCTGACATAGGATTTGCTGCAGACTTTCGCGTATACGTTTGCGGGTCATTTGCACAAGGCCTAATTCCGAAAGAGGGTAGATGCGCGTACGAGCCGGATCTTTTTCCAAAGCACTGGCAAGCACCCGCAACACCTGCCGTTTATGCTCGGCATCCGCCATGTCAATAAAATCTATAATGATCATGCCACCAATATTCCGCACTTTGATCTGCCTTGCGATGGACTTGGCCGCTTCGAGGTTGGTTTTGAAAATAGTTTCTTCTTGATTACTCACCCCAACAAAAGTGCCTGTATTAACATCAATCGTGGTCATGGCTTCATTTTGATCGATTACCAGATTACCGCCGGATTTTAATTTCACTTCACGGCTAAGCGCCTTCTGGATTTCGTCTTCAATACCGTACACATCAAACAAAGGCCTCTCACCCTGATAATGCTCTAAGCTGCTTTCAATTTCAGGCATAAATTCTCGAGAAAATTCCTGCACTTCTGCATAAATAGCAGCATCATCAATTCGAATACGCTCTACTTGTGGTTTGAGCAAATCACGCAAAGCACGCACATACAAAACCAAATCTTGATAGATCACCTTGATTTCATGCGTAACAGTAATTCGTTTGTCGACTGTATTCCATAACCGCCGTAAAAACCTGATGTCGTTCAGGAGTTCAGTTTCATGCACACCATCTGCTGCTGTCCGTAAAATAAAACCAGCCTGTCCTTGTATACCTTCCTGAACTACACAGTTACCCAAAATTGACTGCAATCTTTCCCGCTCGTCTTCATTTTCAATACGCTGGGAAATGCCCAGATGCCGATTTCTAGGCAAATAGACCAAAAATCTCGAAGCAATGGAAAGCTGCGTGGTCAAACGAGCCCCCTTAGACGCGATAGGTTCCTTAACTACTTGCACCACCAGTTGCTGACCTTCACGCAACAGCATACTTATGTTGGGCGTCCCTTCTTGTTCGAGCTCATAGCCATCCAACCCGAGAATGACGACATCGGCTGCATGAATAAACCCAGCTTTTGCAAGTCCGATATCAACAAACGCAGCCTGCATGCCTGGCATCACTCGTACAACCTTGCCTAGATAGATATTGCCCACTGGGCCGCGTTTGTTGTTGCGTTCAATATATATTTCTTGCAGCAAGCCTTGCTCAATGAGCGCCACACGGGTTTCACTAGGGCTGGCATTCATCAAAATTTCAATACTCACACGGCTGCTCCAGCCAATAACTTGGTACTGTTTATGCCAAATTCAGTCAAAATTTGCAGTGTTTCAAATAAAGGCAATCCCACCACATTGCTGTAACTGCCCTCGATACGACTGACAAATAATGCTCCAAGCCCCTGAATGGCATAGGCACCCGCTTTGTCACAAGGTTCACCTGATTCCCAATAGGCAATAATTTCACTTTCCTCCAAAGGACGAAAAAAAACAGTGGTACTGACAAGCCTCTGAACAATTTTCCCTGCCTGCGCAATGGCAACCCCTGTTAGCACCTGATGCTGACTACCTGACAACAGTTTGAGCATAAGAATTGCCTCAGCTAAGTTAGCCGGTTTACCCAGGATTTGTCCTTGAAAAACCACTGTAGTGTCAGCGGCTAACACCGGCATGGGTAATACATAGGCTTTGTCATGTAAACCTGCTTCCAATTTTTCGCGGGCCAAGCGCAATACATAGTGGCCAGGATCTTCATTAATATGATGACTTTCGTCTATCTGCTGCGGCAATGTGACAAACGACAATCCTACTTGCGCGAGTAACTCCTGTCGTCTTGGGGAAGCCGAGGCCAAATATATCAATGGACACTGAGGAGAAATGTGAGTCATTAAAGCTGCTGCAAAGCCATGAGAAGAGGGGTTGTTCAAGCGCAGCATTATCACTCATGGCAAGCCACTCAAGAAACACTTTGGTATTAACTGAGCCAGCGCTAACTGTACTCCATTAATGCCCGAACATAGATTAACCCCAGCTTAACTAAATACTGGCTGCTAATAGCCAAGATTTATTTCATGAGGTCGCGGTGGTTTTTCCCGTACCCAATCACTATACTTGCGACTCATACCATATGGCAAAACTCAAATTTCAAAATCACACATTTACGCTCGAACCCTACGAAAGTGTGCTCGATTGTTTGTTGCGCAACGCCCAAACCATTCCTTATGCCTGCAAAGCCGGAACCTGCCAGGCTTGTTTGATCAGAACCATTGCTTGTGAAGCAACCGCTGAATCCAAAAAATGGATCAAAAACGCCTTACAGGACAAGGGTTATACACTGGCCTGTCAGTGGTTGCCTGAACAGGATGTACATGCCGCACTGCCGACCATAGAAGAGTTTTCAGTTGCTGTACTGATCAGCGAACTTGTTATGCTCAATAAATCGGTGATGCGGGTGAAGTTGGATGTCAAAGATCCCGCAGAGATGTTTCATTATCGGCCAGGTCAATATCTTTCGCTCATCAACCCTGACGGTATTATCCGCAGTTATTCCATAGCAAATTCTTACGAAAAAGATCAATGTATCGAACTTCATATCGCTAACACTGAACATGGTATTTTTACAGGATGGCTGTTTAAGTCGGCCGTGGTTGGTATGAAGATTCATATACGGGGCCCAAGTGGTACCTGCTTTTATAACGATGCGATAGAAAAAGACCAAGTATTAGTTATGGCAGGGACGGGCACAGGGCTTGCTCCCTTGTACGGTATTGCCAGAGACGCACTAACCCATGGCCATAGTGGCCCGATTACTTTCTATCATGGTGGCCGCAGCGATGCTCACCTGTATTACCGTGAGCAATTACTCGCGCTGCAACACGAATTTCCTTTGTTTGATTATCGTCCGTGTACTATTGATGCGAGCTCTGATCCTGCTGTGCTTACTGGTCGACTTGAACAAATTGTTGAAGCACAACTGGACAGTACTCATCTGCAAAAAATGCGGTTCTTTTTATGTGGGGCTCCCACATTTGTGTTTGACATGCGCAAACGGATTTATCTCAAAGGGGCACGCGCCGACAATATAATTTGCGACCCCTTTACGGAACGAAATGTTACGCCCACTTAAACGACAAATGACTGTGAATTTTGGCGCCAACTTGGCAGCACTACCGTGTTAACAAGATTTACAAAATCGTCATACAAAACCAAATTAACAATTACTGGCTTGCCATTGAAGTACTGCTGAGAAGGGCACTGAGCCGCCAAAAATATCCAGCGCACTGCCAATAGTCAGATCCACTCTGCCTCCTCCCAGATATTTAACGCGATCAAGATCTGCCAACTGATGTACCCCTCCAGCGTAGGTCACCGGACACGGACTGTGCTCTCCCAGTAGTTCAATTAATTCTTCCTGAATACCCTGCCGCAAACCTTCCACATCAACTCCATGCACCAAGAACTCGGCACAAGAGTTTGCCAGTTTGGTTAGCAAAGCAGCATTTACTTTTTCTTCGGTAAATGTTTGCCATCGATCGGTCACTACGTAGAAATCGTCACCGCGCTTGCGACAGCTTAAATCCAGCACCAAACGCTCACGTCCCACGGCAGCCAGAAGTTGTTCCAACCTATTGTAATCAAGTCGACCCTGTGAGAACGCCCAGGAAGTGACGATTACATGGCTGGCACCAGCATCAAGATAGTCGCTAGCGTTATCGGGATTGACACCACCGCCATATTGCAAACCACCAGGCCAGCTAGTAAGTGCAGATAGTGCAGCTTCCTGATTTCCGGTTCCGAGGGCGATAACATGTCCACCCTGCAAATTTGCCTGCTTATACAGCATCGCAAAATCAGCTGATGAAAGGTCGGTAGAAAAATTGGTTTGCAGACTGGATGTGTTTTGGTCGTTTAAAGAACCACCCACTATCTGCACTACTTTGCCGTGGTGCAGATCAATACAAGGGCGAAATTTCATGTTTATACTTGCTGATGGTTACTGCGCATTAAGTTCGTTGAAAATAACAACTACTAGATCTGATCCGGCTGTGGCAACACCACCACCCCACTGCGCATCAAATTCTGCCGAGGGTTTGCTCGCCTGAATCTGCTCCAAAGTCTGTCCTGCATCCTTGGCTGTCTTGATGCGTCCAATTATGGTTTGTAACATATCAAGTTGCGCCTGAACGTCAGAGCGTTTACTTACGACGCCATGGCCTGGGAGAAAAATAGTGTTGGCATCAGAGATAGACAGCAGAGTTTCGTAGGCAGCTACGATGCCGAAGAATTTGCCATTTGCAGTAGCATCAGCACGCGGATAAGAGGTTGTACGAAACACATCTCCCGTGTGAATAATATTAAGATCCTTGAATACTACAATGGAATCGCCATCAGTATGTGCAGGGGCCAGATGCATGGCATGCATATCATGACCATTCAAATGCAAATCCACTGTGTCACTAAAAGTAATAACCGGTAAACCGATTTTTTGTTCCGCGGTCAAGGCCTTGGTGAGATCGCCCTGTGTGAAGCCTTTTGAAAGAGTCGTGCGCACATTTTCGTGGGCAATTATAACTACTCCTGCGCTGCCCAAATTCTGATTACCACCCGTGTGGTCACCGTGGTGATGAGTGTTAAAAACAAATCTGATTGGTTTATCACTGAGAGTAGCAACTGCGGCAATAATTTTTTCCGTGAGAGGAGCATATTGGTCATCGATAAGGAACACGCCATCGTCTCCTACCGATACACCGATATTGCCACCTGAGCCTTCGAGGTAATACAGACCATCCGCTAACTCATGCACAATTTCTTGTACTGCACTGAAATCTTGCGCCGGCTGTGCAAGAGCGACGGGAGCTAATAGAGCCAGAAACAGACTGCCTATTTTTTTCATTTTTATTTTCCTCTGGGCCAAGACAAGTCATGAGCATACAACAAAAACACCTTACTAAGCATCCTACGTCTTTTTAATCATTGCTTAAAACCAGATATTTCTAGTATTTTGATTAAGAAAAAATAGTATTTTAATTAAAAATAAATTTTGATTTTTTCAGATTGCATGGAGGAATTCTGTATGACAGACTAATGCCGTTATTACGTGCTTTCGTTCTTCCAACTTCTATTGGTGAACCACTTAAAAAGTGAGATGTAACGTTCAACAACCAGTACCTATACGCTGCCTGCCAGCAAGGAGGGTATCTGACACCGCCTAATTTACCCTACACCTAAAATTTCCCGTATCAACTGTTCTCGCCATAGCGCTCGCCTTTGCCCTCGTGTTGCGCGGGAGTCTTATTGATACTTTGTTATTGCAATGGAAGTCCTGACTTACTCAAGCTAACAGGGCATTAAAGTAACGGTACACAATAGCGGAGATTGTAATATGGCTAAACGAGCTCAGGTTAAACGCCCTTCGAAGCATCAAGGCGAACAAGAGTCACAAAATTTCCGAGATCAGCGCCGCAGCAAAGACAGTCGACAACGCACCAAACATCGGCAGTTCGAGGAAAACAGCAACATCGTAGAAATAAATGCCCGTAGCAATCAAGTGGCTACAGCCTACCTACCTCATCTCAACAAAACTCCTCTGCAAGCCCAAACAGCCTCACAACAAAGTTACATTAACGCCATCAAGAACCACTCCCTCACTTTTGGTATTGGTCCCGCTGGTACTGGCAAATCTTATTGCGCCGGAGCACTTGCAGCCGAGGCGCTAGAGTCGGGACGTATTGAACGCATTATCCTCACTCGACCAGCCGTAGAAGCTGGTGAAAAACTTGGGTTTTTACCGGGTGAAATGGAAGACAAATATGCAGTTTATATTGATGCCTTCCGCGACATCCTCATCGAACGTCTGGGGCGTGGGGTGGTGGATTATTGTTTGCGTCATGGTCGTATTGTTGGAGCACCGCTGGCTTACATGCGAGGCAAAACATTCAACAACAACACCTTTGTTATTTTGGATGAAGCCCAAAATACCACACCGATGCAAATGAAGATGTTTCTGACTCGTATCGGGGAAAACGCTAAAGTGGTTGTCAATGGTGACATTAAACAGAGCGACATATACGGCGCAAATGGTTTGCAGGATGCAATAAATAAATTACAGGGTTTGCCCAACGTTTATGTTCACAGTTTCGAACGTGCTGATATTGTGAGAAGTGGGTTGGTACGGCATATTCTCGATCGGTATGAACCGGAAGAATAACATCTAAATTTAAACTCAGCATCGTGATCTCAAAAAAAAGGGGCCCAAACCAAGGCCCCTTTTTTGTATAATTTTGCCGCTGGCTAAAGCCTAAACCGATTCTGTCCCGATCCCGTATAATCTAGCGCTTTAGCGTTGCAGTGGTATAACTCATGAACAGCCTTGATCAACAAGTTCTGGTACAACTGAGCACATGGCTTAAGGCTGGGCGACAATGCTGGCTGTGCACCATCACCGATACATTTGGCTCCTCCCCACGCCCGGTTGGCTCGTTACTGGCCTGTAATGACGAAGGCCACTATTGCGGGTCCCTGTCTGGCGGTTGCGTGGAAGATAATCTACGGGAAAGTATTTTCAAAGGAGAGCTTGCCCGCTCCAAACCAGAAAAAATCCGCTACGGTGTAGCGGTAGAAGATGTATTGCGACTAGGCTTGCCCTGCGGAGGAAGCCTTGAAGTAGTAGTCGAACCGATAACACAAGACCAGGCAACTTTATATGCAGAACTAGCTGCCCAGATTAGCCAGCGCTTGCTGGTAAGACGTACGGTCAACCTCATCACTGGCGCGGTTACTATTGAGAATGTTAAGACTTTTCAACCGCTCACTGTAAACACAGACACTATGCAGCACACCTATGGCCCCTCTTTTCAACTGTTGTTGATCGGTGCTGTGCAGGTTGCATGGTATCTGGCGGATATGGCTCAGGCTATGGATTATCACGTGGAAGTTTGCGATCCACGTGCTGAACTCATTTCTCTTGCTCCCCTCACTAAAGCGACAGTTGTTGCTGCCATGCCCGATGACTGGTTACGCGGCAAAACTATCGACCAAAGCACCGCAGTTATTGCTCTTTGTCACGACCCCCGCATTGATGATATGGCACTGATGGAGGCACTCACGACTGATGCTTTCTATATTGGCGCTATGGGCTCTGAACGTACCTCCGCAAAAAGACGCGAACGTTTGTTAGAACTGGATATTACCCAAGCACAATTGCAACGCCTGAATGCACCCGTCGGCCTTGCCATCGGGAGTAAAACTCCCCCGGAAATTGCGCTTGCCATTCTTGCTGAGCTGACACGTTTGCGAGCGGCACTTCGCGATAGCAAAACATGAGTGTGCCAACTGCATTCTCTACCGTTGGCTGCATAGTCCTTGCAGCAGGTGACAGCAAGCGTTTTGGTAGCGACAAAAGACAGGCGCTTATGCAGGATGGGCACACCTTGCTCGACCTGACCTTAAGCCTTATCCCCGCCACTTTTTCTCTCAGAATTTTGGTATTACACCCTGCTGATGTAGCGTTGGCAGAGTACTACCAGCATGCATGGCAGATAATTTTTGCCGAACATTCCAACCTTGGCATGGGGCACAGTCTGGCTGCGGCGATGCCATTTGTAGATCAATGGACAGGGGCGGTAGTTGCCCTTGCTGATATGCCATGTGTGTTACCTGCGACTTATTCTTTGATCCAGCATCATGTTCAAGAAGATCGAATCGTAGTGCCACACTATCAAAACCAAAGAGGAAACCCGGTTGGATTTGGCAGTCGATTTTTTCTAGCGGTGGGAGCTTTGTTGGGCGACAGCGGAGTGAGACAACTCATGCAAGAGCACCAACATGCTGTGGATAAAATTGAAGTTGATGATGAAGGTATTTTGCAGGACATCGATACTACAGCAGCCCTGCAGGCCTTAACTCTGACGACGGAATCTAAAAAGCTGAATTAAGAACCTTGCATTTTCTATTGCTAGGATACACAAATAGAATTTAGCACTGGAATAAAAAAGCCCGGCAGAACCGGGCTTAAAATCATCACCTTTTAAACTTCAACTTCAACTTACGGGGAGTGTGTTCAGGTGGGGAAACCTGTTCACATAGCCTTTGAGCCTGTAGCTCAAACTAAGTTCCGTAATTATATAAATATTTTTAACAAGCTCCCTCAAAACTGGGACTCTGGCAGCCTGATCACCAATCCATCCAAATCTGCAGCAACCACAATCTGGCAACTCAAACGGCTGTTGGGGCGCGGCTCAAGTACACATTCAAGCATGTCTTTTTCCATGCCATCAGCGGGTTTGAGTTTTCCTACCCAAGCCTCGTCCACATAACAGTGACAGGTGGCACAACTACACGAACCACCACATTCACCCACAATTCCATCAATCATGTTATCCACTGCCCCCGACATGACCGATGTGCCACTGGGCACTTGTACTTCATAATTGGAGCCATCGTGACTGATATAGGTAACCAACGGCATGTGTTTTTCCTTGTAATGTAAATATTATTAAGTAGGGCAGTGAAGATTTCCACTGCACTCGGGTAAAAGTAGTACCGCATTATACCCAAGAGTTGCACTATCAAAAGTGAAGCAAAACCCAAGTAGTGGCGCAAATTATAATTCACATATTCTAGGGTTAAACATCCAGAATAACGCAGAAAAATATCAGCATAAATTTGATGTGTTTTTTCCATGCGCAGGCTACTAATCCCCGCCTCAACCCGCTATATTTACCCTCTCAAAGTTAGCGTCTTTATCTTAGGCAAAGCCTTGTGATAGGCGACTTAATGTTATCAACAGATCAATTCAACCACCCAATATAAAAGGAAAAACCCATGAAGACACGTGCAGCTGTTGCCTTTGGCGCAGGTAAACCACTGGAAATTTGTGAAGTAGATCTCGAAGGCCCAAAAGCCGGCGAAGTCTTGGTCGAACTAAAAGCCACAGGTATTTGTCATACCGACGCTTTCACCTTAAGCGGTGACGATCCAGAAGGTGAATTCCCAGCCATTTTGGGTCATGAAGGTGCCGGTATCGTGGTCGATGTAGGACCTGGCGTTAAGTCTCTCAAAAAAGGCGATCACGTTATTCCGCTTTACACACCTGAATGTCGCGAATGCGACTACTGTCTGCATCCCAAAACTAATTTGTGCCAATCTATTCGTAGCACCCAAGGCAAAGGTTTTATGCCCGATGGTACTAGCCGCTTCTCCCTCGACGGCAAACCTATTTTGCATTACATGGGCTGCTCTACTTTCTCCAACTATACCGTACTGCCTGAAATTGCTCTGGCGAAAGTACGCAGTGATGCCCCCTTCGACAAAATTTGTTACATCGGTTGTGGTGTTACCACTGGTGTTGGCGCTGTAGTGTTCCAGGCCAAAGTTGAAATCGGCTCTACCGTTGCCGTGTTTGGGTTGGGTGGCATTGGTTTAAATGTCATACAAGGCGCGCGTTTGGCTGGTGCCAGCCGCATTATCGGTGTAGATCTCAACCCGGCACGCGAACTTATGGGCCGCAAGTTCGGCATGACCGATTTTATCAATCCAAAAAATGTGGAAAACGTGGTAGATACCATTGTGCAAATGACTGGTGGTGTGGATTACAGCTTCGAATGTATCGGCAATGTCAAAGTGATGCGACAAGCCCTGGAGTGCACTCATAAAGGCTGGGGTCAATCATTCATCATTGGCGTGGCTGGTGCTGGTCAGGAAATATCTACCCGTCCCTTCCAGTTGGTTACCGGTCGCAGCTGGCGTGGTACTGCATTTGGCGGTGCGCGTGGCCGTACTGACGTGCCTAAAATCGTTGACTGGTACATGGAAAATCGGATCAACATTGATGATCTTATTACCCATACTATGCCGCTGGAAAAAATTAACGATGCCTTCCATCTGATGCATACAGGTGAAAGTATTCGGTCTGTAGTTCTGTATTAACCGGTAATACAGCATCTGCTTTCGTAACGGGGTCAGAAGTATTTCTGGCCCTTTTTTATTTCTAGGGAGTGATATCCATGAGTCTTGAACAAATTAGTGCCAATCGTATATTCAGCGGCAAACAGATCAAATTCAAACACAACTCCAGCGTATTGGGCTGCGACATGATTTTTTCTGTTTATTTGCCCCCTAATGCCAAACCTGGCAGCAAAGTACCAGTGATCTATTGGCTCTCTGGACTTACCTGCACCGATGATAATTTCGTGCAGAAAGCCGGAGCGCAGCAATATGCGGCCGATGCGGGTGTTGCCATTGTGTGCCCTGATACAAGTCCCCGCGGTGAAGGTGTGCCCGGCGATCCTGATAAAGCTTGGGATTTTGGTCTCGGAGCTGGCTTCTATGTGAACGCCACCCAAACGCCGTGGGCCAAGCATTACCATATGTATGACTACATAACGAAGGAATTGCCTAATGTGCTGGCCCGCAGCGACCTCCCCCTCGATACCAGCAACTGTTCCATCATGGGACATTCGATGGGGGGCCACGGCGCGCTCACCATCGCGCTAAAAAATCCAGGCAAATACAAAGCTGTGTCAGCTTTTTCCCCAATTTCCTCACCAATGAACTGTCCGTGGGGAGAAAAAGCTCTAGGCAATTATTTGGGCAGTAACAAGAACACTTGGGCAGACTATGACACTTGCGCACTGCTGGCGAGGGCTGAGGAAAAATTACACATCCTAGTAGATCAAGGGCAAGATGATAATTTTTTGCTCAACCAGTTGAAGCCGGAATTATTGCAAGCGGCCTGCAATGCCGCTAAACATCCACTCACTCTACGTTTGCACGCAGGGTACGATCATAGCTATTTCTTCATCGCCAGTTTTATAGCTGATCATATCGCCCATCATGCTGATGCACTCTGGAGTTAATCCGGAACACTGACCATGACACAGCTCAGACTATCTTTGATCCAGACTGATCTGCAGTGGCAAGCAGCAGCGCAAAACCGGCATGTACTGCAACAACAGTTAATGCCGCTCGCTGGGCTAACCGACCTCATCTTGCTGCCAGAAATGTTTACCAGCGCGTTCAGCACTAACGCCGGAGCTGTTGCCGAAGACTACCCAGGCCCTACGCTGCTATGGATGCAAAATATGGCGCAGGCAGTGGATGCAGCAATCACAGGTAGTATTGCAGTCACTGTAGACGGCAAGCGTTACAACCGTTTGTTATTTGTCAAACCTGATGGCAGCGTAGAACACTATGACAAGCGCCATCTGTTCCGAATGCTCGGAGAAGACAAGCGCTACATCGGTGGGTGTAAGAAATTATTGGTGCAATGGCGCGGTTGGCGCATTTTGCCGCTGGTGTGCTACGACTTACGTTTCCCGGTGTGGTGTCGTTACACCAACGCGGAGCCTTATGATCTCTTGTTATTTGTCTCCAACTGGCCGGCAGCACGTAATCAACACTGGCGTACCTTGCTGCAAGCCCGTGCCATTGAAAATCTAGCGTGGGTAGCCGGTGTTAATCGTGTTGGTACTGATGGCTACAATCTGGACTACCTTGGCCATAGCGCTGTGATCAATCCGCAAGGCACAGAAATTATGCAGGCAACAACAACTCCGGGTGTGTTCAACTCCAGCATTTCGATGCAGGAGTTACAAATATGGCGAGAAAAATTTCCGGCTTGGATGGATGCGGATGAATTTGATTTAAAACTGAATTAATTGATATTTCAGTTGTTATAAGCGGAGCATAAACTTTGATGCTACCCAAACGAAATATCAGGATGTTAATCCACATGACTTTACCCCGCGTTTACCTCATCGATTCCAGCATCTATATCTTTCGTGCCTGGCATATCTACGACACTTCAATCACAGATCGTGACGGAAAACCGTGCAATGCAGTGTTTGGGTTTAGTGATTTTATCTATCAATTGATACAGCAAAAAAAACCGCAACATATTGCGTGTGCTTTTGATGCTAGCCAGACCAACTCGTATCGTAAGGAGCTATACCCCGCCTACAAAGCTAATCGCGAACCTGCACCCGCAGAATTGAAATATCAGTTCGAAGCATGCCGGGCTTTTTGCCGAGCCGTGGGGATAGCGGAGTTTGGCAGCAACAGATTTGAAGCAGATGACATTATTGGTTCGCTAGCTGCCCATTACCGGCAGCAGGGTTTTGCCATAACTATTGTCAGTGCCGATAAAGATCTAACGCAACTTGTGCTTGGAGAACACGATCAGTGGTGGGATTTTGCGCGCAGCAATTTGCTCGACCAGCATGGAGTCAAACAACAGTTTGGGGTGTGGCCCAACCAAATTGCCGACTTGCTGGCGCTGTCGGGCGACAAGGTAGACAACATCCCTGGCATACCCGGTGTGGGCTATACCACTGCGGCTAAAATTCTACAAAAATATACTAACATCGACAGCATACTCGCTAACGTGGATGCAATCGCCGATATGAAATTTCGTGGTGCCAGTCGCGTGCAAGCCCTGGTGTCCAAACATCGTCACCTCTTGCCACTCAACCTCTTACTCACCACAGTAGTGACAGACATGGAATTTTCCGAAATTCTCAATGTCAGTTGGAACGGCATTGATCCTTTAGCTTTTAGTGAATGGGCAGAGCAAATGGCCATCAAGGGAGCCGTGCAACAACGATGGATGGGTTTTCAACAGTAGCAGCTTGTTGTTAAGCTTTATTAGCAACATTTGACCCGGTATAGTCTCGCCCTTTTCAACACTAGTGCATTATTTTATGATCGACAAACCAAATCCTCTGCGTGACAAATTGCCGCTCCCTTTGATGGCTGCCATCGCTGCTTTGCCTCCGCTGGCTATAGACATGTATTTGCCCGCCATCCCGCAAATTGCAAACGACCTAAGCACACAAATCAGTACCGTCCAGAACTCACTCAGTATTTTTCTGGTGGGATTTGGTTTGGGTATGTTGATGTTTGGCCCCTTCTCAGATCGATTTGGCCGGAGGCCATTGGCTTTATTCGGGTTGACTGGTTTTGCAGTTTCCAGTTTATTGCTTACTTTCAGCAGCACCGCCACGGCATTTTTGTTGTGCCGATTACTGCAGGGATTTCTTGGCAGTGCAGCATCGGTGGTGATCCCTGCCATGATCCGGGATTGTTATGGCAAAGACACGGCCAAGGGCATGTCGGCAGTGACCATGATCATGCTCGTTGCTCCTCTAGTTGCACCTCTAATGGGCTCCTTGTTGCTCTACTTTACATCTTGGGAAGGGATCTTTGCAGCCTTGACTGTGTATCCCTTGCTTGTGTTATTGCTAGCCTGGAAATTTTTACCCGAATCCAAACCAAAAGATGACCATGGGCAACGACTCACCATGCTCGGAAATTACCTTATCATCCTCGGCAATCACAAAATTTATCTGGATTTACTGTGTTTCATGCTGTCCGCCTTGGCTTTTTTCACATATCTGACTTCTGTTTCCTTTGTTTACATCACATATTACGGCGTGAGCGAAACATTATTCGGGGTCTTGTTTGCGTGTTCTGCTGGGGCACTGATTCTTGTCAACTACATCAACGTAAGAGTGGTTTCACATGTAGGGCCTCGCCGCATGATGCATATTGGTTTGGCGCTGGGTATAGTCTTTTCCTTGTTGCTACTTGCAACAACATTGCTTGAGCTAGGGTTCATCCTGACCGTCGCCAGTTTCGTGTGTATCGTGGGCAGTCTTGGTATTGCAGCTGTGAATGCCGATGCGTTAATTCTGATTGAGTTTCCGCGGCAGGCAAGTTCTGCGTCTGCAGTTACCGGCACTCTGCGTTTTGGTTGTGGTGCGCTGGCTGGTCCAATTCTGGCTTGGTGCTACGACGGCACTCCTTTACCTGTAGCGATCTTGTTGCTGTGTGCGTTACTGGGAGCGGGCTTAATGCAAGTGCTGCGAAAAATTCTGCACCCAACTAATTAAGAACACCGCCGTTGAATGTCTTTTTGCTTGAGAGCATTGTAGGTTCGGTGCCCGGACCTACATATACGGCCTGTTAACTTTGGTTCTGCCTGCGGAACCGCCTAGCTCGCAAACAAAATTGCTAATTTCCCAACATATATTTAAAAAATCTTCGTGATTAATCGCCTGGCTTCCACCCTGCTGTTATCGGATAACGTCTATCGCGGCCAAAACCACGTTTGCTAATACGAACTCCTATGGGTGCCTGACGCCGTTTATACTCATTGCGATCCACCAAGAAAATTACTTTTTCTACTATGGCGAGATCAAAACCCTGCGCACAGATTGCTTGCGCGCTTAGATCTTCTTCAATATAAAGTTCGAGAATACGATCAAGTACTGGATAAGGGGGCAAACTGTCTGCATCCAGTTGACCAGGAGCAAGTTCTGCAGTGGGTGGACGCTCAATCACACGCTGCGGTATCACAGGTTGTACACCTAACCCGTTGCGATAACGTGCCAAAGCATAAACATACATCTTAGGTACATCTTTTAACACATCAAAACCGCCAGCCATGTCACCATACAGTGTTGAATAACCAACAGCCATTTCACTTTTGTTGCCAGTGGTCAGCACTAGCATGCCTTTTTTGTTGGATATTGCCATCAACAACACACCTCTACAGCGTGCCTGTAAATTTTGTTCGGCCAGATCTACAGAAGTGCCGGCAAATTCATCAGCCAATACCGTCATAAAACCAGCATAGAGATCACCTATAGGAATAATCCTGAAATCCACGCCCAGTTGCTGCGCTTGTGTTGTGGCATCATCAATACTCATCTGCGCAGTGTAGGCAAAAGGCATCATGATGGCATGTACACAGTCTTTGCCTAGAGCATCCACCGCCAGCGCCAAGGTAAGCGCTGAATCAATTCCACCAGACAATCCCAATATCACTTTGTGAAAATGATTTTTGCGAACATAGTCACGCAAGCCCAATACCAGTGCTGCGTATAATTGGGCTTCACTACTGAGCACAACGCTCTGCTCTCCAGGCCGCAGCGTCAACGGATTAGTCATATCCAGCCTGACAGGTAGTAACTGTTCCTTGAAATGTGCCAATTGCACTTGTACGGCACCATAGGCATCAACTGCCATAGACCCACCATCAAACACCAGTTCGTCTTGACCACCCACTTGGTTGACATACACGATGGGCATCTCACCTTGTATTGCCCTTTGTTGCAGTATCGACTTGCGTTCACGCGATTTATCTACGTGAAAAGGTGATCCATTAATATTGATCATCAGTTTCGCACCAGCATCACGTGCCTGGCGCATGGGTTTGCTTTTCCAAAGATCTTCACAAATGGTGAATGCAACAGGAATACCAGCAATGTTGATAACCAGCGGTTTATGCCCCTTTTTAAAATAACGTTTCTCGTCAAATACCTGATAATTTGGCAAACATTGCTTGCAGTAAGTACCAATAACCACCCCATCCTTGATGACCGCCAACATGTTATACAAATGTCCATCAATGCGGCCAGGATAGCCAATAACCAGACACACCGGAAACTTTTCTGCACATAGAGCCTGTAGCGCTTGTGCGATCCTGATATCTAGACTTGGGCGCAGTAATAAATCTTCTGGTGGATAAGCGGTTAGCACCATTTCTGGAAATACCACTATATCTGGAGCAAATTGTGAGATCGCAATTTTACTATTATGAATTACCAGCTGGGTGTTGCCATGAATGTCTCCAACCAGCGGATTAATCTGAGCCATAACAATGGTGAGAGCTGCAGTAGGGTTGGGCATGGGCGTGGACTTGGACATCAAAAAAGTGTCTCGATTCGGTACGGAGATGAACTAGAAAATGAAGTAAAGGTGTTGTATTGTCTGTTATTGTGTATCGCTTGGCAAAACCTCTATCACCATGAATCTGATTCGAATAATCACCTGGTTACTAGTCATCTGGACCCTCTGGTTCTTGGTGAAAAACTATCTTAAAAAGCAAAACCAGCAGCAGGATAAGCCGCCTTCCAAAAAACAAATTATGGTGCAATGCCAGCTTTGTCAGGTACACCTGCCTGATACTGACGCTGTTCTGTATGACTCACGCTGGTTCTGCGATAGGGCCCATCTGCAAATCTATCTTCAAAAAAAATCAAAAAACTAATTTTCTTTCAATAGAGATTGATCATAGAGTTTGATCATAGACCGGTCTCTATGCCAGTTACGACACCTCGCTCGATGTTGGAAATGACAACGGGCAACAAAATAAATAAATTATTACTCTCTCAAACTTATACCGCTTGGCTAGGTAAGGTTTGTTTCAATCTGTACATGGCGGCAGTTTGTTTTTTGACTAGATTGCTTATTTATCTTTGCATATGCAGGTAAAGTTATTACGAGCCATTCAGGAGAAATCTATTCGCCCTGTCGGTTCACAAACCGAAACTCCTGTTGATATCCGTTTGTTGAGTACAACCCATAACAATCTGGAGGATGACGTTGCTACAGCAAGAATGCGTTAAGACTATTATTGCCGCATCAATGTTATTGAGTTGCGGGTTTCACCACTGCATAGCCATAAAGATGACCTGCTATTACTAGTAAATTCAGATTAAAAAATATTTCCATCGCGCATAATCACAGCTGTATAACTTAACCAAGCTGCATTTTTAGCGCTACAAGAATATTCCTATCCTGGCAATGTCCGCGAACTTGAAAACATACTACATCGAGGCAATGCGCTTGTAGATAATGCCCATATCGATGCTAGTGACCTAGTGGAATTATCCCAACCCAAGCGAGGACATCTTCTAATAGTTACATCGATTGCAACAGCTAGGAATTCCAACTTAGACGCAAAAGATAGGATTTCATTGAAACTATATCTAGAAAATATTGAACTTTTAGCAATCTAGACAGCAATGGAAGAAAACCGGTGAAACCAAACAGCTGCGACAAAAGATCTGGGGATGTGCTTTCGTTCTTTTCGTTATCGTCTGAAAAAACGGGCCTAAAGTAGTCATCCTCCAGCACAGGTTAGCTTGACACATTCAAAATTCAACACTTTACTAAGCTATCTTATCGCACAGCTCATATCACACGGAGGTGATGTGTGAATTCTTTCCGAGGATTTTCTCTACTCGAATTACTGATCACACTGGCAATTATTGCCATAGTTGTCTGTTTAGCAATTCCTGATCTAAGTGGCGCGCTTCAATCAAATGCAGGCGAAATAGAAGTAAATAACCTAGCAAGGTCAATGCATTATGCTCGTTCTATCGCTATTTCTAGTGGTCGAATGGTGACTGTGTGTCGCAGTAAAAACGGAGACACTTGTGGCGGAGAATGGCAGCAGGGCATATTGGTGTTTACCGATACTAATGCTGATCATGTATTTAATGCTGAAGATCAGACATTACGATACATACAGACAATAGATCCTGTTGGTACGCTCTCAATGAGCTCTTTCCCCAATCGGCAATACCTGCAATTCACCCCTATGGGATCTACTAATCAACAATCAGGAAACTTTACTTGGTGCCCACCAGGAAATGACATAGAACTTGCACGACAATTAATTTTTACCCACACCGGCAGAACAAGATTCGCTCGGGATGGAGATGGTGACGGGGTTCGTGAAGGTGCAAACGGCAGTGCATTAAATTGTGATTAATATATTTTTAATGCTTAGACAAATATAGTGCAAAAGGACAAAAACGGTAGAGCATTATCAAATAGTTAAGCAACAAACTTTTAAGAATAGCTAGTCACAATTTTTAGCTCATAAAAAACCGATTAATTCACAACCAGCACAAGGAGTTTAGATCATCATTTTTATTCAGAGCTGACTTTACTCCCAAACTGCTCATAGTAAGCTTGGCACAATCAATATCTTTTGCCTGCTCTCCAATTGCCGTCGCAACCAAGTTCCAGCCAACACCCTCAGAAGTACTGGCATACATAATTGAATAATGCCCGCCTTCGCTTATATAGAATTCACCAGATTTTACGCCTGTAATCAATTCAGAAAAATCATCCGCATATTTGTTATGACTCAAGTAGAACTGCTCCGACAACGTTGAAAGCCTCAGCAACGAAATTATCGCATCTGATCGGTTTGCCTTCAGGATAATGCCACGATAAGTAGGGAGCGCTAAAGCTGCCACTATTCCAACAACAAGGAAAACTAATAGAATTTCTAAGAGTGTAAATCCTTTTGAATTGAGATTCTTAAAGCACATAACTACACTCCATGTAATACCCTTTCTAAATCGGATTATCCAGCTGTTCCCACGTTATCCTTTTTCCTTCTCCAGCAGCTGCAATCTTTACAGTACTACGTAACATAATTTGAGCATGACTATCTGCAATAGTGACAAAGGCGATGATTCGATAGCGGTTTGCCTTGTTGGTTTCAGCCAAAGGTTCAGCTGGATTTTTCGCTGTAAAACACCAGTATTCAACAATGTATTTAGTGACGATGTTAGTCTCAGGTACTTGCAAGATTTGATAGCCGTCACTGCCCTCGGCCCACTGTGATAAAGAAAAATACGGCTCAGAAAAAGTCTTATTAAGATTGCAGGTTTCCCAGAGAGTTGCAGAACTTCCACTAAAACAAAACCCTTTGGCACAATTTGATTTGAAACATACCAGAACACAGTTGGTATCATTGAGGCTGTTTTCAGAGAAATTACCAGCTTTGATCAGGGTGTCTTCTACCGAAGACAAAACAAATTCTGCAGCTTCGAATACCTGTAGGTGCAAGCGGTTGTTGCTGGACATCTGCATTTCCAGACCAGTGGTATCCATGGTAGACACAGCTATCATGCTGACCAACAACAGCATCAATAAGGCAACTATAAGCAACATGCCTCTTTGATTGCCGCACAAATTTGTGTTTTTAAAATGTGGCATCCATGCTGCCTTTTTTAATTAATTTCTTAGAGTGATGGTAGTTTCGACAAGTTGACGCATGAATCGATCAGACCCATCCGAACCTTTAATTTGTTCAAACTCAGGGTAATTTACCTTTTTGTTATAAACCGGCAATGCTGAACGCAACCTCAGTGCCAAACGAACACTTTTTACTTTGTCCCACTCTAGACCAGAATAATCAGCCCCAACATAAATATCAGGAATATTGTCGTTGTGATCAGCATCAAATCCATACAAAATCTGCATGTATTCCACACCCTGAACAAGCTCCTCTGCAGCTGTGTAAATTGTATGCGTATTGGTATTTAGCAAAAGTCTCTCCCGATGCAGAGTTGGTACACCTGCATCATTACTGGAAACGCCCACATAATAAGCGGCGCTGCTCAACGCCATTAAGTTTGAACCCGATGGGTACTCTAATGCCAAGGAAGCAGCCAACGAATTACAAGAAAAATTTCCCGCCAAATTGCTAGTGCAGTTTCCCTGAGTAGATGATCCAGCAGTATGCTCCATACTAGTGGCGGTGTTGCTAGAATTGCTGGGCCCGCTTAGCTGAAATATGCCAACTTGTTGGCAGTCTGGCGTGGTGATCATCATGATCTGCCCACTTTTGTAGGGATGCCTGCTGGCCAATGGAATTACTGCTGAAGCAGTATTCTGCAGACTTGTCAGTCGCAGTCCGGAAGCCTCCCCTCTGCGAATAACTATGGCATCTGTGTTAGGCAAAATATCTGCTCGAAATTCTTTGGGGAAACTTTTTCTGCCAGCGTTATAGTCAAATCCTTGTATGCCTGCTCCAGCCAGGTACCAGTTTCCCGAGCTACCTTTGACTGAGTTGGCGTAACTCAAGGCCTGTGAATTACAGCCAGTATAGCCCGCCATGTGAATTTCATCAGTAAGAATCCTTACAACATAACGGGCGTTTTCCTGGATAGTGGCCAGTTCATGTTCCATTATGAAAATATTTTTGTTGAATACCAGCATCTGCACTACGCCGCTCATAATGGTTAAGCTCAGAGCGATAGATACCATCATTTCTACTAAAGTAAAACCGAAGTGCAGTTGGCTTACAGCCGATTTAGAGAACATCTCTACTAAATCCTAGTTATTACTGAAACAATTCCCTGACCGGAGGAGCTATCAAAATTTCTAGATATAGACCTGTGGTAACGAATTGAAACTATATAAGTTCGGGTCTCTGGGTTAAACAGTATCTGGCTTTGACCTTGAGGCAAATAGGCTGTGCTTTCAACTTTTTCACGCCATTGGTTTATATCCCACAATGCCATTTCGTCGGAGTTACAAGTTTGCTCTTCACAATTGTCTCCGGCCGACTGTGGCTCTTGTAAATAGGAGATTGCATAGGAATTGTTGCCTCTATTTGCTCGAATTCGTTCAGTAATATCAGCAAGCAAAAACTGAGCCTGAGAATCAAGCAAGGCAAGATGATTGTATTGTAATGCCTCATTCTGGAGGGCAGTCATACCCAGCATTCCTAACGTCAGAATGAATAAAGATATTAATACTTCTATTAAGGTGAAGCCGGGTGTTAGCGGGCTAATCTTGTAAAAATACACGTCGAAATTCCTATTTATTTGTCTCCAGCTGCACGCATGAAGACATCTATAGTGCATTTTCAGTATAGGACAATTTTACAGACAGCGAGAAATAAATGAGGAATTTAGTTGAGTCGCAATTCTTTGGGCATGGTGAAGACTATCGTTTCTTCAACACCTTTCATCTCTTGTGGCAACTGACCACCGAGCGAGATTAAACGATCGATAACTTTTTTTACCAGCACCTCCGGTGCAGAAGCACCTGCGGTAACACCAACTCTCGATTTATTGAGAAGCCATTCCTGCTGAATTTCTTCGGCATGATCTATCAAGTAGGATTCACAATTGCTGCGTTGCGCCAATTCTTTCAATCGGTTGGAATTTGAACTGTTTGGAGAACCAACAACCAATACCAATTGTGTTTCAAGTGCCAATTGCTTGACAGCATCCTGACGATTTTGGGTAGCGTAACAAATATCGTTCTTGCGCGGACCTTTGATGGCTGGGAAGCGTTTTTTCAAAGCCCCGACAATGCGTGCAGTGTCATCCATCGACAAAGTTGTTTGTGTAACAAAAGCCAGGTGATTGGCATCCTTGATTTCCAATTTCCAAACGTCACTCTCTTCTTCTACCAGATAAATCCTGCCTCCGTAACTGGCATCAAACTGCCCCATAGTACCTTCTACTTCAGGATGAAAGGCATGGCCAATGAGTATGCATTCTTCCCCAGTACGACTGTAACTCTGCACTTCCATATGAACTTTTGTTACCAGAGGACACGTGGCGTCAAATATTTTCAATCCCAATATATCTGCTTCTTGCTTTACTGCAGTGGATACACCGTGCGCACTAAAAACAACAATAGGAGCTCTCTGGTCATATTTTGAATGTTGAACGTCCTTCAGTTCGTCCACAAAAACAGCGCCTCTTTGTCTAAGCCCCTCTACTACAAATTTATTGTGTACTACTTCATGCCGAACATAGATTGGAGCACCAAATAAATCCAGAGCCCTGTTCACGATGTCTATAGCTCGGTCGACACCGGCACAAAATCCTCTCGGATTAGCAAGCTGAATGGAAAATTGATTTGGGGGAACTATCACTCTGCTTTACTCGTTGGCAAAACCTGAACACTATGGATAAAAACTTTGAATCTAATACTACGTCCTGCTAGTGGATGGTTGAAATCAACCTCGACAAACGTGCTATCGAAATGTTTGATAACACCTGCCTGCTTATTACTTGCCTTGTCTGCAAAATTAATCATTAATCCCTTACTCAAGGTTAGATCTGGAGGAAATTGATAACATGGGAAACGCTGGATATTGTCCTCGTTAACCACTCCAAAAGCCTCCGCTGGCGGTAGTAAGAACTCCTTGCTTTCGCCTGCATGCATGCCAAACATGGCTTGCTCAAAACCAGGTAGCAAGTTGCCATCACCCACGGTAAAACTGACGGGGATCTGGCCGAAATTGGAATCTATCAGTTCTGAATTTTCCAAGGTGAGCTCAAAATTGATCGACAAATGTTTTCCTGGGCCTACTTCATCAATCCCGAAAATAGGGACAGATGCTGGCATAGGTTGAATGTCCACATCCCGCAAATTAATGCGTTTATTAACAACTGTTTCAGCCATTTGCATTCGACCCAATAAAAATATCCAGCACCAGTAATGCAGCTCCAATACTTATGGCAGCGTCTGCAATATTGAATGTGGCAAAACGAAAATCATGGTAATACACGCTTATAAAGTCAACTACGTAACCCATCAAGAGTCGGTCTATGAGGTTGCCTACAGCTCCTCCCAACACGATGCTTAGGGCAATCGCCAATAATTTCTGCTGTTTAGGCAAGAGCCAGAGCCATATACAAAGGACTACACTGACCACAAGTGATATTGCAGTCAGTACCCACCTTTGCCAACCGCCGGCATTATCAAGAAAACTAAAAGCTGCACCAGAATTATGCACAAGCCACAAATCGAAACCCGAAAATATTTGGATATTCTGACCTAACTCCATGTGGTTGCTGATCAAATATTTTGTAATTTGATCCAATAGTACAATCGCCACCGCCAGTATTAGCAGCATGGAACGCGAGATTTTTTGCTTACCCAGCTTGGATGTCTGCATTATTTAACGCTCGATCATTTGTTCAATTTTATTAAAATATTTTTTAACCTGATCAATGTCTAATTTTATTTGGTGTTGCAGTTGCTCCAACCCTGTAAATTTTTTTTCATCTCGAATTTTCATCTCAAATTGTACTTGGATAGATTCACCATATATTTCCTCATTGAAGTTGAGCAGATGAACTTCTAATGAAGGTATTTCGTGATTACTTACGGTTGGTTTGAAACCGGCATTGGCTACCCCCTGATAAACCATGTCACGTAACTTGACTGATACAGCAAACACTCCAGTTATAGGCAAGGCTCGCGTTAGCAATTCAAGATTGGCGGTGGGCACGCCAATCTGACGACCCAGTTGCCTACCTTTTATTATTCTTCCACTGATACTGTAGTTGCGACCCAGTAGTTCTTGTACTTTTTTGCAATCACCAGCTTGTAAATTGGCCCTGATCAGGGTGCTGCTGACTCTCTCATCGTGATAACAACAAGGTGCTACTGCCGTTATCTTGAAATGTAGCTCCTGAGCCAGTTTCTGCAACAAGACATAGTCTCCCTTACGATTTTTGCCGAAACGGAAATCGTCACCAACTACCATACTTTTGATACGCAATCCGTTTACAAGAAACTCCCGAACAAAATACTCTGCACTTTGCTGGCTCAAATCATGGTCAAAGTTCAGACAATAGATAGCATCAACACCATATTGTGTCAGGAATTCCACTTTGTCATAAAAATGGTTCAACCTTGGTGGCGCATCACTACCACCAAAAAACTCTTCTGGTTGCGGCTCACTAAGCACTACTACAGAAGGTAATCCGAGCATATTTGCTTCTTCAAGCAATACATCTAGGATGAGTTGATGACCAACATGCAAACCATCGTATTTTCCGACAGTGGCAACGCAGGAAACAAAATTCTGCTGGATTTGTTGTAAAGTTTTGAATACTTGCATTGGCTACTTTAAGCTGAAAATGTAGTGTAATTATATGCTGTGGTTCGAAAATCGACTTGTCATGTCCGAAAATTTGAGAGGCGTACCCCTAGAACGAGAAGTGCAATTGAATATGCAATCCCACCAAGCGTGCAAAGTAAAAGCAGTTTTCCTACTCGAACTAAATCGCTCCAAGCTAACCATTGGGCTGGCGTATCTTGCAGTAACAACAGTACTGCCAGCATAAAGCCACTGGCCATAATGATACGGGCGACGAAAACCCACCATGCTTTGGTAAAAGTAAGCACCTTGTAATTAATCAACCCTTTAATCAGTAACCCTGCATTCAAAAATGCAGAAAGAGAAGTTGCTAAAGCCAGCCCAACATGAGCTAGAGGCACAATTAGAAGAAGATTTAGGACTATGTTGCTGATAAGTGCTATTACCCCATATCGAACAGGGGAACGAGTATCCTGTCGGGAAAAATAAGCGGAAGCCAGTATTTTTATTGCCATAAAAGCCACCAATCCCACTGTGAAAGCCTGCACACTTAGCGCCGTAGGCAACACCGATTCAATTCCAAATTTGCCACGTTGATACAAGGTAATTACCAAAGGTTGAGCTAAGGTGATCAAGGCCACCGTGGCAGGCAAACCCACAACCAGAATGCTGCGAAGCCCCCACTCTAATGTGCTGGCAAATGCTTTTTCATCACCACTACTGTGAATACGCGACAAGGCAGGTAAAATTACAGTAGCAATAGCAATGCCGAATATTCCTAAGGGTAATTCCAACAGTCTGTCAGAATAATAAAGCCAACTGACACTGCCATCTCCTTCGATCGAAGTCGCTAGGATCGTGTCTACCAACAGATTGATTTGCCCCACTGACACACTGAACATCACTGGCACCATCAGTGACAGGACTTTTTTTACACCGGGCTCGGTCGGGTTGAAACGTGGTCTTGGAATTAATTTGAGATGGCTTAAAAATGGCAGCTGAAACATAAGTTGTATTATCCCCGCCAGCAAAACTCCCCACGCCAGTGCAAGTGTAGGCTCAGCAAAATAAGGACTTAATAACAGCGCGCAACATATTAAGGAAATGTTCAGAAAAACAGGAGTCACAGCAGGCACAGTAAAATGCCCATAACTGTTCAAAATTCCCCCAGCAAAACCTGTTAGCGAAATCAAAAGCAAATAAGGAAATGTGATACGCAGCATCTCAACCGTTAATGAGAATTTACTACTGTCATCTAGAAAACCTGGAGCAAATATTCCAGCCAATAGCGGGGCACCTAAAACTCCCAGCACCGTAATTGCACACAGCGCCAAGCCAAGGCTGCCGGCGATATGATCTATAAAAAGTTTGATTTCTATTTTAGTGTTTTTTGTACGGTACTCGGATAGTACCGGAACAAATGCTTGGGAAAAGGCACCTTCAGCAAATAGTCGACGCAAGAAATTTGGAATTTTGAAAGCAACAAAAAATGCGTCCGCTGCAGCGCCATCACCAAATAAGGCAGCAAAAACAGTTTCCCTCACCAGGCCAGTAATCCTAGATATCAGAGTACCGCCAGCAGTTACCGCAGATGACCTTAAAAGACTAGGAGCATTGTCCGGAGCTGATGAGTCTGGGGTGGTGGAATCAGGGTTTACCTGCATCGTAATCAGGGCCGTTTTAGCAAAAGTTCCGCATGTTAACGGGACAACAAGATGCTTACTAGTCACTTCATCGTCAGGAGGTCTTCGTACTTGACATTTTAGAGCCAAAACAGCATAGTGCGCGTCTTTTTTCGGGTAGCCCACGGGGCAGTTCGGAATACAAAAAACAGTTTCTTTTACCCATTATTCGATACTCAGGAGTTTCCCTTGGCAAACACTGCACAGGCTCGTAAACGCGCAAAACAAGCAGAAAGTCGTCGTGGTCATAACGCTAGCTTTCGTTCCATGGTGCGTACTTACATTAAAAAAGTAATCGCTGCGATTGCAACTAAAGATTACGACAAAGCGACTGTTGCCTACAACGAAGCTGTACCCGTTATTGACCGTATGGCCGACAAAGGAATCATTCACAAAAACAAGGCGGCGCGCCATAAAAGCCGCTTGAATGACGCCATCAAGGCCCTCAAAGTCTGATTCTTTTTTTTAAGTTTTTAAAAAACCGGCCCTAAGCCGGTTTTTTTATGCATGCAACAATTCAATTGGAGCTTTTATTCGTATTTTCCTTCGTTGAGGCGTGTTACTTGGGGGTGAACCTCACCTTAACTAACCCCTCAAGTAAACTGCACAGCGGCTTATCCTTTGGTTATAATCAATATCACTCTAATCAGCCACAATAGAGTTTGGACTCCGCTTATAAACCATATGGGTGCCTTATGAAAAAAATTATTAGAACTACTATTTTTCTTGTTACAGGTGCTGTATTACCTGCCGCAATGGTCTTGGCGCATCACTCGTTCCAAGCAAGTTACATAACTGAAGAAGTAATGGAAATCAAAGGTAAATTGGTGCAACTAAATTTTCGCAATCCTCATTCTTCGGTAATGGTGATGGCTCCAGATGCAAATGGCACAATGCAACGCTGGGGTGTGGAATGGGGTGGTGCAAGTGCATTAACCCGACAGGGATTGAGTCGTGATTCATTCAAAATAGGCGACGAAGTTGTCATTACCGGCCAACCTGGCCGCGAAGAAACTGACCACCGTTTGCGCATGCTGAGTATAGTGCGTAGTGCTGATGGATTTGGCTGGGGTATTAATGGTGAAACTTTTGATTAATAGATAAAGTCTTCTTTTACACCATTGTTTTTTTGATTTTCATAATTTCTGACACTTTAGTTCCGAGCATCATTCTTCTTCATCTTAACTTTCTTTTGTCAAACTCTTGCAAGCGACCAATAACCGTTATCTGAACAGTTATTGGTAGTGCGGAGAGATTATTGCGCTACACAATCAGATGGATTCCACTTGGAGCCATCTGACTCTTTTTTGAAGTTGGTACTTGTCATAACTGTTTGGGTTAGATAAACAGGATCTTCCAGAACTGAAATCACGATTAGATATTGATCTCCGTTGGCTTCGGTCACCATTTCAAAATATTCCTGCATAGTGGCTTCTTCGCTGTAAGGAACGCCATTACGACGAAAATATCCAGGTTGCATGGCAGTAGTTTGTACGTTTAGAGTGCCGTTTACGACTGGCCCAAATCTGCCTTCTCGTTGAACATCCCAACGGGCAGCAGATACACCTTGAAGACTGCCCGCACCAACTTGATCTTGTGCCGAGCCAAATTTCAATAATCGTGTTTGTTTGCCAGCATCAGTTTCTATACTTAGCACGTCAGCGTTTGCCCAAGTGATATTCAGCCTTGTTGGTATACGCATCAGTCCGCCAGCCCCATAAGCTTTACAGGCTAAACCGGCGGCAGTATCCGCCTCCGGATTCCACGCATTGGCTATTTCCTGCGCACGAGGGTTAAGTGGCAAGCCCTGAAAATCTCCTGCAGGTGCCGTCATCATGCGGTAACGCCAATCCTCGGTTACTACAGCAACCCAAAAACCCGTCAGATCATGTGGTGCGGCTTCACGAGCGCTGAGAGGGGCATCAGCTGCGAGAGTTGGATTAACCAGACAGGCGGCAAAAGGCGCAAAAATTAGGAATTTAAATAGCTTGTTCACAGACTGCCCTCCTGGGGGGTGCTCAAATTCTGATAAACAGCCGCCACAAAGGCTGTAGTTGTCCAGAAGCCCGTATCAGCACCCCAACGCGGATCATAATCACGGGTTGGTCGAGCGGCCTGTACTTCTTCCAGTGTCAAACCACGATCAATCATGTCCTGCACACGGTCCCGAATAATGGTCAGCATTTCTCGCCAATTGATTACATCTCCCATGTCGCTCAAACGGCCATGACCTGGAATCACGAGAGTACCGCCATCCTGTCCATAAACTGGGATAATCAAATCTATAATATTATTGGCTGCTGCAATCACACCTTGAATGCTGCCACCGGAAGCGATATCGATAAAAGGATAAAGCCCAGTTACGTAAACATCTCCCGTTGCAATGACATCAGATTGGCGGAAATACACAATGCTGTCACCATCGGTATGTGCATTCGGTTCATGAATCACCCGAATACCCTCGCCGTTAAACCACATGTCTCTCTTGTCATTGAAATAGGTTAGGGTTGGCAGGGCTTCTGAGGGTGCTGCTTCTTGCCCTTCTGGCGGGGCGATCATATGTAACATCGCATTTTCATGGGCAATAATCTGAGCGCCGGCACCAGCATCAGTAATATCTCCACCTACATTACCGCCTACCACAGTACTGCCAGTAGCACGTAAATTGGCGTTACCACCAGTGTGATCGCCATGATGATGGGTATTGATAATATAACGGAGGGGGCCGTCAGACAGTTCGCGGATTTTGGCGATAATCTTTTCGGAAAGTGGCGCATATTGTGTATCAACCATTAACACACCATCTTCTCCAACCTGGACTGTAATATTCCCGCCAGAACCTACCAGCATGTAAATGTTGTCACGAACTTGCAACGCTTCAATCGTTACAGCATCGAAATCCTGTTGTTGCGCATTTATCACTGAGCTCGCCAGCACACACATGGCGAGGCACAGCTGTTGGAGTAATTTAGTATTCATTTTTTATCTCTTTTTTAGCTACGGGAGGGCTGCATAGCAACTGGATGTTTATTTTTTGTGTCAGTTGCCGGCTTCTGGTTTGGGTAGCGTTTTTAGCACTTGCATGTATTCAGGATACATTGTTGCAGCTCCCCCCATCGCGGCTGCTACAGGAACCTGGTGATTTCTGGCAAAAAACATCAGATCTTCATTATCGCCAGGCAAATGATGTGGGATATAGCCTGGCTCTCGCACCATCTCTATAACGCTTACACATGGATAATTGGCAATCTGCCCATCAATGTTATAACGATAATCCCGGTTACGAATAAAAGGTTCTTCCAGATAGGTGGGGTCATTCACTACTACTGTCCAGGACAATATATCGTCATGTCGAATGAAATGTTCGGTCACAGTCGCTTGATCACTGCGTGCCACGCCATTGCGGCGGAGCCAGCCTTCTTTCAAATGGGTAGTGTGGACAGTCAGCACATGTCCATCCCAGTTACCAGTAGAGAATCCCATAGAGGTATGTAGAGCATATTCAGGTGGATGTTCGCGGCCATCCATCCAAATGGTACGACGGGTTTGCCAGGCAAAATGTTGTAGATGAAGGGCAATAAGTACTTCGGTTATAGGATCCCGTTCTTCCCAGATGCGGATATCGGCAAAACTATTGGCATAGTCAGCTGGGTGTACCCGACACTGGTATTCCGGCAGAGCGATAAGTGATGCGCTCCAACTCTGGGCACGCAGGCGATCGGCGTCATTAAGGGGCAATCCAGCATAATCACCGAGCTCCGGGCCGGGGAAACGGTCTGGCCAGTCCTCAGCATAGGTGCCTGACCACACTCCTGCCAAGTTTTTCTCTGCCTGAACTGTCCAAGCACTTAAACACCCTAAAACAGCACAAAACGAAAGTGCTGCACTGCGCATAAACTTTGCCATCGAAGTCCCCTTCAGATTAAGGTAGTTGCTCCCGCCGAATTTGTTCAACTCAAGACCATTATTTGTCTAAAAAACAGGTCTGTGAGTAGAAATTATTAGCTATTATCTTCAGCTATTTTTGTAATGTAAGTCGTAAGGCAGGGCTGAAAAATCTTGCATACCATACCGGCTTGACCAAGATACTGTCAACGCATACTCAAGTCGAATCAGTTATGCATGATGCAGTTTTGTAATCCAACATTTTTTGAGTTTAAGGAAGAATCCAAGCCATATTTTTTAAAACAATAAAAAATGGCGAATCAAAGCAACGCAAGATTATCCCGATGTATCATTTCAGGATCGCCGTCATAGCCAAGAATGGCAATAATTTGCTCACTAGACTTGCCAAGTAATTTGCTAGCTTCGGTATAGTCATAGTTGACCAGACCATGTGCAATGTTTCGTCCAGCTTCATCCTGACAGACCACTAGGTCACCGCGTTTAAAATAGCCCTGTACTGACTTGATCCCAACTGGTAATAAACTTTTTCCTGCGTCCTGAAGCACTCTGACTGCACCTGCGTCCAAAGTCATTATCCCGCAGACCTGTAAATGACTGGCCAGCCATTGTTTGCGCGCAGCGACAGGTTGTTTGTCCGCTAATAGTAGCGTGCCTAAAACTTCCCCTCTTTGCAGCGCATTAAGCACGTCTGGATTGCTTCCATGCACAATACAGGTGGCAGTTCCGGAACGAGAAGCCAGTCTGGCAGCACGAATTTTGGTCAACATCCCACCTTTTCCAAATGCTCCGCTGCCGCCAGCAACAGCCATTAACATCTCGTCGTGGCTGTTCGCCTCGTGGATCAGCTTTGCTTGGGTATTACTACGGGGATCAGCATCAAATACTCCTTCTTGGTCTGTAAGAATCACCAGCACGTCGGCATTGATAAGGTTGGCTACCAAACCCGCCAGAGTATCGTTGTCTCCGAAGCAGATTTCGTCAGTAACTACAGTGTCATTTTCGTTAATCACCGGAATGACATGCATATCAAGTAAAGCTCGCAAAGTACTGCGTGCATTTAAATAACGTTTACGGTTTGAAAGATCATCATGAGTCAGCAAAATTTGTGCAGTATGTTTGCCAAATTTTTTAAACTGGGACTCATAGGCTTGAATCAATCCCATCTGGCCAACAGCAGCTGCGGCCTGTTGCTGGTGAATGGCGGTTGGCCGACCAGTTAAACCAAGACGGCGCACACCCTCCGCAACCGCCCCTGATGAGACTAAGACCACATCTAGCCCCTGATCCTGTAACTCACAAATCTGTTTGCCCCACAGAGCTATGCTTTCCAGATTTAGCCCTTTGCCATTATCAGTCAGCAGAGAACTGCCGATTTTAATGACCCATGTTTTCGCGTTTTTTAAAATTTCTCTGTTGTTCATCACTGGCTGCAATCGGTATTTTCCACAGAAATTTATTCTTTTACGTATTCAACTTCCACATCGAAATCATCATCGTCATCAGCAAACGGTTCACCCTGGTGTCGCTCTCTCCACAGGGCTCTTGCTCGCTCTACACTTTGCCGAATTTCATATTCCATTTGTTCCTGCAATCTAGTTTCAGCAGTACGCCATTCTTCATCTTCAATCCACAGGCGGTTTTTCTCTGCAACTACAGGCATCAGTGCTTCGCATAACTCACGAGTCCCTTCTCGTGTAACAGCGGAAATGAAAAAAATACGACCCGACCACTGTAAAGTATTTTTTATATATTCTTGCAAATCAGATCTCTGTTCTTCTGGAATTAAATCCTTTTTATTAAGTATCAGCCAACGTTCGCGTCCTGCTAGCACCGCACTGAACTGCTCTAGTTCGCGAATAATTACAGCCGCTGCTGCAGCCGGATCACCTTGATCTATCGGCGCCACATCAACCAAATGTAATAACACTCGAGTACGTGCCAAATGCTTAAGAAAGCGAATTCCAAGCCCTGCCCCCCCAGAAGCACCTTCAATTAAACCAGGAATATCCGCCATGACAAAACTGCTGTCATCATCGACGCGTACCACTCCGAGATTGGGTACTAGAGTGGTAAAAGGGTAATCAGCAACTTTGGGACGCGCAGAAGAAACTGCAACTATAAGTGAAGATTTGCCGGCATTGGGTAGCCCAAGCAACCCTACGTCTGCCACAACTTTTAATTGCAGCTGTAAACGTCGTATCTCACCAGGTTTACCACTAGTGATCTTGCGGGGACTACGGTTGATACTGGATTTAAATCTGGTATTTCCAAGACCTCTGCGTCCACCTTGGGCAACCAATAATCGTTGCCCTTGGGTGACCAGATCACCCAAAAATTCCTGCGTATCAGCTTCGTAAACACTGGTACCTACCGGAACTCTGACAATAAGATCAACCCCTGTAGCGCCGGTCGAGTTGCCTTTGCGGCCAGACTCTCCACCCTGGGCGCGATAACGCGGCTGATAACGAAAGTCGACAAGTGTATTAAGTCCATTATCCGCAACAAGGTAGATACTGCCACCATCACCACCATCACCACCGTCAGGACCACCACGCTCGATGAATTTTTCACGATGAAAATTCATGCAACCATTGCCGCCCTTACCCGCTTCTACGATTATTTCCGCTTCATCTACAAATTTCATGGCAGAAGTGTCTGTCTGTCCCTAAAAAAAAGCCCTGTGTGTAACAGGGCTTTTATAATTACTTTAACTGGTGAACTTGCTTAGGAGTTAGCTGCCTCTGCAACCTCAATATTGACGTAAGTACGATTATTGGGCCCTTTTATTTGAAACCTGACCTGACCTGTAGCTTTGGCAAACAATGTATGGTCTTTACCGCAACCTACGTTTTCACCGGGGTGAAACTTAGTACCACGCTGCCGCACAATGATGTTGCCTGCCAGCACTAATTCACCACCAAAACGCTTTACACCCAAACGTTTGGAATGGGAATCGCGACCATTAGTGGTACTACCACCTGCTTTCTTATGAGCCATGTTCTACTCCTGCTGCCAATGTTTCGACTTTAAGCGAAACAATGAAAATTAATTATGCATTGATGCCGGTAATTCTGACTTCAGTAAACCACTGTCTGTGGCCCTGTTGCTTGCGATAATGCTTGCGGCGTCGAAATTTGATGATGGTGATCTTGTCAGCTCTACCATGGTTTAACACTTCAGCTGTAACTGTGGCAGTGGATATATAAGGAGCACCAATTGACACATCGGCACCCTCACCCACCATCAGAACTTTGTCAAAACTGACACTGTCCCCTGTTGCAACTTCAATTTTTTCCAATTTCAACACTTCGCCTGTGGTTACGCGATGCTGTTTTCCACCACTTAATATTACTGCGTACATAACTGTGCTCCGGAAGCCGCCTGCTGAATCTGTTAACCAGAAATGGCTACATTTGGCTTTAATTCAATACCTTGGCTGAATCTAATTTCTGTTGCTGCCCACAACAAATAAAATGTGTATAGGCCAGCTCTTGAAGGGCGGCGATTGTACGGGATAGGCACCGACTTACGCAACCTCCCCCTTCTTTTTTTTGATATTCGGGAGTATGGGGGGCTACCCACCCCCACCTCATTGAACTACCACGCTTCTGGCAGTAGCATGCGAAGCCGCAAATTCAGATGTTGTACGCCCATTTGCCTAACAGCTAGATAATATTCAACAAGTGCTTCGAGTACCCATGGTCAACCAGATACATCAAATTGTGGCCGATGATTTTGCCGCTCTTAATCATAAAGTAGTGACGCAGTTACATTCAAAAGTACCGTTGATTGAGAGTATTGGTCAATACATAATTGAAGCCGGTGGCAAACGGATGCGACCCGTGCTGGTATTACTATGCTCTAAAGCCCTGAATTACCAAGGCCAACAGCATATAGATCTAGCCACTGTTATTGAATTTTTACACACCGCCACTTTATTACACGACGATGTGGTGGATATGTCCGAAATGCGACGCGGCCGGCCTACGGCCAATGTTCGCTGGGATAACCCTTCTAGTGTTCTAGTGGGTGATTTCATTTATTCCCGCGCTTTCCAACTACTTGTACAAATTGGAAACATGCAGATCATGGATGTTATGGCCACTACCACAAACAAAATATCGGAAGGCGAAGTCCTGCAACTTGTGCATCAACATAACCCCGCTACTACTGAAATGGAATATTTGGAAGTTATCCGTAACAAAACTGCCATCCTGTTTGCAGCTGGTTGTAGCACCGCCGCAATACTTGCGGGCGCTCCCCCTAGCGTACAGGAACAACTGCACAATTTTGGACTGGAAGTAGGTATGGCGTTTCAGTTAATAGATGACGTACTTGATTACAGTGGGAATTCTGCCGAACTTGGTAAAAATGTTGGTGACGATCTCGCAGAGGGCAAACCTACACTGCCTTTGATCTACGCCATGCAAAACAGCAGCAAAGTTGATCAAACATTGATTAAAACTGCAATTGAACATGGTGGACTGTCTCACCTACACGAAATTATAGCCACAGTAAAAAATTCCGGCGCATTGGCATACACCAGGCGCTTAGCAGAACAACGAATTGAAATCGCAATAAGCGGCTTATCAGCAATACCCGACTCTATTTTTCGCAAAGGGCTCGAACAAGTTGCTGATGCTGCACTCAATCGCAGCAGCTAGTGAATCTCTTGCAAGAACAAGTCCAGACAACCAACCAAGTCATGCCAATTTAGCAGCGATTTGCTTGTATTCTTGATACCCGTTCATTTTCGGAACAATAACATGATAAAAAAAATTATTTTCGGAGTGCTCCTTGTAATTATAGTCAGCACTGGAACAGGATATTTCTATTTTGATTACAGAGCCCGGACAGCGATCAATGCTTATATCGACAAATTAGTAGCCAGTGGTAGCTACGAGGCAATGGATTATGAAGATTTGCGGATCCGGCCTAATGGTGACATAAGCATAACTAATTTGCGCATTGTTACTGCTGATGCCTTGATAGTCTTGCAGCAAATTGAGCTTTCAAATTTGGATTTTACTCATCCAATTCCTAGAACATTACAAATGAGTGTTTCAGGATTAAGTTTTCCTGATGGACTGCCCGCTATTGCAGATGCGGCTATGGGGCGCTATTTGCAGTCTTTGCTTGTGGGAGGCAACTTACCCATAAAGATGTCTTATAAATATATCTATACGCCGGAAAATTCCTATGAGGTGGATTCAAATATAAGTATCAGTCTCGCCAAGGCCTTCACTTTGAATGCAAACGGGATCATGCGTAATGTCGATCTGAAAGCGCTTTTGGGCAACACCAGCCTAGATTCTGATCCTGCGCTAGTTCAAATGGCATGGCTGCAGAAACTAGCCGCTGCAGAAATTCCTGCCACCCACTGGGATCTCAAAGATGAAGGAATGGTAGCGGCGCTGATTGGAGTTGCAGCTGAAAACAGTGGTCAAACTTCAGAAGCAGTGCGTGCAAGTCTAATCTCCCAAGTACGCAATTTATATTTGTTCTTGCCTCAAACTACACAAAGCATTGCCATGTCCACTGGCGCTCATTTGGCAGCTTTTCTGGAAGGTGGAAAAACACTTTCGCTCGGACTCACCCCGAAACACGAAGGTAACATCAAACTATTGCAGCAAGAAATTATGGGGGCTGTATTTGCCGGTGATTTTACAAAAGTTTCTGATTTATTGGGCCTGGAAATAACAGCTGAGTAAAATCAGATACGCGTAAAGGAATCGAACTCATTCCCCGTTTAAAAATAGGATGCCAGTTATAATTCCACTGGTTCTATCAGCAAAAGTGCGCCATTCTCTTCTTCGGTCAATACATATATCAAACCATCAGGCCCCTGTTGTACATCGCGGATTCGTTGTTTGAGATCACCCAACAACCACTCCCGTTTCTGCTCCCCGTTTTCATTAAATTCAATTCGTTCCACATGGCCAGTACCGGGCATACGAGCTGTCATCAGACTGCCAACAAACAAATCATTTTGCCACTGCGGAAATTTGTTGCCTGTGTAAAACATCATGCCAGTGGTAGCGATGGAAGGGACCCAAAATAATTCAGGCTGCAGCATACCTTCTTGCCACGGCACAGTTGAAACTCGAGAACCGTCATAATCACGACCGTACGACACAACTGGCCAGCCATAATTGCCCCCCTTCTGGATAATATTAATTTCGTCACCACCCTGCGGGCCGTGCTCACTCGCCCACAATTCACCGGTTACAGGATGAAACACTATCCCTTCAATGGCACGATGACCAATAGACCAAATCTCAGGCAGATATCCTGCAATACCTACGAAAGGATTATCAGTAGGAATGGAGCCGTCATCGTTCAGGCGTAATAATTTACTGATGTCACTCATAGTATTTTGCGGATTTACAAAATCGCGACGAAACGGCGATGACATGAAAAGAGTACCATCGGGTGCAAAACGCAACCGAGAGCCGTGTCCACCAGCCTGATCACCCCAAGCATCAGCCACGAATACGTCTTCCACATTAGTCAATTCAGTTTCCGCTTCATTCAAACGCCCACGGCCCATTACTGTTGTAGCGTTGTAGGTAGCCCCAGCAGAAAGAGCGCCATCTTTGGCGTAAGTAAAATACACTAGGCGATTGGTGGCAAAATCGGGGTGCAAGACCAAATCCATAAAACCTCCCCCAGCGGCCACTGTGACTTTTGGTGCACCTGGCAATGGCTTTTGATCCAGAACCCCATCTCGAATAATCCGTAACTGGCCGCTTTTTTCAGCAACAAGAATGTTGCCATTGGGCAAGATGGCCATACCCCAAGGGTTTTTGATACCTGAGACCAGAACCGACACCTTTATTTTTGATGCGGGTGAATAGGTATCGTAAAACCAAGGACCATCTTCCAATGCAAAGTCTTGCGAGCGCGCCGAAACACTCAACACAATCCCACTCAAAATCAGTAATAGATTTTTAACGCATGACAAGACTTATCACCTTTTTTGATTTAATTATTTCCCAGATATAAAACAGAAAAAACACAAAACGAACATGAAACCCAATAGCATGCCTAATGAACTGCTGACTAAAAATCAGCAGAGGATTTCCATCAACTGACAATACTAGTACATCCAACGTCGCACAACTCTTTTGTACCAGAGTATGAATCCGGTAATAAACATTATTGCTGGTAACAACCCAAGAAATATCCACAATATATTAGCCCAAAAAAGACCTCGAAAACGACCAAAATGCAGATCAATCAATAATAACAAGAACCCGTCAGGTCGTTCGAAATCATTTAGGTCTTTATCAATCCAGTCGATTAAAAAATCGAATGGCTCTGGGTAGGCAAAATAAATAGCTGTCAAACCCCAGGCGAACATCAGTGTCAGTGACAGGAATCCGAGCAAATTGTGTAACTGCCAATTGAAACCTCGTGTGCTGTTACGTTTGATTAACAAACCATCTTTCCAGCGCCTGCTACCCTGCCACCACAAGACCAAACCTGAAAAGGTAAAAATCAAAAAAATTACGCCACCCCAACCATTTATTTTACGACCTTGACGCCCCATCAGAAGATCATCATGCAAACTGGTCAACCATTCTATGCTTGCTACCTGCCATGGATAACTAGGACCCAGATCCTCACCACTGAACTGATCAAAAAAATGGGGTATCTCTTTCCCATCCTGCTTTAACATAACGTAAGTCGCACGCCCGGTTCGAGTGGATGGAACTGTCATTACCACTTCGTAATCACGGTAAACCTCGGCAACCCTAGCCTGTAACGCAGCATCCTTGAGCTCTATTCCTGAAGTGGTTTCAACTTCACTTGCTATAAACCAGCGACTGATCTGCGGGCGTAATACGATGGCACTGCCACTGACGCTTATCATCAATACATACAGACCCATGCCAATCCCTAGCCATAGGTGAATCTGGAATAACAATCGCCTGAACCAATGTGTTGCAGGTGCATGCAACCAGCGTTGCCAACTAGTCATGAGTATTGCCGAAAATACATTTCATCTTTGTGGTCACACTTGTCATTGATGCCAAGGCTATCGTTTTCACCTTCAAAGCACCCGCAATGATCTGCGCCAATACCGCAACAAGACAAACACTAATGGCCACAGCAAAGCACTTGATATCGAAGATACTACAAACATCAGATTTTGTGGCGTATTCTGACTCGTCGCTGTTTGTACCCAAAAAATTAATAATTGCTGTGAACCAATCAACATCAAAATGGTTAAGCACTGCTGCAATGGAGTAAACATCCGCATACGCTGGTAAAGATTTAGAGCGATATACGTGATAAAGATTAAAGCAATGGCATTTAGTCCTAGCAAAGAACCGTCAAGCACATCCATTGCAATCCCTATAATCCACGCCGTTATCAAACCAATCCGATGCGGCAGAGCTATTACCCAATAAATCAAGACTAGCGCCACCCATTCCGGTCTCCACACTTCCAGCCAATCAGGTAGCGGGATAATTCCCAACACAAAGGCGAGCACTATACTGACAACAATAACCCAGCCACCTTTTTGTTTGCCACCCACAAAAGCCATTAGTCAGCTCCTCCATCTTGTAACAGGATCTCAGCTTCAGTTAAGGGTTGGGACAAAATTGCGGAAGAACTCGGTGTTAATTCAGAAGTTGCAGTTGTAGATTCCTGCGGCACTGCTTGTAAAGGTGTGATTTGAGTAACATCAACGACAGCTCTTGCAGCAGAGTCTGGCAAAACAGAAGCTGGTTCCTGATTTAAGACAGGGTCAACTGGCTGTGCTGTTGCTGTCACTTCAGGAGCAGGTGCCGGAGTTTCAACAGAGGCTTGAGCTGGCTCAAGCACAATTTCTGCGTTTGTCGCATCCGCAAGTGAGACAGATGTTCTGTTTTCAAACACCAGTAATAAATTACGACTGCGATCTATCTGGGCTGCGGGCGCAACCACAACACCCGAAAAAGGTTGGCCTGGATCATTGCTAATGCTGTTGACCACACCCACTGGATAACCCTCCGGAAAACGTTGGCCAAGTCCCGAAGTAACCAACACATCCCCAACTTGAATATCGGCTGTATTGGGCATGTTATTGAGAGTGAGTAAATGCAGGTTATCGCTAGTTCCTGCCGCAATCGCACGAATGCCATTGCGGTTAATCTGCACAGGGGTGGCACTTTGGGGATCAGTAATGAGCAAAACCCAACTGGTTAGTGGCGCCACTTCAACTACCTGCCCCATCAGCCCATAAGCATCCAAAACTGGTTGTCCCACATAAACTCCTTCTGATTCGCCCTTGTTAATCAGTACACGTTTGGTGAAAGGGTCTGACGATTCCCCTATTAGCTGGGTTCTCACCACCCGCTCATCAACAATGGAGGAAGCCTGCAATAGTTCATTAAGGCGGCGGTTTTCTACAGTGAGGTGTTCCAATTTTTGTAATTGATATTGTTGCAGCAAGATTTGCTCTTGCAGGCGCACATTTTCTGTCTGTAATTGATAGCGGGTTTGAAACAGGCTGCCCATGGCACTCACGCCTTGACCGGGCAATTCTGCAAGGTAATGCACAGGTGTTATAACCAGTGTTACGTAATATCTGAGCTGCGACAAATAATTAAACCGACTGTCGGCAAACATCAGAATCAGCGACAACAGGGCCAAACCTATCAGCCGATAGCCTTGAGAAGTGTTTTGGGTGAATAGAGACTTGATGGTCGATTTCCCAAGTAAAGGCCTGTTATCAATTTTGTCTTATTCAACCGGCATGATAACAAGCGTGCTTTAGCAGGTTTGTTATCACTCAATCGTAAGTAAATCCAATGCGTTGGTATCAATCAGTTCCATTGCCTTGCCACCTCCACGGGCAACACAGGTCAATGGATCATCAGCAACAATTACCGGCAAGCCGGTTTCTTCACTGAGCAATTTATCAAGGTCGCGTAATAGCGCGCCCCCGCCCGTCAACACCAGACCACTTTCAGCAATATCGGAGGCGAGTTCCGGAGGGGATTGTTCCAAAGCACTTTTTACCGCCTGCACAATCGCAGACAAGGGCTCCTGCAAGGCTTCTAGAATTTCATCACTATTGAGAGTAAAACTTCGTGGCACACCTTCTGCTAAATTACGACCCCGCACATCAATCTCACGTACTGTCTTGCTGGCGAAGGCACAGCCAATTTCTTTCTTAATGCGTTCAGCGGTGGCATCCCCAATAAGGCTGCCATAATTGCGACGAACGTGGGTAATTATCGCTTCGTCGAAACGGTCGCCGCCCACTCTTACCGATTCGGCATACACCACACCATTGAGCGAGATAATAGCAATTTCAGTTGTACCACCCCCTATATCTACCACCATCGAACCACTCGCTTGATCTACTGGTAATCCAGCCCCGATGGCAGCCGCCATTGGCTCTTCAATCAATCGCACTTCACGCGCCCCCGCCCCCATCACCGACTCACGAATGGCACGACGTTCTACCTGGGTAGATTTGCATGGCACACACACGAGCACTCTAGGACTTGGGCGGATAAAGCTGTTTTCATGCACTTTATGAATAAAATGCTGCAACATTTTTTCTGTCACCTGGAAGTCGGCGATCACCCCGTCTTTTAACGGACGAATAGCCGTGATATTGCCCGGTGTACGACCCAACATGCGCTTGGCATCAGTACCGACTGCAGTAACTGTTTTCTGCCCATTATGAATTCGAATAGATACTACTGATGGTTCGTTCAGGACAATCCCTTTATCGCGAACATAGATTAGAGTATTTGCGGTTCCCAGATCTATCGATAGATCGTTGGAGAACAAGCCTCTTAATTTTTTCAACATTGACTTTGTGGTACCTCTACCAATGAAACAGATATATCACGTGTACGTTAAAGCAAGGGTTTCCGCCCTGTTAGACTGTTATTTTTCGCAGGATCGGCCGAGAAAGTATTGTATCGTGGAAGTCTGGTAGAACTTGGCTAAAATGAGCAAAGTTCCAGTATAATTCGCGTTTTTTTGTGTAGCCTAACTCTAGCAATCGCACCTTGTCAGAGCAAGAAGTATATCTTAAGAACAGCGGCAAACTGCACAAAACATTAACCTGCCGGCAAGCATGACCATACATGGAGCAAACATGGCAATAACACTTGAAGACGTAGAAAATATTGCCCATCTGGCCCGCCTGCAATTAAGCCCTACCGAAAAACAGGAAGCTCTCAGTAGTATCACCAACATCCTGCAAGTCATTGATCAAATGCAGTCCATTAACACCACGGGTGTTGAACCCTTGGCACATGCCTACGAAGCTGCACAACGACTGCGTGATGATGTTGTTACAGAAAAAGATCAACGTATCACGCTGCTCGCTCTTGCGCCCAGTACACAGCGTGGTTTGTTTCTGGTACCCAAAGTGCTGGAGTAAGTACTGTTTTCAGGTTTTAGGTGTCACTTGCCGACCAGTAAAAATTTAACCGCAATAATTTAAGGAAAAAATAAACACAATGTTAAACCAAGGTATCGCCGATATCGCAAGAGCACTTGTAAGCGGCGAATATTCCAGCGTAGAGATCACCCAGGCATATCTGGACCAGATTGCACTTCACAACGGTGAGCTCAACGCATTTATTACTGTCACGCCAGAGCAAGCCCTGGCGCAGGCTGCTGCCGCAGACCAAGTTCGTGCTAGCGGAAATGCAGGAGTATTTACTGGTGTTCCAATCGCTCACAAGGATATTTTCTGCACAGCAGGAGTTCGTACTTCCTGCGGATCCCGGATGCTCGATAATTTTATTGCTCCCTATAACGCAACCGTAGTGGAAAAATTGCTTAATGCGGGTGCCGTAATGCTTGGCAAGACCAACATGGACGAATTCGCCATGGGCTCTTCCAACGAGACTAGCTACTACGGGCCAGTAAAAAACCCTTGGAATCGCACCTTGGTGCCTGGTGGTTCATCCGGCGGTTCTGCAGCAGCAGTTTCTGGCCAGTTGTGCCCTGCAGCAACTGCAACTGACACTGGTGGATCCATTCGCCAACCCGCCTCATTTTGCGGTCTCACCGGAATTAAACCTACCTATGGTCGTGTTTCACGCTGGGGAATGATTGCTTTCGCCTCCAGTCTTGATCAGGCCGGCACTCTTACTCGCACTGCGGAAGATGCCGCCATCATGCTGGGTATTATGGCGGGTTTTGATCCCAAGGATTCAACCAGCGTGGATCTGCCCGTGCCGGACTATTGCGCCCAACTCAATAAACCGCTGCATGGTTTACGCATCGGTATTCCACGGCAACATTTTGCCCAGGGACTGAAACCGGAAGTGGAAATTCAAATCCGTGCCGCTCTGCACGAATTTGAAAAACTTGGTGCAACCATTAAGGAAATCAGCCTCGACAACAGCCACTACTCAGTTGCAGCCTACTACGTCATCGCCCCTGCTGAAGCCTCCGCCAACCTGTCCCGTTACGATGGCGTAAGGTTTGGCTATCGGTGTGCCAAACCAGTCGATCTGGAAGATATGTACAAACGCAGCCGTGGCGAAGGGTTTGGTGCTGAGGTTAAACGCCGCATCATGATTGGTACCTACGCACTTTCCGCTGGTTATTACGATGCTTACTACATAAAGGCACAAAAAGTACGACGATTGATTAAAGATGACTTTGTCCATGCATTTACCGAAGTGGATGTCATCATGGGTCCAACTTCGCCTCACACCGCATTTCCGCTAGGAGCTAAAACCAAAGATCCAGTTGCCATGTACCTGGAAGATATTTATACCATCGCCGTCAACTTGGCAGGTCTACCAGGAATATCTATTCCAGCAGGTACGGTAAATGGTTTGCCGGTGGGTCTCCAGATTGTGGGGCGCGATTTTGACGAGGCAAAACTGCTAAACATTGCCCATATGTTTCAGCAAGCCACAGCTTGGCATCTACTTACTCCTGGCGCCTAAGCGCGACAATACCAACTACAGAGGCTACATGATGGAATGGGAAACTGTGATAGGGCTTGAAGTCCATGTTCAGCTCGCCACCGCATCCAAACTTTTTTCCGGTTCCAGCACCCGCTTTGGTGCTGAGCCCAACACACAGGCCAACGTGTTCGATCTGGCGCTGCCCGGTACTTTGCCCGTGCTCAATGGCAAAGCCGTGGAGATGGCTGTGAAATTTGGTTTGGCCGTCGGTGCGGAAATTGGACACAAATCAGTATTTGATCGCAAAAATTATTTCTATCCAGACTCCCCCAAAGGATATCAAACCAGTCAACTCGAATTTCCTACTGTGGGCAAAGGATCTCTCACCATTACCTTGGACGATGGCACTACTAAAGTTATTGGTATCACGCGCGCTCATCTGGAAGAAGATGCGGGCAAATCCCTGCACGAAGAATTTCCTACCGAGACTGGTATCGACCTAAACCGCGCCGGCACTCCCTTACTCGAAATTGTTTCAGAACCAGAATTACGAAGCGCCAAAGAAGCAGTTGCCTATCTCAAAAAAATGCATTCCCTGATTGTCTACTTAGGCATTTCAGATGGAGATATGTCACAAGGTTCCATGCGTTGTGATGCCAACGTTTCCGTGCGGCCTAAAGGTGAAGCAAAATTTGGCACCCGCGCCGAAATCAAAAACATCAATTCCTTCCGTTTTGTGGAAAAAGCCATCAACGTGGAAGTGGCTCGTCAGATCGATATTCTGGAAGATGGCGGCAAAGTCAAACAGGAAACCCGCCTCTACGATGCAGACAAAAACGAGACGCGTTCTATGCGAAGTAAAGAAGTCGCCAACGATTACCGTTATTTTCCTGAACCTGATTTATTACCTATCGTTATTGATGACGCCTTTATCTCGAAAATTCGAGCCACTTTGCCTGAACTGCCTGATGTAAAAGCCCTCCGATTTCAAACCCAATACGAACTAAGTGCATACGATGCCACCGTACTGACAAATGAATTTCACACTGCTGCATTTTTTGAAGAAGTAGTGGCTGCATGCCAGGATGCCAAACTTTCGGCCAATTGGGTGATGGGCGATTTACAGGCATGCCTCAACAAATCTGAACTCAGCATTCAAAAAAGTCCCGTCAGCAGCACTGCCCTGGCAGGCATGATCAGTCGCATCCTCGACAACACCATATCTTCCAAAATTGCCAAAACGGTTTTCGTAGCAATGGTGGCCGGTGAAGGCTCAGCAGACAGTATCATTGCAGCCAAAGGACTTAAACAAATCACTGATACTGGAGCCATCGAACTTATTGTCGATGCCATAATTGCAGCCAACACCAAACAAGTCGAACAATACCGGGCAGGCGAAGAAAAAGTATTTGCCTTCTTTGTGGGCCTGGTCATGAAAGAATCACGCGGTAAAGCCAACCCCAATCAGATTAACCTGATCCTGAAATCCAAACTTACAGCGAAATAAATAGATGAAAACCGAAAAGAAAAGTGGTGCCGATCGAACACAGTTGGCTGTACACGATGAGTGGTGGAGTGATGAACGTGTACAGTCCTTCCTCTCCCTGCTACCTGGTGCGGGAGAATCAGGTGACTTTCATATCTTGGTCAGCGCCTACCGCGGAATGGTGCCGGAAGCGTTTGTGCGTTTCATTGTGTATTTTGTGGAAGCCGGCCATGACATCAATGACACTGGCCCTGGCGGCAAGACAATGCTGAAGATACTGCTAGAACATCGGAATGCAGGAGAATACGCTCAGATATTGCGAGATGCCGGCGCTAAGTAAGTAAAAATTCTCTAGAAAATTTAAATTTTTCGTTGAATTTCTGCAAGAAATTGTGACATGACAAAAAATCTTTTCGCTTTATCGTTCCATCATGCAATTCATAAAACCAGCAAAAATACTGCAATATATTAATACTTTTTACGTCGTTGATCGTTTCTGTTGCCACCACTTCCACCTTTTCTGGTATCGGGCGCTTCGGCTTTAAACTTGGAGGGTTTGCTGAAAGCAGGAGGTATTTCCAGTAATTCGGCTGGTGGATATTCGCACGGCAACTTCATGCCAATCTTGGCTTCAATGGCAGGCAGCAGGAATGAATCATCTTCACAGGCAAAACTGATAGAAGTACCGAATGCACCCGCTCGACCAGTACGGCCAATGCGATGAACATAGTCATCAGCTTCTTCCGGGAGGGTAAAATTAACAACATGGCTGATGTCATCAATGTGTAGACCCCGTCCCGCAACATCTGTGGCCACCAGCACCTGAATGACGGCACTGCGAAATTCTTCGAGAGTTTTAACCCGTTTAGGCTGAGCAACTTCACCTGACAACAAACCCACACTTACACCGTTACGATGCAGGTTGTCTGCCAGCTTGCGAGCTTGGTCACGACGATTGGTGAAAACAATGACGCGCTCACCTTCTTCGCTTTGGATTACGTTATACAACAAGGAATATTTTTCTTTAGTGGTAACTAGATACACTAGTTGATTGACATTATCGGTGGTGACTTTTTCAGGCTCAACTTCGATTCTTACGGGATTAACCGCCCAACGGTCGGCCAATGTCAGAATGTCATCTGTAAAAGTCGCGCTAAACAACATCGTTTGTCGGCATTCCTTGTTGGGAGTTGAAGCGATGATCTGTCGTACTTGCGGAATGAAACCCATGTCGAGCATTCGATCAGCTTCGTCAATTACCAACAACTCAACCATGCCGAGCCAAATGTTTCGATTGCTAAGAAAATCCAGCAAACGCCCCGGGGTAGCCACCACAATATCAACAACTTGTCCGTCAAGAGCTTGTTGTTGTTTCTGGTAATCAATCCCGCCCACCAAGGTGATGATTTTCAAATCGGTGTATTTGCATAAAAGCAGTGCATCTTTGGCAATCTGCATTACTAGTTCGCGAGTCGGAGCAATGATGAGCGCACGGGGCTCACCTACAAATCGTTCTTCGGTAAGCGGGTTTTTATACAAATCGTTGATGATAGTGGTAAGAAATGCAGCCGTTTTGCCAGTACCAGTTTGAGCCTTGCCAGTGACATCATGCCCTTGCAGTGTAATTTGCAAGCTCTGTGCTTGAATTGGCGTACAAAATTCAAACCCCAGATCATCTATGGCACGCAACAAGGGTTGTGGCAAATTGAAATCATGGAATTTAATATTTGTACGGGTATTGGCTTTGGTCAGTGGAGCATTATTTTCTGGCACAGGAGAAACTGGGCTTGAATCCATCAGTAAAGTTTCCATTACCGGCGACAACGATAAACGGTAAAAGTCTGTTCACCGTCATCGGGTGGCCCTACCGCTACCAGAGTATCGCCGCGATCGGCTGATCGATTACGAGCGAGAACACGCAGCTCCTGCGCAACTTTTGAGGGTGAACGATTTAGTGCTGCTATTTTGTCTAGTACCGATACAGTGGTAGTACCTACCGTAGTACAAGCAGCCACTTCGTTACTTTGCAATATGGCCACATTTTCGCCCTGCCGAGTTAGCTTGACGAGGCTACAGGCACTTAACAAAAGTAAAAGTGAAAGTGAGAATGAGAGTGGTAAGAGTTTACGCATTATTTTTTTCCGTATTTTGTGAAGGGTTGCTGCTTATAGTGATTTCTGATTCTTGGTTCAATTGCGATTGAATTTTACGTTGACTTCAATTTGCACATCATTAGCAGCCATGTTTTGGTATTCATCAAGACCAAATTCCTGCCGATTAATAATCCCGGTGGCCACCATACCTATAGTACTACCGCCCAGCTCACCGTCAGTGCCTCCTAAAAAGTTTACATGTAATGTCCACGGTTTGGTGATGCCCATGAATTTTAGTTCTCCTGTAAAGTCGGCGCTTTTGTCTCCCGTCATTGTTACCGTGTGGCTAGTAAAGGCAGCAGATGTGAACAAGTTGGTATCAAACCAGGAACTGCTGGTAACCAATGTTTCACTTACATCTTTGTCTGCCATATTCAGACTTGCCATGTTAACAGTGGCTGTCATGCTAGAGTTGGCCATATTTTCTGGATCGAGTGTTAGGGTGCCAGCATAGTCATCAAAGCGACCTACCAGCATCAAATAATCCTGATACAAGACTTTGAAAAACACACTGCCGTATTGCTTGGTTAGTGTGTATTGCCCACCTGCCTCCGCTGCATTAATGAAATCTGCATTCAAGATAAAGCAGAAAAAAACCATTACAGAAAAAAAATTCTTTCTACAAACTGACATTACTGTTACCTGCTGTATGTATGACACATTCTTCAATTTGATAAGGTTGCGTTATTGAGCGGCCTATAAGTTAGCGTAGGGCTGGTCGTGAAGAATTATTCTATTGCCATTCTTCCAGTCTGCAGCTGCAAGGTCAATCATGACACACCGGGCAAGTTTGGTTTTTCTGCAAGCGCATTTCCCTGATTTGCATACTGAAACTATCTATTAGCAGTAAACGCCCACTCAGAGTTGTACCGCAATCTGCCAACACCTTGATACATTCCAGAGCCTGGATGCTGCCAATCAAACCCGTTAATGGAGCAATTACACCATTTTCGGCACAAGATAGATCTGCATCCTGCCCTTCTTCATACAAACATTGATAGCAAGGCGAATTGGGTGAGCGGGAGTCAAATACACTTATTTGCCCTTCCATACGAATAGCAGCACCTGAAATCAGCGGCACCTTGGATTGCACACAAGCTTTATTCAACGCATAGCGGGTAGAGAAATTATCTGTGCAATCAACCACAGCTGAACTAAGGGCAACTGCCTGCTGGAGTTTTTCTCCAGCCAGACGCTCTGTTATAACGGTTATTCGAGTATGAGGATTAAGTGCGAGCAACATTTCACGAGCTGATTCAGCCTTGTTACGACCGATGTTGGCAGTCACATGAGCAATCTGCCGCGGCAAATTATCAAGCTCTACTTGGTCGTGATCTGCTAGAGTCAAATGCCCGACCCCGGCTGCTGCAAGATAGATTGCCACCGGGCAACCCAAACCTCCCAACCCCACCACTAACACGTTAGCAGCCAGTAATTTTTCCTGCCCGGCCACATCAAAATTTGGCAGCATGATCTGGCGACTGTAGCGCAGGAGCTGTTCATCTTTCATAATGCAATTTTCATCGTCGACCAACCGTTACTCGATCTTTGCCAATGTGATCTTGATAAGTAGTTACTTTAGTATAGCCGAGCCCTTCAAGTATGGATCTCACCGCTTCACCCTGTAACCAGCCATGCTCTAACAGTAAGTAACCGGCCGGCCGTAACCGTGTCAGTGCTTGGTGCGAAATCTGGCGAATATCATCCAAACCTTTACCCGCAGATACCAAAGCTGTGTGCGGCTCAAACCTGAGATCACCCTGCAGCAGGTGAGGATCGTTAGGCTCAATATAGGGTGGATTACTGACAATAACATCAAAGTCTGTTGCTACTAAAGGCTCACACCAACTGCCCTGCACTAAGCGTAAATTAGTCAAACCCAGCTTGATAATATTGCTGCGCGCAACATCTAATGCTGCCGGATAAAGATCCGTTGCTACGATCTCCCAGTTTGGCCGTTCGAATGCTAGGGCTAGTGCGATAGCTCCCGAACCCGTACCCAGGTCGGCTACATTGGCGTGGGTGTTGGTTGCGAGTTCCAAGGCCAATTCAACCAGTATTTCGGTTTCGTGCCGCGGAATCAATACAGCCGGATTCACTTCTAGTTCAAAATTCCAAAATTCTCGATTACCAAGCAAATACGCAATCGGGTGTCCAGTCACCCTAAGTGTAATGAGCTCGAAAAATTGTAATTCCTGCTCCACCGACAATATTTTTTCAGGCCATGTATAAAGCCAGGTACGGGATTTGCCAAGAACATGTGCCAACAATAACTGCGCATCTAGACTGCCCTCGATTTTTAGCTCAGCTGCTGCCAGCAGTAATGCTGTTTGTACCGTGCTCAAGTTAACCTGCCAGTTCAGCGAGCTGGTCTGCTTGAAATTCAGTTAACAGTGGTTGGATCAAATCCTTCATATTACCCGCCATGACGTCACCTAATTTGTACAAGGTTAATTTGATGCGATGGTCGGTGACACGACCATCAGGATAATTGTAAGTACGAATTTTCTCAGATCTATCACCCGACCCCACCAAATTACGACGAGTATCACTTTCCAATTGGTGCCGCGCGGTTTCGGCAGCATTTTGTAACCTGGCCAGCAGCAACGACATAGCACGAGCACGGTTTTTATGTTGCGAGCGCTCATCCTGACACTCGACCACCAAGCCTGATGGCAGATGGGTAATTCGAATAGCAGAATCAGTTTTGTTCACATGCTGACCACCAGCACCACTAGCTCTAAAGGTATCAATACGCAGATCAGCTTTGTTCAATTCAATTTCGGCTGCGGCTTCTGGTTCTGGCATTACAGCAACTGTACAAGCAGATGTATGTACGCGACCCTGCGTCTCCGTTTCTGGCACTCGTTGCACCCGATGCGCGCCTGATTCGAATTTGAGTTGACCATAAACATTATTACCTTCCAAGCGGGTAATCAGCTCCTTGAAGCCGCCATGCTCGCCTTTGCGCTCACTAAGAATTTCTACTTTCCAGCCTTGAGATTCGGCATATCTGGAATACATACGAAATAAATCGCCGGAAAAAATCGCCGCTTCATCGCCACCGGTTCCCGCTCTGATTTCCAAAAAAACGTTGCAGGAATCACGCGGGTCTTTGGGCAGTAGTAGTTTCTGAATCTCAACTTCCAAAGCAGTAATTTGTTGGCTACAACTATAGAATTCGTCGTCGGCCATTTGCCGTACTTCACTGTCACTGTCTTTTTGCATGACTTGTACTTCCAGCAGATTACGCCGTAACACCAGCAGTTGCCGATAACTGAGCACCAAGTCCTCCAACTCTGAGTATTCTTTGGAAAAGGTACGAAATTTTTCCTGCACAGCAATCACTTCAGCTTCGCTGAGCAATCTTTCCAACTCCTCATATCTTTCCATGAGGGTTTCTAGTTTGTTGTTTATCGAAGAATTCATGATTTAAGGTGTTGGGCATCTGCCCCTAGAGAATTGCTGTTAATTTCATCGCTGCTTTCTAGTTCGAACAACTGCTCGGCAAGTTCAATAATGTGATTCTGTCCATCCTCACTAGCTTTTTTCATTTGCACACTGGGCGCATGAATAAGTTTGTTGGTGAGCAAACGCGCTAGATCTCGTAGCACTTCCTGCGGCGCCGAACCTTTGCTCAAAGCTTTCATGGCCTTATCGAGCTCAACATCACGGATTTGCTCGGCTTTTTCTCGAAAATTACGCAATGTAGTCACTATGCTCAGGCCCCGCTCCTTTCTGACAAAAGTGGCTAAACCCTGTTCAATTATCAAAGCAGCTTCGCGCGCCGCTTCCTGCCGATTTTTCAAGTTGCTATCAATGACCTGTTTGAGGTCATCTACCGTGTAAAGAAACACATCTTCCAGCTCTGCAACTTCCGGTTCAATATCGCGAGGTACAGCCAAATCCACCATGAATATTGGTTTGTGTCGTCGTGCACGCAAAGCTGTTTCGACGGCGCCCTTGCCCAATATTGGTAGTTGACTGGCTGTAGAAGACACCACAATGTCAGCATTTATTAGCTCTTCTGGAATATCGGAGAGCAATACTTCACGCACGCCATATTTACGATTGAGTTCCTGAGCATGGGTGAGTGTACGATTGGCAACCACAATATTAGCGATACCGGTTTCTTTCAAATGTTGCACCACCAGTTCTATCGTGTGTCCCGCTCCTATCATCAGGGCATTCGCTGTATGGATATCAGAAAATATTTGTTGCGCTAGGGTCACTGCAGCAAATGCGACCGAGACCGGATTTTCTCCGATTGCTGTCTCGGTACGCACTTGTTTAGCCACAACAAATACCTCTGTAAAAACCCGATGCAATTCGCTGCCTACAGTGCATGCTTGCTGCGCAACAGCAAAGGCTGATTTTATTTGCCCTAGTATTTGCGGTTCGCCAAGCACCATAGAGTCTAGGCCGCAGGCAACCCTCATGGTGTGTTTCACTGCAGCATCATCACGGTGAAAATAAATGCAGTGTTGGAGTTCAGCCAATGCCACGCCGTGATATTCACACAGCCAGCCTAGTAGGCGCTGTTCATGATCAAAGCTACCAGCATGTGGCTGCACAGCGGACAAAGAGTCTATTGATGCCGACAGGGAAGAATCCACCGTGACATTACTGTCTGATGCTGCGGTGTTTGTAGAAATAACACAGTAGAGTTCGGTGCGGTTACACGTGGAAAGAATAGCAATTTCAGCTATGCCCGCACTTGCGCAGGCTTGTTGCAAGGCGAATTGCATGTCTGCGGGAGCGAATGCAACCTTTTCTCGCACAGCAATCGCGGCGGTATTGTGGTTTATGCCCAGAACCAGAAGGGACATGAAGGAGATGCACTCAAAATTAAAGGCTTCATTTTACAGGGTAAGCACTATATATAGCCATGACGCACTGTGCTCAATCTGATAATCAGGAAACATTAAGCAATCTCGTAGGTTCATTATGATTTTAAGTTGGACTCTCGTTATACTAGCTCGGCAAAATTGTTATTCCCTGTATGAGAGATTATTTGTTTTGATTAAAATGATTACTGGTACACCTACTTTGCTCCTTTACCATGTGTGCTGCCTGGCGAGCGGCCTGTTCCTGCTTGCCTCTTGCACCGTAGCCGTTCAACAACAACCAACTGCGGAAACTGCAAGTTCACCAGCAAGCACAATTGAACGCACAACTACCGACCAAAATTCAGTCGCAGAACCTACCTTAACAGACGGGCAAATAGAAACTGCAGAAATCGAATACGGCAATTTTTCCGAAGATATCTTAACCAGAACTATCATGGCCGAACTAGCCGGACAACGTGGCCAAGATGGGCAAGCACTTACTGATTACGCCACCCTCGCCAGAGAAACTGGCAACCTGAGCATCATTGCCCGCGCAACCCGCATTGCTACTTTCATGAGTAATATTCCGCTGGCCATGGAAATGGGCAAACTATGGCTTGAAAAAGATCCAGATTCGGCTGAAGCCCGGCGGTTCTTCGTACAACATCTGCTAGAAACTGGCCGTTACCGCGAGGCTTTAGTGCAGCTGCTCAACTTACTTGAACAAGGCAGTAACGTAGAATTTGGCGTGCTGGCGCAGCGTCTTGCTAATGACCCCAATGCCGGCGTACTGCTAGATGCACTACTCGTTGATCTGGATACTTTATTGGTGCGTTATCCGGACAATACCTCCTTACGCCTAACTCTGGTGCAACTCTATCAACAGAACAAGCAATATCAAGAAGCCTACGAAATCGCTCGCCAACTTGCTATTGATCTAAACGATAACGCCGAAGTGGTAATACAGGAAGTACGCTTGCTGGAATTAATGGGCGAACTGGAACGTGCACAAAGCCGTCTGGTACAAAGCCTTAACAACAACCCAGACAACAAACAGTTACGCTTCATGTATGGCAATCGGCTGTTGAATCAACAAAAGTTCTTGGCTGCCAAAGAGCAATTTGCCCTGATCATCGAACAGGATCCCGATGATTTCGACATGGTGTATTCATTGGCCCTGTTAAGCCTGCAAATGAACATGTTTGACGATGCCAAAATGTATCTACAGCGGCTGGTAGTCAACAATCAACATCTGGATGATGCCCACTTTTATCTAGGCAATATTAATGTCCAGCAAAGCAATGTTGATGCTGCAATTGACGAATATCTACTGGTGAAAGCTGGTAACAATTTTCTGCAGGCCCAACGCAGCTACACGGAACTTATGTTACGCGCTGACCGCTATCAGGAAGTAAAAACTCATTTACAAAATATTCGTTTTCGAAATCCTGACTACAACATTCCCCTGCTTTCCATTGAAGCGAGTGTCTTGATGGAAGAAGGCAGACCCGAACAGGCAGCCTTGGTCCTCAATAATGCAGTAGGGGCCTTCCCCAATAACGTTCAATTATTGTTTCTAAGATCGTTATTAAGTCAGGATCAAAATGATCTGCCCCTGATGGAACAGGATTTACGTAAAATCATTTTGCTCAGCCCAACTGATGCCACTGCATACAATAGCCTCGGTTATACCTTGGCAGATCGTACTGATCGTTATCAGGAAGCTTACGCACTAATCCAGCGGGCTATTGAACTGTCCCCGGATGAACCATCCATCATAGACAGCTTGGGCTGGGTGCAATACCGACTTGGCTTGTATGACGATGCGCGTAAAAACCTTGATCGCGCTTACTCATTGTTCCCGGACGCTGAGGTTGCGGCCCATTTGGGTGAGGTTCTGTGGGTTATGGGTGAACGTGCTGCAGCAAATCGGGTTTGGCGAGGCGCTCTGGAAAAACAACCCGACAGCAAACATGTGCTCAATGCCATGGAGCGCCTGAATCCTGGCGCTGCCATTTAATTTCTCGTCGTTTTCTTCATGAATACAATCCTTTGTAAACGCAAACTACCAAGCGTAACAAGTCTGGTCTTGTTGCTTTGGTTAGGCTCCTGCGCATCTCCTAACGCAAATATTACTGCACCAAGCCTAAACTGGATTGAACATCAACAAACAATACTTGCAGTGCCGGATTGGGAGCTTTCCGGCCGATTGAATGTTCGTCAAACTGGGCAATCGGACACAGTCAGCATTAACTGGCAGCAACAACAACAGGATTTTTCGCTGCACCTTAGTGGCACTTTGGGGCTGGGTGCTGTGTTTGTACACGGCACCCCAACCGGGGTCACAGTAGAAAAAGTTGGCAAAGAAAGCATAGTTCTCGACGGACTTCAGGAGCTTACCAGGGAATATCTCGGCTACGACTTCCCCACCGCCTTTTTGCTGTATTGGGTGCGTGGAATTCCTGCCCCATCTACTCTTGCTCCACTTACAACTTTGGATACCAACTCATTACTTGTCTCACTCATACAGGCCGATGAAAACGGACGTCCCTGGGAACTGGACTATGATCGTTATCAATCTGTAGAAGGCATAATGCTGCCCGGGCGTATTCGAGTGAGCTCAGCGGGCATTCAGCTGACTTTTCTGATTAATGAGTGGCTGATGACAGGAAAAGTAAATCCCTAATGATTACCCTTCCCTCACCGGCCAAACTGAACCTTTTTTTACACATAACCGGTAGACGCGCAGATGGTTATCATAATCTGCAAACCGTGTTTCAGTTGCTCGATTATGGTGATGAACTGAGTTTCATGCCAACCACCCAAGCCGAGCTGCGGTTAACTTGCAACGATCCATTATTGCAGTCAGACAACAACCTAGTGGTCAAAGCAGCTCATAAACTGCAAGACTTAAGCAAAACGGACGTTGGATGTCACATTCATTTACATAAACGCTTGCCCATAGGTGGAGGTCTTGGCGGTGGTAGTTCCAATGCTGCAACCACTTTGCTAGCACTTAACCAATTGTGGCAATGCGGACTTACTCTAAATGAGCTGATGCCGCTGGGTTTGCAATTGGGGGCAGATGTTCCATTATTTCTTTTCGGGCATTCATCTTGGGCGGAAGGAATAGGCGAAAAACTCGTAAAAATGACATTACCTGAGCAGTGGTTTGTGGTTATTTCACCCCCATGCCAGGTAGCTACCGCTGAAATTTTTAAACATATGCAATTGACAAGAAACAGTGCCCCCATCAGAATACCGGCCTTTCCATTTTCCGGTACTAAGAACGATTGCGAACCAGTGGCATGCTTGCTCAATCCACTGATAAAAACTGCTCTAAACTGGCTCGGTAATTTTTCCGAACCACACATGAGCGGAACAGGTTCAAGCGTGTTCGCCAGATTTAATTCCCGAGCACAAGCCATGGAAGTAATGACACATATACCTTCAGGTTTTTCGGGGTTTGTTGCTCAAGGCATTAACAGTTCGCCATTGCACGAAAGTTTGTACCAGAGGATGGCTGTTGAGCAGCATTAGTTATAGAAAACTGGCGAATTAACAAAGACAAATTTCTATTTATATTCGTGTCTTAATTCACCGGACTGTAACTATAGTGAATAAATATATTGGGGTGTCGCCAAGCGGTAAGGCACAAGGTTTTGATCCTTGCACTGCGGAGGTTCGAATCCTCCCACCCCAGCCAATTTACAGGCATTGCCAGAATGATGATCAATATGAGCATTCTGCGCGAAGCAACCCATCAGAAATGCAGTAAACAAGGTTTCAACCATGGCAAATAATTTGATGGTTTTCACGGGCAATGCCAATCCGGAATTGGCACAAAAAGTTGCCAAGTGGCTTGGAGTACCCTTAGGACGCGCTGAAGTCCATAAATTCAGTGATGGTGAAATACAGGTTGAACTCAATGAAAATGTTCGCGGTCAGGATGTGTTTATCATCCAGCCTACCTGCCATCCTACCAACGACAATCTGATGGAATTGCTGCTGATGGCAGATGCCTTGCATCGTTCATCTGCCAACCGTATTACTGCTGTGGTTCCCTATTTTGGTTATGCACGGCAAGATCGGCGCGTGCGTTCTGCACGGGTTCCCATTAGCGCCAAAGTTGTGGCTGATATGATTATTGCTTCTGGCGTTAATCGAGTTCTCACCATCGACTTGCACGCCGAGCAAATCCAAGGTTTTTTTAGCATTCCAGTAGATAACGTTTACGGATCTGTAGTGCTGGTTGAAGATGTGCTTAATCAGCAATACGAAAACCTGATTACAGTTTCTCCAGATATTGGGGGCGTAGTTCGTGCGAGAGCATTTGCCAAGCAATTACACACAGACTTGGCCATTATCGACAAACGCAGACCCAAGGCCAATGAAACCGAAGTTATGCATTTGATCGGAGAAGTTAGTGGTCGCACATGCATGATCGTGGATGACATGGTGGATACTGCCGGAACCTTGTGTAAAGCAGCAGAAGCTTTAAAAGCAGAAGGGGCAATAAAAGTTGTTGCTTATTGTACTCACGCTGTTCTCTCTGGCAATGCCATTGAAAACATTAATAAATCTACACTCGACTCTTTGGTGGTCACCGATACAATTCCGTTGAATGAAGCGGCCAAGAATTGCAAAAAAATACGCCAACTACCCCTCGCCCGATTTCTGAGCGAGTCTATTCGCAGGGTAAGCAACGAAGAATCCGTCAGTGCAATGTTTGATAACACTTAAATTATCAACAATACCTGAAGGCAAGTCCCTTGATTGAGCCGGTCGCAAGCATAATCAAGGATGCGAAAAACGGGGATTTTCCCCCATAAAAGTGGCCCGAATAAACAAGTCCATTCGGCAACCGCAGAGGAACACACAATGTCTAAACATGAATTTATGCTCGAGGCCAGTTCACGGGCCAACGTAGGGAAAGGTGCGAGCCGCCGCCTACGTCGTCTGGAAAATGGAATCCCAGCCATCGTATATGGCGGTACAAAAGCTCCTACAAACATTACCTTGATGCATAACCATCTCATGCATATGGTCGAGAATGAGGCATTTTTTGCCTCCATCGTAACCTTGAGCATAGATGGCGTTGAGGAAGAAGTTGTTATCAAAGCCATGCAACGGCACCCGGCCAAACCCCGCATCATGCATGCCGATTTCCAGCGTGTTAGCGCAGACAAGCCCCTGCATGTGAAAATCCCTTTACACTTTATCAACCAAGATATCAGTGTAGGCGTTAAAGAAGGTGGTGGTCTGGTATCGCATTTGATGAATGAACTGGAAATCTCTTGTTTGCCCCGTTACCTACCTAAATACATTGAAGTGGATTTAATTAATCTCGACGTTGGCCATTCTTTGCACATCGCAGACCTCAAACTTCCAGAAGGTGTGAGCAGTGTTGCGTTAAGCCACGGTGAATCAGGTAATCACGCCGTTATTTCAATAACAGCACCCAGAAAAGTAGAAGCTGAACCAGCTGCCGCTGCCGCTGCAACATCTAAGAAACCTGCCGCCGCTAAGAAACCAGACGCTGCTGCACCAGCCAAGAAATAAGCACTAAAACTTAACAGCGCTTTCCGATGAGCGATGCTATATCACTGATTGTTGGTCTGGGAAATCCGGGCCAACAATATCAACAGAGCCGGCACAATGCTGGCGCTTTGTTTTTGACTCATTTGTGTGAAACCGCAAAAGTTGAATTACGTCCGAACAGTAAGCTATTCGGCCACAGTGGTAGTATTAAAGTAGCTGGCCAAGAAATACGGCTGTTGTTCCCCACTACCTATATGAACAATAGCGGCCAAGCAGTTGCTGCTATTGTTCAGTATTACAAAATATCCCCTGCCCAAATTTTGATTGCTCACGACGACCTCGATCTACCCGTCGGCACCACAAGACTTAAAATGGGTGGTGGGCATGGTGGCCACAATGGCATCAGGGATGTAATCAAAGCATTGGAAACAGCTGACTTTCTACGTTTACGTCTGGGTATTGCACGCCCAGGTGAGTCGAGTCAGGTGCTTGATCATGTTTTAGGGGAATTTTCCCGCCAAGATGCACTTGTACTTGCCGACGAATTTATAAAAGCTTCTGCGATATTGCCCATGTTGGTTGCAGGTAAAGTGCAAATCGCCATGAATCAGTTACACACCAAGAATTAAGGATCCTCAAGATGGGAATTAAGTGCGGTATTGTTGGTCTACCAAATGTAGGTAAATCCACTTTGTTTAATGCGCTTACTCAGGCAGGCATACCGGCAGAAAATTTTCCTTTTTGCACAATAGAACCAAATTCCGGTATTGTGCTGGTGCCCGATAAACGGCTCAACACGCTCACAGGCATCGTCAATCCAGAAAAAACCCTCGCCACTACCATGGAGTTTGTTGATATTGCAGGGCTGGTCGCAGGTGCTTCTAAAGGCGAAGGGCTTGGAAATAAATTTTTGGCCAATATCCGCGAATGTGATGCCATCGCGCATGTGGTGCGCTGCTTCAAGGACGATAACGTTATCCATGTAGCCAATGTTATAAACCCACAAAATGACATTGATATTATCCACACCGAACTAGCATTGGCTGATCTAGAAACTGTGGAAAAAGCGCTTGATCGCGCCATAAAAATGGCCAAAGGTGGGGACAAAGACGCACTAAAATTAAAAGATCTACTGCCAAGAGTTCATGCACATCTTGATCAGGGTAAACAAGTACGAAGTCTTTCCTTAGACAAAGAGGAAGTTGCAGTTTTATACAATCTGCATTTGTTGACGATTAAACCTACCATGTACATCGCCAACGTTGATGAAAATGGTTTCAACAATAATCCTTATCTGGATCAGGTGCAGGCCATCGCAACTGAAGAAGGAGCCATCGTGGTAGTCGTATGTAACAAGCTGGAATCGGAAATCGCAGAATTGCAAGAAGATGAGAAACTTGAATTTTTGCAAGATCTTGGCATGAGCGAACCAGGGCTTGATCGAGTTATCCGAGGCGGCTATCAGTTATTGGGTTTACAAACTTATTTTACAGCTGGTGTTAAAGAAGTACGCGCATGGACAGTAAAAATTGGTGCCACAGCTCCGAAAGCTGCTGCTGTCATTCATACAGATTTCGAAAAAGGATTTATTCGAGCAGAAGTAATTGCATACAATGATTTCGTCAACTTTAAAGGTGAAGCCGGATCAAAAGATGCCGGAAAATGGCGATTAGAAGGCAAGGAATACATCGTGCAAGATGGTGATGTCATGCATTTTCGTTTCAACGTCTAAACCCAAGAGTTAAGCATTTTTTTACAACCCTAGTTAAGTACTTAGGCTGCACCCTTTGCCTTGACAATAAAGTTTTGAATGTCGAGAATGCGCACCACTTTTGGGTTCACCCCTGTTTTTATGGCAATGTAGCTCAGTTGGTTAGAGCACAGCATTCATAATGCTGGTGTCGGTGGTTCAAATCCACCCATTGCTACCACATACTAGAGGGGCTAGGCGCAAGCTTGGTCCCTCTTTTTTTCTTTTTAAACTACTTTTCGCTACCAAGTCTCTGGCACATTGTCTTCTGCATTTACCTCTTCGAGCAACTTGCCAAATATTTCGATGGCAATTGTTTTGATCTCAAAAGACAACTTTTGAAAAAGATATCTTGCCGAAGAGTTTTTGCGCCAGGCAGAAATATGGGTTCGCGTAATAACTTCATCCTGCAAAACAAATATTTTTATACTTTCTGACAGATTCATTTCAGCCTGAATAAACAGGGCTGGCAACACAGCTATGCCCATTCCCATCATCGACATCAAACGTAGCGCAGACAAACTATTGCCTTCAAACTGCCGTTGCAGACTTGCCCCAAAACGCTCACATAATGTATGAATTTGGCGATGTAAATGATGACTTTCATCTATACTCAAAATTGCCTGTTGATGTAAATCACGACTTGTTAATTTTTGTTTTTTTGCCAAGGGATGATCAGCAGCCATGACAAATTTCAATTGTTCACTGAACAAGGGGCGAATTTTATTTTCACCGGCATGCATCGGCAGCACAGTCAATATAATGTCATAGGTGCCATCATCAAGACCTCGTTCAAGTTGCTGCGGTACGGCTTCGCAAATGTGTAATTTTAGTTCCGGATAACGTGCATGCAATTCTGGTAACACTTTGGTCAACAGATAGGGTCCGATAGTTGGCGATACACCCATTCTGAATGAACCAGCCAAATCAATACCACTTTTGTGCGCTGTTTCACTCAACAATTGATATCTTTCTAACAGATCACGCGCCATCGGCAGCAAATCGCGGCCCGCGGGTGCCAGTAAAGTCCCTGCTCTGGAGCGGTCAAACAGTTGCACACCGAGCAGCTCTTCCATTGCTGCAATTTGCATAGTCAGCGCAGGCTGACTTATTTTCAATTTCAGCGCTGCCCGCCGAAAATTGGACGCCTTTGCAACAGTTACAAAATATTCCAACTGTTTAATTGTGGGTAAATTTGAATTCATGGAAGTGAAAAACTCAATAACAGGGGACCAGCTTCTAGGATTGTTTCACTATAATGAGCAGCAGAGTAATCGGTTAAAATACTACGAAAACTAACTTCGGAATCCAAGCTTGAAACCTGCAGACAAAAATACACAAGCACCCAGAGAATATGAAAAATCCGGGCTATATCCTGCACATGGCAAACCATTTCGACTGTGGGCCTTATTGATTTGGTTAACATTGTTGATTGCTGCTCTGGCCGGAGTTTCTATTTTGCTCAACATTCTTTTACTGTAAATAAATTCACACGGTAAAACTATTGATTCAATGCATTTAAATAAAGTTCAATTTGCTGCAGACGGGAGATTGGATCTACTTGCTCCAGTAAGGTTTGTCTTTCCTTGTTACCAATGGGTAACAACTCACTCAAACGCCAAGCTACTTCCCGCAAGTTTTCAAAGCGCATATCCAGTTTTAACTCTTCAATTGCTGGGTGTTTCGCCAAGCCCTTCAGCAAATCTACATATTCTATAAATTCCTCTCCCACTTCGACGGCGTCTGCTCTAATGGAATCTTCGGGACGAAAAATAACTGCAGCTTTGCATAAATTATCTTTTTCTCGCCAAGATTCAATTACACGGAAAGTGCTGCGTCCTTCTGCGGTTATTCCCAATAATCCATTGGGGAGTTGATTCCAGTCAACAACCTCACAGTAAGTACCAGTCCGATGTATATCCAGCTTTTGTCCGGTCTTGGCAACTTCGCTACCTGAATTAATCAGTACAATACCAAAACCACTTTGGGTTTTCAGGCTGTTTCTGATCATATCAACATAACGCGATTCAAAAATTTGCAATGAGATCCTGCCTTTTGGAAACAAGACAGAATTGAGAGGGAAAAGTGGGATAGTTTCCATTATTTTTTTTTTTTGTTAACCAGAACTGAGTGCTGTCAACATCCGTTGATGCAAACCTTCAAATCCACCATTACTCATGATCACCACTTGATCACCCAGCTTGGCATTTGTAGTCACCCAAGCGATTATGTCTGCAGTTTCTTTCATAGTAAAAAATTGTGCGTCGGTGTTGTCGGCAATGGCAGCCAGATCAAGCTTGGTGGCAGCACTCATATGCCAAAGAACTACATCCGCTGCATCCAGCGATTGAGCAAGTGTAGATTGATGGTAACCCATCTTCATCGTATTGGAGCGTGCTTCAATAACTGCTAACAAGCGACCTGATCCACCGTTTGCTGTCATATTGGCACGCAATCCATCCAAAGTAGTTTTAATTGCCGTTGGGTGATGCGCAAAATCATCAAATATTCTGATGCCTTTAACTTCGCCAATTAATTCCAGACGGCGTTTTACGCCCTTAAAATTTGACAATGCCTCACAACTAACAGCCAGTGGCACACCCACATGCGCAGCTGCAGCAACTGCAGCAACTGCATTGAACATATTGTGTTCGCCCAGCATCTGCCAGTTTACAGTCCCCTGCTCTGCCCCCTGTTGGATACGCAAACAGGAGCCATCTGCAAGCAAGGGGCTTACACTCCAAGCAGAGTTTGCATCAAGGCCAGTGCGCTGCAATTCACACCACAGCCCTTTGGCAAATACCTGATCTAGGTTTGGATCATTACTAGGCGCAATTATCAATCCTGTTGAAGGAATGGTTTTAGCCAAATGATGGAACTGCTGTTGTATGTCATCAATGTTGCGAAATATATCCGCATGATCAAATTCTAGGTTACCCATGATTAGAGTGCGTGATTGGTAATGAATAAATTTTGAGCGTTTATCAAAAAAAGCACTGTCGTATTCATCGGCTTCAATGACAAAAAATGCTGATGTACCCAAACGCGCAGAAACATCAAAATTTTTAGGGACACCACCAATCAAATAGCCTGGTTCCATACCGGCATATTCCAGGATCCAACTCACCATGCTGGTGGTGGTGGTCTTGCCATGCGTTCCTGCCACACCAATAACCCAACGGCCCTGCAACACATGTTCAGCCAGCCAAGCCGGGCCAGAAGTAAAGGGCAGTCCTTGGTCGAGAACATATTCCACAGCAGGATTGCCCCTTGAACAAGTGTTACCGATGACAATCATATCCGGAGCATTCGCTTTGATATGAGCCGGGTCGTAACCACTGCAAAGACTAATGCCTTGTGCTTGGAGTTGTGTACTCATGGGGGGGTATACGTTTTGATCAGAGCCACTGACCTGGTGTCCGAGTTGTTTTGCCAACACCGCCAAACTGCCCATAAAAGTTCCACAAATGCCAAGAATGTGTATATGCATAAAACCCTTTGTGTTGGTATATGGAATAGGTAAGCAAATCCGGTGGTGAAAAGTAACTGCAAGTTTCTTATTGGAAATGGATAGATTTACTGTTACGACGGGATTGTCGCAAAAGGAGCGCGTGCTTGTCATGCTCGCGTTGGGTTATCCCAACAATAATTCACATTGAAGCAAGGCGTTTTTGGCAAGGTATTTAAGTAGAATGCCCGAATCAACGAAAGGAACAAGAGCAATGTCATCCCCTGTGAACAACAACATTTTTTATGCCCAGTCTGGTGGAGTAACAGCTGTCATCAACGCGTCTGCCTGCGGCGTGATCGAAACCGCACGCAATCTCAAGGTATTTGGTAAGGTGTATGCAGGCAGCAACGGCATCATTGGAGCGCTGCGCGAAGAACTCATCGACACCAGCATGGAAACAGCCGACACCATTGCAGCCCTGCGCCACACGCCTGCTGGTGCGTTTGGTTCGTGTCGTTACAAATTGAAAAGTGTTGAACAAAATCTTGCTGAATATGAACGTATTCTCGACGTTTTCAAGGCGCACAACATCGGGTACTTTTTCTACAACGGCGGTGGTGATTCACAGGACACAGCTAATAAAGTGGCTCAATTCAGCCAACAAAGACACTTCCCCATTACCTGCATTGGTATCCCCAAAACCGTCGATAATGACCTGCCACTGACCGACAACTGTCCCGGTTTTGGTTCAGTAGCCAAATATGTAGCCGTTTCCATTCGCGAAGCCGGCCTTGATGTTGCTTCCATGTGTGAAAGTTCGACTAAAGTGTTTGTAATGGAAGTCATGGGCCGTCATGCGGGCTGGATTGCTGGCGCGGCTGGACTCGCAGCCGAACAGTATGGAGATGCTCCGCATATTATTATTTTCCCGGAAATCGCTTTTGATAAAACTGCCTTCTTGGCGAAAGTCGCAGAAACGGTTGGAAAACACGGCTATTGCGCCATCGTGGTTTCAGAAGGGGCACATTATGCTGATGGCACTTTCCTCGCCGATGCTGGTAGCCGTGATGCCTTTGGTCATGTGCAACTGGGTGGCGTCGCACCTACGCTGGCAGTGATGATCAAACAGGAACTAGGCTATAAATATCACTGGGCTGTTTCCGACTACCTGCAGCGTGCTGCACGGCACATCGCCTCTGGTACGGATGTAGCACAAGCCTATGCCATGGGCAAAGCTGCTGTGGAGTTTGCCTTGGCAGGAAAAAATGCCGTCATGCCCACCATTGTGCGAGAAAGTACCAACCCATATCGCTGGAGTGTAGGTGAAGCACTATTGTCCGATGTTGCTAACAAGGAGAAAAAAATGCCGCGTGATTATATTTCTGCCGACGGCTTTGGCATTACGCCCGCAGCCCGCGAATATTTCGCCCCATTGATTCAAGGTGAAGATTACCCGCCCTACAAAGACGGTCTACCGCAATATGCACGCCTACAGAAAGTACTAGCCCCCAAACTTTTGCCACCCTGGAAATCGTGAGAATTCCATGCTGTGTAAACCTGCAAATATTTGCGCTACAGCCGGACTTTTCTGCAGATTTACTGTGACTTTTTTGGATAGGCTCTCATGCTGTTGAATATCCTTTCTGTCATCGCTCCTGTGTTTCTTTGCGCACTAATCGGTTTTTTTTGGGTGAAACGGGGTCTGACATTTGATACTCCTTTTGTGTCGACTCTGGTCATGGAGATTGGCGCACCATGCCTGATATTTTCCACTTTTATGGAAATTGAAATCGATATGAGCGCTTTCCGCAGCATGGCCGGGGCAGCCTTTGCTGCCATGCTAACGTTCGGTGTGGTTGCAGCATCGGTGCTTAAAATTTGCAAACTGGATCAGCGCACATGGCTGCCCACACAAATGTTCCCCAATGTTGGAAATATGGGCTTACCGCTGTGTCTTTTGGCATTTGGAGATGAAGGTCTGGCGTTGGGTCTCACTTATTTCATGGTCAATATGGTGTTTGGCTTTACGCTAGGAGCGGCTATCACTTCCGGTAAATTTTCTTTTAACGACATAGGAAAAAACCCGGTTTTTTACGCAGTAATAATAACCTTGGGATTTTTATTCACAGACAGCAAACCACCAGAATGGATTCAAAATACCACTAGCATCCTTGGCAATTTGACTATCCCAATGATGTTGATTGCGATGGGCGTGTCACTGGCCCGTTTTAAAATTAATAGCATTAAACGCAGCTTAGCTTTATCAGGGTTGCGTATCGGGATGGGGTTTGGTGTAGGGGTAGTGTTGGCCGCAATATTAAACATTGAAGGTGTGGCACGCGGTATCCTGATCTTACAAAGTGCAATGCCTGTGGCAGTTTTTTCCTATTTATTTGCTGTTCGTTACAATAGAAGCCCAGAAGAGGTGGCAGGCACCGTGATGATTTCAACCATCCTTTCCTTTCTCACTCTACCGCTACTGCTTTGGTATGTATTACCGGGTTCCTGATTAAGACTGATAAATCGAAAATCGTTAAGCACACCTCTCAAGGGGCAAGCCGGGAAATAGTCCAGCTTTTGTCCTGCTGCAATTTATATTCAAATCGATCATGCAAGCGATTAGCCCCACCTTGCCAGAATTCGATTTCATGAGGCACAACTCTGATACCGCCCCAAAAATCCGGTAACGGTATGTCGCCATTAGTAAATTTCTGTTTCATTTTTTCCAGTTGATTGAGCAGGAAAGATCGTGATGTAAGAGCGCTACTTTGGTGCGAAGCCCAAGCCGCGAGTTGCGAATCACGCGGTCGCGTGACAAAATATTTTGCTGATTCCATGATGCTTATTTTCTCAGCGAAGCCCCCAACCTTTACTTGTCGTTCCATGGCATGCCAAGGGAACAACAGACTAACGTTGTTATTGTCGCTAATTTCCTGCGCCTTACGACTGCTGTAATTAGTAAAAAATACGAACCCTTGTTCATCCAGTTTTTTGAGCAACACAATCCGTTGTGAGGGCTGTCCACTTGCTGAAACCGTGGCGAGCACCATTGCAGTAGGATCGGTTAACCCACTAGTGATAGATTGTTGTTGCCACAAATTAAATAGTTGCAAAGGATCGGCAGGCAAATCTGTTCTACGCAGAGCATCCTGAAGATATTCGCGACGTTGTTGTTCGAGTTCCATTTTATGAGCAGCCCTAAGCGGGTTAATTTAATGCTTAACATTCTACCTGATTAAATCAATTTCTGGATTGTGAACAGGTAAGCTAGCAGCGTGTTGCATGATCCTTTGCATGATCCTTTGCATGATCTAGATCATCCTTTATAGTGCATACTTTATAGTTCATTCTTTTTAACTCATAACAGACTCTTATCATGACCATTACGATCAAAACTGCATTTATCGGACTCGGCAACATGGGTTTTCCTATGGCCGGTCATCTACTCAAAAAAGGGCATACAGTAACCGTTTACAACCGCTCGCCCAACAAGGCAACACTTTGGCAACAAACCTATGGCGGCAACATTGCTACCACACCCGCACTTGCAGCAGCAGGAGCGGATTATATTTTTACCTGCGTTGGAAATGATGACGATCTGCGGCATGTTTGCATTGGTAAAGATGGAGTTTTCAGCAGCGCTAAAACCGGAGCTGTAATTGTTGATCACACCACCACCTCAGCAACAGTAGCGCGTGAATTAGCATCAATTGCTACTAACAAAGATTTTTATTTTCTAGATGCACCAGTATCCGGAGGGCAGGCGGGAGCACAGAACGGTACATTGACGGTTATGGCAGGTGGTTTAGAAAGTGCATTTGAAATGGCCAAACCAGTAATCGCTAGTTTCGCGACTAGCATTCAGTTGATGGGGCCAGCCGGCTTTGGCCAACTTACCAAAATGGTAAATCAAATTTGTATCGCCGGGCTGGTGCAAAGCCTTTCCGAAGGTATTCACTTTGCCCAATGTGCAGGCTTGGATGTTGAAAAAGTAATCAACGTGATCAGCAAGGGTGCTGCTTCATCATGGCAAATGCAAAATCGTTATAAAACGATGATGCAGGGAGAATTCAATTTTGGTTTTGCAGTGGACTGGATGCGCAAAGATCTCGACATTGCGCTTACAGAAGCACAAACAAATGGTGCTGAGCTTCCTGTGACTGAAATTGTAGATAACTATTACGCCGAGTTGCAAAAAATTGGAGGCAAGCGCTGGGATACATCCTCTCTAATATCCTTACTAAAAAAGCATAGAAATGCTTAACAGTGACTTCCATTAAGAATTTATAAAGATCCCAGGATTCCTTACAACAACACAATTTGGAATATTGACGATTACTAAATAAGGAGATAAAGTTCACGCAGATTTTTTGTCTACTCAGGTACTATGCATCATTTAGAAATGCTGTACGAAGATAAACAGGACACTCAGTCACACGTCCTTAGACTAAATATTGCTGGCAGCCCCATCGAATGGCTGACCTGGCAGGAAGCAACTACCCTCTACGCTCGTGAACTAGTCACTTGGACCCTCGGTTCCACAATACGCACAGTATGGGGCGGAACCTCACGATTTACCGGCCAACGTAGCACAATCGCATTGCACAGCATTATTGCTTGTGCAGGTGAACTTTATGTCGACAAACCGAAAAAAGCAGCTTTAAGCAATAGAATCTTGTTTCGGCGCGATCAAAATCTTTGTATGTATTGTGGTAAAGAATTGGCTGATAGGGATCTCAGTTGTGATCACATAATTCCTACTTCGCGCGGCGGCAAAAATACCTGGGTGAACGTGGTAGCGGCGTGCAAACGTTGTAATCACTTTAAACAAAACCGCACTCCTGAAGAAGCCCGCATGGAACTGTTAGCTCTGCCCTATGAACCAAATGCTGCTGAATATCTGGCGCTGGTTAATAGCAAAAGGATAAGAGCTGATCAAATGGATTTTCTAAAGTCGCAATTTTCAAAAAATTGCCGAATGCAGTAAAACTCAACAATATGATCAGACATATTTCTGCATCAATCTTGTAGCTTGTTTCCAACTTCGACAAAAATATGCCGCGTTTTACTGGTTTTATATTTGCAAAAAATTGTGGATGAGTTTCTGTACCGCTTGTGGTTTTTCGCTGTGCACCCAGTGCCCAGCTCCCTCCACAACTTTCAATCGTGCTTGCGGAAAAAGAGTAATAGTTTGTAGCTGATAAGCAGGCAGTATGTAGTTTGACGAATCCCCCTTGATAAACAAACTCTCGCCGTCAAAAACCGTAATAGTGTCAGGCCAGTGTGTTAGCTCAGAGAAATACTTTGCAATTACCTGCAAATTTATCCGCCATTTGAAATTTCCTTGCGCAGTACACTGCAGATTGGCAAGCAAAAAATCCCGTACTGATTTGGTATCGATATACATAGCCAAATACTTATCAGCGGCGGCACGCGATTGCAGCTTATCAACATCGATTGCACATAAACTTTCCAGCACAACATCTTTCTCTTTGCTGTAAACAACCGGAGCAATATCCACAACTATCAATTTGCGGACCAAAGCAGGTTGTTGCAAAGCTAGCAACATGGCTATTTTCCCTCCCATCGAATGCCCAAGCAAATGCACCGCAGACATACCGAGTGCTTGCAAAGTTTCAGCAACATCAGCCGCCATTTCGGTTAGCCGCATAGTATCTGCCCACGGGGACTGTCCATGATTGCGAGCATCTAGGGTATAGACTGCGAAATGTTGCGCTAATTGGCGTGCATGCCAGCCCCAGTTTCCTCCATTGCCGTAGAGGCCATGCAGGATTACCAGAGGGTCTCCCAACTTCGAATACTGTTTACAATATAGCTTCATTGTAAATTTTTACTAATCCAATGCAGCACATCGTCGTGATGTGTTTTGGTGTTTACTTTTTCAAGTATATGGGCGAGACGCCCTTCCCTATCAATTATAAATGTCATGCGATGCAAGCCGAGATACTCACGTCCCATAAATTTTTTGAGTCCCCAAACACCATATTTTTCTGCAACTACATGATCAACATCTGACAGTAAGGAGAAATTTAGTTTTTGCTGCTCAGTAAATTTCACAAGTAATTTAATCGGATCGGTGCTGATGCCGAAAACTTTTATGCCATGTAAGGCCAATTTAGAGCTGCTATCACGCAGACCGCAAGCTTGTACTGTACAACCGGGTGTAAGTGCTTTTGGATAGAAATATATCAACACAATCTGCCCACGATAATCCTTGAGGGCATGCTCTAGGCCAGCCTGATCCTGAAGTTTAAAGGCAGGGGCCAGATTGCCGATTTTTGGCAGATTCATAAATTTTTCCTGTCAGTGATTTTATTTTTGGTAGTTTCAGTTTCGTAAGCGGCTAACAACGGTAACAGTTGCTCTGGCAAATAAGGTTTACCAAGTTTGTTTACGCCCGTTGCAATAATTATTGCGTCGAGTATTCGTTTGTTGTCACCGAATTTTACAATGCTTTGATGAAAGGCAAAACGCAGACGCGATAGTCTTTCCAAATATGTACAAACAGTAAAACTATCTCCACTTTTCAAAGAACCCAGGTAGTCCAGTTCGGCACGCACCACTACCAACATAACTCCGGACTCGGTCAATTGAGCAAAATCAATTTGCCATACTTTGAGCAATTCGTGACGAGCGTGTTCCAGATAGTGTTGGTATACCGCATTGTTTACGACACCCTGTAAGTCGCATTCGTAGTCACGCACGGCAAGTTGCAGTTGATGGGAAGTGAGCATGGTTTGTGTTGAGTCCTGTGTATAACTCTGTTGGTTAAAAAGAAAAATCCTAGTCAGTACAGGCTGATCAGTGATTTTTCAATTCTGTTGATAAATCCACTATTACAATAATTTCTATATATTTCAATTTCTTAGACCGTTAAAATCGCTGTCAAGCTTAGTTGCGGTGTCATCTTAAATAGAAATATTACAAAAACCCTCTATGTGCATAAATTTATTGATAATAATTCTAGTTAGATTTTTTTAACTTATTTCAGTTTGTTTGGCAGGAGTTTTGCTTCATCCTAGGATCAACCACTATAGTATAAATTGACGCTACCATAATTATGCAAACATTTGCCCCACAACTCGCCGCGGGCCAACCCATAAAACCCTGCCCGCTATCTTTTGTTCATTTATGTTGGCTGCTGGTCATACTAATTTCAAACCCGATTAAAGCTCAGGAATTTGTGTGGGCTCCCAATTTTCCAGAAGGTGGCACCATCCCTTTGCTGGAAGCACCTGATCAATATGGAGTTACCCAAACACTGAACACTTTGAGCGGGGAGAAGGGGCTTTTACTGGTGTTTGCACGATCTTACGACTGGTGTCCTTTTTGTAAAGCACAGCTAAAGCGACTGATTACTGTAGCAAACGATTTCAAAACACTCGGGATTAATGTTGCCACCCTCACCTATGATCCAGTGGAGCTTTTATTAATCGTCAGCAGTGATCAAGGAATAACTTTCCCCTTGCTGCACGATGAAGCCATTAAACATGTTAAAGCCTTTGGTATCCTCAACACCGAATACGAAGCCGGCAGTTTTGGCTATGGAATACCAATGCCCGGCAGCATGCTTATCAACCCCCAAGGAGTGATTTTGCGCAAGTTTGCCGAACCCGGTTTTAGGATACGATCGGACTTTGCAGATATTTTAGACGCGGCCAAGGAGCTATAACAACCTGCTATTTTTGTTGGCTTTTTTAACTACAATCCAGTTACCCCTCGGTTCTATGGTTCGTTATAGAATACACACCCTATTCTGCTAGGCTCTACTTCCATGTTCGTCCGCTTAACACGCGCCCTTGTACTGCAATCTGCATTTTTTTGCATCGTCCTATTGGCTGGTTGTGAGTCTTCTAAATCTGTAGCAGAAATATCTGCTGCTGCGCCATTGCGAACAGAGGATACCCAAGATTTTGCAGGCAATTGGGAAAAGAACTACCAACTAAGCGATGACTTTAATGCCCGTTTCAGTCTTTACGTGGCAGATATTCAGCGTATTTTCACCAACACCCAAGGCCGCCCTGATATTAACTTTGGTGGAATTGCTGGCAGCGGTCTCAGCACGGAAGCTATCAATGGTCTAGCGCGCTTTACCGAAGAACTAACCCGCACTCCAGTCATCGACATTGTTCAGGATGAAGAGCGTATAAATATAGAGCGTGAAGATGACTTTACACTCTCATGTGACTACAAGGATCGTCAATACACCCAAAGTACCAATACTTTTGGAGCTGACACTTGTGGCTGGAACCAGCAACGTTTGGTATTTCAGATGGCACTCGCAGGTGGTCTTAACATCAGCCATCAATTTTCACTCAGTCCGGATTCTACTTTGCTCAATATCACCACCAGTGTAAGTTCCGATTTGGTTGCAGTCCCTATTGTGATCAGCAACTTCTACCAGCGTTACACTCCACCTGCAGAAGATTACAACTGCGTACTCACGCTTACCCGTAACAATGTCTGCAGCCAACGCGGCACTGCGCAATGAAAGCAAAAACAAACCAAATTAAGATAGCGTCAATTTTGCGTGTGCTTGTACTGCTCCAAGTGCTGGCATTTGCGGTTTTTATACCCCCGGCTCAAGCACAAATAAACGCCACGAATTATCTTGATATTAGCATTCGAATTTTTGATCCGCCGCCACCTCCAGTTGTTGCGGTGGTCGCAGAAAATCCTGGCATCGACAAACCTGTCATTGATATTAGTCCCGAGATAAGGCTGACCGAATCACGCTATTTACCGATGTTTTTGCGTTTTCGACTGGAGGACAGTGGTCTGTTCGGTGCGGTTCGAGTATTACCCGTACTTGATCAAGGCGCCCAACTTATGATTGAAGGGCAGGTAAAGCAATCAGATGGCGCAACATTGGAAGTGGCTATAGTGGCACGTGACAGCACTGGGCGTATTTGGATCGATAAGACTTATGTTGGCACTGCTGTCGAAAGTGTGGCTCTGAACGAAAGCCCAGCAAATCAGGATCCTTTTGGCTATTTGTACAGTGAATTAGTCCGTGACCTTGGCGGGAAATTGCAGGAGCTAACCCAAGCGCAAATAATCGAAATTCGTACAGTTGCTTTATTGCGTTTTGGCTATGGCCTAGCACCGCAGTTTTTTACAGATTATCTGCAAGAGTCTGCCACTGGAACAGTGACAATTAGCCGCTTGCCTGCCGGTAATGATCCTCTTTTGCAACGCATTGAGCAGATTCGTGAACATGAATTTTTATTCATAGACGTTGTAGATCAGGAATTTCAGAAATTTTTTACCGAAATAAAACCTGTGTATGACATGTGGCGGAAATTTCGACGCGAACAAACTGAGAGTGCTAGCAATTTTGAAACTCGTGAAACCACAACCCAAAGTCAATTTAGTCGTGGTAGTTATTACGCACTGCAGGAAAGCTACAACAACTACCGCTGGGCAAAAATTCAGGCTCTGTATCTGGATGAACTCAGTGAAGGGTTTGCCAACGAAGTGGAACCCACACAAATTGAGCTGCAAGATTCCCTCTACAAACTCACTGGTACATTTGAACAGCAGTACCGCGAATGGCGCAGCATTCTGGCTGAGCTGTTGGCACTGGAGACGCAATAAGTCATATTGAATGCCACTACAGCTCAACACGCCCCAATGTGCACCTGCACGCCACTGGGCTAATGTAGGTTTCAGCCTCCGAAATTTCAAGCACTTATCTAGCACGATTAATAACAACTAGAGGTATAGCAAGTAGAATAAAAGAAAATTTTTTGCCACTAAAAATGAGACTGAAAGTGTTATTAAATCTGGCAACAATAGCATGCTGCTAGCGCTAGCAAACTTTTCCCCACACTAAACCCCAACCACCCTATTGTCGAGGACATGTGATGAACACTCACTATATTGCACTCTCTTTAATCTTAGCCAGCTTACCCCTTCAGGCTGCACCTGTTTATACCAAACTGGCGGAAATTCCTATCGGTGGCGCCGGCCGTTTTGATTACCTGAATGCTGATGGCGTAGGGCAACGTCTATATGTTTCACACGGCACCGAAGTGGTGGTAATAGACACAATCAACAATGAAATAGTGGGTCGTATAGAAAAAACTGCAGGTGTGCACGGTTTCGCTTTTGCTGCAGAACTGGGCCTTGGATTTTCGACTAACGGCGGTGAAAACATGCTTGGCATTATTGATTTAAAATCTTTGCAAACGAAATCCAAAGTTGCAACCGGTGCCAACCCCGATGCTTTGATCTATGAACCCACCCAGCAACAAGTATGGGCGTTTAATCATACTGGCAAGTCAGTCACTATTGTTGATGCGCTTACAGGTACAGCCATCACCACTACTGCCTTGTCCGGCGATGCTGAAGCGGGTCAGGCTGATGCAACCCTAGGTAAGGTATTTATTAATATTGAGGATACCAACAGTGTTGATGTCGTCGACATGAAGACCTTTTCAGTCATCGGCAACTATCCTGTGGCACCTGCGTCTAGTCCGACTGGCATGGCTATCGATACCGCAAATCATCACCTGTTTGTGGGCGGCGGCGAGGCCCTAGTGATGATGGACACACACACCGGCACAGTGCTTGCTTCTGCCCCAATATGTGTCGGCACAGATGCCACTACTTTTGATGCGACTAACAGCGCTGTTTTTGTTTCGTGCAGTGACGGACATATCACAGTGATCGATGTGATGGGAGATACCTTATCGGTAGCTCAAACTATAGACACGGCAGTCGGTGCTCGCACCATGACGCTGGATCCGGTGACCCACAAGCTCTATACATCAGCAGTGGATTATTTGCCTGCAGACCCAGCGGTAGCCAATGGACGTCCACAAGCCTTACAGGATACCTTTCGGGTGTTGGTGTTTGGACCTCAATAACCTGCTTGAGCACCAAATCCAGACTATAAAAACAGGCAATAAAAAAAGGGGATATGCCACTGCATACCCCCCTTTTTGTTATCCACTACAAATCATTTTATAAAGTACTAATCATCCCTTAAAAGTCGAAACGCATACCGACTTTATAAACACGCCCAATCATATCAAAATAAACTGGATTGGATGGGTACGTTGAACCAGGTACTGAAGGTGGTTCGCTATTGGCAAGATTAGAGATCGAACCAAACAACTGCATGGTTTTGTCACCCATAATTTCCATGTTATAGCTGCTGCTCAGATTAGCGTAGAAAGCACTGTCAACAGTGTTGTCATTAATAGTCAGCGGCCTGCTAGCTGAGTAACTAGGATCATCTGGGCCAGTCCACAGGGCATTGAATTTGCCATCACTGATGTAGCGGCCGGTAACAGTAGCGTTAAATGCTCCATTGGAATACGTCAGATAGGTATTGGTCAGCCAGTCTGGCATTCCTGACCCTCCCGTCTCGCCAGCACGATCGGTAATAACACCGAACAGATTGGTCTCTTGTGTTAATACATGGGTAGCAAGCACCCTAACCGAGAATTCACCCGGTAGTGTATTGATCAGTGTGTTGGCATCCAAGCTGTAGGCAAGCTCAAGGTCAACTCCGCGTGAATGTAACGATTGCAGGTTGACGTTGACATTGCGAATTTCGACGAGTGATTTGTCAGGTCCAAATACTATCAAAGGACAAGTCAAAGGATCATTGAATGACGCACAACGATCCACAATGTTCTGGGCACCCCCTGGAGCTCCAATGTAGCCATCTACCAGAATGTCGTAGAAATCGGCCGACAACCTTACGCCTGATAACCAACTTGCGGTTGGCTGAATGATCGTGCCTATAGTTGATGTAATGGATTTCTCGGCATTAAGGCCTGGGTTACCGCCGGCAAGGCCTGCTGGAAATTGCGAAGGATTGCCTGGAACAAAGCGATTGACCACCGCAGTGAAGCTGCTGGCACTTGCCTGGAACAGATCATTGAAATTCGGTGCGCGAATATCACGTGAGCGTGTCAGCCGGAAACGCATAAAATCAACTGGGTCCCACAACAAGCCCAATTTCCAACTTGTTGCACTGATGTCATTGGAACTTGCGCTCTGGTTAAAGCCACCAAAACCGGAGATGTCGTACTGGGTACGTCGTGCAGCAGCGTTGACAATAAGACCATCTGCCAAGAACTGGTCAACCAGCAGCGGTAACTCCGCTTCAACATACACTTCCTTAACGGTTTGTTCGGCATTGTAGTCCGCACCGAAGTTCTGGAAATAAACAAACGTGTTCGAGAGTTTGTCATGCACCAGTGCAGTTGAATCCTGGCGGTATTCAACACCGGCAGCGACTGCCAGATCACCAGCCCAAAGTTCGGCTAATGTTCCTTGTACGTTGGCAGCAACAACATGCTGATCTATGTTGATAGTCTCTAGCAGAGTGCGATACACATAATCCAAGGCAGCCTTCGAAGCACGACCTTCACCAAAAGGATTAAAGGGAACACAACCCGCTGCAGTAGCACGCAGGGCCGCATCAGTACTGATGGTTGCCCTGCACACAATCTTTCGCTGTGCTGCAGGTAAGGCGGCATCGGCAGGATCATAGACGGCATCTGTTGCCCATGGCCAATACGCGTAGGTGTCAGCATTATTCAAACCACCACTGCCCGGACGTTGGACAACACGGCTCGCTCCAGTTACCAGATTGTCCTCAACACTCTGGAACCGCTCGGTGTCTGCATACTGATAATAGGCATCCCACGACCATTGCTCGTTAAACTGCCCATCGAGTCCAAAGGTAACGCGCTTAGTGTCTACTTCTGATGCTGAATGCCCTTGCCGCTGCCCAATAACTGCAAGGTTGAATGCACTAGCAACAGGACGTGTACCACTCGGGGTTGCAGTTGCTGCAGGTAACAGAGCGCGAATCTGCGCTGGAACAAACGGATTGTCGTTATAAATTGAGATAGGCGTACCAAAATACCGAGACTGCAAGGTATCACCCGATACATGACCGAAAGAGGCTTCAGCAAAACCTCGCAGAGTATCAGTTAAATCAACATCCGCATGCCCGAAAATAGTATATCGATCGACAGGCACCATTAATTGAGCAGTAGTCATCGAGGAGTACACATCGCCGTTTGCGGCATTATTTCCAGATGCTGGGGAACCCAGCGTATACGGTATAGGATCGCCGTTTTTATTGAAGGCCACACCGCCGGTATTGAACAAATTTCGTATCGGCAAGGTAGCAGCGGTTGAGTTGCTTAAGAGTGATATCACGCCTCCTGGATTGGCAAAGAATCCACCACCGGTAGGAAAGCGCATCTGAGACGGTGCTCCCGCTACTGCGCCTACACCCGCATTAGAAATAACTACGCCACCCTTGCACCAATCGCGAGTAAAACAATCGCCGATTTCTTCCTGTTTGTCATATTCACCACCCAGCACAAAGTGACCCTTACCATCCATGAAATCTGCGCCTGTTGCCAAGGAAAAATGGGTATTAGTACCATCGCCTTCTTGCGACTGACTCACATCGACCTGGCCTTTGATACCGGTCAATGTTTTATTCAGTATGACGTTTACCGCACCCGCAATAGCATCCGAACCATAGGCAGCTGAAGCTCCACCGGTCACCACATCGATACGTTCAACAAGGCCGCTGGGTATCAGGTTGAGATCCACTGTGCCTTCGCGTGTTACTGGTGCAAAACGGCGGTTATCTACCAAAACAAGATTACGGTTAACACCCAAGCCGCGCAGATTTACGATTTGCGCACCCACATTGAAACTACCCCAGCCATTTGTAGTCGGGGTATTGCTGGCGCGGAACGCAGGTAACTGACTGATGCCGGCGCCGATATTGGTGATATTGAGGCGTTGAATTTCATCAGCACCCAATGTGGTGACCGGTGTAGGTGTCGAAAATCCACTGGTTGATGCCAGGCGTGAACCTGAGATTATGACTTCCTCTAAGTCACTGGATTCAGCTGCCTGAGCTTGCCCGTATAAAGCACAAAGTGCAGCAATAGATGCAGCCAACACCGAAGTGCGCTGGCGATTTAAACCAAGTAATTTGATATGCATATTTTCCCCAAAGAGTTTTTTTATAAAAATTTCTGGCTTGTTAAATTTACAGACCTAGAATTTATTTTTGTTACTGTTTGCACAAAAGGAGAGCAGTGGCTTCGCCCCTCCTCTCCTCCTCCTCACCTCATTCCCTTATCCAACACTTCGATATCAGAAGAAATTGTATTGTACGGTCAGACCAAATTCACGTGGCCTGCCACGGAAATCTGCAACCGCACTACGAGCTGGGGCACTAAGACCTGCTCCCCCGGAAGGGCCACCCTGGGTCCAATAACCGCGACCAAATGACTGGGCGTTATTTGCATAAGCTACATCGGTCAGGTTGTTGATATACGCCGATCCAGTCCACTTTCCTGCATCCGGCGTAAAACGAAGGTTTAGATTAACCAGATTGTAACTTGGCACTTCATAACGTGAGTCGATGAAAGTAGCCGAAAAATCGGTACAACCATAACGTGTTTTTTCTTCGGGCGTGAATCCGCCCGGATGTGTTTGCATCGGGCCGGTATGAATTCCGCTTAGCGTTGCTACATAGGTACCACCAGTCGCCTCAAAATCATAAGTGCCGCTTAACGAGAAGCTGCTGTCCATCGGCGGCGGAAACATGAAAGGTCCATTGTTAATACAGACGTTTGCCATCTCATAATCTGCAAAGCCGGCAGATGCTTCAAAGGTGAGCTTGTCAGTCGCGGCCAACATTGCTTCAACTTCCGTACCCCACAACTGCACATCCCCTTGGTTAACAAGTTGAATGGCAAAGCCGGTAGTTGAAGTAGCATCAGCCACTGCAGATGCGCCCTGACGGTTGGTGAAATCCATTCTGTAGTAGGTGGCATTTACTCTGAAACGGCCATCAAACCAATCGGAACGAATACCCACTTCGTTGTTCTGAAGACTCTCAGGCGGCACTGCAGCAGGTTGTGGCCGCTGTGTATAGGTGCGTGTGCCAGCAGGTGCGACCGATGCAGGAATAGAGAATGTGCCTGATCTGAAGGCTTTAGACGATGTCAGGTAAAACATCACTGCATCAGAAATGTGATAATCAAGAGTGGCACGCCAGTCGGCCTTATTCCATTTGTCGCTAGCAGTGACTGTGGTGGAACCACCGGTTTGTGGAATGAAGTTATCCGAAGCATACACAGTGCTGGTGATCGCTTTTTCATCCCATGACTGTCTGACACCTAAAGTTAGATTTAGTTGTTCGTTAAAGTGTATGGACGAGTTAACAAACAGACCCGTCGCCGAGGCATCTTGGAAATTGCTTCCATCACCTGTCACACGCAGGCGGCGTTGGGTAGTGCTACACAAAGGCGGGGTAGTGCCCGACCCTGCGCAACCCCAGAGATTACCAAAAGCAGAACCTCCCGTAGTTGCATTAAAGACACTGGATCCTATTACCTGGTACAAAGCCTCGCGTGGCGATCCGGAATCTTCTTGGAAGTAATTGGCACCCACAATGAGGTCTATCAAACCTTCACCAAGCGCGAAATTGAACTGCACTTCCTGGTAAAGCGTGTCAGATTCGACTCCGGAGGGTCGAAATTCCATCCCGAGTAACTGCCAGTCGCTTACACCGCTGCTGCTAAAGTCGGAAATACCGGTTGTTGCCAGCATCGAGATTGTTTCGGAAATCTCCCAGCTTATATTCATGTCGTATTGCGTATACTTGGCCTTATTCCATTGCAGACATTGATCGTTCCAATCTGGGTTAGCATCATCCAGAAAGCACCAATCTGGCATAGAATAATCGTCTCTTATCAGACGCGCGTCATTATTTCGCAAACGCTCTTTACCGTCCCCCGCCAGGAAGTCTGACACCCAGTCAGCATAATTTCCCTCTAGGCAAAAAAACGGATTTGCTGGGTTGGTTGGACATACCGGATCCATGTTGAACTGGGTCATGTCGGTGGGACTGCCATCGGAATTAGAATCGGTATGCATCAACCCAAAATTAACAGTGAAATCGGTGGACGGGTGCCAGCCCAGTTGCACCCTTTCTATTGAGTCGTCGTTACTGCCTAACATCTGTGGGCCGCGACTAACGTAACCTTCCTGTTTGAGCGTCGCTGCCTGCACACGCAAAAAAAGCTCATCGCTTAGAGGTACGTTAAACATCCCGGAAATGTCCTGATGTTCAAAATTGCCACTGGTTACGCGCACATAAGCATCCTTTTCAGCATTCGCTTGTTTGGAAAACACGCGAATAGCTCCGCCTGTGCTGTTTCGGCCAAACAGGGTGCCTTGCGGGCCACGCAGGATTTCAATACGTTCCACATCAAGTACCCGCATAACCGGGCCGGTAGTACGCGGCATGAAAACATTGTCTAGATAAAAACCCACGCTACGCTCGCCAGTTGCACCTGCACCTGTGCCAATGCCGCGTATCTGAAATGTAGGTGATGTATCCCCACTGCCCCGCGAACCTTTGATATCTAGGTTTGGAATAAGAGCTCCCACGTCAAATAGATCGCTTACCCCAAGGGCTTCAAGTTTTTCGCCGCTAAAGGCCATGATTGAGATTGGCGTATCTTGCAGCCGGAGTTCACGGCGTTCTGCAGTGACCACAATCTCCTCGAGCGGCTGAGCAAAAGCTACATTGGTCAAAACTGTAAGGGCGTTGGCTATAGCAAGTACAAGTACTTTACGTGTGGCAGGCAATGCTAAATCTAGACTTTTCATTTAATACCCTTCTGTATACTTAGTTACTTTGGGGGGGGGGGGGGGGTCAATAATGGTTTTTTTTTTTTGTTTAAAAAAGGGGGGAAATTTTTTTTGAAAACTTTTTTTTGTTAAAACAAAAGTTGAGGTTGTGTGGGGCAGTACGA